>Ga0316605_10001945_pt1 | contig 11834 bp, 12 predicted proteins | sample OWC_soil_day20_n_FD_207666 | JGI IMG/M metagenome (GOLD analysis project Ga0316605, IMG submission 207666) | Wetland soil microbial communities from Old Woman Creek delta, Ohio, United States - OWC_soil_day20_noCT | ecosystem: Environmental > Terrestrial > Soil > Wetlands | place: USA: Ohio... | reverse complement strand
TTGGAGCTTCCCCTTTTTTCCCTCCGTTGTATTCAAGAATGATGAGTTTCGGAGGCTGGTGGGTTCCGGAGGCAACCCCCAGCAGCGCATTCATGCCCAGCGCTTTCATCTTTCCTTTTTCCAGCACATGGCAGGACACATTTTTTCTTTTGGCGATTCTTCGGGCATGGTCGGCCATGATCGTCGGAGTCATGTCATTGGATGGCGCCGAAACCAGGTCACGCGCAAAACAGACCGCGTCGGCAATGATACTGGTTTTCCTGACTTCCTCAAGAATCATCGGATAGTCATCAGGAGAGGCGACAATTTCCATCTGCCGCATCTCTTTGAGTTCTTCGCGATTGACCGTTTTATAGGGGCTATATTGATACAGCCCCAGCTTTACGCCCTCGGCCACTGCCGCGGCAAATTTCTCTTTTTGGTCAGGCAGAAGGCTCCAATCCATGGCCGTGGCCGCATCCCGGATATTCAGACCGCGCAGATGCTGCATCACCCGTGCAAAAGCGCCCCGGACTTTTTCCAGGTCCAGCTCTTTTTTCTTTCCGAGCCCCACTAAAGCGATTCTTCCAAACGGGAGATTTCCCTTTTTATAAATCACGCAGACCTGTGAAGGTTTGCCTTCAAAATCACCTTTATTCACGACATCGCGAATCAGGCCACCCGTTTTCTGATCAATTCCCGTAATCAGTTGAGAAAACTCCTTCTCGCCCTCACACATGTACAGTACGACAGCCTGCGTTTTCGTGTCTGCAAGATTCCCTTTTTTAACCGTAATATTCACTTGAACCTCCCTGGAAATGAACCTTTCACCCGCCCCGGTGTTCAAATTACAAGTCATTATTTTCGAATGGATATTTCAAACAGATGGGACAGACCTACCTTTTTGTTAAATGATAATCGATTATTTTAAAATTTTCTTTCTTTTTAATCCTAATTCTTTTGCAACATCAACAAACAACCTTCCTTGCTTGTTCATCGGATCATTCTTTGCTTTACGTAAATCCTTGAGATCAGCATAGTCTTCGAGATCCTCTTGTATGCGAAGAAAATCTTTATATGGAATAATAGCAAATTCCTTCTTGCCGTGTTTTTCAATTATTTGCGCTTTCATAATTTATCTGTATGCCTCCTTCCTATTCAGGATACGATATATAATAATCTTACTCTTTGATAATTCAAAAAGTATCCGCCAATTGCCGACTCTGAGACGGTATTCAGGAAAGTAGCTCGACAGCTTTTTGATATCGCCGACAAGACCATTCTCCATTGCAAATATTGCATCGGCAATATGTTGAGCATCCTTCTTGGGGATCATCGTTAAATCTTTTTCTGCCCGCTTTCGAATTTCTATTTCGTATTGCATGTTTTTCTTAATAACACATCAATAATAAAAGTCAATTATTAGTCCGGGCGGCAGCTGGTGAAATTGATTGTGTGTCTTTTTTACCGTTTAGATAGGGAACTATTCCTTGCACTCTCAACTTACTGCATAGTATCCCAGAATGCAAAGAATAACGAACACGGCGATGGCTGTCAGAAGGATGACACGGAGTTTTGTAATGTCTTTCACGTTTTCCTTTATGGTGTTGGTTGAGGCGAATTTAAACCTTTTTTACCCCGCCAGCGGGGATGGCGCAAAGCGCCGGGTTGGAAGGTTTTGATATGGGCATCCGGGTTATCTGTGCGGCAAGTTCCCTATTCCCCGCTACTGCAGGGAAACCGCGTTGCGGCGCAGAATGTCCGTTATATTCTTCCGGGAATCTTTAAGAACAAACTTCAGATAGTTGATATTCTTTTCAATGGAATCTTCATAGACATTGCCGTCGATATTCCAACGTTCTTTGAAGTGGTGGTTCATAAACCGGTTGACATTGCCGTATTCGTTTTCAAAACGTGATTTCGTCCGTTTGTAAAAACTGACGGTTTTGCGAAACAGATCAATCTCACTGTCAAAGCCCGGTACGCCCCCTTCAGTGAATTCCTCGTAAAGCAGAAGCAGTTTTTCCAGGTACAGGCGATCGGCCATCTGGCCCAGCAAATCCGCAGTACCCAGCATTTTGCCCAAAAGGGCGATATTTTCCGAATGGAACGCCTGATCGTCAATCGTCGTGTTAAATTCCGTGCAGCTGACGATGTCGCGAAAATTCTTCATCTCGCCATTAAAATACGGATTGCCGACAAAATAGTTTTCAATGAACTGGATGCTTCTTTGTGTGTGAACGAGCGTGTACTTGGCCCCTGTGCCCCTCAGATCGTCAATGGACTGTATATAGCCGGTATCGTGCATCAGCGCACTTATCAACCCCAGATTAATTTCTTTTTCCGAAAAACGGACACCCTGAAGCGAGGCTCCGTGCATGAGCCGGACCATCGCCAGAAGAACCATCATCGTATGGCGAAAATCATGATAATACGTATTGCAGGCCTGATAACCGGGATATGCTCCGGCGTAGAGTTTCTGGATATCCCTGAAACTCTCGACAAATAAACTTTCGCTCAAGTCCGGCTTCATTGAAACCGCTAGATGAATAACTTCATTGAGCGTGGCTTCCGGATTTGTTGAATCCACCAATCTCGAAAGCTGGAACATCTCTCCCATAGCTTCCCCTTGCCATCGACCTTATGCACTTATGTTAAATATTATTATTAATTATATTATGATTTTTTCATATATGCATAAACAAAAAAAATCACCATCTTTTTTTACATATTTCCCGTAGCCATTAAATGCATTGACAAAATTCAGCATCGCCTTATAATTCAGATGTGTAGAACGATTCATGAATAAAGGCATCAAAATGCGCAAGCTGTTCCTGATCATCCTTTTAGTTTTGGCCGTTTTTCTGACGGTCAAATTCGATTTATTGACCACGGCAAAACTCAATCTTGAGAACCTGTTCAATAAGCAGGATATTCAGCGAATCGGCAGTTTCCATATTCTTGTCGAAGTGACCAATCCGGAAATCGAGCTGGATGGACTCACCCGCGAGTCCATCCGGAAAACCGTGGCGGAAGCGCTGGAGAAATCCGGCGTCGGGATTATCCCTGAAGATAAATGGCAGAAAACACCGGGCAGGCCCTCAATAAATATCTGGGTCAATGCCCTGCCCGTAGCAGGCCAGAAAGGCATCTACCAGTACATGATCAACATCGCCGTGACCAGACAGGAGGATACTGCCGACACGCCGGGCATCCCGCAAAAGGACAAAGTGATCTGGTCCACGTCGGAACTGGGGAAAAATGACGTCAACGCTATCCGGAATGAAATCACCAAACTTATTGATGAATTCCTAAAGGTGCATTCAGGAAGTTAAAATGAACATTTAGTCCACCTGAACAGATAAAAAAATCCATTAAAATTCAAGGCGGGGTTGGTTTAATCATTAGAATGAAGAAGGAACTACCCTGCAGTAAACTTTGTGGGCAGTTCCTTCATCTTCATTAGATTTTAATCTCAACCCTGGGCTCTTAACCGTTCTTTTAGCGATCCGTAGCCGTGTGATTGCCGGTAAAGGTGACCCGGCAGTCACCATCGTGAGTTGGCGCAATATCCGCATTCATCGCGTCGTTGTAATCAAGCACAATGCCCAGCGGTGTGGCGCATGCACCCACAGAAGAATATGCTGTAATTGTTGCACCTGGATTTAACCTGTTAGCAGCTTGTGTAATTTCATTATTGTTGTTTACCTGTCTGCATACACCATTAACCAGGAAATCACGAGTCCCGCCAAGCCCGTTCCAAACCTGGTAATTCTGGCAGCCGACATAGATCGTTCTGGAACAACTGCTGCTGCCGGCGGCGTTGCTGACATTAAGCGTGAATGCATTGGCGCCGGGTGTTGTTCTGGCGCTGGTTGTGCACGAGCCTCCGGTGGAATTGGAGAAAGCGCCGCACGTGCCGCCCGGAGTGCCGGTCCATGTACCATTGGCAGGACCGTTGGTGATTGTCCAGGTGAGCACTGTCGTATTGTTATATGGCACAATGCTCGGACTTGCCGTTAGCGTACATGTCGGCGGAGGTGCTGCCTGATTCACTGTAAAGGTCTGTCCGGCAATGGTTATCGTACCGGTTCGAGCCGCGCCGGTATTGGCGTCAACGCTGTAAGTCACTGTTCCATTGCTGGTGCCGCTTGCTCCGCCGGTCACTGTAATCCAGGCGTCATTGCTCACGGCCGTCCATGAACATCCTGCACCTGCCGTCACATCGACAGTTTGACCGGGGGCAGCGGCGTATGTATGCGACCTGCTTGCCGGATTGATTGAATAAGCACAACCAGAGGCCTGTGTTACTGTAAAGGTCTTATCGCCGATGGTAATGGTTCCGGTACGAGCCGTGCCGGTATTGGCGTCAACGCTGTACGTCACTGTTCCGTTGCCGGTGCCGCTTGCTCCGCCGGTCACCGTAATCCAGGCGTCATTGCTCACGGCAGTCCAAACGCAGCCGGTGTTTACGGTCACTGCCACTGTGTTGCCGGTACTTGCGCCCGCGGTATGTGAACGGCTGGTGGGATTAATGACAACAATACAAGGAACAGAACAAGGGAAAGATATTATAAAATTGCGTACTAATATGTTTTGCAGCGCCCCCCCGGTGCCCTCCGTAAAACCAAAAATCATTTTATTGAAGTTTGAGTGGAAAGACGGCGTAAGCTCTATTGTTCGATTAATCTGTGGCGTGGAAGCGCTGTAGGCAGCGTTAACATTGTTACAATTGGTGCAATCTATCCACGCCTTTACATTATACTCATAGTTCCCATTTGTATTGGTAGTCGACGCGCGCGTAACCTCAATTCTAAAAGGATGGTTTGCGGTAGTATTGAGCCATGTGGATGACCCTGCCTCATAATATCCGCGGGATCCATCGGCAGTGCTATCACCCGTTACCGAATTTCTTGGAACAGTAGCACTTCCCCAGGTGCCGGCACCATGGATGTTATTATCATAACTTATATTGGGAACACCGACGCAGCAGTTTGTCGCTGGATTGGCACCCCAGAATATCAGAGCCATATGGTTATTGTTAGTATCGTTTCTTCCACCATCGCATGCGTTTGCAGAGGTGCCAGTATTAACATATTTGTCAAATTCGATGGCCATTTTAGGGGGCTGTAAACCCAATCCATCTGTAGTATTACCTACGCCTGCATAACACATTAATTCTCCCCCGGCGCCACCGCAAGTAGCTGATGGTCCCCCTCTTTTTGTCTTGTCATTATTGGCACCGTTCATTACGGTAAATGTAAAACCGTCACCGTGTGTACCTACATAAGTGTCCTGAAATTCAAAATAAGCCCGAAAACCGCAACCAAAGTCACATTTACCACCACTGCATTGTGCAACAAGATTGTTCGTGCCTCCATACCACAAAACACCGCATGAATTGCCAACACCATTTCCAAGATTTGCCGTATTATTAACAGTATCTACACTTACAGCGCCTGTTGTTGATGGCGTGGCAGTAAAGTCAGCAATGTTTTCAGCGAAGGAAATCGTGTGTGATGATGTCGGCTGTACATGAATATTTGTATCCCATGTATATGTCGTAATGGTTTTTTGAGCCCCCCAAACGATTGAGGAGATGGCCAAAATGAAAAATATTATCAAAAATACTGGTTTCTTTTTCATATTTTACCTCTTGATTAACCCATTGACTAATTCCCAAATGTTGATGTTGATCTGAGCCCCAAACTCTTGCCCATATAAATCGTTGGATTACTGCTGATCGTAACCGGCATAACAGTTGTCCCCAGAGCCTGAATATTGGTTAAGGTCACCGTGTGAGCGGTCGTGTCAATATTGCGTTTGTCATAGCTCAACTGTATGATTCCCAGTTGATCAAAGAAAATACTGCCTTTTTCAGGTGGAAATATTTTTGCTGTCAGGTCATTAGTGTCCGTATTTAGAACTAAACTGCCGCCGGCATTCAGCGTAAATGGCAGAGTAACGGGCAGCGTATATGCATATCCAAGATAAAACTCGTCTCCAATTATTGTTGCGTTTGTCAATGGTGCGCTTAACGTAAAAGTCACCGCCGTGCCGTTGGCTCCCACAGTGTAAGGCGGGTCACTGCGACTGGTGTACTGCAACTCTGCAGTTCCCGCCCAGGCCGGAGATCTGCTTTCATCCTTTACTCTCAGAAAACCACTGGAGGGAAAAGTTACCGCAGTTGTGTAATCCGCCGATGTCTCGTCTGCCGAGATTCGCGGCACCGCGCCAGGCATATAAATGGTGATTGAATCTATTCCGACGGCGTATGCAGTTGTAACATAAAACCAATAGGGATAGATTTCCACCGTGCAACTGCCTTGATTATTCGGCATGGTAAATGTTTTACCGTGCATTTCAACCAGTTTTGAATTTTTGTTCGCAGCGGCCTTGTATTCGCTTGCGGCGATCCGGATACAGGATTCACTGATATAATAGGCCTTGGCTGCTTTCTGGGCCTCTGCCTGGTTTAAAGCCGATGTCATGGTCAGCGTATACAATCCCATTCCAAGCACCGCTATCACAACCATTGCAACAATGACCATGATCAGAGTTGATCCAATTTCAGAAGATATTTTTGAAAAATGTTTTTTAAACGGGTTCATAGAGGTTTACCATCTTACTCAATTCAGCTTTGGAGCGTTTAATTTGGAACCCTGCCGGGGATTGATCGTCGCGTTAAATTTTATCGTGTTTCCGGATCCATAAGTCAGAATAAGCAGCACCTGTATTTTTGCCAAATTATTCACAGTGCCACCTGTTTCAAGACTCCAGGCTGCGTCATTAAAATCTTTAAAAACAAGAAAAACGTTAGCTCCCGTATATGGGTTCAAAACATTATCGATCAAAACCTGTGAGTCACCAGTACTTCCATCCGGGTTGACACTTATCAGCAAAATCGTGTTGCCTGATTTTTGGATGCTGTACTGACATCCCGCGGGTTGATTGCATGAGGGCGGAGAATAAAGCCTTGTGTAGTAGATGGAATTCGCATCTTTGTTTGTCACATAGATTGCCTCTGTTAATTCTTTCTTGATTCTGGCCATCGCGATCTGCGACTTTTGAGATAACTGGTTGGCTTCACTTGCAAAAAGATATTGCTCCACTCCTTGAATCAATCCCATGCTCAATCCTACGGCCAGTACTCCCATGATGACCAGAACAGCAATTACTTCAATCAGCGAGAAACCGTTTGCATTTATTTTTTTTATTGTATTCATTTCCGGGCCTATTGCGTAAAAATGGCGAACACGTTTTGATCGCCGTGAGCACAAGTCACCTGCAGGTGTGGCCTTGCCGTGCTGTCAGTTCCGATGGTACTGGAACTATTGCAAGTACATCTGGCAGAACAATAACCCTGAAATGCCGTCCATCCTGCAGCGTCCATTCCCGCATCCACTCGATTGCGGTAATCACTGGTGATTTCTTCCATCAGCTGGATCAAAGCGTATTGTTCTTGCACCTGTGCGGCCTGACCGGCACTGCCGGTAAACGATGTTCCGAAATACGCCACGGAAACTGCAGCGGCAATCGCCATCATGACGATGGTAATGATCACTTCAATGAGAGTGAACCCTTTGTTGCATTTCATGGTATGAATCCTGTCATGGGGGTTACGGTTATATTTTTTGAAGAAGAACCGCTACTCACCGTTATAGTCAATGAAGCTAATGGTGTATTCGTCGTCGGATTCGCGTATGCCGAATAGGGAATGCCGTAATCATCAAAATAAACGGTAAAACTGCTTACAGATATTTTTTTTCTGCCCAGGTTGATGGTTCTGTCGCTATCAATATATTGCTCATCATCGGGCAGCCTTATATGATTTGTTGTATCGGTGCCTTGAAATAACCAATATTTTGCCCCGTCACAACTTATTCCCCAAATGGCGCTGGTTTCCCCTGCTTGGGGGTTATAATTCATGGCCATTGTCTGCGCATAACGCAGATGGTTTTTCAAAGCATCGGTACCGGTAAACACTTCCGAGTCAAAATTGGTCGAACGGCTGACGGCAACGGCTATCAGAATCCCCAGGATAACCAGAATGGCTATGGTCTCTATTAACGTAAAACCGTATTCTTTTTTAGACGTTTTCCGCACAAGCATTTCCTTAATATGTCGTACCGTATCTTAAAACGGACCGGATGGATCCGATCAATAAAACAGCAAAAACAATGGCCAATAGAGTTATAATCAAGACATAAACCAATGCAAATTGTAATGTTATAATAGATTGCAGAATATAGGCATTAACCAGAATCAAGGCTGCATGAGCAATCAGGGCGGATTGAACGAAAGATGTTGCCTGAGGCCGATAGAGAATGAGAAAAGCAGCACAAGTCAGGAACAAACCGTTGGCGATAGTGATATAGGGTTGAATTCTAAGCCATAAATTTATATTTTCTTCTCTTATAACATTATGAAAACCCCACAGGGTAATAATACCTGTCACCAGGTAGAAAAAACCGACCATGATCAAAAGAAATGCGCATTGCTCATAGGATGTAATGCGGCCGGAAAATGTATCTGCCGCAGACGGACTGATTGTTTTCGGAAAGAGAAAATGTCGAATTTGAACACCGGCGCTTTGATCAATACTTTCGATGCGCGCCATAACCTGATCAACGAGACCCTCCGGCGGTTTCACCGGCTGAAGATTTTTGATTTCCTCAATGATATCCGAATATTTTTCCATATAACGCCTTCTGTAGCAATCTACTATATTATATACAACTCTCCGCGCAAAATAGTCACAAATTATTCCCCAGCATCTCCTTGATTTTTTCCAGCCCCCTGTATATGCGCATCTTTACGGCACTCAGTGAGTCACCGGTTACGTCCGCGACTTCCTCAAAGGTCAGATCCTGCGTATATTTCAGGATGATGGCTTCCCGTAAATCGACAGGAAGCTGCTGGATGATTCTTTCCAACCCGATCATCCTGTCATCGACAGGCCCGTCGCCTTGCCCTGTTCCATTTCCCCGCGCCTGATGTTCCAAAGCGTAATCAGCCGCTGCATGATGTGAAACGTCCCGGATATTTTTCTTGAGATGATTTCGAATGAGATTGATGCCGATGGTATAAAGCCAGGTGAAGAATTTTTTGTCGGGCTGAAACTGATGCAGTTTCTGAAATGCCCTGATAAACGTTTCCTGTGTCAGGTCGTCAGCATCTTCACGGCTGCCCGTCATCCGGTAAGCCAGATTGAAGATGGGTCCTTTATACTCATCAACGAGCAGTGCATACGCCTGCCGGTCCCCGCCCATTACCCGCACAATAATCTCTGCTTCGGTTTTTTGATCCATTTTATTGATGACGTTTAGAGAACCGGTGGAATAATCATCGCAGCCGGATATATTCTGAAACTGCTGCGCTTATTGTATGTTTTTCATTTTATTATCGATACTCAGGAATATCAAGTGATTTCAAATATTATGGTAAAATATTTAGACAAATATTCTCAAAGGTAGTAAGTATATTCCGGTATACCAAGACAGACGGCAGACGCGGGATGCACTGAACTCTGGTGATAAGGCTATTTCACAATCAAACACCGCGAGAGACTGTGTCAGATGCTATTTCATCAAAGGCTGTTCTTACAATCCATATTGGACAGAATGAGTATCACAATTTAGTGATTTTATGCTGACAAAAGAAAATGGATTTACCCTCCCCTTTCACTGGAAGTTTCCGGATGCGGGCAAATACGCGTTTACCTTCATATCCCTGCTCATTGTCCTGTTAGCTGTTTACTCTAATAGCTTTCAGGGTGATTGGCATTTTGACGATTTTGCCAATATTGTCGAAAATCCTAACATTCAGATCAAATCATTATCCTGGTCAGAGATATACCATTCATTTAGTGGCATCTATCAAGACAGATTACTGCGTCCGTTTTCCTATTTAAGTTTTGCATTAAATTATTACTGTGGCGGCATGAATGTTTTCGGGTTTCATGTGGTCAACTTTATCATACACTACCTGGCTGCTGTTTTTCTTTTCCTGTTTATTCACAACACCCTGAAACTTCCTCTCCTTCGCGAAAAATACTCGTTGATTGCCTATCCGGTCGCGCTTCTTGCAACGTTCTTCTGGGCATTACATCCTGTTCACGTAACATCGATCACCTACATTGTGCAAAGAATGTCCTCCATGGCTGGCTTATTTTACATCATGTCTATGTACTTTTATTTAAAGGCACGGACAACCGTGAAAACCGGTTCTTCAATCTGTTTTTTCTCAGCCTGCGCCGCGGCTGGTTTAGCCGCGATGCTGACCAAGGAAAACGCGGCCATGCTGCCGGTGAGCATTTTATTGTTTGATTTGTTTTTGATTCAGGGAACAACGAAAGATAACCTGATAAGATTCGGCAAATTTTTAATTCTGCCTCTTTTGCTGATTGTCATTCTTGGATTGGTTTATACCGGCGGTTTCTCAAATATCCTCAATGGATATGCAGGACGTGACTTCACTGTAACGCAAAGGTTGCTTACCGAACCGCGTGTCATATTGTTTTATCTTTCCCTTTTGTTTTACCCCATCGGTTCGCGTCTGACATTTCTGTATGATATTGAAGTTTCACGCTCCTTGTTTCAGCCCTGGACTACTTTGCCGGCTCTTTTTTTAATTCTTATCATCATTGGTCTTGCATTTTATATCGCCAGAAAACGACCTCTTGTTGCTTTTTGTATTATTTTCTATTTTATAAATCATCTCATTGAAGGTTCACTTATTCCACTGGAATTAATCTACGAACATCGCAATTACGTGCCTTCAATGCTGCTGTTCGTTCCTGTTGCCGAATTCGTAATCTTCGCTATTCACTATTTTTCATATAAAAAAATGATCCAGTTTGTCGTTACCTTCAGCGTCATTATCATCATTTTCGGTTTGGGCGACATAACCTATCGGCGCAATGCAATTGTTTCCAGTGAGTTTCTTTTATGGCTGGACAATACAGAAAAGTCCCCTGCTTTAAGCCGGCCGTATGCCAATCTCGGAATTTACTACCTGGAACGCGGGCTAAAAGAAAAAGGGGTCCCGATTCTCCAAAAAGGGCTTTCTCTGAATAATTTCGGCAATTCCAGCGCGCGTGCAATGCAGTATCATAATGCTGGAATCTTTCTATTTCAGGAGGGAAACTATGACCTTGCCCTGTCCTATTTTGAAGAAGCCCATAAAACACTGTCGGATTATATCCCTGTGTCAATTTACATGGCTAAAATACGTTTGCTGAAGAGTGAAATCTCTGAGGCTCAGCATCTGATAGACCCTTTCATCCAAAAACATCCGCATCATTCAGAACTGAATGAAATTTACTGCCTCATCTTATTGAAGAAAAATAATTTAAAAAATGCAGAGCTGCGTGCGAAAAATTTTCTTAAGAATAATATATCCAGCACATTTCCCATTCCGGTTCTTGCAGAATCTGCACGGGTTAGAGGGAATTACCGGGTCTCTATATTATACTGGCAACTCTACCGGAACTCCTTTCCGATCGATCCTTACGTCAATTTAGCTTTGATTGATTTGTACAGTGAATTAAATCATGAAAAAGAACTGGATGAAGAACTGGCCAAATTGTTCTGCCTGAAAAAAACCCTGTCTTTGAACTCTTATATCAATGAACTTTCCCGCAATCAAAATCTTCTTGTTTACGTTCCGAATGCCAAAAAAATTCAGAGAATTGTCAATACCCGGAATATAATCAATCAATAATCACTACTGTGGCATATTCCAGGTTCCGGTTGCCGTATATGCTGTATCAGAACTGGCCCCGTAACTGTTGATCGTTATAAGTACATTCGTTCCCGAACCGGTTAAAGTTACATTCCATATGTCGGGAGCTG
>Ga0316605_10001942_pt1 | contig 11840 bp, 6 predicted proteins | sample OWC_soil_day20_n_FD_207666 | JGI IMG/M metagenome (GOLD analysis project Ga0316605, IMG submission 207666) | Wetland soil microbial communities from Old Woman Creek delta, Ohio, United States - OWC_soil_day20_noCT | ecosystem: Environmental > Terrestrial > Soil > Wetlands | place: USA: Ohio... | reverse complement strand
GTGGGCAACGACAGGGTGTCACTTCGCAGATCGATCAATGCCATGTGTCATGTCGGGGCTGAAGCCCCGACCTCCATCCGTCTCACCGCCACGCAGCAGGTCGGGGCTCGAACCCCGACCTCCATCCGTCTCACCGCCACGCAGCAGGTAGGGGCTGAAGCCCCGACCTCCATCCGTCTCACCGCCACGCAGCAGGTAGGGGCTCGAGCCCCGACCTCCATCCGCCTCACCGCCACGCAGCAGGTAGGGGCTCGAGCCCCGACCTCCATCTTGCCACGGGACCGCCGCGCGCGGAGCGGTTTCCCGCCGTGCGGTCCGTCTGGTAGCATCTGCGGCATGCCGAGACCAACCAACCGGTCGATTGTCTCCATCCTGCTGGTCCCGGCGGCCACGCTGGCCGTCGCGTTCACCGGGCTCCGGGCCCAACAGGCCCCGGCGCCATTCGACGTCCTGATCGCCGGCGGGCGCATCGTCGACGGCACCGGCGCGCCGTGGTTCAAGGGCGATGTCGGCATCACGGGCGATCGCATCGTGGCGATGGGCCGGTTGGCCGGGCAGCCGGCGCGCCGGACGATTGACGCGTCGGGGCTCGTCGTCGCGCCCGGCTTCATCGACATGCTGGGCCAGTCGGAATTCAACGTCCTGGTGGACGGCCGCGCGGCGTCCAAGATCATGCAGGGCGTCACCACCGAGATCACGGGCGAGGGCGCCTCGATCGCGCCGGTGAACGACCGGATGATCAGGGAGGGCAAGCCGAACTGGGATCACTTCAAGGTCGTCCAGGACTTCACGACGCTCGCCGGGTACTTCCAGCGGCTCGAGACGCGGAGCCGGACGACGATCAACGTCGGGACCTTCGTCGGAGCCGGCGGCGTGCGGGATTACGTGATCGGCTCCGAGAACGTGCCGTCGACGCCGGCCACGCTCGCGCGCATGAAGGCGCTGGTCGCCGAGGCCATGAAGGACGGGGCGCTGGGCCTCAGCTCCTCTCTGCAGTACGTGCCGGACCGGTTCAACACGACGGACGACCTGGTCGAACTGGCGAAGGTGGCGGCCGGCTACGGAGGCGTCTACCTGACGCATCTCCGGTCGGAGAGCGGCAGGATCGACGAAGCGCTCGACGAGACCTTCGCCGTCGCCGAGCGCGCCGACATCCCCGCCGAGATCTGGCATCTCAAGACGGCGTACAAGGCGAACTGGGGCCGGATGCCGGCCGTGCTGAAGCGGATCGAGGCGGCCCGGGCCCGCGGCCTCGACATCACCGCGAACCAGTATCCCTACACGCGCGCCTCGAACGATCTCGACTCCTGCCTGCCCACCTGGGTGCGGGAAGGCACCAACGACCAGATGATCGCTCGGCTGAAGGACCCGGCGCTGCGCGCGCGCATCAAGGCCGAGATGGACGACCCGAACGCCGCGGGCTGGGAGAACCAGTGGTACGGGTCGGGCGGCGGCGACGGCGTGATGGTGGCCTCCGTGCTGAACGGCGATCTGCGCAAGTACGAGGGCATGACGCTGACCCAGGTCGGCCGGGCGATGGGCAAGGACCCGCGGGACGCCCTGATTGATCTGGTGACTGCCGACCAGGGGCAGACGGCCTGCATCATCAGCATCATGGCCGAGGAGGACGTGCGGGCGGCGCTCGCCCACCCGCTGGTGTCGATCGACACCGACTCGGGCGCGAAGGCCGAGGACGGCCCGCTGTCGGAGTCGCGCTCGCACCCGCGGGCCTGGGGCACGTTCGCGCGGATTCTGGGCAAGTACGTGCGCGAGGAGCAGCTGCTGACGCTGGAGGAGGCCGTGCGCAAGATGACGTCGAGAGCCGCCGCGCGTGTCGGCTTGCGCGACCGCGGCATCCTCCGTCCCGGCATGGCGGCCGACGTCACGGTGTTCGATCCGGCGACGATCCGCGACGTCTCGACGTTCGAAGATCCGAACCACTACTCGGTCGGCGTCCGGCACGTGTTCGTGAACGGCCGCGCCGTCGTTTCGGAGGGCCGCATCACGAACGAGCGGCCCGGCCGCCCGCTGCGCGGGCCGGGGTACCAGGCTCCCGCCGCGCGGTAGCTGCCGCTGCGGGTGGCCGCGGCGCTTTCCATCTGCGCGCAGGGAGGACAGGCGAAGGTCACCCGAGCACAGATGGAAACGTCGCGGACAGGACCCGCAGCGGCCGACGCGCCGCCCGCAATTCCCTCTTTCGCGCCCGACGTTCTTCTGTATGATGAACGGCGTGAGCATTCCTGCCAGCCGCATGAACCGCACGTGGCGCGTCGGCGATCCGTGGAGCATCGCCGAGGCGTCCGAACTGTACGAAATCGCCCGCTGGGGCGCCGGCTACTTCTCGATCGGTGAGCGCGGCACGGTGCACGTCCACCCGACGAAGGAGCCGGATCGGTTCATCGACCTGAAGGACCTGACGGAGAACCTCATCCTCCGCGGCATCGACGTCCCGGTGCTCATCAGGTTCAGCGACATCCTGCGGCACCGGGTGAAGGACATCCACGACGCGTTCCAGGCGGCCATCGCGCAGAACGGCTACCAGGGGCGGTACATCTGCGTCTACCCGATCAAGGTCAACCAGCAGCGGCGCGTGGTCGAGGAGATCCTCAACTACGGCCGGCCGTTCGGGTTCGGCCTCGAGGCCGGCTCCAAGCCGGAGCTCATCGCCGTCGCCGCGCTGGCCTCGAACGACTCGCCGATCATCTGCAACGGCTTCAAGGACGCCGAGTTCATCGAGATGGCGATGCTCACCCAGAAGGTGGGCCGCACGGTGCTCCCGGTCGTCGAGAAGTACAGCGAGCTGGGCCTGATCCTCGAGTACTCCCAGAAGGTCGGCGTGCGCCCCACCATCGGGATGCGCGTGAAGCTGGCGTCGCGCGGCAGCGGCAAGTGGCAGTCGTCGGGCGGCTACCGGTCGAAGTTCGGCCTCACCGTGTCGGAAGTCCTCAAGGGCTTCGAGGAGCTGAAGGCCCTCGGCATGGAGGACTGCCTGAAGCTGCTGCACTTCCACATGGGCAGCCAGATCCCGAACATCCGCATCGTCAAGGCCGCGGTCAACGAGGCCGCGCGGATCTACGTGGAGCTCGTCAAGGCCGGCGCCGGCCTGGAGTATCTCGACATCGGCGGAGGCCTCGGCGTCGACTACGACGGATCGCAGACCAACTTCGAGTCGAGCGTGAACTACACGCTCGAGGAGTACGCGGCCGACGTCGTCTACCACGTGCAGACGGTGTGCGACGACGCGGGCGTGACGCACCCGACGATCGTGTCGGAGAGCGGGCGCGCGATCGCCGCGTACCACAGCGTGCTCGTGTTCAACGTCCTCGGCGTCACCGGGTTCCGCGAGCAGGAGATCAAGGCCGTCGGGCCTCACGAGGAGCAGGAGCAGCCGCTCATCGACCTGCGCGAGACGTACCTGAACCTCTCGATCCGCAACGCCCTCGAGAGCTACCACGACGCCCAGCAGGCGCTCGACATGGCGCTGAACCTGTTCAACGGCGGCTACCTGCCGCTCGACCAGCGGTGCGAGGCGGAGACGCTGTACTGGGCGATCTGCGCCAAGCTCCAGCGGATGATCCAGCAGCTCGACGAGGTGCCGGAGGATCTGCAGAGCCTCGACGAGATGCTGGCCGACACCTACTTCTGCAACTTCTCGCTGTTCCAGTCGATGCCCGACAGCTGGGCCATCAAGCAGCTGTTCCCGGTGATGCCGATCCACCGCCTCGACAAGCCGCCGACGAACCACGCGGTGCTCGGCGACATCACCTGCGACTCGGACGGCAAGATCGACCAGTTCATCGACCGGCGCGACGTGAAGCGCACGCTCCCCCTCCACACGTTGAACGGCGACCCGTACTACCTGGCCGTCTTCCTCATCGGCGCGTACCAGGAGATCCTGGGCGACATGCACAACCTCTTCGGCGACACCCACGCCGTGCACGTCTCCCTCGACAGCCAGGGCGGCGTCGTGCTCGACGCGGTGATCAAGGGCGACACCGTGCGCGAGGTCCTGCAGTACGTGGACTTCGACACCAACGCCCTTGTCAACAAACTGCGGGCGGACGTCGAGATCGCCGTGCGCGACAGCAAGATGAGCTACGAAGAATCCGGCCGCCTGCTCAAATTCTACGAAGAGGGGCTGGGCGGGTATACCTACCTGGAATAGCGCCTCGTCCGGGGTTCGGGGTCCGGGGTTCGTGGGGCCCACTGTCCAGCCGGACGCTGTCGACGAGGACCCGCGACAGCCCGGGTCCCGGCTATTCGAGGTGCATCTTCTTCAGCATCGCGTGGTAGCGCGTGTCGCCGCGGACCGGGTCGAGGAACAGGACGCTCCTGATCGGCATGATGATGGGATCCCGGCCCTCGACGGCCCTGCTTATCCGGCTGAGGCTCGAGGGAGGCCAGGCGCTTGACTCGGCAGACACCCGGCAGTAGCCTCCCCCGGAGGAGGCGAACATGAAGCGAGTCGCGCTCGGCCTGCTGCTCCTGTCCGTGCTGTTCGGCGGTTCGGCGATCGCGTTGATCCTCAGGCCGGCGCTGGCGGACTGGGCCGTGCCATCGGTTTCCGCGCAGGCACCGAACACTGACAACAAGGTGAGGTGCAGGACCCGCGAGCCAGGATTGGAGGAGGCGCAGGAGATCGAACAGCGCCTCTCGAAGGCGCATGGGCGGGGAAAGGTGAGCGACACCATCCCGGTGTGGGTCCACGTGATTACCGGCGGGGCGGGGTTCGAGAACGGGGACCTGTCTGACTCCGCGATTCATCAGCAGATCAAGGTCCTCAACGATTCCTACACCGGAAAGACCGGCACGGCGAACGCGGGCTTCAGTTTCCGGCTGGTCGGCGTGACGCACACGGAGAACCGGACGTGGTTCGAGCAAATGGTCTCGGACCTGGACGTCGAGCTGTCGGCGAAGACCGCGCTGCGGCGCGGCGGGCCGGAGGCGCTCAACCTGTACACGGTCGATGGCGGGCCGTATCTCGGGTGGTCCTACTTTCCCTCGATCCTCAGCTCGTCCTACGCCATCCTCGACGGCGTCGTGGTTGACTGGCGCTCACTGCCGGGAGGTACATTCGCTGTCTACAGCGAGGGGGACACGGCGACCCACGAGATCGGCCACTGGCTCGCGCTGTATCACACGTTCCAGGGCGGTTGCACGCCGAAGAACGATCTCGTCGCGGACACACCCGCGGAATTCTCGCCGGCGTTCTACTGCCCGATCGGGCGCGACAGCTGTTCGCAGAACTCGCGGCCAGGCCTCGATCCGATCTTCAACTTCATGGACTACACGCAGGACTCCTGCATGTTCGAGTTCACCCCGGGCCAGGCGGAGCGGATGAAGACGGCTTGGGCGGCGTACCGGCAGTAGCCTCGCGCAGCGGGACGGCGTCCTCCCGTCATCTCAAGGAAGCGCGAGACGGTGCTGCCCGTCATGAGGACGGCATCCTCCAGCCGGTCGCGCCCGGCACGGCACCGGAATCGCGTCAGGTCTGCTGGTTTACACGTCTGGCCTTGCGCAGCTCGCGCGACCGAAATGCGGGGGCCACGGGCTGGGACTCGCCCGGGAAGCGCTCCACCCCGCGAATACTCGCGGCCGGCGGAGCGAATGGCGCTATGATTAGCCGGGATCCCGAACCTGGTCTTGGCTGAGGGCGCGCGGCCAGTTGCCGTGGCGGAGCCCAAGCCACTCAGCGCCGCCAGCCGGGACCAGTTATGGTGACGACCCCCATGGCTCACCGCCCGCACGCCTCTGTCTCTCGAATTGCCGAGCGTGCACGCGCATTCAGGCGTCAACATCCACCGGAGGGCCCCTATGTCATCTCGGTTCGCGCCCGTCGCAGGGTCGGTGTTGGTCCTGCTTCTGATCGCGCCTGTCGCGTGGTCCCAGCAGCCCCAGGTGAAGAAGCTCACGTTCCGGGCCGTCGCCTCGGTCAACGGCAAGGACCTGTACAAAGCGTATTGCATCTACTGCCATGGCGATGATGGCAAGGGGCACGGTTCCGAGGCGGCAGTCCTCCGCGTACCGCCGGCGGACTTGACGACGATCGCCGCCCGCAGCGGTGGGAAGTTCGAAGCAGGTGCCGTCGAGGACAAGATCAACGGCTGGAGGTTCGTTCCAAGAAGCATGAGGGAGATGTCCGCGCGAGCGGACGCCATGAACACGGGGAAGGACGCTGAGGACGTTCCCGTTATGCCGTTGTTTGGGCCGCTCTTCGCAAAGTTGTACTCCCAGGAAGTCCGCGACCGCCAGATCCGGATGGCGAACCTGGTCCGCTTCGTCAAAACGCTGCAGGCGAATCCGCCCCCCGGCGAGGAGGCCCCGAAGAAGTAGGGACGGCCTCGCGCCGCAGCCGGATACGGGATCGGTCGGCCCACCGCGTTCTCACCGCGTCTTGACTGGACCCAGGTGTTTGTCCAGCCAGCCGAGAACTCTCCGAATCACGTCCTGGTTGAACGCGACGTGTCCTGCGTCCACGAGGACGTGGTCCTTCTCGGCCGCACCCAGGAGGCGGTACATCGGAAGCTGACTGGTCTCCAGCGGGAAGATCATGTCGAAGCGGCCGTTGACCATCAGCGTCGGGACCGTGCAACGCGGGGCGAAGTGAAGAGAATTGACCTCGGCCGCAGCCAAATACCCAAGTCCACCCCACATCAGCACGCCCGCTTTCAGTCGCGGTTCGAGCGCCAACAACCTCGGCCCCTGGGCGGCGCCCAGGCTGATGCCTTGGTACGCCAGCTTCTCGCGGTCGAACTCGGACCGTGTTTCCAGGTAGTCCAGGGAACGCCCCAGGTCTTTGTGCCATTGGATGAGCAGTTCGCGCCAGACGCTGGGCTGTGACGCGTAGCTGGCGTAGGTCCCTCCGAGGGTCCGCCCGTAGGTGCCGTTGTAGAGCGGGTGCACCACCGCGCGCCCGCTCCGGATAATGAAATCGAACCACTGCGTTTCGAGCCTGGCGCTGCTTCGAATGTCGAGGGCGTACGTGCCCGGGAAGGTCACGACGGTCTGGAAGGGCGGGTCCGCGTTCTTCGGCAGGAACAGGTGAGCGGTCACCCGCTCGTTTCCGTACGCCGCGTTGAAGCTCACCGTTTCCTCCCGCCAGTACGGAGTCCTGTCGTCAGTCGCTTCGACCTTCTCGGCGAGTTCTCCGCGGTCGTACGAATGAATCCTCCTGTACACGTCGAAGATCGCGTCGTTTGCCGGCTTGTCGCCGCGCCGGCCGCCGATAACGGGCGGCGCGACGGGCCGAGTGAGCTCCTCGGATGGCGGGTGTTGGTATCTGGCGCACCGGAAGCCGTTGCCGTTCGAGCGATCGAACGGAACGCGCGCGTCCGCCAAGTAGAACATGTACTTCGGCTCGTTCCAGGCCCCGCCGAGGATGTAGCGCTTGTCGCCTGCGGCGTTCGAGCACCACTCCCTCACATTCCCCGCGGTGTCGTACGTTCCAAACGGCCCGAGTCCCCCGTAGCGGCCGACACGAGCCGGTCCCTCTCCGCTGAAGTTGCTCGTCTGGAGGATCGTGGCGAACATCCCTTGCAGGGCCGCGCTGCGCCAGTGGTGAACGGTCGGGAGCGCCTTCCCCTCTGACTCGCAGTACGCAGCGGCCTCGTACCAGCTCACCCCACCGACGGGGAAGTCATCGTGTCCTTCCAGCCAGGACCCAAATTCCCAGGTCGCGGGGCCGGGACGGCCCGTGGCATCCCTAAACTCAAGCACGGCCTGCTCCCACCCGATAGTCGCGCCGCCCTCGATGAATGGTTCTTTCCAGTTGTCGGCCTTGTCGTATCCTCCCCGGGCGATGAACTCTCTGAACTGCCTGTTGGTGACCTCGTACTTGTCCAGCCAGAACTCCTCGATTGGCTTCTGCCCCGGCACGCGGACCATTCCGCGAGGCACGCTCTCTGCCGTATCCAGCGTGACGCTCACGACCGCCAAGGCGCCCGTGACCGCGCTGGCGCTGTATCCCTCTGCTGTCTGCAGGCCAGGCTTCGTGATCCGGTAACGCAGGTGACCCGCCGGAATGAGTATGGCTTCGAGCGGCGTTCGGCCCAGATAGTCCCAAGGAGCATCGGCTGCCGTGTCCAGGTAGTCGCGAATGTAAACGTCCGCGCCAGGCGGGTCGGTCTGAAAGGAGGCCCGGCGCGCGAAGTTCTGGCGGACCCGCGCAATCTCCGGGTCGTCCGGCAGAAACCTCTCGACACGGCCAACCAGACGGAATGCGGCGCAGCTCCTCCCCTCGTCAAGGAGGCGCTGAATCTCCGGCACCGCGACCGTGCGAGCCCAGTTCACGCGTGACGATCGCCAGATGGACCAGGAAACGGCCGCGAGCAGCACGGCAACGCCCGCCAGGGCGGGTATGGCGAATCGGGGCTTTCGCAGCAACGCCAATGCGCTGAGTTCCCGCGCGGCCAACTGCGATTGGCAGGCGACCAGTGCTTCATGCAGTTCGACGGCCGAGGCATACCGGCACTCGCGCTGCTTGTCGAGACAGCGGTCGAGGATGGTCCCAAGTGTGTGCGGCACGTCGGCGCGCACCTGGCGGGCAGGCGCCGGTCTATCGCGCAGAATCGCCGACATCGTCGAGATCGGTGAATCGTGTTGGAAGGCCCGCTGCCCCGTCAGCAATTCGTAGAGCACTGCTCCGAAACTGAAGACGTCCGAGCGCGCATCGAGCAACTGCCCCTCCACCTGCTCAGGCGACATGTACGAGACGGTCCCGATCACCTCGCCTCTTCGTGTGAGACCGTCCGCATCCCATGCCGCGGTCACGGTCGCAGCGTCAGACTGGAGTTCAAAACGCGCTCGGACGTGCTTCGCCAGCCCGAAGTCGAGGACCTTGATCTGTCCATCCGTCGCCACCATGACGTTAGCCGGTTTCAGGTCGCGGTGAATCACGCCGTGGCGGTGCGCGGCCGAGAGTGCGTCGGCGATGTCGATGGCAATCGCGAGGGCCTGGTCCAGCCGCACCTGACCCTTCAGCAGGCGGTCGGTGAGTGTCTGGCCGTCGATATGCTCCATCACGAGGAACATCGCGCCGTCGTGGTCGCCCACGTCGAAGAGTTGGCAGATGTGGGGATGACTCAGGCCGGCGAGCGTCCTGGCTTCGCGCTCAAAGCGCGCCCGGCGTTCCGGGTCGGCACTCAGTTCGGCGGGAATAACCTTGATGGCAACCGTGCGGTCGAGGCGCGTGTCGCGGGCCTTGTAGACTTCGCCCATGCCCCCGGCGCCGGTCGGGCCGAGGATTTCGTACGGACCAAGCCGCGTGCCCGCCGCCAGGGACGTCGTAGCCTCCGCGGCGCATTATACCGCCGCGCCGTGCCGGTTCTGCCCCGGGCTCGAGAATCCGGTTGGCGCCCCCGATCATGCTGGGGAACTCCCGCAGCCGAAGTTCGGAGAGGTCACGTGAGACAGCCGGATGGGGATGTCATTCGCGCCGCAGGTCTGCGGCATGTGGCCGGTGGTCAGCGGCCGCCGGATGCCGGAGATGCGGGCGCCCGAGGCGGTGCCGGCGACCAGTTCCTGACCGCCGCCACCCCCGTCCCAGAAGCCGCCGTCGGAGCCGACGTCGTCCGAGCTGGCCGGCCCGGCCGAGCCGCCGCCCATGCCGTGATGTCCTGACTCCTGACTCCTGACTCACGCCAGCATGGAGCGAGGCGATGCGCTCCGCAGCGGAGCCGATGCAGGTGTCAGCGCGGCTGAACGACGAAGAGACCACCGTCCTGCGCGTGGAGACGATCGAGCAGCTTCCGCACCTTCGGCTGGTCCTCGTACCACAGCCGCCACAGGCTGAAGAGCGTTGCGGTGGTCACGATGTCGACGCCCATCCGCTGAAGCACGCTGAGCGCGTCGGGGAGGACGGGATCAGGACGGCCTGCGGGCGGCGTCGCGGGGTCGTTGTTCACTACGAACACCACCCGGTCGTGCACCGAGGCGGACTGCACCGCCCGGAACACCTCGGCAAGCTCCTCGTCGGTCTTCTGCACCGGGCCGGCAGCACCCGAAACCATGAGCAGCAGGCGGCGCGAATCACCGAACTTCACGACGATCGGCCCGGCGGAGGCGGGCGAGGCCTCCACCTCGTACTTGAGCGCGCCGAACACGGCGCCCACGGCATCTCTCAACGGCTCGCCCGTCTCCCACAGCACACGTCCGATCGAGTCCATCGCGTGCAGATCGGCCGACAGGCGCTCGATCTCCCAGAGCCGCGTCTGGTAGCCGGGTGGCATCTCCGCGATCACCCACTCCGGGGCTCGGGTGAGGGCCCCCTGCGTCGGTTCAGACATCGTGATCTCCCAAAGACGGGGCGACACCGGGCTTGGTCAGACGCACCGCCGATTCCGGCCAACCGCACGAATCGCCCAGCGGCCAGCCTGTGGTCTCCATGAGTGGCTCGCGGTATTCCAGGGCCGGGCCGACGGGGAACGGCTGCCCCGCCCTGAAACGTACAAGAGGATTATCGTCAGCTCGGTGTCCACGCTTGAGAGCACCGTCGAGCGTCCGGGCGGAAGTCTGCTCTCGACGTTCCGACAGTAGACGGTTTCCTGAGGCACTCGACGCTCCTGACGTCAGAGACGATTCCGGTCGGAATCCTGGCGGAACCGAGCCAACGCCGGAATCGGCCTCCCAAAACGGGCGCCAGGCTGACAGCCGGTGTCGCCTGGCTCACGCGATCCCGCTGCGGCGTCCTGTTGTCCGACACCCTTGGCCCGCTGTCGGCCCGTGTGCTCGGCGACGGCTGGCTCGACATGCGCGACTCGCCGTTGGTCCTTCGACACGCGCCGAACCTGAACAGCGCGCTGGACGCCGGGCTGGATTGACACGGGGATGCGCGGCATCCGGCTGCAGCTGCGGCCCTACTCGTACCGCATCGCATCGACGGCCGACAGGTTCGCGGCCTTGAGCGCCGGGTAGGTCCCGAAGATCAATCCCACCAGGATCGCGGCGCCCATCGCCACGGCCAGCGTCGGCCACGTCACCGCGGCATACACCTGCGCCATCGTCTGGGCCCGCATGATGTAGGTGACAAGATAGGCGCCGGCGATGCCGAGCGTCGCGCCAATCACCGCGCCCGCGAGCGAGATCACCACCGATTCGGCCAGGAACTGCACGACGATGTCCCGACGCCGCGCGCCCGCGGCCTTGCGGACGCCGATCTCCTTGGTGCGTTCCGCCACCGCCGCCAGCAGCACGTTCATGATGCCGATGCCGCCGACGATGAGTGAGATCGCGGTGAAGGCGCCCATCAGGATCTTGAAGATGAGGATGCCCTGGTTCATCGCGACCAGCCGGTCGAGACCGGTCGATGCAATCGACACCTGGTTCTTCGCCCGCCAGTCCGGGTTCCGCCGGTCGGCCCAGGCTTCGGCTGTCGACTTCATCGCCAGCACGTCTTCGACGCGCGGAGCGTTCAGCGCGAGGGTGCGGGCCCGAGGCGTCGTCGCGGCCGCCATGAGCGCGTCTGCGCCAGGCAACGGAACGGCGACACGGAGGTAGGGCCGATCGCCGACGACCGCCTCCTGGATCCCGATGACGCGGACAGCCTGCCCCTGGCAGATCAACTCCATGCCGATGGCCGATTCGGTGGACCGGCCGAGTGTGAGTTCCGCGGCGAGTCTGTGGCCGACGACGGCGACGCGAGCGCCGCGCTCGAGTTCTTCCGGGGTGAACAGCCGGCCGCGCCAGAGGGGCATGCCCAACCGGCGGGAGTTGGCGGCTGCCAACGCCAGCACCAGCGCAGCCCGCTCCTTGCCGGCCACGTTCAACGTGCCCCGGCCCTCGTACGACAGGATCACCTCGGTGTCCGGAGGCACGAACGCCGCGAGGTCGCGAAGGTCGTCGGG
>Ga0316605_10001941_pt1 | contig 11846 bp, 13 predicted proteins | sample OWC_soil_day20_n_FD_207666 | JGI IMG/M metagenome (GOLD analysis project Ga0316605, IMG submission 207666) | Wetland soil microbial communities from Old Woman Creek delta, Ohio, United States - OWC_soil_day20_noCT | ecosystem: Environmental > Terrestrial > Soil > Wetlands | place: USA: Ohio... | reverse complement strand
GGTGGCACAACGGATATTGGTTTCACACGGTGGGACAGCGTAAAGGACTCGGATTATCAGGAGGTCCGTGGTATGTGATTAAAAAAGATATTCAGGCGAATATTGTGTATGCTTCCAAAGGCTATGAAGTAGCAGCACAGTATGGCAACGAGTTCGCTATGAATGACTTCCATTTTATCACCGAAAATCCCTGGATCAACATTCAAAGCGGGGCAAATGTAACATTCAAGATTCGCCACACTCCCGAATTTACCACCGGGAAAATATTTACCACCGCTACAGGATTTCAATTAGTATCCCGAGAAAAACTGCAAGGCATTGCTCCCGGACAGTTTGGAGTGATTTATGACGAAAAATCAGAGATCTGTATTGGTAGCGGAGAGATTGTGTAAAATTCGGCTTAAGGGATATAAATAAGGTCTATTTCAAAAATATTTTTAAAACAAAAAAACAATACTCAGAGGACATAGAATATCTCGATTTATATAAATTGATAGATTTATGTATTCTGGATGCCTATAATCTGACTTGGTACTGAAGCATAAACTGGCTATTGTCATACTTCGTGGAATTATCAATATTTGTTTTATAATCTGTAAATTGTCCTACCAATGAGATTTTTGCTGAATATGCGTCACCTAAGCAGAAACTCAACATAGGCGTGGTTACTTTTACAGGATTTCCATTTTGATTTATGTCTTCGAGATATTCGTAGCGGCACGACAGCTCAAAACCGAATTTTTTATCACTGTTAAACGTCCATCGGATGTATGGAATGGTGTAAATTCCCTGCAATTTGAAGTTGTTTAACTTTTTATCTACCAGTGTTGATGAATTGTAAGCATCAAAATTAGTCCCTTTTTTGTATTCTGTTTCAATACCTGCAAGCCATGCATCGTTCATCTTTTCTTCTATAGTCAAGTCAACTCCATAGGCATTGGCTGCTTCGCCGTTAAGTGTCGTGAAGGCTGCGTTAGCTCCCAAGCTTACGCCTTTCAATAGTTTGTAATCTAACCGGAAAGAGTGAAATTTGGAATTGTCATTATCAGCAGTTGGGTTTTTCCCATTCCCGTTATATACTGAGTAATAATATTGCAAAGGTATTTTCAACTCTTTTAAACTTCCGAATAAAGCAGCACCTTGCTGGAAACTTTCCCAGTTATTTTTTCCAAAAAGTGAATATTGATTTGACCAGGTATATGATTTCAAAATGTCGGCAGCATACATATCTTCCAGTCCAAAGTAAGGTCTGAACTGTCCTAATTGGAAGTTTAAATAATTATTTAGATGGTATTTAAGTGTCGCAATTTCAAGAACTTTCGTTTTAGTATCACCTTTAAAATCTGCTAAATTTACCAATACCTGAACAGATAAATCTTTCAAAATATCAAACTTGCCTTGTACACGTGCATAACGAAGATAAAAACCATTGGTCGATACTGCAGTTTTGTTATTATGTGTTCCATTAATATCAACATTGTCTGAAAGCGATATTCCATAGTCTCCTACAAGCAAACCGGACACAGTTAGTTTCTTCTGTATAACTTCTGTTTTCTGTGCAAAAATCAATAAACTACACACACAAAATCCTAGAAGAGAATATCTTCTTTTCATAAATAGTCCAATTTCATTCGTTTTATTTTGTTTATCTCATCGAGTCATCAGGGTGATGGCTGCTTGGAAGAGTATTATCATTTTCTTTGATTGCTCTTGCTTTGCATGTAAGACATAACTCAGAGATACCTTTGGCTTCCCAAGCTTGTTTGACAGAACCACCTGTAACTCCTTCGCGGTTTTTAATATGATAGCAATCACTGTAAATGTGATATTTACTGCCTTCTTTTGCCCAATAAACAAAATCATTGCCCATGTTTATTTGTTTCAATGAGTCGGTTTGAGCATTGATTTCTTTGGTGTATTTCTCTACTGATGGAGGATTGAAATCAATGCCAGTAATGCCGGCGGCAAGCAATGCCACAATCGCAACAGCACCTGCAATGCCCTTTGTTTTCCCATTTATATCTTTATTGGTGAAAATCAACAGAACTAAGGGAAGAAAAGCCAACACGCCCATTATTGCTCCAAGTTGGTTTTGGATAAAAAATTTAACCTTGTCTTGTTCTGATGCCGGATCTAACCGATTCGCTTTCTTCCATAATAGAGAGCCTGTAATAGCCAACGCCAGAATAACGACAATAACCACAATGAGCCACACAAGTGTTTCATTATGAATAAGTTTAAGGATAGCAAAAATTTGACCCGCCATAGCTATCAGCCAGGCTAACATAGCGAAAAGACGCAATTGTTTTGCTTTTGCTTTACTTTCGGCACTTGCTTCGAAAATTTTAGGTTCACTCATAGTTGTCAGATTTTTCAGGTTTAATAATTATTTATTTTAGCTCTCTTAGAAATCGGTTTATTGTGTTTTACTGTAAATATATACAAATATACTGAATACAGATAGCTTTTCGGAAAGTATTCTCTTACTTTGTGTCTTTTGTGTCTTCTTGGCGTTCTTTGTGGTATAGCTATTACACAAAATGCAAAAAGTTCATTCACAAAGTTTCACAAAGAAAAAACCGAAAACCTAAATGAAATGAGTATATTACGAATAACAAACAAATTATCACGAAACATTAATTTAATAGTAAATTAGGTAATTGACTGATTTGGAAACAGACAAAGTGTAAAAATAACACAAACAAATGTTCCGTTTTTTGTAAGTTTGTAAAAGAAAAACAAAATTTTTATAAACAAACCCAATAAACCGCTGAATGCACATGTAAAACGCAAAAAAAACTGTTTCTTATCAGATTCAGGGTTTCTTAATATTAGTTTTGTCCGAATGAACCGCCGATAATATCGAGCAATTCGTTTGTAATTGCTTGCTGGCGTGATTTGTTGTATTGCAGATTGAGTTCTTGCAACAGGTCATCGGCATTATCGGTGGCTGTTTGCATGGCAATTGTTCTTGCTGCATGTTCCGAAGCATTGGAGTCAATAAGTGCCGTGTAAACTTTCAATCGCAATACTTTTGGAATAAGTTCGCTCATCATGTTTTCCCTGTCCGGTTCCACAATATAATTAAGTTGCATTCCGGCTTGTTTTTCGTTGGTCAAATCAAGTGTAATTGGCAGTAATGTCTCATTTACGAGAGACTGTGAACTTTTGCTCACAAAATGGTGATATATCAACTCTACTTTATCTACTTGCTGGTCTCTGAAAAGATCGAGTACATCATCAGCCAAAGCTAATGTTGCAGGGTAGGAGGGTTTGTCAGCCATATCATCATAATTGTTCTGAATAGGGAATCCCATTTTATGAACGGCTTTTGAAATCTTTTTTCCAATAGGGTATATCAGGATATTTTCTTTTCCCAATTGATTGTAGTTTTCAAGTACTGCTGTAAGCTTTTTCGTTACATTGGAGTTAAAACCACCGCAGAGGCTTGAATTGGAAGAAAAAACAAGTATTGCCACACGTTTTACTTCGCGATTATCGGCATATATTGAAGAATTTTCAGTTTCTGCACTGAGGAAATTATTCAGAATATGTGTTAGCTTTTGTTGGTAAGGATAAAAATTTTCAATTCTATTCTGAGCCTTTCGCAGTTTAGCAGCAGACACCATCTTCATCGCAGAAGTAATTTTCTGCGTTGATTTTACCGATTGAATTCTTGATTTTATTTCCTTTAATGAAGCCATCTATTGATATGAGTTACGAGTTTCAAAATTTGAGTTTTGAGTTTTCTTTACGATAATAATTTTTATAATTCAAAATTCATTAATAATTTTAAATGCGGCGTGCCACTTCTTCAGCTGTTTTTTCCAAAATAGCCGTTACATTATCGTCAATCACTCCTTTTTTGATTACATCCAATACATCAGTTTGATGTGTCAGTTCAAGCGTGCTGAGAAATTCATTTTCAAAATCAGTCACTTTATTGATTGGCACTTTGGACAGCAATCCGTGTGTACCGCAATAAAGAACGGCCACTTGTTTTTCTACAGGCATCGGTTGATGCAACAACTGAACCAATAAACGGGTGTTTTTTTGTCCTTTATCAATGGTCATAGCTGTTACAGGATCCATATCGCCACCAAATTTGGTAAATGCTTCCAATTCACGATATTGAGCCTGGTCTATCTTCAGAGTTCCGGCTACTTTTTTCATGGCTTTGATTTGAGCGTTTCCTCCTACACGCGATACGGAAATACCTACGTTGATGGCTGGTCGGTTGCCCTGATTAAACAGGTCTGTATCTAAGAAAATCTGACCATCGGTAATTGAAATTACGTTTGTAGGAATGTATGCCGAAACATCACCAGCTTGTGTCTCGATGATTGGTAATGCTGTCAATGATCCGCCACCTTTAACTCTATCTTTCAATGTTTCGGGCAGGTCATTCATGTTTTTTGCCACATCTTCCTGATTGATAATTTTTGCAGCTCGTTCCAGCAAACGGGAGTGCAGGTAGAAAATATCGCCCGGATAAGCTTCACGTCCGGAAGGACGACGAAGAATAAGTGATACTTCGCGGTAAGCAACGGCTTGTTTGGATAAATCATCGTATATAACCAACGCATGACGACCGGTATCACGGAAAAATTCACCGATAGCAGCACCGGCAAATGGTGCATAATATTGCAACGCAGCAGGGTCAGAAGCATTAGCAGCCACTACAATTGTGTATTTCATAGCATCATGTTCTTTTAGTGTATTCACGATGGAAGCTACAGTGGAACCTTTTTGTCCGATTGCTACATAAATACAGTAAACAGGGTCTCCATCCTCGAAATTGCGTTTTTGATTGATAATGGTATCAACAGCAATGCTTGATTTTCCGGTTTGGCGGTCACCAATAATTAGCTCACGTTGTCCACGTCCGATCGGTATCATGGCATCAATGGCTTTAAGACCTGTTTGAAGTGGCTGGTTTACAGGTTGGCGAAAAATTACACCCGGTGCTTTCCGTTCCAAAGGTAATTCAATCAATTCGCCGGAAACTTTTCCCCTGCCGTCCATGGCTTCACCCATCGGGTTGATAACACGTCCCAACATACCTTCGCCTACAAAAATGGAAGCTACGCGTTTAGTTCGTTTCACGTTGAAGCCTTCTTTAATTTCGCTTGAAGGACCAAGGAGTACAGCTCCAACGTTATCTTCTTCAAGGTTCATCACAATGGCTTTGATACCGTTATCAAATTCAAGCAATTCGTTGGCTTCGGCATTACGCAATCCGTAAATACGCACAACGCCATCGCTTACCTGCAACACGGTACCAATCTCATCAAATTTTACACCGGTGTCAATTCCTTCGAGCTGCATCCGCAATACTTCGGATACTTCGCTTACTTTTATACTGTCTGACATAATTTATTGGAAAATTTCATTTAAAAATAATGAATATAAAGTGCTTACGCAAAGATATAAGCATCTGTAAGCTATACTATTCTTCTGTTCCTATCGATATACTCGTTTTTAATCCGGTTTAGCTGCCCGGAGATACTTGCATCCCAGCGCACATCTTCTACTTCGAGCATAAATCCGCCTAAAATGTAGGGGTCCACTATTTTTTCAAGTTCCAGCGTACCACCCACTTTATCCGTTACCAAAGCAGTTAATCTTTCCTCCGTTGCTTCATCTACTGCAAAAGCAGTTGTCAGCTTGCCGTAGCGAATATTCTTTTGTGCCCGGTATAAATCAATGAATCTTAGCATGATATTTTGTATCTGTGCTTCTCTGTTGTTTTTCAAAATAAGATCAGCGAATTTTTCGAATGTTTTACTCGTTTTTCCTCCGGCAGCATTGAGTATAACCTTACGCTTTTCGGATAAAGCCAATACCGGATTTTCGAGCACAAGCCGCAATTCGCCCATTTTCTGAAACATAAGCGTAACAAGCTTGGCTTCACCATATACTTTCTCTACTGATTCTGTCTCGTATGCAAAGTCCATTAGAGCTTTAGCGTATCGAACCGATATTAATCCTGTATTCATTCTTCTTTGATGATTGAGAAATATTGATTTCGTCGATCTGTTGATTATTATTAATGATTTATAATAAATTTACCGGTCAACACTTCATTGTTTACATAAGCATTTACAATATAAATTCCATTATCCCATGAAGAAGTATTGATGGCATGCTTTCTTTCTTTAACTTTTTTCTCTTTATATACATTTGTTGGTAAAGATGTATTGTAAATTTCGACATCCCAATCATTTATCTCATTTGAATCACTTGTAATATTAGAAGTAAGAGATAAGATAGTTTGATTTGAACCCGATGATTGTGAAATAGATAAAGTTGCTTTCTGATCGGTAGCAGATGAAAAAAACAAGATACTCTTATTAGGACAACCTGATGAATTTGTTATATTAAATTGATATGGAATATTAGCTGATCCATAGGGTAAAGTAAATGTTAAGGTACTTGTCGTAGAGTTGTAATACCACGAAGATGATATATCATAAATTCCTCCAATCGGAACATAAGAAATAGTTCTTCCTACCATATTATCCAATTTTACATTTACTGGACAACACTGGTTAACCCAAACTGAATTACCGTTAAGAACTCCATTTGTTGTAGATTTCAGTTTTCCATAACACGAACAAGATAATTGACTATATGTACCAGTTTGAATTGTACTATTATCACAACTTGCAATTTGTTTTGTTAATGTGGCTATAATATTTCCATTTAATTTAATGGTGGCAGTTAATGTCATTGTTAACGGATATTTCCATGTATTTTTTATAGTGCATTGGTTTGCCACAGGATTATCTTGAAAAAGCATTGGATAGGGTGGAGATGAATATCCATTTGACCAGGTTACTGTTGCTCCATTTAATAAACCATCAACAAAATAGTTTGCTTGATCGCATATTAAAGTAGGACCGGAAATTTCATAATCAAGTACATTTTGCAATATCACTGAATTTTCAATAGAAGTAAATATACGAGCTACTTGTCCAGCAGTATGATGGTTCATGCAATTTGGGAAAGTATATGCCATAAATAAATGGGTGTCCGGATTGTAATGGTCACCATGAGCATCAATATAAGTTGTTGAACAATTCCATGTACATGTATTTTGAGTTCCACAATCAAAAATACGAGATGGATCTGCCGGAGTATCTTGAACAAAGTCTCCACAGGTAGTACCATTACTTCCGTCAACAAATTCAGCACAACCATTCGGTTCATGCACACGATCTGTACCATGAAAGGTATGAAAAAGACCTAAACAGTGACCAATTTCATGAGATAATACATGAGAACTATCAAGATTGGTATTAAAAGAATTACCACCTATTACCAAAGCTGATCCAGGAATATTTGCTGCTAAACCAAAATTTAATTTATCGTTCGCATAAAGATAAATGTCAATAGCATTAACATGAGAGTTCGGTGAAAAGACATCAAATTTTCCATCACCATTTAAATCTGTATTACCATTAGCATCAGCAAAAAAATTTGTCTGATTGTATTGATTATCACTCTTAATTTCATCAGTACCCAAAAGCACAAAACGAATATTGTAAGGCTGATAGTCGGAAACTAATGTATTAAAAGCAGTAGTTACTTCTTGTTGAGTTTGACCACCAGTTCCATCACTTTTTCGCATTACATGAAAAAATACTTTTATTATATAAGAATCTGTTGTTGAACTTAATAGTGCCCGAGTTCGAATAGTGGCTATATTGTTTGGCACATTTGGAGAAGTTGCGCAAAAACCAATTATTTGAGCATTCGTATTCAAACAAATAGAAAATAAAAGTAACAGATATTGAAATTTCAATCTCAGTTTACGAATACCCATAAATATTGCATTTTGATTAATTAATAGTTTCATAATTTCGAGATATTAATTTTAGCTGTATAATTTTTGAAATTTACTGTCGTACCAGTAGGATATGGATCTAACCTCAGAAGGCAAATTCTGTATCCTAATGTATCCTTACGGTAGTATAAATTGTCATTACATTCATATTCCTCTTGGCATCCTATAATAGTCAGATTTATAGTAGATTGTATATTTTGATGTGTCAATAAAACCTGAATTTGTGCAGTGCTTCCGTAACAAAGATAACATGTGGATAAGGGACACCTATAATCATAATTAACTTTTTTAAAACTTAAAGAGAAGATACTATCTGAAGATTTATTATTCAGATTAAAAGGTATAAATGATTTATTCTCCTGTACTTTTATAAAGAAAGGTATGCCAAGATGGCTTGTATCAGCTAATGTTGTATCTTCCTTTGAACATCCATCTACCATCATTAGAAAGAACAAACTAATCATTGTTAATAATACTATTTTCATCTTCATAATATAAATTTTAAATTGATTAATGTTTTTGCATTATAATAATAAAACCATTTTCTTATGATAATGTATCATTCTTAACAGGATATCAGTTTGATATTCTATAAATAAATAATTATAACAATATTCAATATAGATATTGTCTTATGATTTTGGAATATTAACTTCGTCAAGCAGACGGTCAATCATATCCATTTGTTCTTTCTTCTTATCCAATTTTCCACGAAGCACTTTTTCGGCTATTTCCACCGAGAGTGAAGCTACTTCCCTGCGAATGTAACGGATGGCATCTTCTTTCTCAAGAATAATTTGTTCACGGGCATTCTCAATGATCTTCACCGCTTCTTCGTTGGCTTTGTCTTTTGCACCACCGATAATCATATCGCGTGATTTCGCAGCTTCGGCAAGTATGTTGGATTGCTCTTTGCGTGTTCCGTCAACAATAGCTTCACTGTCGGCTTTGACCTTCGAAAGCTCTTCACGTGCTTGTTTTGCTATCAGCAGCGATTCGTCGATGTAGTTTTTCCGTTCTTCCACACCTTTGATGATGATGGGAAATCCAAACTTAACCAGCACAAACACGACAATACCGAATGCAACAAGCATCCAGAACAATAGTCCTAAATCAGGCGTTAACAGTGACATAATTTCAATTTATTGGAGGATGAAACCACAAACTACTATGGCAAACAACGCAGCACCTTCAATCAAAGCCGCTGCAATAATCATATTGATACGAATATCTCCGGCTGCTTCCGGTTGACGTGCAATGCCTTCCATTGCTGAACTACCGATTTTACCGATACCAATACCAGCACCAATAGCTGCAAGACCTGCTCCAAGTGCTTTACCTAATACACCAATACCGGCTGCACCGGCTGCCTGTAATAATACTGAAAGTAACATAATTTTTATTTTTAAATGGTTATTATTTTATTTTTTCAAAATCTTAAGCAATCTCTTTTTTATGATGCGGTTCGATGCGTGCCAACCCGATAAATACGGCTGAAAGCATCGTAAATACATACGCCTGAATATAAGCTACAAGTAATTCCACAAAGTCGATAAATACTGTAAATACAACAGATAGTACAGTCATGGATGCGTTGGTGGCTACTCCCAAACTGGTGGTGACGAATATCAAACAAACCAATCCCAAAACAATGGAGTGTCCGGCAAGGATGTTGGCAAAGAGACGAATCATTAACGCAAAGGGCTTGGTGAATACGCCAATTAACTCGATAGCAGGCATCAATGGTACCGGTACCTTTAACCACCAGGGCACATCGGGCCAGAAAATTTCTTTGAAATACTCTTTTGTAGCAGTCAGATTAACAATCAGAAATGTGCAAAGTGCTAAAACAAATGTAATGGCGATATTGCCTGTGACATTTGCACCACCGGGGAAAATTGGTATTAAACCTAATAAGTTATTGACAAAGATAAAGAAGAATACGGTGAGCAGATACGGAGCATAGCGCTTGTAATCTTTGCCGATGCCGGGCTTGATAATTCCATCGTACACCGACATGATAAACATTTCCATCGCTCCAACAAATCCTTTTTTTGACTCAAGAGAGTTTCGTTTATACGAACGTGCTACTAATAAAATGATAAAAATGACTAACGCAGCACTTATAAGCAATGAAACTGCATTCTTTGTCAGCGAAATATCTAACGGACGAACTTCATTACCAGCTGCATCTTTTTCCACAATTTTTCCTTTGTATTTTTCACTCTCGCTGATGCTAAAACCATTGTAAGCTTCGTGTCCGTGATGAAAAGCGGATGACATAAATACGTTCCAGCCGGTCGTTTTGCTGTAAAGAATAACAGGTAACGGAATCGAAACAGGTTTTTCTGCTATGGTGGTGATATGCCATTCGTAGGCATCTCCAAGGTGTTCCAGGATTAATTCTTTTATGTTTAATTCTTTTTTTGGAGCTTCTGTTGTATGAACGTTGGTAGTAGTCACAGGCTCATTTGCCCGTAAACTTAACGTGTTCAACAGCAAAGCAACCATCAGAACGGAAATTATTTTAATTTGCTTTTTCATTCTTTTTCATCATTTTTTCAACCTGCACATAAATATAAGTCTCAAAAATCAGGTATATCATATAGAAAACTATAAATATTGTTGCAAAATTTTTGATTTCGGGTTTATTTACCACCCAGTATATAAGAATAAATACTAAACTCAATAAAATCTTAATAACCCGTATCAACATATATTTGTTAACTAATTTTCTATCATTTTCTTTTTTCTCTTGGGTCAAGAAATAAATCATACCTAATCCCAATATCATAAAGAAAACAGGTATCAGCATGTAACCTGCAAATGAAATTTGTGCGAAGTAATTTGTCAGCAGGTATTTTATGCCCAAACCCGTAATCAGTATTACAGCTGTCAAAATCAGAATGAATTTACTTCTTATTTTTTCCATTTAGTCTTTTTCAATTGTTTCTAAGCAGACTGTAACCGCATTGTTACTCATCTCCACAAAGCCGCTGTTTACCATACATTCTTTGCTTTCACCACCAGCAACATATACTACTTTCCCTTTCCCCAGCGATGAAATGAATGGGGCATGATGTTCCAGCAAAGTGAATGAACCTTTGGTCCCGGGTAATGTAACCAAGGTTACTTCTCCGGAAAAATATATCTGATCGGGTGTTACTATATCAAGTTTCATTGTGTTTTATGTAACCAATAATGTTTCTTGGTTTGTTAAGTTGTCCTTGTTTATTAGCCATTTCGGCTAATGCAATGTAGATATCATCAATTTCTTTTCTGGTATCCTCGCTTAAATCATTTATTGCTGAAAGTGTTTCTTCACTAGCTTCTTCTATCGTTTTAATTTTAAGTTTCAATTCTTCTATACTTTGAAAAATAATTCTGTTCTGTAAAAGAAATTGTCTCATTTGAACAAAAGCTCGCATTATTGAAATATTTACTTCAATTGCTTTTGATGAACGCAAAACCGAAGATAACATCGCTACACCTTGCTCTGTAAAAGCAAATGGAGCATAACCGCTAAAATTATAACCGGGTGTGCCATTTTGGGATACCCTATTGAATACTAAAAAGTTAGCTTCTTCTTTAGTCAATGTAAACATGAAATCCGAAGGAAAACGTCTAATATTTCTTCTCACAGCACGTTTCAATAAACTGGTAGTTGTTTCATACAATTCAGCCAAATCAAAATCAATCATTACTTGAAATCCTCTGATTTCATAGATTTTATGTTGTATTATTTCAATATCAGCCATAAATAAATTCCTTCAACAGCAATATTTATAGATTGAAAATATTAAATGATTTTATCTTTTTATTCTGTTATCCAAATTGCATTTTCGAATTTTACAAAAATTTTATTTTTATATTATTACAAAAATAATTTGAATACTGATTTTTATTTCTTTGCCTGTTCGAGTAGTTTATTACCTTTAGCTACCGCATCGTCAATAGTTCCAACATTCAGGAATGCCATTTCGGGGTATGCGTCCAT
>Ga0316605_10001940_pt1 | contig 11848 bp, 7 predicted proteins | sample OWC_soil_day20_n_FD_207666 | JGI IMG/M metagenome (GOLD analysis project Ga0316605, IMG submission 207666) | Wetland soil microbial communities from Old Woman Creek delta, Ohio, United States - OWC_soil_day20_noCT | ecosystem: Environmental > Terrestrial > Soil > Wetlands | place: USA: Ohio... | reverse complement strand
CTAATAATCGAGCGGAGAACTCACTGAGACCTTTTGTTAACGGAAGGAAAGCGTGGCTGTTCGCTGACACGAAAAAAGGAGCTCAATCAAGTGCAATCGTGTATAGTATTGTAGAATCAGCGAAAGCTAATAGAATTAACCCTTATATGTATCTCGTGCATATCTTTCAAAAAATGCCTAGTCTAGACTTTAAAAATGATCCGGCACTTCTTGAAAGCCTAATGCCTTGGTCCACTGAACTTCCAGACTACTGTCGTAATAATGCTAATTGAATTTTGATGAAATGTTATGTCCGGTTACTAGGTTGTAACCGGATTTTTCTTGTGCGCACTCTTTTATTAAGCGCTTACCGTTATGGAGGTATGTAGTTACCAACAATAAGCTTAAGCAAGGGCACCTTTTGTTGTATACGGCTCTCCATTCTGTTAAGCTTTCTATAATAGGTGTTAAAGACTAGAATCCACGAGCAGAAGGATGGGAATACTCAAACACAAGAAAGAGCAATAGGAGAACATCTTATAGCCGTATCCAATCTAAATTAAAATAGAAACATTGAGGGTCTAGGATTCCTGTTTTTTGTAGTAATATGACAAGTAAGTATAAACCTGGAACTGACGAGTACTTGACTACTACCTGCTCTCAAAATAGAATAAGTCTAAGCCAATTTAGGGTGGCGAATATTTTTACTTTAGTAGCGGGGTGAAGATCTTGAAATGGTTCAGGTAAGTTAAGGAAAAAGCAAAGGCCTTTTAAAGCATCGCGAAAGGTAGATAACTATGTTACAGTTTATTTGCATCTTGGGACAATATTCAACCTAAAAAAGATACTAAGATTTACAAATAGGATGTGATTTCTTGCTAAGAAAACTATTTTTGGCATTAGCCCTTTCAGTACTTGCTTTCACTCTTATAGGGTGTGGTACTTTAACTAATAAAGCACCACAACAGAATACGAATAGTCAGCCCCAATCAAGCAACACGCAGCAGAACTCTGCTACTGAATCAAAAGCAGTTCATCTGAATCCTGTCCCCGAAGGAACACCCTTGGTCACTGCAAATGCCGAGGTCTCCAAACAAATCATGAATCAAAAGGATGTCATCGGTACTCAGATTTACGAGCAGCAAGACACTGTCTATGGCAATATTACTTTCAAGAGCGCAGTTGAGAAGGACTATGCGCATAATCTAGCCAATGAGTTCTTGACTCAATTAAAGGTAAGTTACCCAAATCGAAAGATCACTACCCAAGTTGTAATAGATGGAAAAACTATAGATACAATTTCGTTTAAGCCATGATAATTTGACTATGTAGAATATTTTTCAATATTAGGAAAGGGATTTGGTGCCTTTTCCTTTTTGTATTGTAAAAAACTTTTCTGGTAGGGTCGAAAGGTAAATCTAATAATGCGTCGAATCTTCAATACAGAGTGTGGTATGTATTTGTATGTAATATAGTGTGTTAGCTGCTTTGTGAACGAGCAATGCATTGCCCAGTACCTCAAGGTATTAAGGCAATGGGACAGTAAATTTTCTCTTTAACTATTACTAAAGGGATTGTTTTCTTAAGAAATTAGGCGTATAAATAAGGGGTGACCGAACGGTCGGTTTTAATATTCGAAGCAAAGGAGGAGTACATGTGAAAAAAGGAATATCGATTTTAATGGTTGTGTTAATGTTGCTTGTTTTAACAAATACGGTAACAGCTTCAGGCGACACTCTCGACATAGAAAAAGTTGCCATACAATCGATAAAAAGTTCTCAATCAGTCCAGTCAGTGAATAGACAGGTAACGAATGCTCAGAAGAATTACTCTGATATGACAGCGCTAGCTAATGGTCTAAGAGGTAGTTTGCAATATCAAAATTCATATGAAACAGTCGAAAAAATCATCCTTTTACCACTACAATTTGAAAACATGATGACACAAGCTGTAAACGGGCAACAAGTAGTGACAAATGCAGTACGGCTCTCTGCATATAAAGCCTACATCGACCTTTTAAAAGCAAAGTATGCGTTAGACATAGAACAGGGTCTTATGAATAGTTTCGATGCCGATTACAGAAAAGCTCGGCTACAGCAGACTTTTGGTATGATCTCTCAAGCTAACTTTAGATTAACTGAAATTAACTATCTTAAGGCGCAATACCGATATAACAGCGCGCAAAAAGCTTTTGACTCGGCTTCCTTATCTATCAACAATATGATGGGCGAAGATCTATCTAAGCAATATTCCTCACTCCAAGATAATAACATAACCCCTTCAACTCAGATTAAAGCATTAAAAGATTATGTCGACCTGGCCTTAGCTAATCGAGCGGATATCAAAAATGCCCAGGGTACACTTGATACACTAAAGAAGCAGTATGAATATGGTAAGGCAGCAATTCCTACGGATTTTCAGTTCTATTGCCAGCAACAAGAGTACTCAATAGACAAAGCTCAAAACGATTTAGATCTTGCGAAGATAAATGTCCAGCAGGATGTTACTAGTCTCTACAAACCTCTGGGAAGTACTATGAAAAATTTGGAGGCAATGAAAGATCTCAATGATCAGGCAGTGTTAAATTATCGAGCGGCCGAAATCAAATTTGACAATTCTCAAATTTCCATACAAGAATTTGACAATGCCAAGGTAGCAAAAGCGCAAGCAGATATTAATTATAAAAAAGCACAGTTCGATGCTTGGTTAATGCAAACGACCATGGATTCGGCTTGTGGCATTGGATATATGCCTTTAAGTATACATAGATAAATGTAAGTTTATAAGTCAATCTAGTTATAAGGATAATCTGAGCCAAATACAAGCGTTTTTTAATGGAACTAATAACATGGAGGTGTCTAACCTTGAAGAAGAAGTATTTAATAATTTTTGGGTTGCTTCTTTCAGCTTCAATTTTATTTACAACGCAGAGTACTTTAGCCTTAGGCGGTGTGGACCAACCAAATTCAGAACCTATTTCAACCAACACTACAGAACAGCCTGTCCCAACAACGGATAATTCTACGTTGAATCTCTCGCTTGAAGACGCGTTAAAGTTAATGGAAACAGGCAATCGTGAACTCAAATTAGCGGACAGCAAATTACAAATTTTAGAGAAACAAAGTCAGCAAGCTTTGGCAAGGCATAATGCCGGCATAGCTGTTGTCGATGAGGAGTCTAGAAAAGACAGGGATCTAAATCATAAACGGGCTCAATGGACCTTAGATAATGCTAAGCACGATAGAGATAATCAAATAAAAGCCCTAAAGGCCCAAATAACAAATGAATACCAAAATGTTTTGAGCCTTCAGCAGCAGGCAGAAAATTTGAAATTGCAGCTAGCTAATCTTGATACAGTAATGAACCAGGTTAACTTGCAAATTGATCTCGGTTTAAAGATCCCCTCCGACCTATATACCTATAAAGCTCAAAAGAGTATGTTGGAAGCAGCTCAAAAAGCTGACATGAATAGTATTAATAATTCAATGATCACACTTAAGCAAGATCTAGGAATTGACATCAATAGAAACGTCGTCCTAACATCAAGTCCAATCCCATATACTAAATTTGATGAGTCGGATATTGATACCAAAATAGCAAAAGCGATTCAAAATCACTATGATATCCTAAGGTACAAGCAGGATATTGAAATTACACAGATTGAGTATGATATCGTCTTTTACTATTCTGGTTTAATGACGGCTAACCAAGTACAGTTAAGTATCGAGGACAAGAAAGCAACCCTTGAAAACTTACCAGTCACGCTGGAAGTAGGATTTAGAACGGCCTATAACAATCTGAAAACTATAGAAAATACCATTGAGGCTGATAAACTAACAGTGGAAGCAGATCAAATCACTATTAAAGTTATGGAAAGAAATATTGAAGTTGGAAATTCAAGTAGCCTTGAGATGATTGCACTTCAAAACAAACTCTTAAATGATCAGAATACCTTGCAGCAGAATATTAATGCTTATATGACTGCCGCAACAAATTTTAAAAACAGCTTAGATAATCATTTGCAAGAGCAATCTCAATAAAGAAGTAAGAACGTTTAAGATAAATATCCACATATCCATAATGGATGGATGAATCTGTGGATTTATCTTGACTTTCGCAATCTTTAGTGCTACTTTTATTTTGTAAGTCAGAATGACCCATTGAACCATTGACTTGCGCAATTAGGACCCCCGGACGCGGGGGTCCTTTGTTATGCCTTCGTAGATCGATCATGAAAATTTTAAAATCTAATTCAATTTTTCAATTTTTTATTCAATTTTTATTAGCTTTCTAATTATGGGCAAGTGTGGTATAATATGTAGTTGGTGCCATAAGCGTCTAAATTCCCTTGTTGGCGAAACTCACGCGCTATCACGGATGTTCTGTTTCGGCGGTTAATTATAGATAAAGATTTTTTCTTCGCAGTTATAGTTCGCGGTTATAGATAAGGACGCAATTGGAAAACTTAAAGAATATATCAAATAAAAAGGAGAATGAAAGTATTGGCGACATTTGCAGACTTAGGATTAAGTGAGTCGATCATTCGATCGATTGTAAACATGGGATTTGAGGAAACAACTCCTATTCAAGAACAGACGATTCCCATAGCAATGGAAGGTAGAGATCTCATCGGACAGGCCCAAACTGGTACGGGGAAAACAGCAGCTTACGGGATCCCCCTGGCGGAGAGGATTATGGGGCAAGCAGAAAACATTCAAGGGATTGTTTTAGCGCCTACACGAGAATTAGCGGTCCAAGTAGCAGAGGAATTGAACAAGATTGGGCAGTTCAAACGGATCCACGCCCTACCTATTTACGGTGGACAAGGCATTGATTGGCAGATTAGGGCTCTTAAAAAGAGACCCCATATCATTGTGGCGACTCCAGGTCGTTTGATGGATCATATGAGAAGGAAGACGATTCGTCTTAACGATATCAAAATCGTTGTTTTGGATGAAGCGGACGAGATGCTGAATATGGGCTTTTTGGATGATATCGAAACCATCCTGAAAGAAATTCCAGAGGAACGTCAAACCTTGCTCTTCTCGGCCACAATGCCTAGACAGATTCAAAATATTGCCCAGCGCTTTATGAAGCAGCCTCAGCTGATCAGTATCAAAGCGACAGGGGTTACAGTCTCGGATATTGAGCAACACTATGTAGAAGTTACTGAGCGCTTAAAGTTTGATGTCTTATCACGTATTTTAGACATTCAATCCCCGGATTTATCAATTGTATTCGCACGAACCAAACGGCGTGTCGATGAGCTTGCTGAGGCTTTGAGTAAACGTGGTTATTCTGCTGAAGGTATTCACGGAGACTTGACTCAAAGTAAGAGAGACAGCGTCTTGAGACAGTTTAAAGACGGGACGATCGAGGTACTGGTCGCCACGGATGTCGCTGCTCGGGGGTTGGATATCAGTGGAGTCACCCATGTCTTTAACTTTGATATTCCACAGGACCCAGAAAGTTACGTTCATCGCGTTGGCCGTACAGGTCGGGCCGGGAAATCAGGCTTAGCAATTACCTTAGTTACACCGCGTGAGATAGGGATGCTTCGACTCATTGAGTCAGTGATTAAACGAAGGATCATACGTAAACCTATTCCAACCATCGTCGAAGCTGTCCAAGGTCAGCAACGTTTAACTATGACAGAGATCCTGCGTGTCATTGCAGAAGAGGATATTGAGAAATATAAAGGAGTAGCGGAAGAGCTACTTGCTGAAAATGATTCTGTGACTCTTTTATCCGCAGCTCTAAAAATCATTACCAAAGAGCCTGATAACGTAGAAGTTCGCTTAACGGAAGCTGCACCCGTTCGCTCAAGAGGTATGGGAAATAGAAGAAACATGGGAAATAATCCCAGGCCCCAGCAAGGGAGCTATCATCGTGATGGCTATGGTCAAAAAGCGGATACCTGGCCAAGGAGAAAAGGTAACGATTTCCGTGGAGGCTCTGGAGGTCAACGAAGCCGTGATACAATGAGAAACGGATAATATAACGATAGGGAAAGGTTATTGATAGCCTTTTCCTTTTTTTGTTGAGGATTTTTATGCTTAGATAAAAAACTTTTAACCAAAGCCAAAGGATAAACCAAGCCATCTGTCGAAATCTCTAATTCAAATTAAGTTGAACTTGAAGGGAGATTTACCATGACAGCAAGGTTACTGACTAAGCGTGCCTTAAATTACGGACTCTTAAATATTATAGTGGTTTTGATTTTCATGCTGAGTAGCGCGACGACGGTTAAAGCCTCTAATGATGTTTTGAATGAAATTCATTCCCTCCTTCAAACTCAGTATGTAGAGCCGGTTTCAAGTGAGGTCTTAAACGCCCCATCCATCGAAGAAACTCTGAAACGGCTGGGAGATCCGCATACTATGTATTTCACGCCGGAGCAATACCAAGAGTTCGTTGGAAGTATCGACATGAGTTTTACGGGGATTGGGATTCATATTGAGATGCTGCCTGAAGGGGTTAAAGTATTGAGCGTTATTTCGGGATCCCCGGCGGAGGAAGTTGGCTTAAAGACCGGAGACGTGATTATTAGTGCTGATGGTCAATCGTTAGCTGGGCTTACTTCGGAAGAGGCTGTTAGCATGCTGCGGGGGCTTGAAGGAAGCACGGTTCAGCTTAGAGTGATGCAAGGGACTGAGACTCGGGATTTGAGGGCGACGCGCAGAGCAATTGCCGAACACACAGTGACCGGAGAGGTGCTTGGTGGGCATATTGGCTATCTAGATGTAAACTCGTTTGGGAATGAAACCCCAGAGGAATTTGAGGCTGAAGTCAATTTGTTGAAAGACAAGAACGTGGATAGCTGGATTGTGGATTTGCGAGATAATGGAGGGGGATATCTGAGTTCGGCACTTGATATGGCAGGCTATTTCATAGGACCAGATGTTGCAGTTCGCATCAAAGACCGGACGGGGACTCTTTATCCTTATAAAGTAGAAGATCCCGACTGGAGAATGAATCAGCGCATCATCGTTCTTATCAATGAAAACAGTGCCAGTGCGTCTGAAATTTTAGCCGCTGCGGTCAAGGATCATGAAAAGGCGATTCTCGTCGGGACCACGACTTATGGTAAAGGAACCGTTCAGAGCATGTTTCCTCTAGAGAATGGGGGAGTACTTAAAATGACAGTGGATCACTTTTATTCTCCACTGGGGAATGAGATTGATAAAGTGGGGGTTCGTCCAAATGTGGTCATTAAGCATACAGACTCACTAAAGGCTGCGGAGTTAATGTTATCTAATCCTGCTCAAACACTTGCATTAGCGAGAACGGATGCTTATTGGGAAGCTTGGGGAGAACTATCCGGTCTAAATGCGGGCAGTTCCCAAGAACCACCTTTAAACTATATCCATTACTACTCAAGCTATCGGCAAGTTGCTGAATTGTCTGAGGTTCCCCTGAATAAGAAATTCACAGTGGACTTTTCTGAGGAGGTCGATTGGCAGAGCGTGAACAATTCTAGTGTTGAGCTGATTAACAGCGCAACAGGAGAGAGGACACTTTCGTCCTTTAAACCGCTAGGACCATCCAGTGTGCAAGTGATTCCTGAAGATCCGTTATCCCCAGATACGATCTACTGGCTGGTCATCCATCCCACCATTTTAGGGGTATCGGGCCAGGCCATGCAAGAAGGGGGCTTGGCAGTTGCTCAAACGATCCAAGGGGATGAGGAGGCCGTGAGTACATCGAAGATACAGTCCTTCAGTGTCAAAGACCATATCCGTATCCCAGAGGGAAACAGAATCAGACCTGGTGATGCCGGCTATGGTTTAGCTATTAAGGATTTGGGGGAAAGACGCTAGGGTATGAGAGTCAGGGGGTGGATCGATGATTTATGAAGTTTGTGCACTTGTGGCGACCATCGTTTTTGGGGTGATTGGCATCGAAGTGATGCTTTGGGTTCACTCTGCACGGAAACTCACGAACGAAGCAAAACAAACGATGCAGGATATCAATACTCATCTGCCCTCTATGCTGGCGGATATCCGGGCTGTAACCGGCGTTGTGAGACAGACGAGTGAACAATTGGGCGGAACTGTGAATGAAGTAGCAGTGAGTTTAGAAGAGATGCGGAAGAATCCACTGCGCTTTATAGGTGTTTTCTTGCAGAGTGTGAAACAACTAATAGAGCTATTGCATAACATTCGTAGACGAGAACAGGAAACCTCAGACCGATAAGATTTGCTAGTAAAAACCAAGATTTAGCCTATAACTTTAAAATGAGCGCCTCAATCAGTTATTTGTTGAGGGGCTTATTTTTTGTTTGAAATTCAATGGGATGTCTTGATTTTGAGGGGTATTCAGGGTATAACTAAATAGTGACCGAACGGTCAGTTTTGGAGATATAGACTATATATGGATAAAGTGGAGGAGATAGGCGTTGGAAAAGAAAACTGGGAAAGTAAAAAGGATCCTAATCCTACTCATGGCGCTGACGGCGCTTGGATTGCTTGCTGGGTGTGGTGGAAGTAAGCCTACCGAAGCTGTGGAAGAAAAGTACATACCGGTGGAAGTGGAAGCGGTTGGAAACAAGACGCTTGTTAATACGGCTATTTTAAGTGGAAAGGTTACTTCCGAGACGGATGTGGCTGTCGTTCCGAAAGTTCCGGGTAAGGTAGAGTCTGTAGGTGTGAAAGTCGGAGATACCGTACGTTCGGGTCAGGTTCTTTTCACCCTAGAAACCACAGATCTAAGCAATGCGTATCAATTAGCCGAGGCCCGATATCAAACGGGTAAAGACCAGTGGAATTCCGCGAAAACTTCCTTGGAGCGAACCAAAGCTCTCGCTGCAGAAAAGATTGCCAATGCTAAACAGACCCTGGCCAACACCAAGGCCCTTTTTGATGCTGGAGCGGCATCGAAGGTTCAACTTGACCAAGCAGAGTTGGGGCTTAAGGAATTAGAATCGATGTATGCCGGCCAAATTGAACAATTGGGTGTTCAGGCCTCAGACAGCAGTCTAAAGTTAGCTGAAGTTCAACTCACCCAAGCGCGGGAGGCTTTAGATAATGCAACAGTAACTGCTCCAGTGGAAGGAATCGTCTCTCAGGTCAATGTTCAAGCCGGGAACATGGCTACGAGTGCCCAAGCTGCGGTAAGCCTTACCAATATAACGAGTGTCTATAGTGAGCTAAGTGTTGCCGAAAATCTAGTTAACCGCTTGGCAAATGGTCAACCAGTCAAGGTCACAGTTCCTTCAGTGTCTGAGAAGAGTTTCGTCGGAAAAATTGATCATATCAGTCCTGCTGCAGATCCAAAAACTCGCCTTTATCCAATGAAAATCACCTTGGAGAATCCGGACGGTTTGATCAAGCCAGGTATGTTTGCTAAAGTCGAGCTGGTGACCGATGAGAAGGCTGACGTTAAAGCGGTTAAAAGTGAAGCCATAGTCCTTAAAAATGAGAAGACTATAGTTTATGTCGTACAAGACGATAAAGCTGTTGGCAAAGAGGTTGTTACAGGTCTCGATACAGGCGTGGACATAGAAATTCTTAAAGGGCTAAACGAGGGCGATCAGGTGATCATCAAAGGACAAACGTTAGTTGACGAGGGCCACAAGGTTAAGGTTGTGGGAGGGGAAAAGTCTTGAAGCTAGCGGAAGTTTCGGTTAAGCGCCCAGTCACTGCTATCATGACAATGCTCATAATCATTCTTTTGGGTGGTATTTCCCTGACCCGCCTCCCAATCGATCTTATGCCTAACATCGAAATTCCTGTTTCGATCGTGGTGACCCAGTATTCTGGAGTGGGACCGCAGGAAATCGAGAAACTCATCACCAAACCGTTGGAAGGAGCCGTTTCCACGGTAGGTAACATTGATACGGTGACTTCAACAACCTCCGAGGGAAGTTCCATCGTCATAGCACAGTTTAAGTCCGGGACGGATATGGACTTTGCTACTCTCCAAATGAGGGAAAAGGTTGATCAGATCAAAAGTCGTTTGCCATCTGAGGCTGGGGATCCGATGGTCATGAAACTCGACTTAGGGGCAATGCCGGTTGTTATATTGACTCTAAGTGGACAGGACGCGGACCTTGCTAAGCTACAGTCTGTTGCAGAGGATAAGCTCAAACCCAAGCTCGAACGGGTAAAGGGGGCTGCTTCTGTTTCAGTTATCGGAGGATATAAAGATCAAGTCGAAATAAAAACCCATCTGGAGAAAATGAATGGCTATGGCCTGACTATAAATTCCTTAGCCCAACTCATTGGTGCGGAAAATCTTAGCGCTCCAGGAGGACAGGTTCAGAAGGGAACCCAGGAACTCACGATCCGGACAACCGGCGAGTTTGAATCCGTGGATGAAATCAAGGAACTTATGATTCCTCTACCTGGTGGTGGCCAGATCCGATTAAAGGATATTGCTGATGTAGGTATAGGTCACAAGGATGTCAACGCGATTACTAAAGCAAATAGTGAAAAAAGTGTCAGTATTGCAGTCCAAAAACAATCGGGGACGAATACCGTAAAAATTGCCGATGGCGTTAAAGCTGCAATCGAAGAATTTGCTAAGGAATACCCGGATCTGCAAATCAAGACGGTTATGGACCAGTCTGATGCTATTAATCAATCGATTAGAACCGTCAAAAATGAAGCTATTATGGGTGGAATCTTAGCTATTGTAGTCGTTTTTCTCTTCTTCCATAATATTCGAACAACCTTTATCACTGCGACGGCGATTCCGATCGCCATGATGGCGACCTTTGCAGTTCTTTATTTTGCAGGGATCACGATTAATATGATGACCCTAGGGGGACTGACCCTGGCGATGGGACGCTTGGTGGATGATAATATCGTAGCCTTGGAAAACATTCATCGACATAGGCAGGAAGGATACTCGAAATTTGAAGCTGCGATTAAAGGGGTCTCCGAGGTCGGGATGGCAGTTTTCGCCTCCACATTGACGACGGTCGCAGTTTTTCTCCCGATCGTCTTTGTTCAAGGAATCGTGGCTACAATTTTTAGAGAATTGGCCATGACCTTCGCCGTATCTCTCTTGGCGTCACTTCTCGTTTCACTAACCTTAGTTCCGACACTTTCTGCCAAGCTTATGAAAGCAGAGTCTATTCCAGAGGGTCGTACAGGAATTAAGGGGGTAGTTGACCGCTTTAGTCGCGGGTTTGACCGGATCTTTGGGAAGATTGAAGCAGTATATAAGAAGTTTTTACACTACGGCTTGCATCATCGAAAGACCGTCATGGCGATTGCAACAGCAGTTTTTGTTATCTCGAGTGCCTCCGCTTTCAGCCTAGGGGCAGAATTTATGCCGGCTTCGGATGTTGGTCAACTAACGATTAACACGACTCTGCCGGATGGGGCAAAACTTAAGGACACAGAAGCCACGGTTAATCAAATTGAGAAGAAGTTGGAGGGAATCCCAGAGATTGAAACGGTCTTTACCCAAATCGGGACCAACGGAGGATTTTCCCTGGGAGGGGATACCGCAAATACCAGCTCAGTGAGTGTCCAGCTCGTAGATTTGAAGGCCCGACAGCGGAGTGTTGAAGAGGTGGGGGACGAAATTCGTTCTTTGACGAAAGACATTCCTGGTGCGGAGATTAAGGTTACAATTACGGATACTATGCAAATGGGTGGCTCCCAAACTCCCATTGATATTGCGATCAAGGGAGAAGAGCTCGATGATCTCAAGACGATTGGAATGGACGTCCAGAAGATGATTGCGTCCGTTGATGGAACCCGCGAAGTCAAATCGAGCATGACGGAAGGGGTCCCAGAGGTCGTGGTCAAAGTCAATCGTCAGAATGCTTCGCAATTTGGTTTATCGGCTGCACAGATTTCTCAAGCTGTAAAGGGGACCATTTCCGGAACAACCGCGACCAGCTATCGATATGAAG
>Ga0316605_10001937_pt1 | contig 11850 bp, 10 predicted proteins | sample OWC_soil_day20_n_FD_207666 | JGI IMG/M metagenome (GOLD analysis project Ga0316605, IMG submission 207666) | Wetland soil microbial communities from Old Woman Creek delta, Ohio, United States - OWC_soil_day20_noCT | ecosystem: Environmental > Terrestrial > Soil > Wetlands | place: USA: Ohio... | reverse complement strand
CGTATCCTTTCCCGCCCCGAACACCGTTTTCCTCATTCATGAACATGACGGCGCGGATCGTCCGCTTCGGATTCACGCCAAGCTCTTTCAGAAGCCGGAGCGCCTCAATCGCCTGCATGCACCCCGACCCGTCATCATGCGCTCCATGCCCCTTGTCCCAGCAATCAAGATGCCCTCCCACCACGATGATCTCGTCCGGCTTCTCGGAGCCAGTAATCTGGCCGACAACATTGGCCGATGGCGCATCCGGGAGTGTCTGGCAGTCAAGGTGCATTCGCAGTTTGAGCCGCGGGTGGCGCTTCAGGAGGCTGCTGAGTGTATCGGCATCCACGGTACTGATTGCTGCCGCCGGAATTTTCGCGACGCCGTCCTTGTATCCCATGGCACCGGTGTGCGGTGCCCGGTCGTGCGCCAGAGTCACGGAACGAACCAGGGCTGCAATGCCGCCCGCCTCAGCCGCCCGCACCGCCCCCGCACTCCGCTGATCCACAGCACCGCCATAGGCTTCGAATGTGCGGAGTTTGGTCGGGTCCATCGGACGGTTGAAGAACACGATCTTGCCCCGCGCGGCCTCACCCATGCGGGCCAGTTCTTCAAAGGAATGCACCTCGACAATCTCGGCGGTAATACCATTGCGGCGGGTTGCCACACTTCCCCCCAGCGCGCACACGGCGACCGGGAGTTCCCCGCGTCCTCCGTCCAGCAATATGGCCGCGGTCTCACGCTGCCCGCGGACCCAATGGGGCACCATGATGCTTTCAGCATGTACCTCCTGGAAGCCGAGCGAATCCATCATTCGCATTGTCAGCGCGATCGCTTTCCGCTCATCCGCCGATCCGCTCAACCGGTGCGGCGCTCGCGAAGCAAGCTCCGTCAGAAGAGTATAGGCATAGTTCTTCTTCAATCCGGCATCCAGCAAACGCCTGACGAATGCATCAGAGTTCCCCGGACCCTCTTCCGCTCGAACTGTGTACGTGTGAATTGAGACAAGGGCAAGAAGAACACCAAAGAGAGAGAGGGCGTACCTGAGCTTAACAGCCATATCGCTTTCTGATCCTGGGAATCAAATACTCCGAAAACGCCCGGGAGCCATCATAGTCCGGGGAAAGGCCCCAGTCCTCGCGGGCAGGCGTATCATCCACATCGGCAGGCCAGGAATCAACAATCGACTGCCGCTTGTCGTCGGGAGCAAACTGGATATCCGTGGTGTGGAATTCCCGGCGCACGATATCCCGGATCTCGCCGGCGGAGAGATTGAAGCTGCCGATATTGTAGACGAACTGCCTCAAACGTTCCCGCGGAGCCGCCTCCAGTTTCAGGAAAGCCGTAATGGCATCGGGCATCGCCATGAACGGAATCCGCACATCTGTGCGCACGAAGCAGGAATACTTCTTGCCCTGCGCAGCCGCATGGAGCATTTCAGGCGCATAATCACTCGTGCCGCCACTGGGAAGGGTGTCGGCGCTGATGAGTCCCGGAAAACGAATGCTGCGGAAATCCACCCCTCCCGCACCTTTCTCCGTATCCGCCGCAAGCTGGCGATAGTGCGAGGAATAGTAACGGCCGAGATGTTCACAGTAGAGTTTGTTGCAGCCGTACATCGTGATCGGCATGTTCCAATCCTGCTCCTTCACCCTGCCGGCCTTTTCTTTCGCGGCCACGCTCGGAAGTCCGTACACTGCGATCGAACTGGGAAACAGGAACTTGACCGGCGCGCCATGCCACCGTGACTGCTCCAGGGCCAGTTTCAGAAGATGCATCGTCCCTTCCACGTTCACCCGGTGTGCCGCTTCAGGCGTGAATTCGGCTCGTGTGGAAAGAAGCGCGGCCAGGTGGAACACGGAGTGAATCTCATATTCGCTCTGAAGCCGCTCAAGAAGGAGTTGGTCAAGGATGTCGCCGACAATGGTGGCGCTGCAGCGTGACGAGATCGCGGGGTCAATTGGACGAACGTCGATCCCGATGATCCGGGCATCGTGCGTATCGGATAGACGCTCAATGAGCCCATGCCCCATCTCTCCATTGGCACCCGTAACGAGGATCGCGGGTTTGCGAATATGGTCGGTCATTGGATTGTTCGATAAGGAATGGAACGGGATGAAGGATGGATAAAGATACGCATTCGGAGGATGAAACCCAAATGGCTGGGTCCCGTGCTTCTCGTCACAGAAGCGGCGAGAGTGCATGGAGGGCGGAGCGCGGGTACATGAAGGCGAAGCAACAAGGGGTGCGTAAGACCGCACCCGTCTATCAGATGAACGGACCGCCACGGAATCCCCGCTGATCATTCAGCCTGGAACGCGTGGCCCCGGGGGGAAGAGTCCCCTTGGCTCCATCAGGAGTCGTGAGATACTTGATCCACTCGACCAGCTCTTCCGTCGGACGAGCTTTCCGGAGAAACCCATCACGGCGCGGATCCTGAACGGCCTCGAGAGTCGCCTGGTCATCAAACGCCGAGATAAAAAGAAACGGTACCTTCTCAAACTGCGGGCAAGCCCGCAGGGCCCGGTGGAAACGGATTCCGTCCATCACTGGCATGTAGACATCCGAGACAACCATGTCGATGCCCCCCTCCTCCAGCTTCTTTAGCCCGTCCTCACCGTTCTCGGCAAGTACCACTTTGAAGCCTTCACTCAGGAGCACGGTCTTCGTTACCAGGCGGTATTCAGGTTCGTCATCAACAACGAGTATCGTCATGAGCTTCCCCTTCGCGGTCGCACAAAAGCTGACTATAGTGTATCGACTACGACACTAAGTACGCACATACGTTGGGAAGAAACCGTGCGCGTGGTCACTTTCTACGATGTCCGTTCATCGGTCACCGCACGAATCGTCGAGGCACCCGGGAGGTGACGAGACAGGTGATCTCGTATGGAATGGTGCCGATTTTCGCGGCAAGTTCCCAGGCCCATATCGACTCGCCTCCTTGCTGGCCGATCAGGGTCACAGGATCCCCGTCATGGATGTCGGCTCCCGGTCCGACATCCACCATCACCTGGTCCATGCAGACGATTCCGACCACAGGATATCGCTTCCCCCGGATCAGCGCCTCCGCTTTCCCGGTCAGCAGGCGGGAGTATCCGTCACCGTAGCCCACAGGGACAGTGGCAATCTGGGTTTCTCTCTCCGTAAAGTACCGACGGCCATATGAGATGCTCGTGTTCGGACCGACCCGCTTCAGGAACGCCACCCGAGAGACCAGTGACATCACCGGGGAGAGAGCAACCCGCAATGCCATCCCCTGCCGGGGCGCGTATCCGTATAACATCAGGCCGGGCCGCACCATATCAAAATGTGATTCGGGGAATTCCAAAATCGCCCCGCTGTTCGCCATGTGCCGGAACCGCACGGAGATGCGGCGCTTGGCGAGATCCTCGAGCACGTGCGAGAAGAGATCCAACTGGTGCGTGGCAAACGTCCGATCCGGATCCTCCGAGGTTGCAAAGTGGCTGTACACCCCCACCAGATCGATCCATGGGAGGCGGGCAATGCTTTCGATGCTCTCCGCGGCGGTTGCCGCACTCAGCCCAAGCCGTCCCATGCCTGTGTCCACCTTGACGTGCACACGGGCTTTTCGGCCCAACCGTTCTGCAACCTCACCGAGCTGCCGCGCACCCGACACTGATGTCACGGTAAGGTCCAGGTTATGTTCAATCGCGGCGCTCTGGTGCTCAGTCGGCACGACTTCGAAGGCAAGAATGGGAATCTCGATTCCTGCCTCCCTCAATTGCGCCCCCTCATATGCTCTGGCAACACCCAGATATTCAACGCCGGCTTCTACCGCCTCCGACGCGATATCGAACATGCCATGTCCATAGGCATCCGCCTTCACGACGGCCATGATGCCCGTGACGCCTCGAATGCAGGATCGCACTGCTGAGACATTTTCCCGGAAAGCGGCAAGATCGATAACCGCGTGCGTCGGATGAGTGGACCCGAGGGTTGAGGTCATAGTGACAAAATATCGAAAGTCCTGAAGCCAATTTCAAGAAGATTGCATTTCATGACCCCTCTTTGTTAATTAAACTGGTTCCGACGATGTTTGAAGACAGCTTCAGACATGGGACGTCGGAAGTCTGATGTCTGGTTTTCGTAAGCTACACACAGGAGTATAGCCTCTTGACACCATGAACCAGGTACAGGACGGGTCGGAAACATGCAGGCACTGATCTTCGATCTTGACGGTACGCTTGTTGACACCGTGTATGCCCACGTTTTCGCCTGGCAGCTTGCGCTCGCCGAAGGGAACTATGCCGTTGACGGGTGGCGGATTCACCGCCGGGTGGGAATGAGCGGCGGGCTCTTTACGCGCGCGGTCGGCCGCGAGATCGGACGGGAACTCAGCACACAAGAAGTCCGGACCCTCCAGCAACGCCACGGGGAAATCTTCGGGCAACTCCTCCCGGAGCGGCGGCCTCTGCCGGGTGCGATCGAGCTGCTGAAATTCCTGCGGTCCAACAAGATACCTCATGGCATTGCGACTTCCGGGCGGCGCCCTGAGATCAACGCCTCCCTCGATGCGATCGGCGTTGGGGAGGAAACCGTTGTGGTGGAAAGGGGAGATGTCTTGCGCGCAAAGCCCGAGCCGGATCTTTTTCTGGAGTGCCGGCGCCGCCTGGATATCCCCGCCGAGGAATGCTACGTCGTTGGTGACGCAGTGTGGGATCTTCTGGCCGCACGTCGGGCCGGGATCCTCAGCATTGGGCTCTTGAGCGGCGGGTATGGCGAAGACGAACTCAGCCGGGCCGGCGCCTTCCGGGTGTACAGAGATGCGGCAGATCTGCTCCGGTCGCTGGATGAACTGGGTGTGGTGCCGCGCGCCGGCATGGAATGAGCGCGAGCAGCGAGTGACGCTTGGTTTTTCTTGCAGAGACCTTTCACGATGGACTCCGGCCCCGTTGACCGGGCCCCCGGTCCCGTAAAACACTCCCGATACCCGGAATCATTAAGCATGAAATCCACCCCCCTGCTGTTCCTCTTGCTCAGTCCGATCGTCTTGTTCGGCCAGGACGTTACCGGTTACGTCGATCCATTCATTGGCACCGCCGGAGGGGGGAACACATTTCCGGGCGCACTGCTTCCCTGGGGCATGGTGTCCGTCAGTCCCCACACAGCTCCAGGATCGGCCTCAGGATACCTCCACGACCGGGACACGTTCTACGGCTTCGGCCACGTGCACCTGAGCGGCACCGGATGCTCCGATCTCGGGAGCATTGTCATCACGGCCGTAAGAGGACAGCTGCGGACGGAGCCTGACGAGTATCGATGCACCCTGCGGGACCGGGTCGCCTCCCCCGGATATTTCGCCTCCACCATGAATGAACCTCAAGTCTTCGCGGAGGCGACCGCCAGCACACGGTGCGGCATCACACGCTTCACAGCCCGAAAGTCTGGAGACATCAACATAGTGATTGACGCGGGGCGAAGCCTCAACCTTCTCGGGGGAGGTGCCGCGGCATTCCGTTCGGACACAGTGGTCGAAGGATACAACATATCCGGCGCCTTTTGTGGGGAAGCGAACAGACAAACGGTTTACTTCTCCGCAGAGTTCAGCCGGCAGCCGGTCAACCATGGCGTTTGGACCGGAACCGAGCCCAGCCGAAACACCTCAGCCTCTTCGCAGGATTCCGCTGTCGGCGCCTGGCTGACGTTCAGGCTGGAAGCAGGAGAACCTGTCATCGTCAGAGTGGGCGTCTCGTATGTCAGCGTCGAGAACGCGCGCCGGAACCGGGAGCAAGAGATCGGGCACCGGGACTTCGATGAAATGAGGGTGAGCGCCCGCGCCGCGTGGCAGCGCGAACTGGAAAGAATCCGGGTTGAGACCGATGTGCGGGAAAACAAAGTGAAGTTCTACACCGCGCTCTATCACACGCTGATCCATCCCAACGTCATCAGCGACGTGAATGGGGAGTACCCGCTCATGGGGCGAAAGGGCACGGGACGCTATGACCACCGCGACCGATACACCGTGTTTTCCCTCTGGGATACCTACCGCACACTTCATCCGTTCCTCACCCTCGTGTATCCCGGGCGACAGTCGGCGATGGTGGGAACGATGGTCGATATGTACAAAGAGTCTGGCTGGCTGCCGAAATGGGAACTTGCGGCTAATGAAACATACATGATGGTGGGCGATCCAGCTGTGCCGGTCATTGCCGACAGCTGGCTCAAAGGGATCAGGGATTTCGATTCCAGCGCGGCCTATGCTGCCTGCAGGAAGAATGCAACCACGCCTGGCCCGCAATCCGATCCCATCCGCCCCGGATATCACGATGCTCTCAAGTATGGATTCATCCCGTTCGAACAGGACACGACGGAAACCTGGTGGGTTTGGGGGCCCGCCTCAACGATGCTGGAATATTGCCTCTCCGATTGGGCGCTCGCCCAGATGGCGGGAAACTTTGGCAAGGACGACGACTACCGGGAGTTCAGCCGCCGTGCCGGCTTCTACCGGAATCTCTTCGACACCACATCCTTGTTTATCCGTCCCAGGCTTCGCGACGGCTCATGGCTCACCCCGTTTGATCCGCTGCGGACGGAAGGTTCAGGCAGTTGGACCGGATCGGGAGGGCCTGGTTATGTCGAAGGGAATGCGTGGCACTATACCTGGTTTGTTCCCCACGCAATCGACGGGCTTGCCGGACTCTTTGGCGGCAGCAAGCCATTCGTTGAAAAACTGGCGGAGTGTTTCAGAAACGGTCAATTCACGATCACCAATGAGCCTGATATTGCCTATCCGTATCTCTTCACCTATTTTCCGGGAGAAGAGACGCGAACCCGGTCGCTCGTCGGAGAGATCCTGGACAGGCAATTCGGGACCGGTCCCTCCGGCTTGCCGGGGAACGACGATGCCGGCGCGATTTCCGCCTGGCTGGTCTTCTCAGCACTCGGCTTCTATCCCGCATGCCCGGCTTCGATGGAGTACCGGCTTGGCGTTCCGCTTTTCAGGCGCGCGGTCATTACACTGGATCAGTCATACTACGCGGGAGAGAAGTTTGTGCTCTCGACCAGCGGCAACCTCCATGGAAGCAGCCAGGTCTCTGTCGAACTTAACGGCAAGCAGCTTCGGCCCGCGTCCATAGACCACAAGGACGTCGTTGCGGGTGGTGAACTCCGGTTCGTCGGAGGCAACTGAACAAGGAAGTTCAATGCAATCAGTCGCAATGCCCTTCGCCTGTTCCCCCGACGATCGGCCGTGTCCCGGCAGAGCCCGCCGGACCCGGACCGATCGCCAATCAACAACAAGGCCACAATGAGCCATGCAGACACCCCGCGAAATATTCACACGTTGCCTGAAGTTCCAGTACCCTGAGCGAATCCCGCGCGACCTCTGGCTGTTGCCCTGGGCTGAGATGCAATATCCGGACAGAGTGAAGGAGCTCAAGAAGAGGTTTCCTCCTGACATCGTCGACGCGCCTTCCGTGTATTGTACCTCCCCGAGAGTTCAGGGTGATGCATACGAACTCGGACAGTACATTGATGAATGGGGCTCGGTGTTCACGAACATCCAGCGCGGGGCAATCGGTGAAGTTCACACGCCGATGATACGGGAAATTGCCGAGTGGAGGTCCGTGAAGCCCCCCTACGAGATCTTGCCGCTAGACCGAGGAACCGCCCGTGATTGTGTGAACAGGTTCTGCGCCGAAACCGATAAGTTCACCAAGGCTCCCTGTTGTCCGCGTCCCTGGGAGCGCTTTCAGTTCCTGCGAGGCACGGAAAATGCGATGCTGGATATCCTTGCCCCGGAAGAAGGCGCGGCAGACCTCCTTCGCCTCATCCACGAGTTCTATCTGAAGGAGCTCGAATTCTGGGTGACGACCGACGTTGACGCCGTCATGTTCATGGATGACTGGGGCGCTCAGACACAGCTCTTGATCTCCCCACCGCTCTGGCGGGAACTGTTCAAGCCGCTCTACAAGGACTATTGCGACCTCGCGCACGCCCATGGGAAGTTTGCCATGATGCATTCGGACGGTCACATCGTCTCCATCCTTGAGGACCTCATCGAAGTCGGCGTCGATGCGCTCAACAGCCAGCTCTTCTGCATGGATATGGAGGAACTCTCCCGCCGCGGAAAGGGGAAGATCGCCTTCTGGGGAGAGATCGACCGACAGCATATACTACCGGCGGGTCCGGAAAAAGGAAGGGCGGCCGTCAGAAAGGTGGCGGAGCATCTCTACATGAAGGCTGGCGGCATCATTGCCCAGCTGGAACTCGGTTTGCGTTCCAACCCGGACACGGCGGCCGCGGTGTACGAAGAATGGGAGCGCGTGCACAACGAGAGGCGCGGAGTGTTTTCTCCGGAATGAGAAGACGGAGCAACCGGTCATGGCCAGGCCCGAAATACCAGCCACGGGGGCGGTGCGATTTCTGAAAGCGCATCAGATCCCGTTCGAGCCGCTTTTCTACAAGTATGAAGAGCACGGAGGCACCGCGCGCGCGTCGTCGGAGCTGCACGTCCCCGAGCACAGCGTGGTCAAGACGCTGGTGTTCGAGACCGACGCGCGCAAGCCGCTTGTGGTGCTGATGCATGGCGACTGCGAGGTTTCCACCAAACAACTGGCCAGGATACTCGGCGTAAAACATGTGGCACCCTGCGACCCGGCGACGGTCCAGCGGCACACAGGGTACATGATCGGCGGCGTCAGTCCCTTCGGAACACGCGCGGCGCTTCCTGTGTATGTGGAGACCACCATCCTCTCCCTCCCGGTGATTTACATCAATGGCGGGAAACGCGGGTTTCTGGTTGCTGTGAGCCCCGCGATCGTGCAACAGCATCTCTCCGGTATGCCGGTCGACGTGGCAATTCCCGCGTGAGGGGTTTCCCGGGGGAACTTCGATCTTGTCTTCCCTCGTTAGTAAGGAAAGCTTTCAGCATGGGGACACGTGAACCCTTACGTTGCCACGACGGAAAACATCACTGTCAGGGTGCGTCCTGTTTATCTGGACGGCCAATCGGACATCATGGCCAGGAAGTTCGTCTTCGCCTATTCGGTACGTATAGAGAATCACCGCGCGGAACGGATGCAACTCCTGAGGAGGCACTGGTATATCCGTGACGGCACAGGAAAGGTCCGCGAGGTTGAGGGGGAAGGGGTTGTCGGACAACAGCCCATCATCCCGCCGCGCGGCTGGCACGATTACGTCAGCAACTGTATCCTGAACACGTTCGAGGGAACAATGGAAGGGACGTATCTCATGCGCCGGCCGAACGGGGAGCTGCTCGAAGTGGCCATTCCGCGCTTTGCCCTGCGCGCAGCCGCGAATTGATCTCGACTTTCCCCGGAATTTTCGTTATCTTTCGGCCAGCACCAAAGGAAGCCATGGAACCACAACGCAGAATGCTTCGGGCAAAGATCCACCGGGCGATTGTCACGGATGCCAACCTTGAATATGAAGGGAGCCTGACGATCCCACCAGAACTCCTCGAACTCACCGACATCAAGGAATACGAGGCGATCAGTGTTTGGAACGTGACGAGAGGGACGCGCTTCGAAACCTACGCGATTGCGGGGATCAAGGGATCAGGACAGGTGTGCGTGAATGGCGCCGCCGCGCACCTTGCAGAACCCGGCGACCGGATCATCATCGCCTCGTTCTCCGACGTGCCGGAGGCCATGGTGGACGAGTTCAAACCGATCGTAGTTCTCGTGGACGATCACAACCTTGCCGTACGGACCGCCGTCGAGATCCCGGGACCTCACAGACGCGGCAACGACTGCTGATCGCACAGCATTCCTCACTGTTCCATCCCGGCCACTCGGCTTCGAAGCAGAGGATCAGGTTCCCGGAGCACCACGGACCCCGCCTTTGCCTTGAGCCTGCATGACGCGCCTGAACGGGAACACCCCTTCCGTCATCAGGGTCGCGAACTGACGGTAACGAGCCAACCCCCACATTGATTCAGCCTCCAGGAGCGTCGCCACGAACAGCGCATGCATCTGGTTCGTGGCGACGAGCAGGTCACCGGGATAGAGTTGATGGATATTACGCTCCTTGCTGACGGTAGGCCTCGCCAGTTTCTCTCCTTCCAGGGTTTCCCAATCGATCTTCTCGATGATCGAGGTTTCGACGGGGACTTTTGTTCGTTCGGCGAGGGGAATCACCTGGACGTGATGAGAGCAAAGCAGGCCGGCCACGGAAGAATATCCGGCCGGGATGACGTATGCATCCGGGATTCTTACCGATCCCAGCGGTCGCACCGAGTTCTGATACGGAGTGATCGCAAGGGTAGTTTCCTTCCCAAGGTAGGTGTCACATCCGGGGATCTTCATGGATTCCTCCCCTTCTGCAACATGTTCCATCCGGACGACGGCATGTTCTCCCGGCAATTTCGAGAGATTCTCCCGCTCCCGGCTCACGAGCGTCAGCATGTCGTCCGCATGAATCCGTGAATAGGCCAGGAGCGCCTCTACGGCAGCAAGCTGGGTGGCGGCCCGGTGCTCCAGTTTCTCGCTGAACCCGCGCCATTTCCTCCCCTCCTGCAAGAAGGAAAGCGTATTGAGCATCCCGAAGCTCTGCCTGCCATCGTTGATCTCTGTGGTGCTATGCCGGACACCCGTCGACGGGGAACCTACGATGTATTCGTGGAAGCTGTAGCCTTGCCGCTGCATCTCCGCGTCGATGAACGGCAGCATCTGCGCACGCTGATACGAACGAATCGCCGCCGAGGAATTGAGATTGGTGAGGGTCCCCAGTTGAACATCCGCGGTCCTGATCACTCCGGATTCTACCCACCGTGAATTGAAGGAGGAATATTCGTGAATGTCGAGCGTCACATGCGGCATCCATGCATGGAACAGATCATGCAACGCCCTGACCTCGGGGGAGTTCAGAAGCACATGGGAGCGATTGAGGTCGATCCCATCGGCTGTACGCCGCTGGCGCCGCTGGCTGCCGTCCGGATTGACCTGCGGCACGATCAGGAGATCGAGACGCTCTAGGTACTGATCGAGTCTTCCCGTGAACGCCTTCGTCAGAAGCAGAAGGAGTGCCTCTTTTCCCGAAGGCTCATCGCCATGCTGCTGTGCAAAGAGTAAGACGCGAAGCTTGCTACGGTCGGATCCGAACAGCGCCGATGAACTTACCTTTACCAGGGTTACGGCTCTTCCCTCGCGGGAGACCGCGATCCGTTCGGTTTGTATGTTGGCCATGGACTTTCGCTCACTCCGGCTGATAATGCCGGTTTCCCCCCATCAGGCAGGAGTATCTAGCAAATGTTATGCCACCCATGAAACGCCCACATACGGCAAAAGGGTCCACATTCCGGAGCCTGTTGACGGTTCCGGAGAGCCGCCGGGAATGCCATTTTGAAAATTGTGGAAAGTTACGGCAGGTTCATCCGAAGGTAAGGACCAGGTCAAGTATCTCCGGCCGGTTGCCCGTGCGAACGGGTGGACCCCAGGAGCCGACCCCCCCGGACACGAGGATATGCGTGTTCCCTTTTTTCTTGTATCCCTTGCTCACTTCGTAGATTGCCCCGGTGATATAGTTCAGCGGCCAGAGTTGGCCGTGATGCGTGTGCCCGGAAAGCTGGAGATCGACGCCGCACCGCTCCGCTTCCTCAAGATGAAAGGGCTGATGATCCATGAGAATGACGGGACGAGTCATGTCGATTCCCGCAAGAAGATCCTTGACCGACTTTCGCGTGCCCCGGGCCATCTGCACAACGCTCCTGTCCTCTCGGCCGACCAACGTGACGCCGATGGGGAGAGCGTGCGCCTCGTCCCGCAACACGATCACACCGTGCTCCCTCAGGTACGCCACGGCTTCCTCCACCCCGCCGATATACTCATGATTGCCTGTAACCGCGAACGTTCCAAAGCGTGACCGGAGGGCCCGCAACCGGTC
>Ga0316605_10001936_pt1 | contig 11853 bp, 4 predicted proteins | sample OWC_soil_day20_n_FD_207666 | JGI IMG/M metagenome (GOLD analysis project Ga0316605, IMG submission 207666) | Wetland soil microbial communities from Old Woman Creek delta, Ohio, United States - OWC_soil_day20_noCT | ecosystem: Environmental > Terrestrial > Soil > Wetlands | place: USA: Ohio... | reverse complement strand
TGATGGGGGCGCACCCCAATCTGCGCGAAGACCTCCTCGAATTCCGCCGCATGCTCGAAGGCCAGGCCGCCGAGTGGGCCGCCGAGCGCGCCACCGAGGCCGACCTGACCCGTCTCGACCAGACCTTCGATGCCCTGACCGAAGCCTTCGCCAGCGACGACCTCGACCTGCGTTCGCGGGCCGACATCGCTTTCCACCAGGCGCTCGGCGAGGCGTCGCACAACGCGCTGATCGGCCACCTGTCGGCCGCGCTGCTGCGCCTGATGCACGACAACATCCGCTTGAACCTCGGCGAGCTGAAAAGCATTCCGGCCGCCGGTTCGCTGCTCAAGAGCCAGCATGCCGCCATCCATACCGCCATCCGCGACAAGAAGCCGCAGGCCGCCCGCGCCGCCGCCGAAACGCACATCGATTTCGTCCGCGAGACGCTGGCCCAGTCGCTGCGTTCCGCGGCGCGGCGCGAAACCGCCGAACGGCGCCTGAGTACCGATTTCTCACCTTCCAACAATTCTTGATTTGACCCCACAGAAAGGAATCCGCATGGAGCCCCTCGTCATTCCCTTTGAAAAGCTGCGCATGACCGACGTCGAACAGGTCGGCGGCAAGAATTCTTCGCTCGGCGAAATGATCAGCCAGCTGGCCGACACCGGTGTCCGCGTGCCGGGCGGTTTCGCCACCACGGCGCATGCCTATCGCGTCTTCCTGGCACAAAGCGGTCTCGACAAGAAGATCAACGCCGCGCTCGACGCGCTCGACGTCGAGGACGTCAACGCGCTGGCCAAGACCGGTGCCGAGATTCGCCAGTGGGTGCTCGATACGCCGTTCCCGATGGAACTGACCATCGCCATCACCGAGCAGTACCAGCGCCTGGTCGCCGATTCCACCGCCGACATGTCCTTCGCCGTGCGTTCCTCGGCCACCGCCGAAGACCTGCCGGATGCTTCCTTCGCCGGTCAGCAGGAAACCTTCCTGAACATCGTCGGCCTGGAAAACATCATGCACGCGATCAAGGAAGTGTTCGCCTCGCTGTACAACGACCGCGCCATCTCCTACCGCGTGCACAAGGGCTTCCTGCACGCCGACGTCGCGCTGTCCGCCGGTATCCAGCGCATGGTGCGCTCCGACAAGGGCGCCGCCGGAGTGATGTTCACCCTCGACACCGAATCCGGTTTCCGCGATGCGGTGTTCGTCACCTCCAGCTACGGCCTCGGCGAAACCGTCGTCCAGGGCGCCGTCAATCCGGACGAGTTCTACGTGCACAAGCCGATGCTGGCCGCCGGCAAGAAGGCTGTCGTTCGTCGCAACATCGGTTCCAAGATGATCAAGATGACCTTTGCCGCCGAGAAGGTCGCCGGCAAGTCCACGATCACCGAGGATGTCGAGGAAAGCCTGCGCCACCAGTTCTCGATCAACGACGAGGAGGTCATGGAACTGGCCCGCTACGCGATGATCATCGAAAAGCACTACGGCCGCCCGATGGACATCGAGTGGGGCAAGGACGGCATCGACGGCAAGCTGTACATCCTGCAAGCCCGTCCGGAAACCGTGCAATCGCAGAGCAGCGCCGGCAAGATCGAGAAATTCAAGCTCAAGTCCTTCTCCAAGGTGCTCGCCTCCGGTCGTGCCATCGGCCAGAAGATCGGCATCGGCCCGGTGCGCATCGTCAAGGACCCGAAGGAGATGGACCAGGTCAAGCCGGGCGACGTGCTGGTCGCCGACATGACCGACCCGAACTGGGAACCGGTGATGAAGCGTGCTTCCGCCATCGTCACCAACCGTGGCGGCCGCACCTGCCACGCCGCGATCATCGCCCGCGAGCTGGGCATCCCGGCCATCGTCGGTTGCGGTGACGCCACCGAAACGCTGACCGAAGGCGAAGAAGTGACGGTTTCCTGTACCGAAGGCGATACCGGCCACGTCTATCGCGGTCGCCTCGACTTCGAAATCACCTCGCGTGACATTTCGGCCATGCCGGACGTCCCGGTCAAGGTCATGATGAACGTCGGCAATCCGGAACTGGCCTTCGATTTCGCTCAGTTGCCGAACGCCGGTGTCGGTCTGGCCCGCGTTGAGTTCATCATCAACAACGTCATCGGTATCCACCCGAAGGCCATTCTCGACGTCGAGCGCCTGCCGGCTTCGAAGCGTGACGAAATCAAGCGCCGTGCCCGTGGCTACGCTTCGCCGAAGGAATTCTTCGTCGAGAAGCTGGTGGAAGGTGTCTCCACCATCGCCGCCGCTTTCTGGCCGAACCCGGTCATCGTTCGTCTGTCCGACTTCAAGTCCAACGAGTACCGCAAGCTGCTCGGCGGCGACCTCTACGAGCCGGAAGAAGAAAACCCGATGCTCGGCTTCCGCGGTGCCTCGCGTTACATCGCCCAGTCCTTCCGCGACTGTTTCGAGATGGAATGCCGCGCCATGAAGAAGGTCCGCGAAGAAATGGGCCTGACCAACGTGCAATTGATGGTGCCCTTCGTCCGTACCGTCGGCGAAGGCCAGGCCGTCGTCGATCTGCTGGCCGAACACGGCCTGAAGCAGGGCGAAAACGACCTCAAGCTGATCATGATGTGCGAAATCCCGTCCAACGCGCTGTTGGCCGAAGACTTCCTGAAGATCTTCGACGGCTTCTCGATCGGCTCCAACGACCTGACCCAGCTCACCCTTGGTCTGGACCGTGACTCCGGTCTGGTCGCCAACCTGTTCGACGAACGCGATCCGGCCGTCAAGATGCTGCTGGCCATGGCGATCTCCGCCGCCAACAAGGCCGGCAAGTACATCGGTATCTGCGGCCAGGGCCCGTCCGACCACCCCGATCTGGCCGAATGGCTGATGGATCAGGGCATCAGCAGCATCTCGCTGAACCCGGATACCGTGGTCGATACCTGGACCCGTCTGGCGACGCACAAGAAGGGCTGATCGCTGCGGTCGACCGGAAATTCAGGTCGAAAATGAAAAGGCCGGGAGCGATCCCGGCCTTTTTGCGCCTATGTTGTGACTAATTTGCTTCAAACGCCGCTATCCGGCCGGCCCATCTTCCATCCAATGCCCGGTAGCGAAGTTCCGCAACTATTCCAAACTACGATTTTCTGGCGACTCATCGGCCAAAGCGGCCGCTGGGGCTGACTCAATTGGGCGACCAGTGTTGTACAGGTAGCCGACGTTTAGGCGCCATCGCGCCGGAAGGATTGCCTCCTTCAGCAGCGAATGCGACTCACTGTGCCGATTTTGTTGATTATCAACAGACAGTTCCACAAAATTCGACAGGACCCTCCTTGCAGCCCCCCCTTGACCGCAGCAGACTCAGTACCATCCCTACGCAATCAGCCAACGAAGTTGTGCTTGTATCAAGAATTAGGTCAGGACTTTCAGGGGGTTCGTAGGGGGCAGAGACACCAGTGAAATCCTCGATCTCTCCAGCACGCGCGCGCCGGTACATACCCTTGACGTCACGTTGCTCGCAGACCTCCAGTGGGCAGGCAACGTAAATTTCGACGAAGTCGTCAGGCCCAATAATTTGCCTCACATGTTCGCGATCTGCCTGCAAAGGTGAGATGAAAGCAGCCAATGCAATGGTTCCTCCTTCAATGAAGAGCTTCGCTATTTCACCAATCCGGCGCAGATTCTCGTGGCGATCAGCTGGTGAAAAGCCGAGGTCAGCACATAGGCCATGCCGTACATTGTCGCCATCGAGTACAAAGGTACGTTGTCCGTTCTGGTGGAGCGCTTCCTCGACCGAATGGGCGACAGTCGATTTTCCCGCACCGGAAAGACCGGTAAACCAGACAACCATCGCCCGATGACCATTAAGGCGTTCGCGCCGTTCGCGGGTCACCGTGGCCTGGTGCCTCACCACCTCCTTAGATAAGTTGGGCTTCATTGAATATCCTTCCAGCGATTCAGTAGCTACAAGGGTATGATATTAGTTGTCTGGCACCCCACCCCCGAACCACGCGCTGAAGTAACCCTACTAAGGCGCAATCATCCAATCGATTCGCTCAGGAAACAAGCATCAGGCAGTAGGTGGCTAACGTCGGAGTCATCGGCATTATGCATCCACACACCAGTAGATTAACGCTCTGCCACATCATGGCATTGACAGGCATTTGTTCGGTTATTACGCGAATTTTGACCCGAGGCAATCCAAGGCTGTGCCTATGACAAAGCCCCTTCGTGCTACTCGCCCCATCGTCACGACCACGGTTCGCCGGCATAGCAGTCGACGAGTATCCAATGTGGCCTCCATTCAGAAATTAAAAGCGGTTACCAGGTGGGTACCAGCACTGCGCCGCGACATAGGTGCTTAGTCCGATGGAAATGACTGACGCCCTGTCCCTGGCGACAGGGGAGCCGGGCAGGGCAGCGCTAGATGCCGCCACTCCTTACCTTAGCCAAGGGCGGCTCGCGCGCCGGCGCGGCGACACGGCGACCGCGATCGGCTGTTTCCGCGAGGCGATCCACCTCCAGCCCGATTGCATCCCTGCCTACAATAACCTCGCCAACGCCTTGCAGGCAGAGGGCGATCTCGAAGGCGCGGTGGCGACGAACCAACAGGCCATCGTACTGGCCCCGGAGCGGGCGATTCTGCACAGCAACCTGGGTAGCCTGTTGTGGCTGCAAGGCAAGATCGAACCGGCCATCGCTGCCTATGAGCACGCCATCACTCTGCAGCCGGACCTTTGGCTCGCCCATTTCAATCTCGGCAAGGCCTATGCCGCCCAAGGCCGCTTTGCTGAGTCCGAGGCTGCCTTCCAGATGGCCTTGCGCCTGAAGCCCGATCAGCCGGACATTCAACTCGAATGCGGCCAGCTGTATCACCGCTACGGTTTCGTGCCCCGGGCGCTGGCCTGTTACAAGGCGGCGCTGCGCCTCGCTCCCTCTGCCCAGGCTTACAACGCCCTGGGCGCGGCCTTGCAGGACTGGGGCAATATCGATCTGGCGCGCCCGGCCTATCACCGCGCCCTGGCCCTGAAACCCGATTTCAATCTGCCACATTTCAATCTTGCCCAGTTGCAGGAAAACCTTGGCGACCTCGCGGCGGCTGGCCGCCATTACCAGCAGGCCCTTGCCGCCACACCGGACAGCGCGAGGTTGCGCTTGCTGCTGGAGACGGTGCGCCGCAAGCAGGCGGATTGGTCCGACTACCCCGCCCGTCTCGATGCCTTGCGTGCTGCCATCGCGCAGCATCTGCAACAGGACGCTGCCGAGCCGCTCCCGATCCTGAGCGCCCAGGCCTTCCCCTTGCCGCCCGATACCTTGCGCGCCCTGGCCGAACAAATGGCCGGGCAGCAAACACGACTTGCCCAGGCCCTTGCCGCGCCCTTTGAGCATCCGCACGAGCCCGCGCCAGCGTGCCTGCGAATCGGCTATCTGTCGCCGGATTTCCGCTGCCACGCTGTCGGCACGCTGATCGCCGGCCTGTTCCAGCATCACCGGCGCCCGGAATTCGAGATATTCGCCTACAGTCTTTCTCCCGTGGCGGACAAGTGGACCGACCTGGTGCGCCACGGTAGCGACCATTTCAGCGACGTCTCGCAGGAGTCTCCGCTCGCCATCGCCCGCCGCATTCACGCCGATGGTATCCATATCCTGGTCGACCTTGCCGGTTACACCTCCCATTCGCGCCCGCTGGTTCTTGCCCTGCGTCCCGCCCCGGTGCAAGTCCAGTACCTGGGCTATCCGGGCACCCTGGGCGCCGATTTCGTTCCCTATCTGCTGGCCGACCGGCACCTGATCCCGGAGAGCGCAGCCACACACTATTCGGAGCAGGTCGTCTATCTACCCCATGCCTGGGCGACCGAGCCCTGGACCCTAGCGGCGAACACGCCGGCGCGCATCGAGTGCGGCCTGCCGCCGCAGGGGATGGTGTATTGCTGCTTCAACGGCATCCACAAGATCGAACCCGAGGTCTTTGCCCTGTGGATGGCGATCCTGCGCCAGGTGCCCGACAGCGTGCTGTGGCTGCTCGACGGCGGCGCTAGCGGCAGCAACGCGCGGCTGTGCCAGGCCGCCCAGGATGCCGGGATCGAGCCCCGGCGGCTGGTGTTCGCCGCCCAACGTCCCCACGCTGAATATCTTGCCCGCTACCGGCTGGCTGACCTGTTTCTCGACACTCTCGCCTACAACGCCGGCGCCACCGCCGTCGGGGCACTGGCCGCCGGTCTGCCGCTATTGACCTGCCCGGGGAGACATTACGCCGCGCGCATGGGCGCCGCCCTGTGCCATGCGGTCGGACTGCCCGAGCTGATCTGTGCCACGCCCGCCGACTATGTCGAAACTGCCGTGAGCCTCGGCCGCGATGCCGAACGGCTCGCCACGCTCAAGACCCGCTTGCGCACCACCTTGCCCGACGCACCGCTGTTCCAGCCCCAGGCCTTCGTCGCCACGCTGGAAACAGCTTACCGTCAACTGTGGCAGCAACATCACGCAACCACCTCTCCGGAAGCCAGCCCCCCTTGAACCCGCCAACCCCCACCGCCTCGCCACTCGACGTCCAGGCTTCCGCGAGCCTGTGGCACTGGCTGGCCGAACAACAGATCAGCTTGGCACTCACCACCTACCAGAGCAACCGCCTGTTTCTTATCGGACGCAAGGAAGAACCGGGCCGCCTCGCCATCCAGGAGCGCCTGTTCGACAAGCCCATGGGGCTGTTCTGGCAGCACGATACCCTGACCCTGGGCTGCCGCTATCAGATCTGGCAATTCGCCAACCGCCTGCCCGCAGGCCAGCACCACGAGGGGGGCGACCGGCTTTACGTGCCGCGCGCATCCCATGTCACCGGCGACATCAACGCCCATGACGTGGCAATCGACAGGCAGGGGCGCCTGTTGTTCGTCAATACCGATTTCAGCTGTCTCGCTACCCTCAGCCCTGACTATAGCTTCGTGCCCCTGTGGCAGCCGCCGTTCATCCAGAAACTGGTGGCCGAGGATCGCTGCCACCTCAACGGCCTGGCCCTGGTCGACGGCGAGGCGACCTATATGACGGCGTGCAGTCGCACCGACGAGGCGGCGGGGTGGCGCCATCACCGCCACGACGGCGGCGTGCTGATGCACCTGCCCAGCAACGCTATCGTCGCCAGCGACCTGTCCATGCCCCATTCGCCGCGCTGGTACCGCGACCGCCTGTGGCTGCTCAACTCCGGCCGCGGCGAGTTTGGCTATCTTGAAGCAGATCGCTTCATCTCCGTAGCCTTCGTCCCCGGCTTCGTCCGCGGCTTGGCCTTCCACGGCGATTACGCCATCGTCGGCCTTTCGCAGTTGCGCTCCACCAGTCTCGGCGGCCTGGTGCTGGAGCAACGTCTGGCGGCCGAAGGGCGCACCGCCCAGTGTGGCCTGGTAGTCATCGACCTGAGGAGCGGCGCCATCGTCCACTGGCTGTACTTTGCCAACCAGGTGACCGAACTGTTCGACCTCGTCGTGATCCCCGGCGCCCGCCAGCCCCGTGCCCTCGGGCTGCAGGACGATGCCATCGAACGCCTGGTCAGCTTCCCCGGCAGCGATGGCCTGGTGGTCACCAAGCCCACCGTGCAGCGTGCCAGCCAGACCCAGCCCGTCCCGGTGGCTGGCCTGCCACGCCCCGAATCGGGCAGCGAGACCCTCCGCTATCAGCGCGTCTTCCACCTGACCCCGGACAATCTCAAGCCTTACGCCGCCATGCTCGAACCCGGCCTGCTCGCGCGCTGGGCCAGCCAACCCCCGCGCGGCGAACTCTACGGCCTCTCCGCCGCCCAGGGTGACACCCTGGTCGGCTTCGCCATCGCCGAACGCCTGAGCGAGGGCAATAGCCCGGCCGCGCAACTGCGCTCGCTCGCCGTGCTGCCTGCCTGGCGGGACCACGGCGTGGGCGCCCGGTTGCTGCACGAACTGCAGCGCAGCCTGGGCATCCCGCTGCATTCCCCGAATACCGTTTGGCCATTCCTCTCGGGAGCACCACACCATGGCTGATCCGACCTTTCTCGCTGCGCAAACCAACCCCTTCGACCTCAGCGATGTGGGCTCGTACTCCAGCCCGACCCTGGCCGACATCGACGGCGACGGCGACCTCGATGCCTTCGTCAGCGAACTCTTTGGCAACACGCTGTTCTTCGAGAACACGGGTTCTGCCACCAGCGCGGCCTTTGCTGCGGCCAGCAGCAACCCCTTCGGCGTCGTTGATGTAGGCGGTAACGCCAGCCCGTCCCTAGTCGACATCGACGGCGACGGCGACCTTGATGCATTCATCGGCAATTATGATGGCATCACGCTGTTCTTCGAGAACACTGGCTCCGCCACCAACCCCGCCTTCGCCGCCGCCAGCAGCAACCCTTTCGGCCTCGACGACGTGGGCTATCGCGCCAGTCCGACCTTCGCCGACATCGATGGCGACGGCGACCTTGATGCATTCATCGGCAATGATTACGGCAACACGCTGTTCTTTGAGAACACTGGCTCCGCCACCAATCCCGCTTTCTCCGCCGCCAGCAGCAACCCTTTCGGCCTCGGCATGGGCGACCGCGCCAGCCCGACTTTTGCCGACATCGACGGCGACGGCGATCTAGATGCCTTCATCGGAGAACGGTATGGCAACACGCTGTTCTTCAGGAACACGGGGGCCGCCACCAGCGCGGCCTTTGCCGCCGCCAGCACCAATCCTTTCAACCTCGTCAACGTGGGCGGGAGCTTCAGCCCGACCTTTGCCGACATCGACGGCGACGGCGATCTTGATGCTCTCATCGGTAATATGCATGGTGACACGCTGCTCTTCGAGAACAACAGCGCCCCGACAGCCAGCGGCATACCGACGGACGTTAGCGTTACCAAAGGCAGTGCCAGCGACTTTGACCTCTCGGCTGTCAGCTTCGCCGATCCCGATGGCGACAGCCTCACCGTTACCCTGGCTGCCTCGGCAGGCACCTTCGCCGCCGCCAGTGGCGGCAGTGTCACCGTCGGTGGCTCCGGTACAGCCAGCCTCACCCTGACTGGCAGCGCGGCCGACATCAACGCCTTCCTCGATACTGTCAGCAATATCCAGTACACCGGGGCCACCAACGCCCATGGCGACAATGCCGCCACCTTCACCCTCCTTGCCAACGACGGCACGGTGAATCCCCTGCTGGGCAGCGGCAACATCGACTTCGCGAGGTTTGAAGCTGCACAAGCCAACCCTTTCGGTCTCGTCAATGTGAGCTTGAACGCCAGCCCGACCCTGGCCGACATCGACGGCGATGGCGACCTCGACGCCTTTATCGGCGATGGGTATGGCAACACACTGTTCTTCCAGAACACGGGTTCCGCCAGCAGCGCGGCCTTTGCTGTCGCCAGCACCAATACCTTCGGCCTCGGCGACGTGGGCTCAAACTCCAACCCGACCCTGGCCGACATCGACAGCGATGGCGACCTCGATGCCTTCATCGGCAGCAGCGATGGCAACACGCTGTTCTTCCAGAACACCGGCTCCGCCAGCAGCGCAGCCTTTGCCGCCGCCAGCAGCAATCCTTTCGGCCTCGTTGATGTGGGCAGTTACGCCAGCCCGATCTTTGTCGACATCAACGGCGACGGCGACCTCGATGCCTTCATCGGCGAATTGAACGGCAACACCCTGTTCTTCGAGAACACGGGTTCCGCCAGCAGCGCCGCCTTTGCCGCCGCTAGCACCAACCCCTTCGGCCTTGGCGATGTGGGGAGTTTCGCGAGCCCGACCTTCGCCGACTTCGACGGAGACGGCGACCTCGATGCCTTCATCGGCGAATTGAATGGCAACACCCTGTTCTTCGAGAACACGGGCTCCGCCACCAGCACTGCCTTTGCGGCCGCCAGCACCAACCCCTTCGGCCTCGGCAATGTGGGCTGGTCTTCCGCCCCGACTTTCGCCGACATCGACGGTGACGGTGACCTCGATGCCTTCATTGGCGAAATCAACGGCGCCACGCTGCTTTTCAGGAATTCAGCAAACATCGCCCCGACCGCCAGCGGCGTACCGAGCGACGTCAGTGTCACCAAAGACACCACCAGTTCCTTCAATCTCTCGGCCATCACCGTCGCCGACGCCGATGGCGATAGTCTCACCATTACCCTGGCCGCCACGGCGGGCACTTTCTCTGCCACCAGCGGCGGCAGTGTCACCGTTGGCGGCTCCGGCACGGCCAGCCTTACTCTGACGGGTAGCGCGGCCGATATCAACGCTTTCCTCGACACCGTCAGCAACGTCCAGTACACCGGGGCGACCAACGCCACTGGCAACAACGCCGCCATCTTCACACTCCATGCCAACGACGGAACGGTGACCCCCCTGCTGGGCAGCGGCAACATCGACATTGCGAGCTTTCACGCCCCGCAAACCAACCCATTCGGCCTCGGCGATGTGGGGTCGCACGCCAGCCCGGCCCTGGCCGACATCGATGCCGATGGCGATCTCGATGCCTTCATCGGCAATTATGATGGCAACACGCTGTTCCTCGAGAACACCGGTTCTGCCAGCAGCGCAGCCTTTGCTGCGGCCAGCACCACCCCATTCGGCCTCGGCAATGTGGGCCCGTATGCCAGCCCGACCCTGGCCGACATCGACGCCGACGGCGATCTCGATGCCTTCATCGGCAATTATGATGGCAACACGCTGTTTTTCGAGAACACGGGTTCCGCCAGCAGCGCGGCCTTTGCTGCGGTCAGTACCAACCCATTCGGCCTCGGTAATGTTGGCTATTACGCTAGCCCGACCTTCGCCGACATCGATGGCGATGGCGATCTCGACGCCTTCGTCGGCAACAGCGACGGCAACACGCTGTTCTTCGAGAACACGGGTTCTAGCACTGGTGCTGCCTTTGCCACCGCCAGCAGCACCCCCTTCGGCCTCGGCACGGGCTACCACACCAGCCCGACCTTGGCCGACATCGACGGTGACGGCGATCTCGATGCCTTCATCGGCGAATGGTATGGCAACACGCTGTTCTTCAGGAACACGGGGTCCGCCACCAGCGCGGCCTTTGACGCCGCCAGTTCCAACCCCTTCGGCCTCGGCAATGTGGGCTATAACTCCAGCCCCACCTTTGCCGACATCGACAGCGACGGCGACCTCGATGTCTTCATCGGCAAAGAAAACGGCACCACGCTGTTCTTCCAGAAAGTAGCAAACAACGCCCCGAACGCCAGCGGCATACCGACCGACATCAGCGCCACCGAAGACAGCGCCAGCAACTTCGACCTCGCGGCCGTCAGTTTCGCCGATGCCGACGACGACAGCCTCACCATCACCCTGGCCTCCTCGACAGGCTCTTTCTCTGCCACTAGCGGTGGCGGTGTCATCATCGACGGTTCCGGCACGGCCAGCCTTACCTTGAGCGGCAGCGCGGCCGATATCAACACCTTCCTCGACACCGTCAGCAACATCCGTTACGCCGGCGCCGCCAACGCTACCGGCAACAACGCCGCCACCTTTACCCTCCATGCCAACGACGGTACGGTGAATCCCCTACTAGGCAGCGGCAACATCGACATCACGGCAGTCAATGACGTCCCGACCGCCAGCAACCGCACCCTGACGGCCGTGGAGGACACCGCCCGGGTGCTATCGGTGAGCGACTTCGGCTTCACCGACGTCGATACCGGCAACACTCTGCAGTCGGTCACCATCACCACACTGGAAACCGCCGGCACCCTCAAGCTCAACGGCGTCGATATCACCCTCAATCAGATCATTACCGCCGCGGATATCACCGCCGGCAAACTGATCTTCACTCCGGCTGCCGACGCCAACGGTACCGCCTACACCAGTTTCGGCTTCAAGGTCTCCGACGGCACGGTAACCTCCGCCTCGGCCTACACGGCAACGCTCAACGTCACCGCCGTCAACGACGCCCCGACCGCCAGCAACCGCACCCTG
>Ga0316605_10001935_pt1 | contig 11864 bp, 15 predicted proteins | sample OWC_soil_day20_n_FD_207666 | JGI IMG/M metagenome (GOLD analysis project Ga0316605, IMG submission 207666) | Wetland soil microbial communities from Old Woman Creek delta, Ohio, United States - OWC_soil_day20_noCT | ecosystem: Environmental > Terrestrial > Soil > Wetlands | place: USA: Ohio... | reverse complement strand
TCTTGCCTTCCCGTTCCGGCTTCGAGGCATGCATCAAATTGATGCCGTCGAAGTTGTAGATGAAGAAGTAGTCGGCCCCCTTGTTGTAGCGACTCTTGCGCAGATTGTCCTTGGCCAGGCGCTTGGCGTCGTCTTCGCTGATCTTGCCGGCCTTGAAGAGGTCGTACTGCTGCTCGATGACGCCATGGGCCGACTCCACCAGGGCCGCCAGCATGAGTTTCTTTTCGTCCAGGATGTGCTGGCGCAGCTCGAAGACCGAATAGGCGCCAAAGATGAATAGCCCCAGCAACATGCTGCCGAGCATCAAATACAGACGCCCCTTGAGCGTCATGCCTGCGTTCGATTCCATGATTCTCTCCCCCAAGGAAACATGTGACGCCAAACATCGGACTTCGCAGTATGGCCTTCCTGACAAAAGTGTCAATAATCCCCGGTCAGGAAGATCCGAGACCATGCGGGCATGCCGGGCTGCGACAATTTGTCGCATACCGCTGCGCAGCGGGGCGGGCTAGCATTGCACCCAGTCGAATTTCCTCCGGGAGTCAGTCATGAGCGCACCGCAAACCCATTCGCAGCCCGCTGCCGAAGGCGGGGAACTTCCCGCCTTGTTGCTGGGCGCCGGTTTTGCGCTGGCTTCCCTGGTGATCCTGCCGGCCCTGGCCCAGCGCGTCGGCATGGGCTCCAGTCTCACTATCGCCCTGCGCGGTGCGCTGATGCGGGCGGCCAGCCGGGTCTAGCCGCTTCCTGGCTTGCCGCTGTTTCCCGTTCCGGGGGCGGACGGGTTTAAGGTAAGCTCCCCGGCTTCGCGCCGTGACTTCGCCATGCACCTCCCTACTGCCATCATCGCCCCTGCTCTGATCGCCTTCGCGACACTGGCTGTTTTTCTGGTCGGGTGTTCCGATCCGCCCTCCCACACCGCCGGCGTGGCTGCCCGTCCCGTGGGGGGCGATTTCATGCTCCAGTCCGCCGCCGGCCCGATGGATACCCGCGCCCTGCGCGGCAAGGTGCTGCTGGTGTATTTTGGTTACACCCATTGTCCCGATGTCTGCCCGGCCGCCATGGGGGTGGGGGCCCAGACCCTGAACGCCTTGACGCCCGAGGAGCGGGCCAAGACCCGGATGCTGATGATCTCGGTAGACCCGGAGCGGGATACCCCTGCCGTGCTGAAGACTTACGTCGCCTATTTCCACCCGGAGATGGTGGGCGTGACGGGAACCCCGGCGGAAATTGCGGCGGTGGCCAAGGCCTACGGCGCCGCCTACGTCAGGCAGTCGCCCAACGAGAACGGCGCCTATGCCGTGGATCACAGCGCCCAGACTTTTGTCGTCGCTCCCGATGGCCGGCTGGCGGAAATTTTGCAGCCGTCGGCGCCCAAGGAAAAAATGCTGACGGTGGTGCGGGGGCTGTTGCCTTGAGACTGCGGCCATCCTCCTGGGCCTTGCTGGTGTTCGGTCTTGCCCTGGTGGCCTTTGTCGCCAGCTTTCTTGACGCAGCGCGCCTGCGTCAAACCAGGGCGCCGGATCAGGCCGTCACGGCGGCCCTGGCGGCGCGTCTCGGCCTGACGGACTTGGCACTGTTCACCGAGGCCCGCTACACCCGCCACCCGTCCCAGGCCGATCTCCATTCGGCCTTTCAGGATCACCCGCTGGCCCTGGAACACTTTCCATCCGGCAGCGTGATGCCGCCGCCCGCTGGTCGCTCCGCGCCATGAAATCCTGGCTCGAAAAACAGCGCCACCTGATCGACTTCACCCTCGCCTCCCTGGCCCGGCGCAAGGCGCGCAATCTGGGCTTGCTGGCGGTGTATGGCCTGCTGGTGTTCGTCCTCGCCGCCGCCTCCCTGTTCACCCACGCCCTGCGCCAGGAAGCCGCCCTGGTGCTGCGCGATTCGCCGGAGGTCCTGCTGCAACGCCTGGTGGCGGGCCGTCACGACCTGATCCCGCCGGGCTATCTGGAGAAGATCGGCCGCGTGCGCGGCGTTCAGAAGGCCGAGGGGCGCCTCTGGGGCTACTACTACGACGCCGTGGTGAAGGCCAACTACACGTTTCAGGTGCCAACCACCGATGCCCCCGCGCCGGGCAAGGCCGTGGTCGGCGCCGCCATCGCCCGCTCCCGTGGCTTGGTACCGGGCAACACGATTTCCTTCCGTTCCTATTCCGGCAAGCTTGCCAGCTTCGAGATTGCAGCGGTGCTGCCGACCGAGTCAGAACTGGTTTCCGCCGACCTGATTCTGGTGTCGGAGCAAGACTTCCGCAGTTTCTTCGACTACCCGGCCGGCCACTACACCGACATCGCCCTCTCGGTGGCGAACCCGCAGGAGGTGCGCAATGTAGCGACCAAGCTCGCCGCCGCCCTGCCGGATTCGCGCCCGATTCTGCGCGACGAGGTGTTGCGCACCTACGCCTCGGTGTTCGATTGGCGCGAGGGCATCATGCTCGCGCTGCTCTCCGCCGCCATCCTCGCCTTCGCCATCCTCGCCTGGGAAAAGGCCTCCGGTTTATCCGCCGAAGAGAAGCGCGAGATCGGCATCCTCAAGGCCATCGGCTGGGAAACCGGCGACGTGATCAAAATGAAGCTGTGGGAAGCGGGGCTGATTTCGCTACTGGCCTTCCTCATCGGCTACAGCGCCGCCTATGTGCAGGTGTTCCACTTCGGTGCCTCCCTGTTCGAGCCGGTGCTCAAGGGCTGGGCCGTGCTCTACCCGCGCTTCCAGCTCACGCCGGTGATCGACGGCCTCCAGGTGGCGACGTTGTTCTTCTTCACCGTCTTTCCCTATCTGGCGGCGGTGCTGGTGCCGATCTGGAAAGCGGCCGTGACGGACCCGGACGCGGTGATGCGGACATGATCGAACTGCGCGACGTGAAGAAGGCCTTCAACCAGGGCCAGCACAACGAATACTGGGCGCTTTCCGGCATCAGCCTTGCCATCGAGGCGAAGAAGGTCACGGCGCTGCGCGGGCCGAGCGGTTCGGGCAAGACCACATTGCTGACTCTCGTGGGCTGTCTGGCACGGCCCACCAGCGGCCGCGTCAGCCTCCAGGGGCGCGACATCTCGGGGCTGCCGGAACGCTTCCTGACCGAGATTCGCCGCCAGACTTTTGGCTTCGTGTTCCAGCAGTTCAACCTCATCAAGGGCATGAGCGCCATCGAGAACGTGATGCTGCCGGCCTATCCCACGGGTCGCCCGCACAAGGAACTGCACCAGCGCGCCGAAGCGTTGTTCGAGCGCCTCAAGCTCGGTCATCGCCGCCACGCCAAGGTGGAATGGCTCTCTGGCGGCGAACAGCAGCGGGTCGCCATCGCCCGCGCCCTGATCAACGACCCGCAAGTGCTGATTGCCGACGAGCCCACCGCCAACCTGGATACCGCCCTGGCGCGGGAATTCATGGCCATCCTCGAAAGCTTCAGCGCCGAAGGCCGCACGGTGATTCTCACCAGCCACGACCCGTTGGTGGTCGAATCCGCCGCTGTCCATCGCGTGGTCGACATGCGCGACGGAAGGTTGCTGGAAGCGTGATCTTCCAGCCCGCCATCATCGCCCTGCTGCTGGCCTCGGCGGTGGCGGTACTGATGCTCAGTGTCGCCGCGCCCTTCGCGGTGCAGGTGATCCGCAAATGGGACATCCGCAGTGGCTCCGAGCGCCAGTTGCAGTTGGAGCGGCGCACTTACCTCTTCTCCACCCTGACGGTGTTCGTCATGGCGAGCCAGTTGCTGGCCCTGCTGCTGTTTGTCTTCAACGCCGACCGCATGTCGGTGATGTTTGTCGGCGCCATGTGTGCCGTCGGCACCCTCAATGTCAATGCCTGGGGCTTCCCGGCCTTGATCGCCCAGATGGCGGTGTTCTTCCTCGCCGCCGCCTGGCTGGCCCTCAATCATGCGGACACCCGCGCCCCGGACTACCCCCTAGTGCGTATCAAATACGCCGCCCTGCTCGGCCTGCTGCCCTTGGTGGCCCTGGCCTTCGGCCTGCAACTGGCCTACTTCCTCAACCTGCGCGCCGACGTTATCACCTCCTGCTGCGGCAGTCTGTTCTCGGAAGACACCAAGGGCCTCTCCGGTGATCTCGCCGCCATGGACCCTAAGCCGGCGATCTTCACCTTCTACGCTGCCCTCGGCATGGCGGTGGCCGTGTCGATGTTCCACGCCGCCCGCCGTCGCGGCGGCTACTGGGTCGCCCTCGCCGGCGCCGGCGCCCTGGTGGCAGCCCTGGCCGGCATCATTTCCTTCCTCTCCCTCTACATCTACGAGCATCCCCACCACCACTGCCCGTTCTGCATTCTCAAGCCGGAATATGGCTACCAGGGCTATCTGCTCTATCTGCCGCTCTTCACCGCCACCGCTGCCAGCCTCGGCGTCGGCGCCATCTGGCCGTTCCGCCATCGCCCCAGCCTGGCCAAGGTGATCCCCGCCTTCTCGGCGCGCCTAGCCATGGTGGCGGCAATCGGCTATCTTTTGTTTGCCGCCATCGCCACGGTGATGGCTCTCGGTTCCCGTCTCGTTCTGCTCGAAGGCTGACATGCGCTGGCTATCTCTGCTCTCTCTGTTGCTCCTCGTTGCCTGTGGCGGCGAGCCGCCGGCGCGGCTGAATACCGGCGATGCCGCCCCCGCCTTCCGCACCACGCGCGCCGATGGCACAGCCGTGGATTTTCCCGCCGCCTTCGCCGGGCGGCCCCTGGTGATCCGCTTCTGGGCCGACTGGTGCAAATACTGCGAAGGCGAAATGAAGGCGATCGAGGTGGTGGTGCAGCGTCATCGCGGCCAGGGTATCGAAGTGTTGGCGGTGAATGCCGGCCAGGACAAGGCCACCGTCGAGGCGTTCATGAAGAAGATCGGCGTCAGCTACCCGGCCCTGCTCGACGAGAACTCGGCCATCGCCAAGCGCTACGGCGTGGTCGGCCTGCCCACCACTTTCTTTGTGGATCGCCAAGGCGTGGTGCAGGCCAAGCTGATCGGCGAGTCCGACGAGGCCTTGTTCGAGCGTGAAGTGACGGCGCTGTTGAAATGATCGACGCCAACACCCCCTGCGATCTGTGTGCCCTGCCCGTGGGGGTGAAGCCTTTCAACCTGGCGTTGCCCGGCAAGACGCTGCACTTCTGCTGCGATGGCTGCTTGGGGATTTATCAGATGTTGAACGATATCCAGGAAAGTCCGCCCGCTTCCGGGCAAAATGACGTCAAGCTAACACCAAGGAGTTCGCCATGATGAACGAAGAGATGATGAAGCAGATGCCCCACATGATGGGTAACGGCATGAGCATGATGGGCCATCCCCTGGCCAGCGGCGCCATGTTGGCCTCGGCGGGTTTTGCCGCCGGGCGCGGTGTGCTTGGGCACCTGAATCCCCTGCGCAATCCGCTGTTGCTCCTTGCCGGTGGTCTGGCGGCGGGGTATCTGCTGCACAAGTACGAGAAGGAAGTGATTGCCTTCGTCACCAAGGCCACGGGCTTGGGCAAGGACTTCGTGCTGGAACAGAAAGAGAATCTGGCCGATCTGGTGGCCGAGGCCCAGGAAGCCGAAGCGCAGGGCAGCAAGGCCGGTGCCGCCACGGCCCAGGCTCCCGCCGATCCGGTTGCCAAGGCGTAGTCGTGTCTGCCATGAGTGATGCCGACGCCCTGGCGCGGCGCATGGTGGTGCGCCACAAGGAAGCAGGGCACCTGCGCCTGGAATTGCCCGCTGAACTCTGCGGCCCCCTGCGGGCAGCGGCGATTGAGGATGCCCTGCGGCGGGTGGACGGCGTGTACCGGGTGATCCTGGAACGCTACAACCGCAAGCTCTCGGTGCGCTACGACCCGCTGCAATGCAGCCAGGGCCAGGTGGCGCGGGCCTTGCGGCTCGCCCTCGATACCCTGCCTGACGAGGCAGCGGCGGTTTCGGAAACCTCGCCATCTGCGACTCCGGTTCCGGTCAATGGCGATCCCGCCCAGGTTCTGATTGCCCTGGGCCGCACCGTGCAAGAGGGTGCGCGCCGTTTGGTGGGGCAGGTGAGCCAGAGCCTCTCCGGCAGCGCCAGTGCCCCGAGCCCGGAAGCCCCCGTCGCCGATCCAGCTGCATCGACCGCTCCCCCTGGCTCACTGCAATCCCGGCTCCAACCCCTGGTCGCCGGCGCCCTGACCGAAAAGGCGGCGATCAACTTCCTCAACGATCTGGTGGCCTTCTACCTCATCAAGACTCATTGGGATCTCATCACCAAACGCTGGATCAAGCTTCCCCTGGCCCATGCCGATGCCTGGGGTGCGGCCTTCTATCTGGTGTTCCTGATGGTGCGCTTCCGCAAGGGCATGCAGAAGAAGTAGTCCTGCCATGACCGCTCCACGCCACTTCCGTGTTGTTCATCGCCTCTCGCGCCGGCTGCGATTTATTGCACCGGCCTTGAAGAAGCAGGCGGAGCGTTGCTACATCCTGGAGATTCTGCTGCGCAAGCATCCGGCCCTCAGGGATGTGAGCGCGGTGCCGGAGATTGGCTCGGTGACGGTCCATTACGACGCGGCATTGCTGGCCGAAGAACGCCTGCTGGCGCTGCTTGATGCGGTGATCGGCAACATCGTTGCCGCGCCACCGCCAAAGCCTGCCCCAGCAACGCCGCCTGACGGCCCCTTGCAGGAATGCAACGTGGCGGTGGAGGGCATGACCTGTGCCTCCTGTGCCCTACTGATCGAGATGTCCCTCAAGCGCGACCCGCGCGTCGGCGCGGCGGCGGTGAATTTCGCCTCCGGTACGGCCACGGTGAAGGGCCACCTGGGCCGTGACGATCTCTTCGCGGCGGTGAAGAAACTCGGCTACGAGCCCCGTCCCATGGACACCCTGGCTCAGCGCCGGTTGCTGGTGGAGCGCGAAAAAGCCCGCCTGCAACTGGCGCGTAAGCACCTGATCCAGGCCGCCTGGATGGCGGCGCCGGTGGTGGTGTCGGGCATGCTGATGCACCGCGACCCGGTGTTGCGGCTGCTGGAATTCGCCCTGTCCACCGCCACGCTAGTCGGCCCTGGCCGCGACATTTTCAAGAAGGCCTGGGCCTTGGCGCAGCAGAAGGAAGCCAACATGGATTCCCTCATCGCCCTCGGCGCCGGGGCAGCCTGGAGCTACAGTCTGGCGGGCCTGACCAACCTGGAGCATCACGTCTATTTCGAGTCCGCCGCCGGCATCGTCGCCTTCGTGCTGCTTGGCCGCTACATGGAAGAACGGGCCAAGGGCAAGGCCTCCGAAGCCATCCGCAAGCTGATCGAGTTACAACCGGAAACGGCGTTGCGCATCACCGACGCTGGCGATGAAACCGTTCCCATCGACGAGGTGATCGTCGGCGACCGGCTGCGGGTGCGCCCTGGCGACAAGGTACCCCTCGATGGCGTGGTGGAGGAGGGCGGTTCCAGCGTCGACGAATCCCTGCTCACCGGCGAATCCCTGCCCGTGGCCAAGGGGCCGGGGGATGCGGTGGTGGGCGGCTGCCTCAACGGAAACGGCGCTTTCATCATGCGCGTTACCGCCGTGGGTGGCGACACGGTGCTCTCGGGCATCGTCAAGCTGGTGGATCACGCCCAGGGCTCCAAGCTGCCGGTGCAGAAGCTGGCCGACCGCATCTCTGCTCGCTTCGTGCCCACGGTGGGCGGCATCGCCGCCGCGACCCTCGGCGGCTGGCTGCTGGCGGGGCATCCCGCGTCCCGCGCCCTGGCCCATGCGGTGGCCGTGCTGCTGATCGCCTGCCCCTGCGCCCTCGGCCTTGCCACGCCCACCGCTATCATGGTCGGCACCGGCCAGGCGGCACGGCGCGGCATCTACATCCGCAACGGCGAGGCCCTCGAAACGGCCTCCAAGCTCACCACCCTGGTGTTCGATAAGACTGGCACCATCACCGAAGGCAAGCCGGTAGTCACCGACTTCCTGCCCCTGGCGGGCGTGGACGAGGCCGATCTGCTGGCGCGAGTGGCCGGTGCCGAAGGGCATTCCGAACACTTCCTCGCCCGCGCCATCGTCGCTTGGTGCCGCGCCCGGGGCGTCACGCCGGCAGCGGTGGAAGGCTTTGAGGCCCTGCCCGGTCGCGGTGTGTGCGCCCTGAGTCAAGGTGAGTCCCTGCTTATTGGTAACGCCACCCTGCTGGAAGACGTCGGCATCTCCTGCGCCGCCCAAGCGGATCAGGCCGAGGCCCTTGCCAGCCAAGGCAAGACGCCGGTATTCGTCGCCCTCGGTGGCCGTTGCCTCGCTCTCTTCGCCATTGCCGACCAGCCCCGGCCCGGCGCACGGGAAGCCATCGCCCTGCTGCACCGCCTCGGCCTCAAGACCGTGATGGCTACCGGTGACGTGGCGGCGGCGGCCCATTTCATCGCCCGCGAAGTCGGCATCGACCAGGTGGTGGCCCGCGCCACGCCCGGTGACAAGCTGGAGTTGATCCGCAAGCTCCAGGCCGCCGGAGGCAAGGTGGGCATGATCGGTGACGGCATCAACGACGCGCCGGCCCTGGCGGCGGCCGACGTGGGCTTCGCCATCGGCGGCGGCGCCGACATCGCCCTCGAATCCGCCGACATCACCCTCGTCGGCGGCGACATCACCCGCGTGGCGGCGGGCATCGAGCTTTCCCGCCGCACCATGTCCATCATCCGCCAGAATCTGTTCTGGGCCTTGGGCTACAACGTGGTCTCCATCCCCTTCGCGGCGGCGGGGCGCCTGAATCCCATGATCGCCTCGGCCGCCATGGCCATGAGTTCGGTCTCGGTGGTCACCAACTCCTTGCGTTTGCAGCGATAGGCGATATTTCCCTTCCGTTGATCCATGTCGCTCTCCCACGGACCGCAACTCCTCAAACTCACTGCCGCCCGTGACGGCGATAAGAGGATTCCCATCAATGGAGGCAATGCGTTGTGACTTCTCCTCTCGTCGCCACCAAGGTTTTCAATCAGGCAATCAAGCGTAATAGCGACCGTTTTCCGGCGGATTTCATGTTCCAACTCACTGAAGCAGAGGGAGAATCTTTAAGGTCACAAATTGTGACCTTAACCCCGGACGAACCCCTGCGACCGCAAATCGCCGCCCTGAAGGCCGGGCGCGGCCAGCACCGAAAGTACCTGCCCTATGTCTTCACCGAGCACGGCGCCATCATGGCCGCTTCGGTGCTCAATTCGCCCCGCGCCGTCGAAATGAGCGTCTTCGTCGTTCGCGCCTTCGTGCAACTGCGCGAACTCCTGTCCACCCACCGTGAACTGGCGCAGCAGCTCGACAAGCTGGAGCGCAAGTTCGCCACCCACGACAAGGCAATCTCCGGCTTGATCGACGCCATCCGCCAGCTCACCAGCGTTCCGGCCAAGAAAAGCCGGCCCATCGGCTTTACCGCCGATCTGAAAGAGCAAAAGCCATGAACAAGCAAGACATTCCCGTCGCCAAGGCCAAGGGCCGGCGAATGGAAATCGCCGACATGGTTTCTTTCGCCATTCTCCCGTGCCTAAACAAGGCGGCCATGAAGATCATCGACATGCCGGGCGAGGAGCGTTTGGTGAGCGCCCCCTTCGAACTGCGATAGGCTGCAACGCAACGTGGACCACGCCCACCACCTGGCTGAGTTTTCCTACAGTCTCGCCTTCATGACCGGCCTGCTCGGCAGCGGCCATTGCCTGGGCATGTGCGGCAGCCTGGTGTCGGCGTTTTTCATGAAGCTCGGCGTAAAAAACCCCTGGCCCTATCTGGCGTATCACGCCGGCCGCATCGGCGTGTATGGCGTCGTCGGTGTGCTCGCCGCCAGTCTGGGCGCGGTGCTGGTGTCCACGGGAGGCATCGGCCTGGCGCAGGGTGTGCTGCAAATCGTTGCCGGCCTGGTGGTGATCTTCCTCGGCTTTGAGTTGCTGGGGGTAACGCCGATCCGCAATACCCTCGGCTTTGCACCGGTGGCCTGGCTGCGCCGTCAGTTCGTCGGCGCAGCCCAGCGCGGGCCGATTCTCGGCGCGGCCATTGGCGGCGTCATCAATGGCCTGATGCCCTGTTCCATGACCATGGCGATGGCGGTGCAGGCCTCCACCGCGCCCTCGATACCCGAAGGCGGCTTGTTGTTGCTGGCCTTTGGCGCCGGTACTCTGCCGTCGATGCTGGCCGCCTCGGTGCTGTTCGGCCGCCTCGGTCCGCGTCTGCGCGGCTGGCTGCTGAAGGGGGCGGCGCTGTTCGTCATCCTGCTGGGCGTTTCCACTCTCTGGCAGGGGCTGCGCTTCTACCTGGTGATGTACAAACTGGTGCTGTAAATGGCCAGGGTGCGACAAAATGTCGCATGGGCGGATGTATGCACGAAGACTAATATTGCACGGCACTATCTTCCCCAACCCCCAAGGAGTTCCCATGGATCGCCGTGAAGCCCTGAAACTTGCCCTGCTGGCCGGCACCGGCCTGGCCGCCGGTTCCGCCCTTGCCAATTCGCCGAAGTGCGAAGGCGATGGCACCCCCAACCAGTTCATTCCCAAGAGCGCCCCCGATGCCAAGCCTCAGGAAAACGACATCGCCAAGGCGCCCAAGTGCCCCTATTGCGGCATGGATCGCAAGCAATACCACCACTCCCGCATGGTGGTGCATTACAGCGACGACCTGGCCGATGGCGTTTGCTCCCTGCACTGCGCCGCCCTCAGCCTGTCGATCAACATCGACCGGGAACCGAAGGCGATCTGGGTGGCTGACAATGCCGCCGCCGGCGAGGTGAAGCCCCTGGTCGAGGTGGACAAGGCCCACTTCCTCATCGGCGGCAAGATCCCCGGCGTCATGACCAAGACCAGCAAGGTGGCCTACGGCGCCGAAGCCGCCGCCAAGGAAGCGCAGACGGCCAATGGCGGCGAACTGGGTAATTTCGACAAGGCCCTGCTGACCGCCTACACCAACATGTCCGAAGACGTGAGCCGCATCCGCAAGATGCGCGCCGAGCGCCGCAAGAAGATGATGGAAATGCAAGCTGGCGCCGCCAAGGATGGTGCCATGGAGCACAAGCACTGATGACGATGCCGGCGCGTCTTCTTTTCGCGTTGGCGCTTGCCGTCTGGGTCGGCCTCGCCGCCGCCCAGGCGGTTCCCAAGGTGCCCAAACCGGGCCCCAAGGACACCTGCCCGGTGTGCGGCATGCTGGTTTCCAAGTACCCGAACTGGGTGGCGACCATCGTTTATCGGGACGGTCATGCCCACCATTTCGACGGCGCCAAAGACCTATTCAAGTTCTGGGCCGATCCGCCCAAGTATGCAGCGGGCCACAGCCGCGACGCCATGGCGGCGATCTGGGTCACGGACTTCTACAACCTGCAACCGGTGGATGCGAAGAAGGCCTTCTACGTCATCGGTTCCGACGTGCTCGGCCCCATGGGCCATGAATTTGTCCCCTTGACGACCAAGGAAGATGCCGACGATTTTCTCAAGGAGCACAAGGGCAAGCGCATCCTGCGCTTCGATGAAGTCAGCAAGGACCTGCCGACCCAACTGGATGCCGGCCGGTTCTAAGCCCTCGGGGCAGGAATCCGTCGCCTCCTGATCGGGATCGGCCGCGTTGGCGCCATCAGACGGGCGCGGGGTGGTCGTGATCGTGGCAGGAATGATCTTCGCCGTGGTCGCAGCCTTCGCTCGGCGATTGAATGCGACCGCTGAAGAAGGCTTCGACGGCCTGGCGCGGATTGCTCTCGGCCGTGGCCACGACACGGACGCCCCGTTGCGCCAGATGGCGAACTAGTCCTTCGCCGGCGCCGCCGGTTATCAGAACCTGGGTACTGTCCAGAGGATGAGGCTGGTGAGGGTTGAAACCGTGAAAGGCCATTTCGGGAGGAAGATCGAGGCGTTCGACTTCCCGGGGCGGGGTCTGACCGTCGGCCTCAAAGACGATGAAGCGGCGCGCCCGTCCGGCGTGGCCGGTGACGGTGCGGAAGTTCTGAC
>Ga0316605_10001934_pt1 | contig 11868 bp, 9 predicted proteins | sample OWC_soil_day20_n_FD_207666 | JGI IMG/M metagenome (GOLD analysis project Ga0316605, IMG submission 207666) | Wetland soil microbial communities from Old Woman Creek delta, Ohio, United States - OWC_soil_day20_noCT | ecosystem: Environmental > Terrestrial > Soil > Wetlands | place: USA: Ohio... | reverse complement strand
GGGAGAGGCCGAGCACGCAAATGGCGTAACTCAAGATGAGCGCGACGAAGGGTGTTCGTAGCCGCCTTAGCGCCAGGAGAAGGATGTCGCCCATGCAGGCTGTTCCTGATTAGCGACTCTGGCGCAGGGTTTCACCGATGAGGAGGATGACCGAGATGAGGTTGGCCAGGAGAGCCCCGCCAGAAAGTGAAACCACGACCGAAGTCGAATGAGCGGTCATGGGCTGGTTCTGGAAATGAACAACCCAGATCCATACCGTCGACGCCGCCAGCAACTGGATGACGGCAACCAGGCTGGTGGCTAGGTGGGTGGCGCCGATATGGGTGCGATCACCAAATTTGAGAACGGTGGCAATCATGTTGACGACGACAGCGGCAAACAGACTGATCGAATCGTGCAGTTCCGGCCGGGCGATGTCGCCAATGAAAAAACCGAAATTGAGCGTGCAGGCCAGGATAATGAAAAAGCCGAAGATTATTTTTTCGAGGTTCATGCCGTTTTCCCCTACAAGCCATTATTGGTTCCCGGAAGATGAATGCACTCCGGAAGGGCATGAGCATACCCTGCTTCAATGTTGAATGAAACAGTGCATCTCGGGGAAAAGAGCGAATGCCCAGCTTGAGAAAGGGGCGCGAGTTCCCTCGGTCAAGGCTGCCGAGGGGGCTCGCTGTGTTCCGGAATCAGCGGCCGGCGAGGCTATCAGCCAGGGCTTTGTCCGATTTGGAGATGTGGTTGATCAGCCAGTCGCGCAGGAATGAAAGCAATGAGGCCGTGATGGTCAGCGAGCCGGCGTCGAACTTGACTTTGAAGTCGCTGACTTCCTTGATCAGTTTGGCATGTTCCGATTTGTGTTCTGCCGTTTTGGCGTAATTGTGGGTGGCCATCAGGCGTTCTTCCATGGCGAAATGGGTCTTGGTGTAATTGATCAATTCGTTGAGCACCTGACCACAGGCATCCTTGCCTTTACCAGCCAGCATGGCGTCGTAAAGCTTGTTGACCAGATCGACCAGTTTCTTGTGGTCGGTGTCGATATTGGGGTGATTGGTCTTCAGTTTGTCGTCCCACGGGAAGAGAGGCATGATTTGGCTCCTGGATTGGTTGAGGTTGTTACGGTAAAGATATTACACCTTGAAATGCTCGACCATCTGTCGAAGATTGCCGGCCAGCTTTTCGGTGTTCTGGGCGTTGTCGCTGGTGTTTTTCATGGCGCTGCTGGTTTCGTCCACCATCTGGGCGATTTGTTCCACCCGTTGCGCAATCGAGGTTGAAGCGGCTTTTTGCTCTTCGGTGGCATTTACTGAATCACGGGTGCTGAACAGAATGCGTTCGGCAGCACTGCTGATCTGCTCCAGTGACGTGGTGGCCTGCTGTGCGGACAGTGTTCCGCGTTCCACCTGCGGCAGCATTTCATTCATGCTGTTGGCGATGGTGCCGGTTTTTTCCTGAATACTGGAAATCATGGTGTCGATATCGCCGGTAGCCGAGGTGGTGCGTTCGGCCAGCTTGCGCACCTCATCGGCGACGACGGCGAAACCGCGGCCGGTTTCACCCGCCCTTGCTGCTTCGATTGCGGCATTGAGCGCCAGCAGATTGGTCTGGCTGGCGATTTCTTTGATGACCCTGGCGATATTGGAAATCTGGTTGGCGCTGGTATCGAGCGAGGACACTTGTTCCCAGGCCGAACGCACATCCCTGGCAATCTGTTGCATTTCCCTGGCGGCATCCTGCACCTGATGTTCGCCGGCCAGGGCAAGGCTGTGGGTTTGCCCCGCCAGCGTTTCGGTTTCCTTGACCATGTCGGCGATGTGGTTGACGCTGACGGTGAGTTGTTCGAGCGCGGCAGCCATGCTGGACGTGGCATCCGCTTCGCTTTCGGAAGCCTGGGCGACTTGCCTCGCCGCAACGGCTATTTCACCGGCATGGCGATCGACTTCGGTCGCTTGCTGGTGAACCTGGCGGACAATGCCATGCAGGCCGTGAGTGAGTTGATTCAACTCGCTGAGCAGACTGCCCTCAACGGCGTTGTGGACACGAATGGTCAGATCGCCGGTAGCTACCTGATGCATGTGTCCGATGGCAGCAAAAGGTTCGCCGCCGAGTTGCCGCACCAGACTGCGAGTGACCAGGATGCCGAGCAAGAGTGCGGTGCAAGTTGCGAACAAGCCGATGATAAGGGTGAGCCAGCTATTTTGGGTGGATTGCTCGATAGCATGCTTGACTTGCTGTTCCGCTGAAATCGAGACCCGATCGTTTACAGCGACGGCCGCTTGGCGTAAACCATCGAAGCTTGGATTGGTTTGCTTGAGCAGGGCAATATTGGCTTCGGTATAGCGTTCGGCGTTGAGTTTTTGCAAAGCGGGTTCAATGCCCTCGGAGAGAAAATGGGCGACGGTTTTATCGAGCGTTTCCAGTCGCTGCCGGGTTTCCGTATCGGCACTGGCCGTCAGTTTTTTCAGCGTGTCCAGGCTTTCCGTCAGTTCCTGCCGGGATTTTGCCAGCGCCTCAAGATGTCTGGAGAGCGCATGATCGTGCAGTTTGACAACATCGCTGTTCGCCGGATTGTGTTGCAGGGCCAGCATGATCTGGGAGCGGACATCCTGCGCACGGACGATGATGCGTTGCGACTGGCGCAACGCCTGGGTGCGATCGGCCATGTCGGCAATATCCGATTGCATTTCCCGCAGGGCGCTGACCGATAAGGCCATCAGGATGATGAGAGCCAGCATGCCGCTGCCGGCCAGTAGGGTCAGGCGTTGCCAGACTTTCATGCGTTGAAGGAACATAAGGATCTCGCTGAACTTATGAAAGAATGGTTTCAGGGGGCTTGAGGCATGACCGGAAGGACATGTCCTCTTCCAGAATGTGCTGGCTTAGCCAGCCGGTGAGGAAGTGCAGGATTTCCTGTCCCGGTTTGTCGCGGATGCCCTGGAAGTATTCCCAGCGCAGTTCCTCGATCTTGCGGCAGAAGCCGCGATGCAGGCGGCAATGGTGCTCAAGATCGGGAAATTCGTGCGTTTCCATGAGGATTTCTTCGCGCCTGAAATGGAATTCGGTGTAATGGACCAGATCGTCCAGGATGAACTCGATGACCTGGCGGTTGTTGTGGCTTTCTGTATTACCCAGACGATTGATGATGGCGATCAGGCGCTGATGATCGAGATCGAGATCGGGATGGCCGACTGACATCGAAGGCTCCCATTCGAATAGCTTGGCCGATTTTCGCTGTTCTTCCAGCCGTAGAAATTCCTCGACAATGACCGGGTCGAAATGCTGGCCGGACTGGGAGCGGATGAATTCCAGAGCCTGTTCGACAGGCCAGGCGCCCTTGTAGGGGCGGATGCTGGTCAGGGCGTCGAAAACGTCGACCAGTGCGACGATTCTGGCTGAGAGCGGAATCTGATGACCGCTGAGACCGGCGGGGTAGCCGGAGCCGTCAAATTTTTCATGGTGGTGGCAGGCAATTTCGGCAGCCCGCAGCAGCAGCGCGCCATTGTCGGAGCGGCTGGCGGCCTTGTGCAACAGATCGCGCCCCAGCGTCACATGCTCCTGCATGACCAGCCGTTCCGCCAGATCGAGCGGGCCGGGTTTGAGCAGGATGGTTTCCGGGATCGCGATTTTGCCAATGTCGTGCAGGATGCTGGCCAGACCGATCTGTTCGATGAAAGCCTCGTCGAGGTCACTGGAATAGCCGCGGTGGGAAAGGGCCAGGGCGATTTCGGTGGTGGAGCGTGCTACGCGTGCCACATGCTCGCCGGTGTCGACATCGCGAAATTCGGCCATGGTGGCCATGGTCGAGATCGTGGCGTGTTGCGTTCGCATCAGGCGGTGCGCCATCTGGGTCTGGTCGATGGAGATGGCAACGGTTTTGGCGACCGTGCTGACAAATTCCTGTTTCCAGGGGTTCAATTGCGTCAACAGGGCCAGGAAAAGACAGGCCACATGGCCGTCCGGGGTTTCGATCGGAACGGCCAGGGCATTGCTGGAAAATTGGCACTGTCTCTGGTTGAGCGCCGCCTTCACCATAGCGACGGCCTGCGTGTCGTTGACCTTGCCGAGCGGTAGCGAGCGCAAGCCGGCGAAGCCGCCGCTGCCGGTGACGACCAGCGTTCTGGGCTCGCTGGAAGTGAACGTGTCGAGAAAGCAGAACAGTCCGCCACGTCGGCCGATGCCTTGTTCATGAATGATGCGCAGCGTCAGTTCGGCCAGATCAAACAGCGTCCTGGCATTGGAGAAACTGCCGGCGGAGGCCGAGACGGCGAGCAGCGAACGGTTGCGCGTGTGGTTGCGCATGGTCGCTGCCACCGATTCGACCAGTCCCCGTGAAGGCGTTTTCTGCGTGAAGGCCAGGTCGGCGATGCCCAGATGCCACAGGCTGGCCTTGACGGTTTCCGGCGGCGCGCTTTGGCAGCGTACCATGATGGCCTTGAAGCTGCGTTCCTGCGCCCTGAAAATGGCCTCGACCAGCGTCAGCAGACGGCTGAAATCCTCATCCGGCCAGAGCAGCAGGATGACGCCGATGTCCCGCCGCTGTTCCAGGAGCGCCGGCACGTTTTCCAGCGCGGATTCGCAGAGGATTTCCGCTTCGGCCAGATAGTTGCAGCCGGGCAGCCATTGCGCGACGGTTTCGAGTTGCGGCGACAGGCCGGCAATGAGCAGGATCGGCCGGATCGACAGCAGGTTTGGTCTACTTTCAGGCTTGGACGCTAATGGTAAGACGCTGGTGGCCACTGCATCACCAGATTTTCCACCAGGGCTTTGGCACAGCATTCTGCTTCTGCAGCATGACCGCGTTGGCAGTCTGTTCCCATTTCCGGGTGGCGACGGAATTTTTCAAGCATTCCGCATAGCGCTGGTCGGTATCCATGATATGGTCGCGCAGCCAGTTTCTGAGGAAGTGGATCATTTCGAAGGAAATGGATTTGCCTTCGACCAGATTTTTTTGCGCGGCTTGCCCTACTTTTTCGACAAAGCGCTGATGGGTGTCCTTGTGCGCCACGAATTCCAGGGAATCGTAGCCGGCCTCTTCCATCAACTGTTCCTCCAGCGCGAAATGGGTTTTGGTGTAGTCGATCAAGGCATCGAGAATTTCGATGGTGACCTTGTCCTTGTCGCGCTCGACCACCGACACGAACAGCCGGTTCAGGATATTGATCAGTTCACGATGCTGGGCATCGATTTCGGGGATGCCGACGCTCATGCTGTCGACCCATTCAAAAAAAACTCTGTCATTCATGGTCTGGGAAGCCCGGCAAGGCGGGACTGGCTGATAACGAGGACTTTGATACTAAAAAGAATAGCCGGGCGATGCCACCGGGAGCGCCACGAAAATGGGCGGGGAACTCCCCTATTCTGGGCTAGGGGATTCCCCTAGATTCTTGCAGAAGGGGCACTGCTGCTGACCCAGTTGATGGCGAATAGCACCAGTTCGTTGCCGGATTTAAGGTCAAGTTTTTTGCGGATATTGGCGCGATGCGATTCGATGGTTTTGACGCTGCGCTTGAGCTTTTCGGCGATCTCGCTGGTGCCCAGACCCATGCCGATCAGGTGCAGAATTTCAAATTCGCTGGCGGTCAGGATGGAAACCGGTGATTGTTCCGGAGCACCATGGGTGAGTTGCTGCAGAAGACGGGAGCGCATGCGGTTGCTGACGTAGAGCTCGCCCTGCAGAATCTGGCGGATGGCGGTGAGCATTGTGGTCGTGCCTTCCTGCTTCATCAGGTAGCCATGGGCGCCGAGGCGCAGGGCGCGTTCCGCATAGAGCGTCTCGTCGTGCATGGACATGACCAGGATCAGCAATTCTGGAAATTTGATGCGCAATTGCTTGACCAGATCGAGCCCCGAAGTGCCGGCCAGGGAGACATCCACAATCGCCAGATCATGCGGGGATGCCTGGTTGGCCTCGATGGCCTGCTGGGCATCATCGGCCTCGCTGCAGACGAGAAGGTCGGGTTCGCGGTTGATCAGGAGCGCGATGCCCTGGCGGACGATCGGGTGATCGTCGACAATCAGGATGTGGGCTTTACGGTTGGCGATGGCTGACATGGCGGGACTATTCGGTGGGCAGGAGGATACGAACGGTGGTTCCCTGGCCGGGAAGGCTGCGTATTTCCAGGGTGGCTCCGATCAGGGAGGCGCGATACTGCATGGTATGCATTCCCAAGCCGGACATTCTGACATTATTCGCGTTACTTTCGAAGCCGCAACCGTTATCGGCAATTTCGAATAGAAGCGCTGCCTTTTGTCGGCCAAGGCGTATGCGGATGTCGGTGGCGGCGCCGTGGCGCAGGGCGTTGTTGATGGCTTCCTGCGCGATGCGGAACAGGTTGATTTCGGTCTGGAAATCCTTGATGACGAGATCCGGGTCGGCGGCAAACGAGCAGCGGATGCGATAGATGTTTTCGACATTGCGCGCGGTCTGCGTCAGAAGCGCCTGCAAGCCGGTTTCCTGCAATTCGACCGGATACAGGCCTTGAGCCAGATGACGCGTTTTGGCGACCGCTTCGTTGATCAGGGTCGTAATATTGGCTGCTTCCTGCATTTCGGCATAATCCATGCTTTTCAGCTTCTGGAACAGGACTTCCGACAGGAAAGCCACGCCGGTGAGGTGTTGGCCGAGATCGTCGTGCAGCTCCTGGCCGATGTTCTTGCGGGTTTCCTCGCTGATGTCGATGATGCGGCGTTCGGCCATGCGGGCGCGGTCGAGCAGCGCTTCGGCATTTTCTTTGGCTTCGAGCAGGGCATTTTCAGCCTGTTTGCGTATTGAAAGGTCGTTGAAAACCGAAAGGAGATAAGACTCGCCCTTAAAACTCAGGCGCTTGAAGGAGGCGACACACCAGATCGTTCTGCCGAAGAAGGTGTGCATCGGCGATTCGAAGTCGATGGCTGCGCCGCTTTCCAGGGCTTTTTCTGCAGCGCCATAAGCGCCCGATTCGCGCCAGGACTGGCTCCGGCGGAAATTGTGCAACAGGAGTTGTTCGATGGCGCCGCCGGAGATACGCGCAGCTGCTTCGTTGGCGATGACACATTCGCCGCTGTATTTGTGCACCATGATGCCCGAAAATGAATTGGCGATCACCGATTGGTTGAACTGCAACAAATCCTTGAAATCTTCCTCGATTTTCTTGCGTTCGCTGATGTCGACATAAGTGCCGATCATGCGTTGCGGCGCGCCGTCCGGCTGATGGCTGACCACCATGCCACGCGCCAGTGCCCATTTCCAGCTGCCATCACGGTAGCGGGTGCGATGTTCCATGGCGAAAGTGGCTGTTTGGCCGCAGAGATGGGCATTCAGCCCGGCCATGAAGCGTTCCTTGTCGTCCGGATGAATGCGCTCCGTCCAGTCTTGCAGGCGCCCCTCGCCGCTGTTTTCCGGGCAACCCCAGAAATCGAGAATTCGGGGCGCGAACAGGGTCTGGCCGCTGGCGATGTCCCAGTCCCAGACGCCTTCGCCCGATCCTTCCAAGGCGAACTTCCAGCGTTGCTCGCTCGCCCGCAGGGTTTCCTCATCGCGAATCCGCTGCGAAATATCGCTGACTGCGGCAATCACAAAATCATCCTCGCCCATGTGGATCGGGCTTAGGCTGATTTCCGCCGGAAAAGTTTTTCCGTCCTTGCAAAGTGCGGAGAGTTTGATGCCGCTGGCCATCGGTCGGGAACGTGGGGTTTCGCTGAAATGGGATCGGTAGTGCTGATGATTGTCACGGTATTCCTGGGGAACCAGGGTTTCGATGCGCAAGCCCTTGAGTTCCTTTCGTGTGTAGCCGAAAACCTGTTCGGAAACGCGGTTGGCGTAGGCGATCAGGCCTTGTTTGTCGACCAGCACCACGGCTTCCGGTGAGGCTTCGAGCACGGCACGCAACTGAGCTTCCTGGGCGTGCTTGCGATCGGTGATGTCCGAGAAGGCGGCGACGTTATGGGTCAGTTCGCCTTTCAGGTTGCGTACCTGTTTGATGGAAAGCCAGCCGATGAAATCATGGCCATTCTTGTGGCGGCTCCAGTGCTCGCCACGCCAGTTTCCTTCCTGGGAAAGTTTTCGATACAGGTTCTGGAAAAATTCTGCCGAGTAGCGCTGGGAAAAGAGCATGGCCGGCGATTGGCCGATCACTTCTTCGGGGGGGTATCCGGTAACACTGGTAAATGCCGGGTTGACCTCGATAATCCTGTTCTCGGCGTCGGTGACCATGACGGCGTCGTCGACCGTGGCGAAGACGGTGGCAGCCAGGCGCTCATGTTCGCGCTGTTGCTCCTCGACTTCCGCCAAGGCGATCCGGCGTTGCCGGCGATAAAGCAGGGTAGCCAGGATGCAAATGGTCAGGAGCGACGGGATGACGATCAGCAGCAGCATGCTGCGTTCTTCGTTCCACTTTTTCAGTGCTTGCCGCTGGTCAAGACGGGTGATGACCAGCACAGGGAATTGTGAAGAGGCGCGGTAGGAGGTGATCGTGCCGGGTTGGTTCGGCAGGTTTTCCAGAAAACTGCCGGTTTCTTTTTCCGAAATGTTTTTCAGGAGTTCGGCTTCGGCGCGATGCAAACGATGTGACGACGTTTCTGCGGTGCTGACCAGGAGAATTCCGTCATAGCGTAGAACCTCGACAAAACCTTTTTCAGAGACCAGCTTCTGGCTGAAGTTGTTGACCAGAAAATCCGGGTTGATGTTTGCAACCAGCGTGATCTGCCGTTTTCCAAGGTGCAGGGCGTGCACTACAGGGATGAAGCCGGGGAGTTCATTGCTTTCGAGGGGACGTTCGCCGGTTTTGACTTTGCCCTGCTGAAAATCGCGACCGGCCCAGAGCCTTCCGATGCCGAAGTAATCCTTGTTGTCGGTGCTTGGTGGAAAGCAGTCGATGGCGCCGGGACTGATCCCGATGTTGTCACGATTGGAACTGGCGACAATGCGTCCCTGTTCGTCGATCAAGGAAATGGAGCGCAGGGCAGGGGTTTGACGTACCGTTCGGGCAAGTAGCGCTGAAACTTTTTCCGGGGGCTGGTTCAGATCGTTTTCGCTGATCGACTGGGTCAGGATGAGACGGATGAATTTGAGCGTTTGTGTCAGGTGGTCTTCGAAAACGTGCGCATAAGTGGCGCTAATTTCAAGTTGGGCATCAAGTGTTTCGGAACGCAGCCGGAAGAGTGTATAGGTTGTGCCGCCAATCACCAGCACGATAAAGAGCAACATTGCCACAAGAGAGCCAGCATTGGACTGGATGCGCCGAGGTGACATTTTTGCGATTTATTGCCCTTGCTGGACGATGGGTTCGAGCTTGTGCTGTTTGGCGGCTGACAGCAAGCGACCATCGCGCTTGATGTCACTGATGAAGCGTTCGACGCGTTCATGCCAGCGCTCGTCGCCATATCGAACGACATAAGCGTAGGAGCTCAGGTGGTACGTCGTTGGCGGAATGATCAGGCGAGCCCATTGAGCGTTCTGCAACATGCGCTGGCTGTAGGGATAATCGGTCATGAAGACGTCGGCTCGGCCGGATTCGACTTCCTGCTCGCGGGCAAAAGGAGTGTCGGCGACGAGCAATGTCGCCCGTTTCAATTGTTCGCGCATGACGCCTTCGTGGTAGGTGCCTTTGTGAACGGCGACAACAACACCGGGCTGATCAATGTCTTGCCATTCCTTGATGCGCCGGTTGGTTCGGGTTGCGACAGCGTAAATGTCGCTCGTCAGGTAAGGCTTGCTGAAACGAAGGGTTTTGGCGCGTGCAGACGTGATTCCGATGGCAAACATGCCGATGTCGCAACGATCACGATTGATGTCTTCGGAAAGCGTGGCGAAGGAACTGTCGACGAATTTCACGTCAATTTTTGGGTCGAGATCCTTCGCCAGTTCCTTTGCCAGATCGATATCGATGCCGGATAGTTGCTGGGTTTTCGGGTTGCGATAGCTGATGCTGTAGTAATCTGGCCAGATACACACCCTCAGGATTTTGCTGGCAAGGATGCGTTCGAGGTGGCCCGATTCCTGACCCTTGGCCAGGATGGACGGGGGCGTGAAGAGAAGGGCTAGCACTGGAATCGCCCAAAGTACGCGCCAGTGCTCCGAGGTGGGCATATTCCTTCGCGTTAAGAAAAGGAAACTTCGCTCAATCATCAATTTGAATAGTCGCAGCTTATTCCGCTTGTGGCCTTGTCGCCAAATAAGGCGGCGCCAACAGTACCGCCCATGTCGTTATCGACGGCCTTGAATTTTACCTTGTGCTGTTGAATGTTTTTTTCGGCAGTTGCCTTGGGTACCTTGAAAACAAGGCTATCGCTGGCGATGCCGTTTTCGTTGCCACGGATGATTTCGATGGAGGCCAAGGGGATGCCGTAGTAGGTTCCGGAGGTTATGGGCAGCGAGAAAGAAGTGTATTCCCCTTGATTTTTCATGCTCGGTTGGCCAACTGCCGATTTGTAGGCCTCCGGCAGCACGATTTTGCCGATTCTGTAATTGGTTTTCGGGTCTGTTTCGATAAGTTGCTCGACAAGTTTGTTGAATTCGGGCGAGGGGGTGCAAGCGTTTTCCCAGGACTTGAACATGGCAGTCCAGTCGGGTCCTGCGTTGGAGACGACGGGTTCGGAGGTATAGGTCTTTCCATCGAATTTCAGTGTTGTCGCAGGAATAGGGACGATTTTGTCATTGTTGTCCTTGTGGGTGCCGCTATAGTTGATGATCAGGTCCGGATATTGGCCGCTGCCGCCCTTCGCCACGCTGATCTTTCCACTGTAACTCCAACAGGGGGACAGGCCATCCTTCTGTTCTTTGGGGTCGTCAGAGCAGGTTCCGGCGTTGTTTTCACCGGTCTGTACAAGCCCAAGATCGCGCCAGCCCTCTTTTTCCAGGACAAAGATAAGCTTGCCTTCTGTCGAATAGCCTTGATTCGAGTATGAGGATTCAATCAACAGGGCAGCCACATTGCCCAATTGCAGCGCTTCGGCATTCTCGCTGCTGGGCGGATGTCCCCAACTGCCGGTGCTGGTAAAATTTTTCTGTTTGGCAAAGACGATCCATTGCCCATCCTTCAATTTGTAGGTGATCGCACCAATGGAAGGGCTACAGGCATGGCATTCCTCGGCAAGTTCGCCATTTGGTTTGGCTTTGAACTGTGTGGTGAAGACAACGTAAGCCTTTTCGCTGCCTGCATCGACAGTTCGCGCAAACCAGGCTTCTGCCACGACATTGCGTTTTAGCCGGACCTTGCCATTTTTCGGTGCAATCCCATAGAGTTCCTGAAGCGCAAGTTCCGTGGACGGCACTGGCGTGGTGGGCTCTTGTGATGCGGCTCTACTTTCCGCTTTGTTGCCAAGGAAAAAATAGCCGGCTACGCCTGCCGCGGCCAGAACAACCACCAGTACGCCAAAAATCACTATCAAAATCAGGGGCGATTTTTTGGATTGGCCGGAATGCGTGCCGGTTGAGGCCGGTATTGTCCCGCCGGCATCCAGCGCGGCTTCGGCAGCAAGCATGCAGCCGCATTCGGGGCAGAATTTGGTTGCGTCAGATATTTCCTTGCCGCACTGCGTACAAAACATGCTGTTCTCCGGTTTGGTGGGTTAAGCCCAAGGGCGACTCGGGCATGAAACAATATGCCGAAAACAAGCGCGTGGTGATTGTCCGTCCGGTTTCGGTAAGGGGAAGAAATTGTCTCCCCCTTCCTGACAAGATTAGCCGCAGCTCCCCACCGCCCCGCAGGCGGTGCAGAAGTCGCAGCCGTCCTTGCGGATCATGGTGTAGTTGCCGCACTCGCTGCACAGTTTGCCGACTGTCGGGCGGACGCTGTTGCTGGCATCTTCTGACGCTTCCAGAATGCCCATTTGCTGCAGCGGGATACCGTCCTCGCCGAGAATGCCGAGCATGGCGTAGCGGTGGATGATGAGGCTGGC
>Ga0316605_10001933_pt1 | contig 11871 bp, 13 predicted proteins | sample OWC_soil_day20_n_FD_207666 | JGI IMG/M metagenome (GOLD analysis project Ga0316605, IMG submission 207666) | Wetland soil microbial communities from Old Woman Creek delta, Ohio, United States - OWC_soil_day20_noCT | ecosystem: Environmental > Terrestrial > Soil > Wetlands | place: USA: Ohio... | reverse complement strand
ATCAATTCGTCTATGGCCATAAACCGGTGTTCCTGAATTTCATCATTGTTGGGTTTTACGTCTCCGTCATAGATTCCGAGAAAAACATGGTCTACTTCATGCTCTCCATATTTCGTATCATAGTCTGCCCTGTAGTGAAACTTAAAGAGAGGTTGTACGTCACATATAACTCCCAGTTCCTCCCGCAAGCGCCTTTTTGTCGCTTCCTGCAGATCCTCACCTTTCCTGGGGTGGGAGCAGCATGCGTTTGTCCAGAAGCCGGGCCATGTCTTCTTCGTGCTTTGCCTCTTGTGAATAAGCATTTGACCCTTAGTATTGACAATGAATATCGAGAAAGCCCGGTGAAGGGCCACCGGGATCAGGTGGCACGATTCCTTTTCCTTATAACCAACTTTTTCATCGTCTTTATTGACCAGTATTAGCATGTCCATGCGATTGGGCGCCTCCCGGGGGGACGTTGACTGCCAGCTTTCAAAATGTTGTTTCCCCTTCCATGCTTCGTAATTTTCCTGAGTGAATTTTACGATCAGATTCTCAGGTCGTGCGAGCATAATATTATTACCATTCGGCAGAACGAAGGTCAATACCAACCGGTTAGCATATACTCGTTGCCAGACCCCTACTTCCTTCTGCCTGTTCATGCCGATAAACTCCAATATCCCTGCCGGAACGTTTTCTTCTTGATTGACCATTGCAATCACGTCTGGTACACTTACCCCAAGTTTCACGGATGTGTCCTCCGCGTTGCAATAGACTGATCCGGTGGTCACCTATGTTACAGGAGGTACGTCCTTTTTGTCCTCAAGGATTTACACAGGAGAAGTTTACATCACCAGGACTTGTCACAGGTCTATGGGAAGCAGGTTAGATACCAACCGGCGGTTATGTGGGGAGGTTTAGTGAAAAGAGCTGATGGTGAAGAGTCACGAAGAAAGATCGTCCTGGCGGCCCTCGAGCTTTTCGTGCGTAACGGGTACCACGGTACATCCATCACTGACATCATGGACAAGGTAGGATTAACGAAGGGTTCCTTATATGCTCACTTCAAGAGCAAGGGGGAAATCCTGCTGTTGATTATAGAGCGATACAGAGCCAGATACCTCGATGGGTTGATCCAGTTTGCAAGTGAAGGTGAAGGCAATGCGCTCGACAAGATACACCGGTGCATCAGCTTTAGTGCCAAATTCGCATTAGAGCACGAGAATCTATGCGTATTTCTGACATTCCTCACTTCAGAGCTAAACGCAGATGTTGATTTCGAACCGATGCTCAAAGCCGTCTATCGCGACTACCAAAAATTTATCAGTGAGATCATACGCCAAGGGATCAATCAAGGTGTAGTGGACAAAAAAACGGATCCGCTTCTGGCAGCTTTGACCTTTATAGCTTTGCATGACGGACTGCTGCATCAATGGGTCCTTAACAGGAATCTGATCGATGCCGAGGTATATGTGAAAACCTTCCGACAAATTTTCCTTTACGGGCTGGCAAGCGACAAGGGAAGGATGGAGCGTCAACTACATTAGAGTGCCGTCTGAGCTTCCCGTTTCATCTGCCCATCGAGCATGCCACGTAAAGCCTCATACGGTTTAGCACAATATTTCATATCGTTCATTGCCTCCCCGTTTCTCCCTGCAGCGGTAGATCCGTTCCCGAGAAGTCGGGAAGTTCCCGTGTAATGCCTTGTCGTGCGGATCGGCCTTATCTGCCTTCTGAAACGGGGTAGCCTTGCAACCTTAGAGCGTTTGCTACTGGTTTGGGAGAAAATGTCCAGAATTCGATCACTTCCTGTATTGTGGGGTCATTATGTTTGAAGATAAAGCGATAGTTGAGAAAATATCTCTGGAGGACGATCGTCTGGATGTATTCACGTTTTATCTGAACCTCTTGCAGCATGGTTCTCATCGAAACGCTATTATCGTTTATCGTCAATTTCACGAACGGCCAAGAATTCTGGACTTTCCCAAATTTCCCTCCCCCGGTGTGCTTACTCACAATATGTCCCTCCCGGAAATAATGTAGCGTCTATTTGCTGTGGTCCGCCTTACCTTGATACTACACGTATGAACTAAAAAAAGTAATGGGCATTGTTGAATATTGCACCGGGTCGCCACCCGTTATGACCGTGACGCCGATGTATTTTCAGTGGGGACGGCGCAGCCCTATCTGACGCCCTTGATTTTTCCTGAGGCACAACCCAGAGTATGGGAAGGAGATTTTATGGGTATTTACCCGTCCTTACAAACGCAGTCGAAAAGGAGGCAAAAACATGAGAGCACGAGGGCTGGGTTTCATTTCTATCATCACAATCGCGTTTATTTTGGGATGGTTCTTCAATGTATGGAGCGCCGCGCAAACGGAGGAAAGAGATAGCTACAAGAAAGAGGTGCAAGAAAAACTTAAGGTATTGGACAAGCAGATCGACGAACTGAAAGGGAAGGCTGCCGGCCTGAAGGCGGAAGCTAAAACGGAGTTTAACAAGGAGATGGCCGAGTTGCGCAAGAAACAGAAGGCCGCGAAACGGGAATGGAGTAAAATAGAGCGTGCAACTGCAGAGAACTGGGAAAAGGTTAAAACCGACGTAAATGCTTTGATCCAGGACGTGGAGACCGCATATGAAAAAGTGGCCTCTCGTTTCAAGGAACACAAAGACTAAAAAAGCTATGCATCAACGAAGAGGATGCTTGCTGACCCCGAGGTTCGATGACGTCCTTCACGGGCACCGCGTTTTATAAGGACCCGATCAAATAGTCGATGTCTTTCTCGGTGTGCTCCGCGGAGACTTGAAATCGGATTTCCTCGTCCCCTCTTGGCACTACGGGGTAGCTAAGCCCCGTTGCCAGAATGTTGCCGTCAAAGAGCCTCCTCGCCAGTTCCCTGGTCCTTGCGGTGTCGCGAATCAGGAGGGGAACGATGGGGTGTTCGCCTGCGATGGTTTTGTAACCTCGTTCCCGTAAGCCATCGCGCAGGCGGACGGCAAGGTCTCTGACCTTATTGAGCAGGCTGACGCCTTCGCTGCTATCGAGAATATCCAGCGCTTTGAGGGCGCCGGCGGCTTCAGAAGGGGTGATAGGGTTGGAATAGATATAGAAGGGAGACGTTTCCCTGAGGTACTCGATGACAGTCTTGTCGGCCACAACGTAACCGCCGTTCACGCCAAGGGCTTTGCCTAGTGTGGCGATGAGGATGTCGGCGTGCGCCGCTGTTTTTTCTTCGGTACCCCTGCCTCTTGCACCAAAGGCGCCAACGCCGTGGGAGTCGTCGACCACGGTAGCGACGCCTTCATCAAAACGCTCCTGATAACCCTTGCAGGTCGCGCTGATCTTGTCCAGAGCGGCATGATCTCCGCGCATGCTGAAAACGCCGTCGGTGACCACGATCACCCGCTTCACCTGTCCCGTATACTGCTCCAGGATGGCGCTCAACCGCGCTATGTCCATGTGTTCGTAAATCGCCTTGGCGGCAGGTTGGGCTAGGCGAATGGCGTTAATAATGCTGTTGTGGTTGAGAGCGTCACTCACCACCAGGGTTTCGTTGGTGATAAGCTGCGGCAGCACTCCCATGACCGTGGCGTAGGCGGCACTGAACAACATGCCCGCCTCGCGCCCGTGGAAAGAGGCAAGACGTGCTTCCAGCTCAATGTGCGGCTCAAAAGTACCGCTGATGAAGCGGACCGAACCGGGACCGGTGCCGAAACGCCGTGCGGCTTTCTCTTCCGCCTCGATAACGCGCGGGTGGTGATTGAGGCCGAGATAGGCATTGGCGTTCATGCGTAAGAAAGCCCTATCCCCGTAACCTCTCAGAAAATATCTTGGACCGAAGCCGTCACGGGGCGGCTGCCGGTCAGTGATGACCCGTTCTTCTCTTTTCGATGCGCCGATCTCAGCCAATTGGTCAAGCTTCGCCGCCAGCAAGCGTTTCAACTTATGGAGTGCCACAGTAGTCCTCCCTAAGGTTTACCGAGTTTGACTGCCAGGTGCGCAAGCATTTCCCGCGTCGTGGCAGCAATGTCGTAACGGGGCTCCCAGCCCCACTCGGCGCGCGCCGCGCTGTCATCCATATACCGGGGCCAGGAATCGGCGATGGCCTGGCGAATGGGATCAACGTCATATTCGATACTGAAGCCGGGTATGGACATATGAATTTGGGCTGCCAGTTCCTCAGGTGTGAAGTTCATGGCCGTAACGTTGTAAGCATTGCGGTGGATGAGCCGTCCGCCGTCCGCTTCCATCAATGCCATCACCGCGTGAATGGCGTCGGGCATGTACATCATGTCGAGCCGGGTATCGCGCTTGAGAAAGCACAGGTAGCGCCCTTCCCTGATAGCGGAATAAAAGATCTCCACTGCGTAATCGGTCGTGCCGCCGCCCGGGAGGGTCTTGTAGGAGATAAGTCCCGGAAGACGCAGGCCGCGCACGTCAACACCGAAACGGTGGTAGTAGTAGTCGCACAGCAGTTCTCCCGCAAGCTTGGTGATACCGTAGATCGTGTTCGGACGCTGGACTGTAACCTGCGGGGTATTTTCGAGCGGGGTGCCGGGACCGAAAGCGCCGATCGAACTCGGAAAGAAAACCGCGCAGCCGTATTGCCGGGCAGCCTCCAGCGCCTTGTGTAAACCACCCATGTTTATCTCCCATGCCAGCTGGGGCTTCTGTTCCGCTACCGCCGATAGGACCGATGCCAGGTGAAAGATGGTATCGACCCTGTGCTCAGACGCCACCTGCGTGAGTGAAGCGGCTTCCCGGACATCGATGCTGCAGAAGGGCCCGCTTTGCAGAAGCTCAGCGTCGGGTTGACGCCGGTCCGCGGCGATCACGTTGGCTTCACCGTATACATGCCGCAGGGCGATCGTCAATTCAGACCCTATTTGCCCGGCGGCACCTGTGACCAGTATTCTTTTCATCCGTCCTTCAATCACAAATTGATAATTTCCGGCTTCTCAATGCTATGTTTCCCCGGTCAAGAAGATCGTGCCGCAACATAGTATCCACATTGATTCTTCTTGCATTCCCGCCCCTATAAAAAGCTTCGTACGATCTTAATTCTATTTCAAGCAAATAACATCCGTGAAGAATAGACGGTACCAAAGGCCCTGAGGTCAGGATCAATTATCCGGGCATTGCCGATATGATGAACGATCAAGCGCTCCGGCCCCTGCCTCGAAGAGCCGCGTATAGAGAGAAGAAGCCGCAGCGTCCCTGGCGAGGCTCTCATTGAGAGCGGCGATAAGGGTGTCCTTAGGCAGGCCCAGCACGCCTGTTTCCATCAGCGCCCCCAGCATTACAATGTTGGCTCCCTGCAGCGCTCCTGCCTCCGCGGCAATCGCTGCTGCAGGTATCGGGACCGCGCTTTTGCCTTGCGGTGCATCAAACGCGCCGGCGTTCGCATCATACAGGATTAGCCCGCCTTCTTTTACCGTCGTGGAGAACTTCATCAGTGAAGGCCTGTTGAACGCTACCAGTACATCGGGATGATCCACCACCGGTGAGCCTATGGGCAGTCCCGATATTACGACCGAACAGTTGGAAGTGCCTCCCCGCTGCTCCGGTCCGTACTCCGGGTACCATGAGACGAAACGGCTTGAATTGTAGGCGGTCCGCGCTATGGTCAACCCCATGCTGAGGACGCCCTGCCCGCCGAAACCGGATATCTTTACACCCCTGGCGCTGAAACCCGGGTCCTCGAGCGCCTCGGCGTATCGATCTGCCGTGCTATGAAAGATCCGGTTCAAGGTCTCTGTCGAGAAATCGGCCATAGGCCTCAGGATCGGCCCTGCCTCCTTCGATGCGTCCCGGAAGAGCCTTAAGGGGAACTCCCTTTCCACCTCCTCGTTGATGAACCGCTCTATGGCTGCGGCATCCATGCGAAGGTTTGTCGGGCACGGGGAAAGGAATTCCACAAAGGCATAACCCTTGCAGTCCCTCTGTATTTCCAGTGCGCGCCTCACTGCCTGCCTGGCCCGGCGGATATGGGGCGCATCCGACAGGGACACCCGCTCGATGTACACCGGGGCCTTCAGCGTATCCAAAAGCTCGCAGACATGGATTGGGTATCCCGATCCGGCAGCGTTGCGCCCCCCGGGAGTAGTGACCGTCACCTGGCCCGCGAGAGTGGTGGGCGCCATCTGCCCGCCGGTCATGCCGAATACGGTGTTGTTCACAAAAAACACCGCCATCTTTTCTCCCCGGTTGGCGGCCTGAATCGTTTCATTGAGGCCTATGGAGGCCATGTCCCCGTCGCCCTGGTATGCGATCACAATGGCTTGGTCCTCGACCCGGCTGATACCCGTACCCACAGCCGGTGCCCGGCCATGCGCGGATTGCACATGGCCGGCATCGAGATAGTAATATGCGAAAACAGCACACCCCACGGGGCTTAAGACCACGCACCTGTCCTGTATTGCGAGACCGGCCATAGCCTCCCCTATAAGCTTGTGAAGTATGCCATGGCCGCAACCGGGACAATAATGGGTCGCCGTGACGGCTGACCCGCCTTTTCTCGGGTATTCGCCGTAAAGTCCCGGATGCCCTCCCAAAACCCTCTCTTTTTCGGGCCTCATCGGGTCATCTCCCTGACCTTATCCATGATCTGTTCGAGCCTGATAAGGTTGCCCCCGTAACGATTGACCAGCTCGACCCTGGCGCAGCCCGTTGCCAGCCTGACATCCTCACGCATCTGACCGTTGCTCATCTCCACGGAAATGAATGTGCAGCCCCTGCTTGCGAGAGCGAGGAGGGTGTCTGCGGGAAAAGGATAGAGGGTTACAGGACGGAAAAGCCCGACCTTCAGTCCCCCGAGTCTCATCCGGTCCACCGCCGACCTTGCTATCCTGCTGGTAATCCCGTAGGCAACGAGAACGACCTCGGCGTCATCCAGGCGATACTCCTCCCAGACTGGCTCGTTCTGCCTTATCCGCTCGTACTTTTCCTGGAGCCTGATGTTGTGCCTCTCCAATTCGTCAAAATCCAAAAATATTGACGTTACAACATTGCCTCTTGTTTCCCGGCTGCCGCAAACCGCCCAATCGGTGTCGATCACCGGCTGCAGGGCCTCATCAGGAAATCGCAGGGGCTCCACCACGTGGCCGAGGACCCCGTCCGCCAGGACAACAGCTGGATTTCGGTATTTGAAAGCAAGATCAAAGGCCTTTATCGTGAGGTCGCACATCTCCTGCACAGAATTGGGGGCCAGCACAATATTCCTGTAGTTGCCGTGGCCGCCCCCTTTAACTATCTGGTTGTAGTCAGACTGCTCCGCGCCAACATTTCCCAGGCCCGGCCCGGCCCGGCAAATGTCCACTATAACGCAAGGCAGTTCAGCGCCGGCAAGGTATGATATGCCTTCCTGCTTGAGACTGATCCCCGGGCCCGATGACGCAGCCAATACCCGATGGCCGGCAGACGCCGCCCCGTAAGCCATGTTTATGGCGGCCTCCTCCGACTCGGCCTGAACAAATGTCCTCCCTGCCACGGGGAAGTACCGTGACGCCTCCTCGAGGATCTCGCTGGCGGGGGTAATAGGGTAACCGAAGAAACAATCGCAGCCCGCATACATTGCCCCGATTACCACGGCACTGTTGCCTGCAGCCAGCTGGGAGATCATCCTAATCGTCCTCTTCCTTTTCTTTCAGAGGGATGCGTACCTTAAGGGCATTGGGTTCCGGGCATGTGTAATAACACGCCCCGCAGCCGGTACAACCCTCGCCTCTATACTCGACGTACCTATATCCCCGCTCGTTAAGCCGGGTGCCCGTCTTCAATGCATGTGCGGGACACGCTATGACGCATCTCTCACAGGCCTTGCATTCCAGACAGTTTATTACAGGATAGGGTTTGTTCTTGTCTGTGTTTCCAATCTTCACCCGCGAATAAACCTCCCTGGCAATGGCACGTCAGATTTGACGCTTGACAATAAGCCGCCGCTGTTCAAGCTAACTGACCCCGTCTATTGTATCATTTGCAAAGTTAGTTTCTCAACACCTCTGTCTTCCTTGCCGCTTGACATACAAATGCACAATCATCCATACTTTCCCTGAGGCGATCAAGATCTTCTAGGAAGGGCCGCAAATGATTTGCAAACATTTGCCGCAGGAGTTAACGGATGAGAAAATATTTGTGCATCCTTTTCATGATCGGCCAAAAACTTTGACGTCATTGGCGAATTGCACAAAGCGTTGATCGCAGAACGAAATGGACGGACGGTTCCCCACAATCCGTTCCGTGAAGGGATCGGAAAAGGATACGATGAACGGAACAAAGAGATCGGACATAAAACCCGGAATAAAAGTATCGATCGTCCTGAAAAAAGATCAACGCACAGGGGTGCGTACGACGGGGATTGTAAAAGATATTTTGACGAAATCCCCCGACCACCCCCATGGGATCAAGGTGCGTCTCGAAAGCGGGGAAGTGGGCCGGGTCAAAGATGTCTTAGAGCATTAAAATGGGAGATCACGACTTTCTCGATCTGATTCGAAATGTAAGCGAAGAAATTCCATCGCTCATTTTAACAATGTTTCCGGGCGATTCAGCGTGTACCCCATCGGGAGCAGCCAGCCTGTATTTTTGCCAATCGTCAAAACAATGCGCATCTTTTGAGTGAAGGGTGATCGCCTGCCGACGACGGGCACCCTCCCAATTATAATGATGAGAGGTGCAACATGATAGATTCTCCCCGGTTTACACATGCTCTTAAGTTCTTGTTTTGGCCTGTTGTGGTCGCTGTAGCTGCTTGCGCGGTTGCGGTGATCCCCGCACAACCGGCCCGGGCAGCAGTCCGGACCCAGAATATTACCTACACCTCGGACTCGGTCACCCTTGAGGGATACCTTGCCTATGACGATACGACAACCGGAAAACGGCCGGGCGTCCTCGTCGTCCATGAATGGAAGGGCATAACCGCCTACGAGAAAATGAGGGTAGAGCAGCTCGCCTCCATGGGCTACGTTGCGCTGGCCGCCGACATCTACGGCAAGGGCGTAAGGCCCACGACAGGCGAGGAAGCAGCCAGGACGGCTTCTATATATCGGGGCAACCGGCAGTTACTGCGCGCCAGGGCCCTGGCCGGCCTCAAAACGCTCAAGGAGTTCCGCTACACCGATTCCTCGCGCGTTGCGGCCATCGGCTACTGCTTCGGGGGGACCACGGTCCTGGAACTCGCCAGGGCCAATGCCGACCTGGCGGGCGTGGTCAGCTTCCACGGCGGTCTCAACACGCCAAATACCGCCGGAGGGCCCATCAAGCCGAAGGTTCTCGTACTTACCGGGGCAGATGACCCTCATGTACCCCCAGCCGAGCGCCTCGCCTTCGAGGGGGAGATGCGGGCGGCAGGAGCGGACTGGCAGACAAATATCTACAGCGGGGCCGTCCACTCCTTCACCAATCCCGCCTCGGGCAACAACCCATCAAGCGGGGCAGCTTATAACGAAAAGGCGGACAGGCGCTCCTTTGCGGCCATGAAGCTCTTTTTCAGCGAGTTGTTCAGGTAGCGAGTCCCTTTTCTTCTCTCTCTGGCCGGGGCCCATATTCCGGTGCTGTTCGTGCGCGCGTGAATCCGGGATTGCATTGCACAGTAGCCCTTTTCAGCTACAGGCTGTTTTACTTACTTGACAAGAATTCTTTTCTGTGGCACAAAAGCTTGGCAGATTTGATTTCCGATCAGGAATAAGACCCAAAATAAATTCCCAAAATGTTGGGGCAGCATATTTTGTAATTCAGACAGAATTGCTTCATAGGGGCAAGAATAATGATTGAAAGAAAGGCCTTTTTGCAAATAACGAAAGCAATGATCCTTGGCATAAGAAACAGCCTTATCGATCCGTCCGTGCGTATTAAGCAAAGCATCATAAAAGAACTTGCTGAGATCCTTGGTGTAGAGCGATGTGTACTCTTTAAGATCGCCCGCGAGGGCACGGACGGGACTATTAAGGAATCATGTGAGATTATAGCCGGTGTCCCTTGTGAGGAGTACCTGCAGCAGCCCAGTGGCAGGGAACCCCTTGTCACCCACCCCGACATCGAAGCATCGGTTCGGAACGGAAGAACGCTGCTGATCAAGGATCCTCGTACTGACAAACGAACTGCCTATTTTCAAAACATGATCATAAAAAAGAATATATCACAGATTCTCTATATGCCCATATGTATTGAAGAAGATGGCAAAGCAGTTGGGGTTATAGTCATTGATACAATTCAGGGAAAAGAATTCGATGAAGATGAAATCCTCTTCTGTTCAGAAGTAGCTGAGCTTATCAGTTTACTGGTCGTGCAAGAGAATGCGATACTCCAGCATTTCAGGGACCAGGTTGTCAACAAGATAGTTCCCTTGTCGGGTTTCGCCAAGAAATTGTGTGAAAACCTGGAAACTACTCTGAATTACCTTGAAATTATTCACAAAGAAGCTGAACAAATGGATAAAATCCTGCCAAAGACATTAGAAGAAATATTTTAAGACTGGATTTTTCCCCTTGCTGATCGTTGTCCCAGAGTTTACTCCAAGTCAGATATGACAACCCGTTCGAATGAGTATACATTTGCGAGGAAGGACTATAAGATTTATTCTTATTACATGACGAGAGCGCACGTGAAAGATAGGATTTTAGTAGTCGACGATAACGAGATGATATCCGAAATGGTTAGTCAGATGCTTGGCCGCATGGGCTATTTGTCAGTCGTGTGCAACAAACCGACTGACGCACTTACGCTCTTTTCGAGGGTTCCGGAAAGATTCGATGCAGTGGTCGTGGATGAGATAATGCCTGACTTGAGGGGCACAGAGTTGGCCGCCAAGCTCCTCAGGATAAGGGAGGATATCCCTATAATCCTCATAACTGGCCACGGTGACATGATCTCTTTGGAAAAGATCAGGAAAAGCGGTGTACGGGCCACGCTGATTAAACCCGTACTAAAGGACTGGCTTGAAAAAACCCTTGAAAGACTCTTGAAACCGGGAAAACAAGAATTTTAGTAGAGGATCTCGTGTGTCTTGAGTATATCGAGGTTGCGGGGTCACCGAATTTAAATGTTACTGATTGAAATCAGCGTCCGACGGAGGCAGATGCAGATCCGCTGAGCCGGAACGCGTCATCCATTCTTCCCCGTCCTCGGGGGCGTCGCCGCCCGTCATGAGCATAGGGTCTTTCCCGAGCCGCAGCCGGCCTTGTTCGACCTCGTCCACACCGGGAGCAGTGATCGCAAGTTGTCCTGTTTCCGTACGTTCCACCCAGCCCTTTTCCTTCAGATACCACACATGGAACTCTACCAGTTCCGGCGGTATGGAGAGAAGACGGGCCACTTCGTATGCACCCACTCCCGGTTTCTTCATGTCGCGTCGGCGCTGGACATACAGGATCGAAAGCACGCTCTCACGGTTTACCCGGTCGTCGCCGAACGCGGTTTTGTTGCTGGCCTCAGATGCGAGGTTCCACTTGCTGTTCCAGTAATCCTGGTACGTGACGTCGTAACCGGCGCGCTTCTCTGGGTCGGAGAGTATCCGGTGAGCATCGACAATCAACCGGAACTTTTCAGCATCCCCCGATTCCTTGTTATCGGGATGGAACTTCATAGCGAGATGCCGAAAGATACGCTCAATAGTATCGGTGTCGGCATTGGAATTCAGCTGCATCAGCTCGTAGTAATCAATGAAGCCATTCTCGCCCATAAGGAAACCTTTCCCTCTTTTTAGATCCGGATAAATTCCTGTTCTGCATTTTCTCACAGGAAAGACTGTATCACAAGTAGAAAACGTCGATCAAAGAAGAATATGGATGAGTCTTTTCGTCAACCTGAGGCATCTCATACAAGTCTATAAATCAGAATAGGGAACACCCCACCCCAGACCCGTGGGCGGCAGTCTGAGGCCCCCCTGCCATTC
>Ga0316605_10001931_pt1 | contig 11873 bp, 13 predicted proteins | sample OWC_soil_day20_n_FD_207666 | JGI IMG/M metagenome (GOLD analysis project Ga0316605, IMG submission 207666) | Wetland soil microbial communities from Old Woman Creek delta, Ohio, United States - OWC_soil_day20_noCT | ecosystem: Environmental > Terrestrial > Soil > Wetlands | place: USA: Ohio... | reverse complement strand
AACGCATGGCGCTCAGATGAACCGGGGCAGCTGCAGTATCGCCTCCGCGTTCGACGGCGAGAAGCAGCGGTCCGCTGCCTCGCGCCACGGCAGCCACTGGTGGCGCAGGTGTTCGCGCGGTGCCAGCGTGATGGCGATGTCGCGCGGCACGGTGAGGCCGAGGACGTGCTCCGTGTTCTGCGTCACGCCTGGCGCGTAGCGGTGGCGCCAGTGCGGGTAGATCTCGTACACGTTGACCAGACCCCATTCGACAAGGTTGGAAACGGGGACGCTCGAAGCTGCCTCCCCCTCGAGGGGGAGGATTCGGGGAGGGGGGGAGCCCAGGACACCCGGAGGGATCGCCGTCAGGCGTATCCCGGTTTCCTCTGCGACTTCGCGAATGGCGGTCTCGATCGGTGTCTCCTCCGCGCAGTCCTTCGAACCGGTCACGCTCTGCCAGTATCCGGGATGGTCGGCGCGCTCGATCAGCAGCACCTCGAGCTCGGGCGAGTGGATCACCACCAGCACCGACTGCGGGATCTTGTAGCGCCGCGGTGCAGTCATCGCAGACCTGAAGCCCGCCCCTCGGCCGCCGCCGGGCCGCCCCAAGCCGGCCGAGATCCCCGTGGGGGATGACGCCGCAGGCGTCTCGGGGTCGACATGCCTAGGGCGCCGCCTGCGGATTCCTCAACCGGATGTGCAGCTCGCGCAATTGCTTCTCGTCGACCGGGCTCGGCGCGTGCGTCAGCAGGCATTGCGCGCGCTGCGTCTTCGGGAAGGCGATCACGTCGCGCAGCGACTCGGCGCCCGTCATCAGCATCACGAAGCGGTCGAGTCCGATCGCGATGCCGCCGTGCGGCGGGGCGCCGTACTGCAGCGCGTCGAGCAGGAAGCCAAACTTGGCCTCGGCCTCCTCGGTCCCGATATTGAGCGCGCGAAAGACCTTGCTCTGCACGTCTTCGCGGTGAATCCGCACCGACCCGCCACCGAGCTCGATGCCGTTCAGCACGACGTCGTAGGCCTTGGCGATGCAGCGGCCGGGGTCGGTCGCCAGCCAGTCCTCGTGGCCCGCCTTCGGAGACGTGAACGGGTGGTGCACCGCGTTCCAGCGCTGCGCCGCCTCGTCGTACTCGAACATCGGGAAGTCGATCACCCACAGCGGCTCCCACTCGCCCTGCACCAGGCCGTGCGCCTTGCCGAAATCGCTGTGCCCGACCTTCACGCGCAAGGCGCCCATCGCGTCGTTGACGATGCTCGCCTTGTCGGCGCCGAAGAACAGCACGTCGCCGCTCTGCGCGCCGGTGCGCTCGACGATCTGGGCAAGCGCGGCGTCGTGCAGGTTCTTCACCAGCGGCGACTGCAGGCCCTCGCGGCCCTTGGCGGCGTCGTTGACCTTGATCCAGGCCAGCCCCTTGGCGCCGTAGATCTTGACGAACTCGCCGTAGGCGTCGATCTCGCCGCGGCTGATCTCGGCACCGCCCGGCACGCGCAGCGCCACCACGCGCCCGCCGGGCGTCGTCGCCGGACCCGAGAAGACCTTGAAGTCGACGTCGGTCATCACGTCGGTGAGCTCGGTCAGCTCGAGCTTGACGCGCAGGTCGGGCTTGTCCGAACCGAAGCGCGCCATCGCGTCCGCGTACAGCATCACCGGAAACGGCGGCAGTTCGACGCCGATCGCGTGCTTGAAGGTGCTGCGGATCATGCCCTCGAACATCTCGCGGATTTCTTCTTCGGCGAGGAACGAGGTCTCGATGTCGATCTGCGTGAACTCGGGCTGGCGGTCGGCGCGCAGGTCTTCGTCGCGGAAGCACTTGACGATCTGGTAGTAGCGGTCGAAGCCGGCCATCATCAGCAGTTGCTTGAAGAGCTGCGGCGACTGCGGCAGCGCGTAGAACTGGCCCTCGTGGACGCGGCTCGGCACCAGGTAGTCACGCGCCCCCTCTGGCGTGCTCTTGGTGAGCATCGGCGTCTCGATATCGATGAAGCCATTGGCGTCGAGAAACTTGCGCACCTCCATCGCCACGCGGTAGCGCAGCATCATGTTGCGCTGCATCTGCGGGCGGCGCAGGTCGAGCACGCGGTGGGTCAGGCGCGTCGTCTCCGACAGGCCTTCGTCGTCCATCTGGAACGGCGGCGTGAGGCTGGGGTTGAGGACTTCGATCTCGTGGCACAGCACCTCGATCCTGCCGCTGGTGATGTTCGCGTTGACCGTGCCCTCGGGACGAGCGCGCACCTTGCCGACGATCTTCAGGCAGAACTCGTTGCGCACGCCCTCGGCCACCTTGAACATCTGCTCGCGATCGGGGTCGCACACCACCTGCACCAGGCCCTCGCGGTCTCGCAGGTCGATGAAGATCACGCCGCCGTGGTCGCGGCGGCGGTGCGCCCAGCCCATCAGCGTCACGTCGTGTCCGAGCAGCGCTTCGCTGACCAGACCGCAGTAGGTTGTTCTCATGCATTCACTCCGTTTCGAGAATTCTGGATCGGCTGCCGGCCCGCGCCAGGCTGTTCCCGCGCACCGCAGGTGCCCGGGACGGACAAGCCGCTCATTCGGCACGCGGCAGGTCGCGCACGCCGCCTTTGACCACGGGGCCCTCGGGGCCGACGACCCCCATGGAGATCACGTACTTCAATGCCTCGTCCACGCTCATGCGCAGGTGCACCACCTCGGCGCGCGGCAACATCAGGAAGAAGCCCGAGGTCGGGTTGGGCGTCGTCGGCACGTACACGCTGACATGATCGCTGCCGATGTGCTGCACCACCTCGCCGCTCGGCCGCCCGGTAACGAAGGCGATCGTCCATGCGCCCTGGCGCGGATACTGCACGAGCACCGCCTCGCGAAACGCCTGGCCGCTGCTGGAGAACAGCGTGTCCGAGACCTGCTTGACCGAGTTGTAGATCGACTTGACGATCGGGATCTTGTTGAGCAGGCGGTTGCCTTGGCGCAGCCACCACTGGCCGAACATGTTGGCCGCGAACGCGCCGGTTAGCAGCAAGGCGGCCAGCAGGACCACGACGCCGAGGCCCGGCACGCGACGCAGCGCTTCGATCGGCGCGTGAGCCGCGCTCGGCAGCAACGCCTGGGTCGCGCTCAGCACGCCGCCGAACACGCCGTCGAGCACGCCCAGCACCGCCTGCAGCACCCAGATGGTGACGGTGAGCGGCAGCCAGACCAGCAGCCCGGTGATCAGGTACTTCTTCACGTCGAGCCCAATCTGCGGGTGGCGTCACTGCGCGGCCGGCGCCGGGCCGCTGGCGGCACCCGCTGGGCTGGTCGCGCTGCTCGACGCCGGGCCGGCCTCGGGCTTCGCCGTTGCCGTGGCGGAAGGCGCCGGCTCCGCGCCCGCCTTCGCGGTGGACTCGGCAGACCCGGCCGGCTTCGTCGCATCGGGTTGGGCCGCATCGGCCTTGGCCGCTGGCGCGCCGCCCTTGAAGTCGGTCACGTACCACCCCGAGCCCTTGAGCTGGAATCCAGCGGCAGTGAGCTGCTTGCGAAACGACTCCGCGCCGCAGGACGGGCAGGTCGTGAGCAGCGGGTCGGAGAGTTTCTGCAGCACGTCCTTCGCGTGCCCGCAAGACGCGCAGCGATAGGCATAGATCGGCATGGCTAAGCCCTTGATTCGAAAAGAAAAACCCTGAATTATACGAGGGCCGGCAAGGATCCTGTACGGCGCCCTAGAATCTTTGCGGAGATTCGACCGCGGCGACACGTCCGATCCGGACTTGGGCCTGTCGCGCCTCGGTCCAGGAAGCAGTTTCAGTGCAGACCGGCTCGTACTCGAGTCATATCGCAACCAGAGGAGAAGACCGTGAATTGCATTGCCCTTCGTCGTGCCATTGCCGCCGCCGGCACCGCGCTTCTGGTCGTGACCGTCACTGCCGGCACGGTAGTCGCCGCGCCCCCCGCGACGCCGGAAGCCAAGGTCTTGAACATCTACAACTGGTCCGACTACATCGCCGACGACACGATCAAGAACTTCGAGCGCGAGACCGGCATCAAGGTCAACTACGACAACTACGACAACAACGAAATCCTGCACGCCAAGCTGGTGGCGGGCAAGACGGGCTACGACATCGTCGTGCCCGGGGCGCACTTCGCGAAGCAGCAGATCGAGGGGGGGCTGTTCCGCAAGCTCGACCGTGCCCTGCTGACGAACTGGGGGAATCTCGACCCGGCCATCCTCGAGCAGATGGCGAAGGTCGATCCGGGCAACCAGTACCTGGTCGACTGTGGGGCTACGTCACCGTGGGCATCAACGTCGACAAGGTGAAGAAGGCGCTCGGCGATCTGCCGATGCCGCAGAACCCCTGGTCGCTGCTGTTCGACCCCAGGTACGCCGCCAGGCTGAAGGCCTGCGGCGTGAACTTCCTCGACTCCGCTTCCGAGGTGCTGCCGGTGGCGATGCTCTACGTCGGCAAACCCGGGTTCAGCCGCACTGCAGCCGACTACTCGGCCGCCGGCGACATGCTCAAGAAGGTGCGACCCTACGTCACGCGCTTCTCGTCGTCGGGCTACATCGACGAGCTGGCCGCTGGCTCGCTGTGCGCGGTGATGGGCTATTCGGGCGACATCAACATCGCGCGGGCACGCGCGCTGCAGGCGAAGAACGGCCAGGTGATCGAGGCGCTGGTACCCGCCAGCGGCGCCACGCTCTTCTTCGACTCGATGGCCATCCCGGCGGACGCGCCGCACCCGCTGAACGCGCACCTTTTCATCAACTACATCCTCCGCCCCGAGGTGCACGCGTCGCTGACGAACAAGGTCTTCTACGCCAATCCGAACCGCGCGTCGCTGAAGTTCGTTGCCAAGGATGTCGCCGCCAACAAGTCGATCTTTCTCGGCGCGCAAGATCTGGCCAGGATGACGGCGCCCGACAGCCTGCCGCAGGACATCCGGCGCGTGCAGACGCGCATCTTCACGAGCTTCAAGGCGGGCAGCTGAGCGTCGCCGTCGCCCGACTGCTGGACTACCAGTGCAGGCGAAGCCAGGCCTGCATCGTCAGCAACCCGAGCACGAATCCGATTGCCACGTAGCCCATTCTCTGCAGCAGCCGGTTGGTGCTTCGCTGCTCGGCGAGCAGGGCCTCGATCAAACGGGGCTCGGACCGCGACTGGCTCTGCAGCGCCTGGTGAACGAGGCGCGGCAGCTCGGGAATCATCTGCACGTAGCGCGGTGCTTCGTTCTTCAGTCGCTCGACGAAACCGCTCCAGCCGACCTGGTCGTGCATCCAGCGCTCGAGGAAGGGCTTGGCCGTGTTCCAGAGGTCGAGTTCGGGGTCGAGGTCGCGCCCCAGACCCTCGATGTTGAGCAGCGTCTTCTGCAGAAGCACGAGCTGCGGCTGGATCTCGACGTTGAAGCGGCGCGAGGTCTGGAACAGCCGCAGCAGCACGTTGCCGAGCGAAATGTCCTTCAGCGGGCGGTCGAAGTGCGGCTCGCAGACAGCGCGGATCGCGCCTTCGAGCTCCTCGACGCGTGTTCCCGGCGGCACCCAGCCCGATTCGACGTGCAGCTCTGCGACACGCTTGTAGTCGCGGCGGAAGAAGGCGATGAAGTTCTGCGCGAGATATTCCTTGTCGACCTCGGTCAGCGTGCCGACGATGCCGAAGTCGAGCGCGATGTAGCGCCCGAACGTCTCCGGCGCCAAGCTGACCTGGATGTTGCCCGGGTGCATGTCGGCGTGAAAGAAGCCGTCGCGGAAGACCTGGGTGAAGAAGATCGTCACGCCGTCGCGGGCCAGCTTCTTGATGTCGACGCCGGCCTCGCGCAGGCGCTGCCGCTGGCTGATCGGCACCCCGTGCATGCGCTCCATGACGATCACGCCGCTGGTGCAGAGGTCCCACATCATCTCGGGCACGAGCACCAGGTTCAGCCCCTGCATGTTGCGCCGCAGCTGCGCCGCATTCGCCGCCTCGCGCACCAGGTCGAGCTCGTCGTGCAGGTAGTTGTCGAATTCGGCCACCACTTCGCGTGGCTTGAGCCGCTTGCCGTCGACGCTCAGGCGCTCGACCCAGCGCGCCAGCGTCCGCAGCAGCGACAGGTCACCCTCGATCGCCTCGAGCATGCCCGGGCGCAGCACCTTCACCGCCACCTCGCGCCCGCTCGTCAGCACGGCGAAGTGGACCTGTGCGATCGACGCGCTGGCCACCGGCTCGGCCTCGAACTGTGCGAACAGTGCCTCGATCGGACGGCCGAAGGCCTGCTCGACGAGCCGGCGCGCCTGGGCCGCGGGAAACGGCGGCACGCGGTCCTGCAGGCGAGCGAGTTCGTCGGCAATGTCGGCCGGCAGCAGGTCGCGGCGGGTCGAGAGCACCTGGCCGAACTTGACGAAGATCGGCCCGAGCTGCTCGAGCGCCATGCGCAGGCGCTGCCCGCGCGGCGCGTCGAGGCGCCGCCCGATCGTCATCATGCGCACCGACACGCGGACCCAGCGCTGGCGAAACCCCGACAGCGCCAGTTCGTCCAGCCCGAAGCGCAGGACCGTGAAGACGATGAAGACGAGGCGCGCGAAATGCCTCATTGCGGGCCGGACCCCGGCTCGCCGGCGCGCGTCGCCCAGCCCGAGAGCACACGCACGGTCTCGCGCAGTCCGCCGGCGAGCAGCCTGCCGACGCGGGAGATCTCGTGCGCCGGTGCCTCGCCGACGAGGCGCGCCAGGTCGTCCTGCACGTCCCAGCGCAGGTTGTCCATCAGCCAGCTCAGGTCGGAGGCGAACCGGGCGTCGCCCTGGACGTCGACGCGCGGCCTCTCGCCGGCCGCCCACTGCGCCATCGCCAGCGCCGGATTCGAGGCATCCAGCCGCAGACGCAGGTCAGGGTTCGCCGGCGGTTCGCTCCCGCACCATTCGAGCAAGCCCGCTGGAGTGACGCGAAAAACGAGTTCGGGCAGCGCCGGCAGCAGCGCCGGCCAGCCGTCGAGCTGCAGTTGCAGGCTGCGCCCGCCGTGCGCGCGAAGGCGCTCGGTGGCCGCCGGCTCGGCGGCGAGCACGTGATTGAGCAGCAGCGTCAGACGCTCGGCAAGCGCCGCCTGCAGGCCGGCAGTCAATGTGCGAAACATGCACGGATTGTAGGCACCGGCATCGTCGTCGCCCCCGCTGCCGGGGGCCTGGGGCGCGCCCACTATGAGAGAGAATCCTCCAGGGGTTTCGCCCCGCTCCGAGACCATCGAACTGCGACGCGCATGACCACCATCCTGCTGACCGGGGCCACCGGATACATCGGATCGCACACCTGGCTTGCGCTGCTTGCAGCGGGCTATGGCGTGGTCGGCATCGACAACTTTGCGAACAGTTCGCCCGAAGTGCTGGCTCGGCTGCGCCGGCTCGCCGGCAGCGAGCCATCGTTCGAGCAAGTCGACGTCTGCGATGCTTCTGCCGTGGAGCGCGTCTTCGCTTCGCATGACTTCGATGCGGTCGTGCATTTCGCCGCTTTCAAGGCCGTCGCGGAGAGCAGCGGCCAGGCGCTCGCCTACTACGCGAACAATCTGGGCGGGTTGCTGACGGTCTGCCAGGCCATGCAGCGCCATGCCTGCAAGGCCTTCGTGTTCAGTTCCAGCGCCACTGTCTATGGGCGACCGCAGCAACTGCCGATCCGCGAAGACGCGGCGCTGTCCGCGACCAATCCCTATGGCTCGACCAAGCTGATGGGCGAGACGATCCTGCGCGACCTGCAGGCCGCAGACCCGGACTGGACGGTCGCCTGCCTGCGCTACTTCAACCCGGTCGGCGCCCACGAGAGCGGACTGATCGGCGAGGACCCGCGCGGAACGCCGAACAACCTGATGCCCTACGTGGCCCAGGTCGCCGTCGGGCGGCGGCCGCATCTGCAGGTCTACGGCAACGACTACGCGACGCCGGACGGCACCGGTGTGCGCGACTACATCCACGTGAGCGACCTCGCCGAAGGCCATGTCGCCGCGCTGCGTCACCTGCTCGATGCGCGCGAATCGATCACCGTCAACCTCGGCACCGGCCAGGGCCACAGCGTGCTCGACGTGGTGCGCGCCTACGAGCAGGCGAGCCGCCGCAGCGTGCCCTACGTGTTCGCCCCGCGCCGGCCGGGCGATATCGACGCCTGCTTTGCCGACCCCGCGCTGGCCCGCGCGCGGCTGGGCTGGACGGCGCGCCACGACCTGCAGCGCATGTGCGAGGACAGCTGGCGCTGGCAGGCGAACAACCCCCTAGGATTCGAAGCATGAGCATTCCCGTGCAACCGGTGGTGATGGCGGGCGGCTCGGGCACGCGCCTGTGGCCGCTGTCACGGTCGGGCTACCCGAAGCAGTTCCTCGTGCTGTCGGGCAACACCAGCCTGCTGCAACAGGCGGTGCAGCGCATGACGGCGCTCGCCTCCGGTGGCCTCGATGTCGCCGCGCCGCTGATCGTCGGCAACGAGGAGCACCGCTTCCTCATCCTCGACCAGCTGAGCGAACTGAAGATCGAACCGAAGGCCGTGCTGCTCGAGCCGGTCGGCCGCAATACCGCGCCCGCGCTGACGCTGGCTGCGCTTCAGGCAATGGCCGAAGGCGGCGACCCGGTGCTGGTGATGGCGCCGGCCGATCAGACCGTCACCGACCTGCCCGCGTTCACCGCCACGCTGCGCCGCGCCGTGCAGCTGGCCGCCGAGGTGGGCCGGATCGTGATCCTCGGCATCACGCCCGACCGCGCGGAGACCGGCTTCGGCTATGTCCAGGCGGCCGCCGGGGGCGGCGAGGCGCCACCGGTGGCGCGCTTCGTGGAGAAGCCCGACGCCGAGACCGCGCGCCGCTATCTCGCAGAAGGCGACTACTACTGGAACGGCGGCCTGTTCGTGCTGCGCGCGTCGGTCTGGCTCGCGGCGCTGAAGCGCTTTCGGCCCGACATCGATGCCGCGACCCGCGCGGCCTTCGCCGAGCGCAGTACCGACAGCCTGTTCGTGCGCCCGGGCAGGGTCGAGTTCGCCGCCATCCCGGCCGAGTCGATCGACTACGCGGTGATGGAAAAGTGCGCCGGAACCCTGGCCGACACCGGCATCGACCTGCGCATGCTGCCGCTGGCGGCAGGCTGGAACGATCTCGGCGCCTGGGACGCGGTGTGGCAGGTGGCGGCAAAGGATGCGCAGGGCAACGCCGCCATCGGCGACGTGCTGTTCAGCGACAGCCACGACTCGCTGGTGCACGCCACGAGCCGTCTCGTCAGCGTGGTCGGCTTGCACGACGTGGTGGTCGTAGAGACGTCCGATGCGGTGCTCGTCAGCGACCGCGCGAGCAGTCAGGACGTGAAGAAGATCGTCGGCGCACTCGGCAGCGCGCAGCGCGGCGAGCACGAACTGCACCGCAAGGTCCACCGGCCCTGGGGCTGGTACGACAGCATCGACCACGGCGAGCGCTTTCAGGTCAAGCGCATCATGGTCAAGCCCGGTGCCAGCCTGAGCCTGCAGAAGCATCACCACCGTGCCGAACACTGGGTCGTCGTCAGCGGCACCGCCGAGGTGACCAACGGCGACAAGGTGATCCTGCTCGCCGAGAACCAGAGCACCTACATCCCGCTCGGCCGCATGCACCGCCTGGCCAACCCGGGCAAGGTACCGCTGGAAATCATCGAGGTGCAGTCCGGCAGCTACCTGGGCGAGGACGATATCGTCCGCTACGACGACAGCTACGGGCGGGGCTGACGAACCGCCGGCAACTTCAGCACTTGATGCCGACGTGCAGCGCCACCACCCCGGCGCTCAGGTTGTGCACGTCGACATGGCCGAAACCGGCCTCCTTCATCATCGCCTTCAGCGCCGCCTGGTCGGGGTGAACGCGGATCGATTCGGCGAGGTAGCGATAGCTCTCGGCGTCACCGGTGACGAGCTTGCCGATCAGCGGCAGCACCTTGAAGGAGTACCAGTCGTACGGCTTGGCCAGCGGCGCGGCGACCTTCGAGAACTCGAGCACCAGCAGGCGCCCACCCGGGCGCAGCACGCGCTGCATCTCGGCCAGCGCGCGGTCCTTGTGCGTCATGTTGCGCAGGCCGAAGGCCACGCTCACCACGTCAAAGCTGTCCGCCGCGAAAGGCAGGGCCTCGCCGTCGCATAGCGCGATTGGCAGCACCACGCCTTCGTCGAGGAGGCGGTCGCGGCCACGCTCGAGCATCGCCTCGTTGATGTCGGTCAGCACGACCATGCCGCGGCTGCCCACCTTGCGCGCGAAGGCGCGCGCCAGGTCGCCCGTGCCACCGGCGATGTCGAGCACCCGATCGCCTTCGCGCAGCGCTGCCACGGCCACGGTGTAGGCCTTCCAGGCGCGGTGCAGGCCGAGCGACATCAGGTCGTTCATCACGTCGTAGCGCGACGCGACCGAATCGAACACGCCGCGCACGCGTCGGACCTTCTCGCGCTCCTTCACGGTCTGGAAACCGAAATGTGTCTCGCTCATCGGCTGAGTCCGTACTTCAGTGCGAGTGGCCGCAGGCGCCGCCGGTCGACGCCGCGGCCATCGGCGCATCGCGGCTCATGCCGGCCGCGGCCAGACGTTCCTCGTACTGCTTCCACAGCGCGTCCTGCTGCACGCCGAGGAAGTAGAGGTAGTCCCACGAGTAGATGCCCGTGTCGTGCCCGTCCGAGAACGAGGGTTGCACGGCATAGTTGCCGACCGGTTCCAGGCCGAGCAGTCCGACATCGCGCTTGCCGGTCTGCAGCACCTCCTGCCCGGGCCCGTGGCCCTGCACTTCGGCCGACGGCGAATAGATCCGCATCAGCTCGAACGGCAGGCGAAACGTCGCGCCATCGGCAAAGGTCACTTCGAGCACGCTGGATTGCTGGTGGACGGTGATGGCCGTCGGTTGCGGAGTGGAGGTCGTGAGGCCGGCCATGACTGCGGGGTCACCTTTCGAGTCGAGGACGCAGAGTGTAGTGCGTCATGCATGCAACGCGGCGCGGACCGCGAGGTCGAGTCGCTCCAGTGGGACGGCGAGCCGCGCCGCGGCCGACGGCTCGACGCAGCGCGCGGCGGCAGCCCAGACGGCTTGCGGAAAGTGGCTGTCCCACTCGAAGCGAGCGATCACGTGCCAATGCAGGTGAGGCACCATGTTGCCGAGCGACGCCAGGTTGACCTTGGTCGGATGCAGTTGCTCGCGAAGCGCGCGCTCGACACGCACGACCACTTCGACGCATTCGGCGCGCTCGTCCGGCGCGAGCTCGCTGAACTCGGCCACATGGGCATTCCAGATCACGCGGTAATAGGCCGGAAAGGAAGCGTCGTCGACCCTGACCACGCGCCATCGTGGTGACTCTGCGACCCGTTCGCCACCGTCGCCGCGGCACAGTTCGCAATCGCTCATACCAGCACGCGTTCGATGCCGCCGGCATTGGCGCGCGCCACGTAGTCGGGCATCCAGTCGGGCCCGAGGATCCGGTTTGCCATCTCGACCACGATGTAGTCGGCCTCGAGCAGACCGTTGACCAGGTCGCCGCTGTAGCGGCTCAGGCCCTGCAGACAGCTCGGGCACGAGGTGAGGATCTTCATCGGGCCCTTGCCGGCCGCTGCACCTGTGTCGGTGCTCTGGATCAACGCCCTGAGCGCCGCCTCGTCCTGGCGCAGGACCTCCTCCTTGCGGAAGCGGATCTGCGTCGAGATGTCGGGCCTCGTCACGCCCAGTGTGCCGCTCTCGCCGCAGCAGCGCTTGCTCTCGATCACGTTCGGCCCGACCAGCGCCTTCACCGTCTTCATCGGCTCCTGCAGCTTCATCGGGCTGTGGCAGGGGTCGTGATAGAGGTAACCGACGTTCCCGCCCAGCGTGATGCCCTTGGCCAGAAGGTATTCGTGGATGTCGACGATGCGGCAACCGGGAAAGATCTTGTCGAATTGGTAGTCCAGCAGCTGGTCGTAGCAAGTGCCGCAGCTCACCACCACGGTCTTGATGTCGAGGTAGTTCAGC
>Ga0316605_10001930_pt1 | contig 11876 bp, 10 predicted proteins | sample OWC_soil_day20_n_FD_207666 | JGI IMG/M metagenome (GOLD analysis project Ga0316605, IMG submission 207666) | Wetland soil microbial communities from Old Woman Creek delta, Ohio, United States - OWC_soil_day20_noCT | ecosystem: Environmental > Terrestrial > Soil > Wetlands | place: USA: Ohio... | reverse complement strand
TGCTTCAACACTTGGAAAACCCGGTCGATTGGTATCCCTGGGGAGACGAGGCTTTTCAGAAGGCGAAAAAAGAAGACAAGCCGATCTTTCTCTCCCTCGGCTATGCCACGTGCCACTGGTGCCACGTGATGGCCCATGAGTCGTTCGAAGACGAAGAGATCGCAGGACTCCTGAACCGTTCTTTTGTGGCGATCAAAGTGGACCGGGAAGAGCGGCCCGACGTGGATCAAATCTACATGTCGGTCTGCCAGGCCCTGACCGGCCAGGGGGGCTGGCCCCTTTCCATCTTCATGACCCCCGAAGGGAGTCCCTTCTTCGCCGGGACCTATTTTCCAAAAGAGGGGCGGATGGGCATGCCGGGTTTTATCGACCTTTTGCAGCGGATCGCCGCCGCCTGGCAGACGGAAAGGGAAAAGATTCTTCAGGGGAGCGCCGAGATCCGCCGGGTGATCCGGCAGGAGGCGGGTCCGGCCGCGAAGGAGGGTAGTCCGAGCCAGGCGGATCTTCGCAAGACGTATACCCAGCTTTCCCGGAGCTTTGACGTGGCTTGGGGCGGATTCGGGAAGGCCCCCAAATTCCCTTCCCCCCACCATCTGACCTATCTCCTGCGTTGGCACAAGCGAAATCAGGACTCCCAGGCTGCGGATATGGTTGTAAAAACCCTGGAGGCCATGCGACGGGGGGGGATTTTCGACCACCTCGGCTTCGGGTTTCACCGCTACTCCGTGGACGAGCGGTGGCTGGTCCCTCATTTCGAGAAGATGCTCTACGATCAGGCGATGCTGGCCATGGCCTACGTTGAAGCTTACCAGGCCCTCGGCGAGAAAAATTTCGCCGAAACCGCCGGGGAAATCTTTACCTACGTCCTGCGGGACATGACCGCCCCGGAAGGGGGCTTTTACTCGGCGGAGGATGCGGACAGCGAGGGCCGGGAAGGCCTCTTCTACGTTTGGACCCCGGCGGAAGCGAAAAAACATTTGGGGGCCGAAAGGGGAGATCTGTTCTGCCGATTTTACGGGATCACCCCGGAAGGGAATTTTGAAGACGGCCTCAGCATCCCCCATGTTTCCATGACCCTGGAGGCTTTTGCGGATCACGAAAAGATCCCGGTCGGCAATCTCGGGAAAATCCTGGCGGAGGCGAGGGAAAAGCTCTTGCAGGTCCGAGAGAAGAGGATTCATCCTCTGAAGGATGACAAAATCCTGACGGCCTGGAACGGGCTGATGATCGCCGCTTTGGCCAAGGGTTCCGGGGCCCTGCAGGAGCCGGCCTTTTCCTCGGCCGCCGAAAAAGCCGCGGATTTCATCCTGCGGCGAATGCGGGACGATTCGGGCCGCCTCCGGCGGCGCTACCGCCTCGGGCACGTCGCCTACCCCGGATACTTGGACGATTATGCCTGCTTCATCTGGGGTCTCATCGAACTGTATGAGGCCACCTTTAAACCCCGGTATCTCGCGGCGGCGATGGAATTGCAGCGGATCCAGATCGAGCTTTTCTGGGACGATTCCGGCGGCGGGTTTTTTATGACGGCCAAAGACGCGGAAGAGCTCATCGCCCGCCCCAAGGATCTCTATGACGGCGCCGTGCCTTCGGGAAACTCCGTGGCCTTCTTGAACCTCCTCCGGTTAGCAAGGATGGGCGGGAACCCGGACTGGGAAAAATTAGCGGACCGGATGATCCGGGGCTTTGGCGGCGCCGTCGGCGATTACCCGATGGCCTACACGCACCTGATGAGCGGGCTCGATTTCTTTCTGGGGCCGACCCGGGAAATCGTGATTGCCGGCAACCCGGAGGAGCGGACGACCCGGGAGATGATCACTTACGCGCAGCGGACGTTTCTGCCGTTTAAAATCCTGCTCCTGCGGCCGGATGGAGAAGCGGGGCGGGAGATTTCAGGCCTCTGCCCGTTTTTGGAAGCCATGGGGCCGGGGAAAGGAGGGACCTCCGCATATATCTGCGAAGGGTATTCCTGCAAGGCCCCGATCGCGTCCCTGGCAGAACTCCAAACGGCGCTTTCTTGATCGTTTTCCGGATTTTTGCGAATTCATCTTTCTTGAGTGATCCTATGGGCAAACTTCTCAAAACCCTGCGGAACCGGGACGTTCTGCTGATCTTCTCCATTGTTCTGGGATTGGCCTGGGGCGATGGGGCGAAGGTCGCGGAAAAAGCGGTCCTGCCGGTCCTGGCCCTGGTCATGACCCTTTCGGTGATGGGCGTCCCCGGCGGCGTCTTCCGCTCCCCGAAATCCCTGATCGTTCCTGCGTTGATTGGGCTGCTCCTGAATTACGGTCTCTTGGGAGGGTTGCTCTTAGGGTTGAATTATGCCCTCATCCGCGATGACTCCCTGCGCGCCGGTTTCGTGATCATGGCGGCGGTTCCCCCAGCCGTGGCGGTTATTCCCTTCACGTTTCTCCTCAACGGCGACAGCCCGTTTTCCCTCGTGGCCACGATCGGGTGCTATCTCGGGGCGTTAGTGATCATGCCCCTTTTAACCCTGGCTCTTCTCGGGGAAGGTTTTGCCGACAGCCGGAAATTGATCATGATCATGCTGGAGCTGATCTTTGCGCCTCTCCTCGTCTCCCGGGTCCTGCGGTGGAGCGGCGCCGTCAAAAAGCTGGATCCCTGGAAAGGGACCCTGACCAATTGGAGCTTCGCGCTGGTTACCTATACGATCGTGGGCCTCAACCGGAACCTGTTCCTGGGCCAGCCTCTCCTGATCGCCCCCGTGGCCCTCATCGCCCTGGTGAGCACCTTTCTCCTGGGGTTCGGGATCGAGGCAATCGGGCGCCTCCTGGGTGTGAGCAGGGAAAAAAGGATAAGCCTGATGCTCCTCGGCACCCACAAGAACACCGGCCTGGCGGCGGGTCTGGCTTTGACCCTTTTCAGCGACAAGACCGCCCTCCCGGCCACGGTCTCCACGATTTTCATGATCGTTTACCTCATCTGGCTGAGCCTGAAGGGACGGCGCGGGCAGGCTCCGACTTGAATCGGAACCCGGCGCGTTGAAAATTTCGAATTTTCTTTCCGGGAGGGTCCAATGGACAAGAAATGGAAGTGCGCAATCTGCGGGTACCTGCACGAAGGGCCGAAACCCCCCGAGGCCTGCCCGGTTTGCGGCGCCTACAAATGGCAGTTCATCCTCTACGAAGAACTTCCCCCCGCCCTGGAGAGAAAGCTCCGCGAGGCCTTTGCCGGGGAATCCAAGGCGCACATGCGCAATTTGGCCTTTGCCAAGAAAGCGGAGGATGACGGTTTCCCCCAGGTGGCCAAGCTTTTCCGGGCGGTTGCCGAGGCCGAAAGGGTTCACGCCGCCGAATACCTGAAGTACTTGGAAGGGGTCATCGGCGAAACGGACGAGAATTTAAGGGCCGCTTTCGAGAGCGAAATCAAGACCAAGAACGATATTTACCCCGCTCTGGTTCAGGAAGCGTTTGCCTTGAAAAGGGAAGATGTGGCCTGGAGTTTCAGCCGCTCCCGGGATGTGGAGGAAAGGCATGCGAAGCTTTACAAGGACGCCCTCGAAGCCATGATCAAGGAGCGGGAAACCCAGTACACGGTTTGCCAGGTGTGCGGGTACATTTTCGACGGGGATGTGCCGGACCAGTGCCCGGTGTGCCGGGCGAACAAGGAGAATTTCAAAAAGATCGAATCGTCATAAAAACGCGGAGCGGGAAGCGCCAAGCGCAGAGCGCGGAGCGGTTGGGATGTGCCCCTTCTTCCTGGAATTCTGCAGCGGTGCTTGTTGTTCCGGGGAATTCAATATTCTTTTCTGCGGGCTCTGCGCTCTCTGCGGTGAAATAAAAAGCCCGAAAGCTCTTTCTTACCAGGGAGAGGGGGAGGGGGAAGAGAGAACTTCGGGCCGGATTCGGAAAAAAAATTAAATTCAGTTGCCGATCGTCGTCGATTTCAACATCATGCGCAGCAGGTCGATATCTTTTATCTGAGGCGTCGCAAAAATCACGCTTTTTCCCTGGTGTCGGGCGGGGGAGCGGAAATTCTCGCATATCACCGAACCGACTGTGTCATCTTCCAATAAAAGGAAAAGCCTCTGCCGCCTGGATTTCATTTCCCGCCTCGTCGCCATTCCCAAAAAACCCTGCCCGCTTGTTCCCGGCATTCTGATGATGAATCAAAAGCAAATAAAATGCCAGTTCTCAACTGTTTGTATTTATATGATATTTTATTTCATAGGCGCCCCCTGGGCCCATTTTCGTCAAAAAATTGGCCCATTTCTGTTCTTCTTCCTCTTCTTCCGGCCATTCACTCCCGGCCGGAAGCAATTCGGTAAGCGTTTATCCTTTCCAACCCTCTCCTTCTCCCAATCTTGGGAGAGGGGATGAATTATAAATCTCTGCGCTCTCCGCGTGCTCTGCGGTGAAAGGGTTCACTGAAAACCCATCCGCCGAAGGGCGCGCGGGTCTTCGCGCCAATTCTTTTCAACCTTGACCCATATTTCCAAAAAAACCTTGGCGCCCAGGAGGGCTTCCATATCTTCCCGGGCCAGGCGCCCGATTTCCTTCAGCATCAGCCCTTTTTTCCCGATCAGGACCCCTTTCTGAGACTCCCGCTCCACCTGGATGATCGCCTTGATCGCGATCAGATTCTTCTCCTCCCGCTCCTTGAATTCCTCCACTTCCACCGCCGTGGCGTAAGGGATTTCTTGCCGGGTCAGCCGGAAAACCTTTTCCCGGATCAGCTCGGCCGCCAGGAATCGCTCGGGAAGGTCGGTGATCATATCTTCCGGGAAAAGCCGGGGCCCCTCCGGAAGGATCTTGAGAAGCTCACGGACGAGGATCTCCTCCCCGTCTCCTTTGAGGGCCGAGACCGGGATGATCTGGGCGAAGGAGCGCCGCCGGGAGAACCGCTCCATGATCGGCAGGAGGCCTTCCTTGGAAACGAGATCGATCTTGTTGATCAGGAGGAAGACCGGCCCGGGCACCCCCTGCAGGGTTTCCAAAATAAAGTCGTTTTCCGGATTGTCCGGATGGTCGGCTTCGATTAAAAAGCAGACCCCGTCCACTTCGTGGTAAGTGGCCAGAGCGGTCTTCACCAATGCCTGGTTCAAACGGGATTGGGAATGGTGGATTCCGGGGGTGTCCAGGAAAACAATTTGGCCTGCGGGCAGGTTCCTGATTCCGAGAATCCGGTTGCGGGTGGTTTGGGGTTTATTGGAGATGATGGCCAGCTTCTGGCCCAGGAGCCGGTTGAGGAGGGTTGATTTCCCGGCATTGGGGCGGCCGATAAGGGCGATGAAGCCGGATTTGAATTCCGAATCGGTGTTTTCAGCCATCCTCCTCCTTTTCCTCCTCCCGGAGATGCAAACGGGTCAGCGTGTTCTGGGCGGCTTTCTGCTCCGCCTCCTTTTTGCTCTTCCCCGATCCGAAACCGACCACTTTTTTGCCGATCACCACTTTCACCCCGAACACCTTCGCGTGGTCCGGGCCGAACTCTTTGGACAGGAGATAGCGGGGGGCGGCCCGGAAGCGCCACTGGGAGACCTCCTGAAGCTTGGTCTTGAAATCGAGATGGGGCCCCTCCTCCCCCCCGTCATCGAGATAGGGCGTGAACAGGGCGGAAATCGCCTTGAACGCCTTCTTGAACCCGCCGTCGAGATAGACCGCGGCGATGACGGCTTCCAGGGACCCGGCCAGGATCGAACTCTTCTCCCGGCCCTTGGTCATCTCTTCTCCCTTGCCGAGGAGGAGATGCTCTCCCAGGGCAAGGTCGCGGGCGACCTTGGCGAGGCGGGAGGTGTTCACCGCCGCGGCCCGAAGCTTGGACAGGTCGCCCTCCGTACAGTAGGGGTGCCGCTCCAAAAGCACGTGGCCGATGATCAGGTCGAGGACCGCATCCCCGAGGAACTCGAAACGTTCGTTGTCCTCGTAAACCACGTCGTGGATTTCGTGGGCAAAGGACCGGTGGCGCAGCGCCTGGTCCAGGAGGGCAAGGTTCTTGAAACGGTAGCGGAACTTCTTCTGAAAGGCTTTGAGGGCCTTTTTCCGTTCTTTTTCCATTAGAATTTCACCGCAGAGATCGCAGAAGACGCAGAGAAAAAATATATTCTGTTTAAATCATTATATATATAGAGCGAATTGAATTCGGCATATTATCCCTGAAACTCTCTTGGACCTGCAGCCGATGGCACTTGAGGAAGCGCCCCGCGAATATTTGTGCGCTTACCTAAAAATAGAAACCGAAAAATAGATTTTACCACCAAGGTGCTTGCCGTTGCACTTTGAAAAATCATTCTCTGCGTGCTCCGCGCCCTCTGCGGTTAAAATTTCCTCCCGAAGACTTTATTCCCCCTCACTTCGGTCACTTCAACTTCCACTTCCTGGTTCATCAGGGTTGCATCCCCCTCCGCCAACACGGGGATGTAGTTCCGCGAGAAGCCTTTGAGAAGGCCGGTTTGGCGATCGCGCTTGCCTTCGATCAGAACCGTGAGCTTCCTGCCCAAATAAGCCCGACAAAATTCCCCTCTCTTTCTGTCCCCTTGTTCCCGCAGGGCCGCGCACCGCGCCTTGATGACTTCCCCCCGGACCTGGTCCGGAAAACAGGCCGCCGGGGTTCCCTCGCGCTTGGAAAAGGGGAAAACGTGCAGATAGGCGATCGGGAGCCGGGAGATCAAATCGCAGGTGTTGACAAAAGCCCGCTCGTCTTCCCCGGGAAACCCGCCGATCACATCCACCCCGACACCCAGGTCCGGGATCGCCCGCCCGAGGCGGAGAATAAGGTCTTCAAAAAAAGCGCGGGAATAACCGCGGTTCATGCGCCGGAGAACGTCGTCGTCGCCGCTTTGAAGGGGCACATGCAGGTGGGGGCAGACTTTTTTTGACCGGGAAAGGAATTCCACCAGGGAAGGGGTGAATTCCCCCGGCTCGATGGAACTCAGGCGGATTCGCGGAGTTTCGACGGCGGTTTCCAGGGCGCGGAGGAGATCCGGGAGCGAGCTGGGCGGATGAAGATCCTCCCCGTAGGCGCCGAGGTGGATTCCCGTCAGGATGATTTCCCGGAAACCGGAAGACCCCAGTTCCTTTGCCTTCGCCACGGCGCGTTCCACAGGAAGACTGCGGTTTCGACCCCGGGCCCGGGGGACGATGCAGTAGGAACAGAAGGAATTGCAGCCGTCCTGGACCTTGAGGAAGGCGCGGGTTCGCTCCGGAAACAAAGGGAGGCGCTCTTCGACGAACGGGGCCGCGGGCTCCGCTCCCGAAGAAAGGAGGCGGGCATTTTTCTGTTTCTCCCCGGGAAAAAGAATTTCCGGGATCCGGTTCCTCGCCCCGGCCTGCACCACGTAGTCGACTCCGGCAATATCCCGGATGGCCTCGGGGGAAACCTGGGCGTAACAGCCGGTCACGACGATTTGGGCTTGCGGGTTCCTGGCCGCGGCCTGGCGGATGACCTGCCTGGCCTGGTAATCGCTCTTGCGGGTGACGGTGCAGGTGTGAATCACGAACGCGTCGGCCTCCTCTTTCGAGGAGGCGATCTCGTATCCCCGCGCCGCCAATTCCGCGGCCAGGGAGGCGGCATCGGTCTGGTTGGTCTTGCACCCCAGGGTGATCAAGGAGATTTTCAAAGGTTTTATTCGATCCACCCGCCCCCCAGCACTTCGTCTCCCCGATAGAACACGGCCGCCTGACCCGGGGTCACGGCCCTTTGGGGAATTTTCAGCTCCACCCGCACCCGCCCTCCCTGCAAGGGAACCAGAGTCCCGGGCGCCCCCGGATGGCGGTAGCGGATCTGGACATCGGCTTCGATTTTTCCCTCCGGCGGGGGAATGGAGACCCAGTTGACTGCCCGAACGGTCAGGCCGGCGGTGAAGAGCTCCTCGTTCCTCCCGGCGATAACCGTGTTTTTTCCCGCATCCAAGGCCAGCACATAGAGGGGATGGGGAGCGGCGATCCCCAGCCCCCGCCTCTGCCCGACCGTGTAGGCGTAAATCCCTTCGTGACGCCCCAGCACCTGTCCCTGGGCGTTGACGATCTTTCCGGCTTTGGCGATGCCTTCCCCTTTGCGGGTTTCGACGAATTTCCGATAGTCGTTATCGGGGATGAAGCAGATCTCCTGGCTTTCGGCTTTCCGGGCTGCCGGCAAGTTCAAGCGAAAGGCTTGTTCTCTCACCTCGTCTTTCGCTTTGTCCCCCAGGGGCAGAAGGATCTTGCCCATCTGCTCCTGGCCTAAGAGAAAAAGAAAGTAGGACTGGTCCTTCCGGCGGTCACGGCCGCGGCGAAGTTTGAACCTTGAGACTGAGGGCTCCCACTGGATCCGGGCGTAGTGGCCGGTCGCCAAGGCCGAGGCCCCAAGCTCCCCGGCCTTTTTGAGGAGGGCGCCGAACTTGATCCGCCGATTGCAGAGGACGCAGGGATTGGGCGTGCGCCCCCGCAGATATTCGTCCACGAAGTAACCGACGATCTCGCTTGCGAAGAGTTCCTGCAGGGGAATCACCCAGTGGGGAATTCCGAGCTGCTCGGCCACCCGGCGAGCCTCGGCCACGTGGCCGGGCGCAGGGCGGGAGCCGGCTTCGCCCGGGGCATCGGGGAGAGAATCCCAGAGGTGCATGGTCAGGCCGATGACTTCATGGCCCTCTTCTATCAGGATAGCGGCGGCCGTGGAACTGTCCACCCCTCCGCTCATGGCAACGGCGATTTTCATCTTTTGATAGTTTCACCACAGAGAGCACGGAGAGCACAGAGGAAAAAATATTTTTTGGCTGGTGTATTTTTTTAAATTGCTTTTAAGCCCTGGATGCCCTCTGTGTTCTCTGTGCTCTCGGTGGTGAAATCCGTCTTTCGGCCGGTGTTATTTCCTGAAAAGGGCCTAAGATTTTAGGGCGGCAGGAAGGGGGCTACACGATCCGGGACTCCATGGCGCGCGGCGGGCAGGCCTTTATGCAAAGTTCGCAGGCGCTGCACTTGTTGGAGTCGAAGATGACCTCCATGGTTTTCCGATTGATCGCCAGAGAGCCGGTAGGGCAGACCGCGGTGCAGGCCCCGCAATGGATGCACTTTGGCTCCTCCCGGATGATCTCCTTTTCAATCGGCTCGATGCGGATGCCGGATTTGGTCAGGTATTCCATGCCCCGGGCGAAGTCCGCCTTCGGGCCGCTCAGCTCCAGAACCAAAAAGCTGTCCTGTTTGGGGAGGACATTCGCCTTGAGGATGTTGAAACTCAGATTGAACTCTTTGACCAGCTTGTAGACGATCGGCTTGTTCCAGTTCTCTTTGGAAAAATGGAGAACCATTTTTTTCGAGGTCATAACCCCTCCCCTGGGAAAAACTGATAAAAGATTATCACCTTTGGCAGATTTTGTCAATTGATTTCAAATACTTTCGGGGTCGGGGACGCCTGCCTGAGACTCCTCAGACTTCCAGATCTCCGGTCAGCGCCTCACGTTTGTGCTTAAGGGAACTGTAGATGCTGCCTGCCACGATGAGCGCGGTAAAGCACATCAGCCCGAGGGAAATGGGCCGCCTCAAGAAAATCATCAGATCCCCGTTGGACATCAACATGGACTGCACAAAGGAAGATTCGATCGGGCGGCCCAGCACAAACGGAAGCAAAACCGCAGCCATCGGAATGTCCAATTTTTTCATGAAATAGCCGATGACTCCGAAAACAAGCATCATGCCCACATCCCACAGGCGATTATTGACGCTGTAAGACCCGATCAGGCAAAAGAGGATGATCAGCGGAAAGAGGATTTCAAAGGGGACCTGGGCGACTTTGGCCCACAATCTGGCCATGGGCAGGTTCATGATGAGCAAAATGATGTTGCCGATGTAGAGACTCGCGATCACGCCCCAGACAAAATCCGGGTTGTCCTGAAACAGTTTGGGCCCCGGGGCCAGGCCGTGCATCATGAACGCCCCGAGCAGAATCGCAATCGTCGGGGAACTGGGGATCCCCAGGGTGAACAGCGGAATGTTCGCCGCACCGGCACAGGCGTTGTTGGCCGTTTCCGGGCCGGCCACACCCTCGATGGCGCCTTTGCCGAAACGGCTGGGGTCTTTGGCCGTTTTTTTCTCCAGGGCGTACGACATCAGGGAGGCGATCACCGAGTTTGTACCGGGGATCATCCCCACCAGGAAACCGACGACCGAACCGCGCCAGATCGCCCCCATGGTGGGACCCCATTCCGCTTTGTCGGGGAGCAGTTTCTTCACCTCGAGAGATTTTTGCCGTTTCAGGTGCTCCGAGGCGCAGATGAAAATTTCCGAGATGCCGAACAGGCCCATGGCGATCGCGACCAGCTCCACGCCGCTGTTCATCTCCATGATCCCGAAAGAGAAGCGGACGCTTCCGGATACCGGATCATCGCCGAACATGGCCAGCAGAAGCCCGAACAGGGCGGCGATGACCCCCTTGATCAGGGATTTCCCCATCATGCCGATCAGCATCGTCATTCCCAGGAGCATCACGCTGAAGAACTCCGGCGGTCCGAAACGCAGCGCGATTCTGGCCAGCCAGGGGGCAATAAAGGTCAGCCCGACGACGGCCGCCGTACCGCCGATGAAGGAGCCGATGGCGGATACGCCCAAGGCCGTGCCGGCTCTACCCTGTTTGGCCATTTGGTACCCATCCAGGCAGGTGACGATCGAGGCCGCTTCGCCGGGGACGTTGATCAGCACCGAGGTGATCGTTCCGCCGTACATGGCGCCGTAATAGATGCCCGCCAGCATGATGATGGCGGAAACGGGGGACATGCTGAAGGTCAGGGGAATCAGGATGGCCGTTCCGGCCACCGGGCCGAATCCGGGCATGATGCCCACAAACATCCCCATGGTGACGCCGATCAGGCAGTAGAGCAGATTCCACCCGGTAGACGCAATTGCAAAGCCCTGCAATAAATGGTTAATCGTATCCATGGGTTTTCCCTCTTACCAGCCAAGGGCGTTGACCGGCAGCGGTACCTGCAGCCAAACAATGAAGATCCAGTACAAGAGGAGGGCCGTCCCCAGAGAAACGGGTGAGTTGAGGTACCATTTCAAATATCCCCTGAACATGAGGAACGTAACCAGGGTCGTGGCCACCATGAAACCGACATACTTGACGATTCCGACAAAAATAATCATATACAGCAACAGCAGGACAATGGTCTTGATCCCCCCTTTTCCCGGCAGCACTTTGCTCAAATCGACGGGATTTCTTTTGAGGGAATCGACGATATATAGGATCGCGAGGACGGCCAGGAACAGGCTTGTCCAGCGCGGGAGAAATCCGGGCCCGATCCCTCCCCCCAGTTGGCTCAGATAGTCGTATTCAAAGGAAACACCCAGCAAAACCAGGGCGAACAGGAGGAAAAAGCACCCTGCCCACAAGCCGCCGTTTTTGAGCATCATGTGGCACCTCGATTCCGCAAATCCCCCTAATACCGTTTGAGGTTATTTCTTCAAGACGGCGGGCACCAGCGTTTTGTACACGGTGTTCAGCTGTTGGATTTCCTTCAAAACTTCCTCTCCGGACTTATATTCGACCTCCAGGCCCATGTCGTCGGCGGTCTTGATAAACTCCTTTTCCGCCAAAACGGCTTTGTAGGCATCTTGAATCTTTTTCACCCGGTCCGCCGGGATGCCCGCGGGCCCGACGATGATCATCATGTGGGGATGGGCCACCTTGTAACCGAGTTCGATTGCGGTCGGAACATCGGGAACCATGGGGATCCGCTTGTCCTCGAGCGCGGCGAGGATCCGAATTTGACCGGCCTTCAGTTCCGCCGAGAACTCCACGGGCTGGCCGACGATGTAGTCGATATGACCGCCCAGAAGCGCCACGGCGGAGGGCCGCCCGCCGTCATAGGGCACGAACTGGGTTTCCATTCCCGCAATCTGGTTCAGATGCGTTCCCGCCAGATGCTGCCAGCTGGCCGTGGGCGATCC
>Ga0316605_10001927_pt1 | contig 11884 bp, 10 predicted proteins | sample OWC_soil_day20_n_FD_207666 | JGI IMG/M metagenome (GOLD analysis project Ga0316605, IMG submission 207666) | Wetland soil microbial communities from Old Woman Creek delta, Ohio, United States - OWC_soil_day20_noCT | ecosystem: Environmental > Terrestrial > Soil > Wetlands | place: USA: Ohio... | reverse complement strand
GCCGGCGATGGCTTGTCGGCCCTCCAAAAAACCGTTACTGTGGAAAATACCGCTGTAATTTCATATTATTAACGCAGTTTTTTAAGGCGTTTTGGAGATAGGGATGCCGCCCCCGCAAAAAATTCGTTTGGGTGACTTGCTGATCGAGCAGGGCTTGCTGACTCAAGAGCAGCTCAAGTTGTCGCTGGATGAGCAGAAACGGACCGGACGCAAGCTGGGGCGGGTCTTCGTCGAAAGCGGTTTCGTTACCGAAGAGGAAATCTCGCGGGCCCTGGCCCGCCAGTTGCGCATCCCCTTCATCGACCTCAAGAATTTCACGCCCAAGCCGGAACTCATCAAGCTGTTGCCGGAAGCGCCGGCCCGGCGTTTCCGCGCCATGGTCCTCGACCAGTTGCCGGATGGTCGTTTGCAGGTGGGCCTGTCCGATCCGACCGATTTGCAGGCCTATGACGAGATAACCCGCGTCGTCAAACGCGAGATCGATCTCGCCGTGCTGGCCGAAAGCCAGTTGCTGGCCATGATCGACCGCGTCTATCACCGCGGCGAGCAGATCACCGGCCTGGCCAAGGAACTGACCGCCGAACTGAGCGATGTGCCGGTCGAATTCGGCGATCTGCTCGGCCTGACTCCGGGCGCCGAGGATGCGCCGGTCGTCAAACTGTTGCAGACGGTGTTCGAGGAAGCGGTGCGCCTGCGTGCCTCCGACATCCACTTCGAGCCGCAGGAAAAGGGCTTGCGCATCCGCTTCCGCATCGATGGCGTGCTGCACGTGCAGATCGAGGCCGATGCCAAGATCTCCACGGCCGTTGCCCTGCGCCTGAAGCTGATGTCCGGCCTCGATATTTCCGAAAAGCGTCTGCCGCAGGATGGCCGCTTCGCCATCAAGGTGCGTGGCAATCCGCTCGACGTGCGGATATCGACGCTGCCGACCCAGTATGGCGAATCCATCGTCATGCGTCTGCTCAGTCAGAACACCGGCCTGCTCGGCCTCGATCTGGTCGGCATGCCGGAACGCGTCCTCGATCGCTTGCGTCATGCCCTGAAACGGCCGAGCGGTATGGTGCTGGTCACCGGGCCGACCGGCTCCGGCAAGACGACGACCTTGTACGCAGCGCTCAACGAACTGAACAGCACCGAGAAAAAGGTCATCACCGTCGAAGATCCGGTCGAATACCGGCTGGCCGGCCTGAATCAGGTGCAGGTCCATGAAAAGATCGACCTTTCCTTCTCGCGCGTGCTGCGCACCGTGCTGCGCCAGGACCCGGACATCGTACTGATCGGCGAAATGCGCGATCAGGAAACCGCCGAAATCGCCATGCGCGCCGCCATGACCGGCCACCTGGTGCTGTCCACGCTGCACACCAACGACGCCGTGTCCACGCCGATCCGCCTGCTCGACATGGGCGTGCCGCGCTACATGGTGGCCCTGTCGGTGCATATGGTCATCGCCCAGCGCTTGGTGCGCAAGATCTGCAACAACTGTCGCGACAGCTATACGCCGACCCCGGCCGAGCACGAATGGCTGCGCTACGAGCTGGCCGGCGACGTCGACCAACACCAGTATTTCCAGGGACGGGGCTGTGCGCACTGCGCCAACACCGGCTATCAAGGCCGCGGCGGCGTCTACGAATTCCTCGAAATGAGCGACGCCGTGGTCGAAGCGGTCAATCAGGGTGATCCCGGCGAATTCATGCGCGTGGCGCGCAACCAGATGGCCGGCGAAACCCTGCGTCGCGACGCGGTACGCATGGTGCTGGACGGCAAGACGACGGTGGCCGAAGCCATGCGCATCAGCAACCAGTACGAGGAATAAGCGGCGGTGGCCAATTTCGCCTACAAGGGTCGCGATAGCGCCGGCAAGCTGGTCGAAGGCGTGCTGGAAGGCCCTTCGTCGGGCGGCGTGGCCGATCTGCTGCACGGGCGTGGCATTACCCCGCTGTCCATCCTGGAGACTCGCAGCAAGGCGAAGTCTTCGGGCAGTGGCTTGAACGTGAATATCCAGCTCTTCAAGCCGAAGGTCGAGCATATCGACGTGCTGCTTTTTTCGCGGCAAATCCATACCCTGCTCAAAGCCGGCGTTCCGATCATGCGGGCACTGATGGGACTACAGGAGTCAGCAACCAATCCGGCGATGAAGGCGGTGATTGGCGATGTGCGGGAAAGCCTGGAAGGTGGGCGCGAACTGTCGTTATCGCTGGCTCGTCATCCCAAGGTGTTCGACGCGTTTTACATTTCCATGGTCCGGGTTGGCGAGGCCACCGGCCTGCTTGATGAAATCTTCCTGCGTCTTTACGACCATCTGGAATTCGAGCGTTACATGCGCGAGCAGGTCAAGTCGGCTTTGCGCTATCCAATGTTTGTCGTGATGGCGATGGCGGCGGCGATTGTTATCGTCAATCTTTTTGTTATTCCGGCCTTTGCCAAGGTGTTCGAGGGTTTCGGCGCCGAATTGCCGTTCATGACCCAGATTTTGCTCGGTTTCTCGAAATTCATGGTGGCCTGGTGGCCGGCGATGCTGGTCGGGCTTGCCTTGGCGGTATTTGGTTTCAAATCGTGGTGCGCCACGCCGTGGGGAAAGATACAGTGGGAGGCATTCGTTCTACGCATTCCCATTGCCGGGAAAATCGTGCGCAAGGCAGCCATGGCCAGTTTTTCCCGCAGCTTTGCCCTGAGCGCGCGTAGCGGGGTGCCGATCATGCAGGCGCTGACGAACTCCGCCCAAACGGTGGACAATAGCTATATCGCCCGCAAGATCGAAGGCATGCGCGATACGGTCGAGCGTGGCGAGAGCGTACTGCGTGCCGCCATCGCCGCTAATTTCTTCACACCGGTCGTGCTTCAGATGGTGGCAGTCGGCGAGGAATCGGGGGCGCTCGACGACATGATGGATGAAATCGGCCAGATGTATCAGCGCGAGGTCGAATATGAACTGAAAACCCTTGGCCAGCAGATCGAACCTATTCTGATCGTTTGTCTGGGGGCGCTGGTACTGGTTTTGGCCTTGGGTATCTTCCTGCCGATGTGGGATCTCGGCAAGGTGGCGATGAAACGATGAGGCCGTGTGCGGCGTTATCTTGAATTTGCCGTTGTGGTCAGTGTCATCGCCATTTTGGCGGCGACGGCCATGTATGCGTTGGATCACGCGCGCGGCCAGGCCGAGGAATCAGGCCTGCAAATGGAGGTGATGGCTATTCGGGCGCAACTGATGGAGGTGGCGGTGCATCGGGAAACCTTCGGGGGGGGCTTGCCGAGTAGTAACAATCCAATCGATTGGATTGCTACGCGACCGGCAAATTATCTGGGCGTCCTGGCGGATGCACCGGAAACGGGGGGGCGCTGGTATTTTCATAGCCAGAGCGGAGAATTGGTTTATCGCTTTCATGACGGGCATCTTGCCCGTTTTCGCCTCAGTCGTGAGGCTGGCCGCTCCGATGGTCGGGGCATGCCGGCCGGTATCGGCCTGTTGCGTTTGCCGGACCAACGGCAATAATGCTTGAGAAAGAAGGTGGCTATGTCTAAAGTGACGGACTTGATCGACGTTAAAGCAATTATGAATTCTCGATACAGTATTTCAGAGCGGCGGGTGGAACGTGGCCAGCAGGGTTTTACGCTGATCGAACTGATCGTCGTCATCATCATTCTGGGGATTCTGGCGGCGGTGGCCTTGCCGCGCTTCATCAACCTGCAACGCGATGCGCGCATCGCCAAATTGCAGGCGGCGCGTGGCAGTGTGTCGGCGGCTGCGGCGCTGGTACATGCCACCACCTTGTCGCGGGGGGGCGTGGTCGACAGTAATAATTGCGTCGATGGCAGCGTCAAAGCCAATAACAGCAACGGGCCGACCGGTACCGTGTGTACCGAAAGCGGCCTGATCCACATGGTTTATGGTTACCCGGCGGTGACGCTGTTCAGCGGTGATCCAGGGCTGCTGTCGGCAGCCGGTCTGACCGGGATCTTCAATCCAATCCAAGTGCAGCTTGAGGCGGAAGGTTATACTTACTCAGTATCCGGCAACGTGGCCACCTTCGGCGTGGTTGGCGCCACCGATCCTTCTACCTGTTTCTTTACTTACACCCAGCCGACCGTTGCTAATTCGGCAGCGACGATCAGCGGCCTGACTATTTCCGGATGTTGAATCATTTAAATTTATTAGAGGAGTCAAAAATGAAAACGGTACAAAAAGGTTTCACCCTGATCGAACTGATCGTGGTCATCGTCATTTTGGGCATTCTTGCCGCCACGGCCTTGCCCAAGTTTATCGACGTCAGTTCCGATGCGCGCGGCGGGGTGATGAAAGGGGTCGAGGGGGCCATGCGTGGGGCCAATGTCATGCTGTATGGCAAGGCTGCAGCGGCTGGATTGACCAATAAGACCACCACCGACACTCCTGCGCCGAGCGTTTCCACCAATGGTGCGACGGTCGCTCTGGCTTATGGTTATGCTTCAACTGTCGCCGAGTTGGTTAAGGTTCTGGATCTTAGTCCGGCGGCCGATTTTGGCAATACTGCGACGCCCGCTACCGCAACGTATACCGGTGTGATTTATCACAAGGGCTCCAAGGATGACGGTACGGATACCATAGCCGCAACTTCTCAGTGCCGTATCGAATACAAGGCAGCAACCTCTGCTACGGTTCCTCCGGAATATAAGCAGATTTTGGGCGGCTGCTAAGTTTCTCTGGCCAGCTTGCCAACGCCTGATTTTGCGAAGTCCGAGGTAACTCGGACTTCGCCATTTTCCGAGGCAAAAATGTCCGAACGCGGCTTCACCTTGGTGGAACTGGTTGTCGTCCTGATCGTGATCGGCATTCTGGCTGCGGTGGCCATTCCGCGTTGGACGGGGAGTAGCGGTTTCGAGGAGCGCGGCTTCCGGGATGACCTGGTCGCCGGGCTGCGCTATGCGCAAAAATCGGCCATCGCGGCGCATCGCACAGTTTGCGTCAGCTTTTCGACAACCGGGGCCAGTTTTCGTGTTTCCAGCGCTTTTCTGGCGTCTGACTGCACAACCGGTAGTTCCCTGCTTGGGCCGGATGGCAGTGTTTTTTTGGTGACCGCCAAAAGTGGCGTTCAATTCTCCACGCCGCCGGCCGATGTCATTTTCGATGCGGCAGGGCGTCCCGGTGGTGCGGCTAGTTTCAGTATGCCGGGATTGCCGTCCGATCTTGCCATCAAAGTCGAGGCCGAGACTGGCTATGTGCATTGAGCATTGGCGTCAGCGTGGCATCACGCTGATCGAACAGATCGTCTTCATCGTCATCGTCAGCGTCGGTGTGGTTGGCTTGGTGTCGGTGATGAATGCGTCGATCCGCAACAGTGCTGACCCGATGCTCACCAAGCAACTGATGGCGATTGCCGAGTCGGTGATGAGCGAGGTCATCCACCAGCCTTTTACCTGGTGCGACCCGGATGATGCACATGCGGCCACGGCGACGAGCAATACCATTTCAACGACCGACATCAATCAATGCCACGATACGGCTCAAACAACCTTCGGCCCGACGCCGGCAACGGAAACCCGTAACGGTACTGCGGGCAATGTTTTCGATAACGTGGCGGATTATGGCGGTTGGGATAGTACAAACGAGGGGGCGAATCTGACGGATGCGGCAGGTAACAACCCGATGACCGGCTTTAGTGCGGTGGTAGCCGTGGCTAATGCCGGAACATCTCTGGGTTTGGCGGACAACTCCGCCGCTTTGAGTATTACCGTTACGGTCACGTATGGTGCTGAAACTTATTCCCTGACTGGCTATCGTTTCCGTTATGCGCCGCGCTACTGATTTTTCTTCGGGTTTGCGCGTCGACCGCGGTTTTACGCTGGTCGAGATGATTATTTCCATCGTGATTTCCGGCGTGGTGTTGAGCATGGTCGGCATGTTCGGTCGCCGTCAGATCGAAGCCTACATGGATGTCGGTGCTCGTGCCGAACTGGCCGATGCGGCCGATACCGCCTTGCGACGTATCGGGCGCGATTTGCAATCGGCGCTGCCCAACAGCGTCCGCATGGATGCCGGAGGAACGTTTCTCGAATACGTTCCCATTGTGGACTCTGGCCGTTACCGGGCTGATCTTGGTGATACCAGTGATCCGCTGACCGGTGGTACTGCTCCCGGAGTATTCAATTTCGGCGTCGCCGACAGTAGTTTTCAGGTGCTTGGACCGGACATCAATCTGACTAATGCCGCTCGCCTGGTGGTGTTCAATCTGGGGATCCCCGGGTCAGACGTCTATGAAGGAAGCAGCAGTACGCCGGTGAGCGCCTACGATGCCGGGACGAAAATGCTCAGTTTTACCAGCAAAACCTTCAACTTTCCGTCGCCGCAAAATCGCTTTCAGCTGGTCGGCACGCCGGTGACTTACCAGTGTGCGCCACCGTATATCTATCGTCACCGAGATTATGGTTTCCAGTCGAGTGTGCCGACGAGCTTTGCCGGGGGGGGCGATATCCTGGTCGGCAATGTCGAGTCCTGTACCTTCAGTTACACCCCGGCAGTGCTTCAGCGCAATGGCATGGTGGTGCTCAAATTAAAGCTGACTCATCCGGGCAATAATGAAACGGTCAGCCTGTTGCATCAGGTCGAGGTGTTGAACACGCCATGAGAGGATTTTTACCCGATTTTCGCAGTCGACCGCAGCAGCGTGGCGTTTCAGTGATTTCCGCCGTCTTTCTCCTGATGCTGATGGGCAGTCTCGCCGCCTTCATGGCCAATCTGATTTCGGTCAGCCATTCGAATCTGGCCGCGGATATTGGCGGGGCACGGGCTTATCAGGCGGCACGGGCAGGGGTGGAATGGGCGATGTTTCAGCTTTATCCGAATGCGGCAACTGCGGCCGAGAAGCCGTTGCCGGCTTGTTCCCTCATTCCGGCAACGCCGCCAACCATACTCGATCACACCATCGTCGTGACTTGTGCCGCATTTCCCAGCGATACAACGGCCTACACTGAAGGCACCAGAACGATTCGTGTTTTTCGCATTACTGCGGTGGCCAAGGCAACCGGTGCCAAGGCACCGGGTATCGAGCGACAGGTCGAGGTCACTGTCGAAAAATGCCGGGATTCGACGATCACGGCGCCGCCGTACGATTGCTAACCGGGCTAACGAGTAGCGAGGTGCTGACGTGAGAGATACCAGAAACGGATGGAAAACAGGGCGGGTCTGGGCCTGGGTGCTGGCGGTATGGCTCGGTTTGCTGGCTGGCGAGGCGCTGGCTAATAGAACGATTACCTCGGTAACGGTGAATGGCGGAGCGACGACTACGGTAGCGCCGGGTGCCACGATCACCGTGGTTGTCAATGTGACGACCAACAACACAGGGAGTTCGCGCTGGCGTTGTACTTCGTACAGCAACCTGTCAGGGGCAGGCGATATCGATCATGCCAATCACGATAATAGCGGCAGTTACACGGAAACCTTCACGCTGACGGCACCGGCGACGCCAGGTACCTACAGTCCGTCGTTTGTGGCTTATAGCGATAGCGGGTGCAGCAATAATGCAAGCAATACTTACACGCTGACCAATGGGGTCGTAGTCCTGCCGCCGGTACCGGTCGTACAGTCAATCAACCGGGCCAGTTTCAACCCTTCTGCGGTTGGCACCACGGTGGCATGGACGGTGGTCTTCAATACCTCGGTGACGGGCGTCGATGCCAGCGATTTCAGCTTGGCCCAGACCGGCGGAGCGACCGGAGCATCGATCCAGTCGGTGACCGGTGTTGGCGATACCTGGACGGTTCAGGCGATGACCGGAACCGAGGCGGGTTCTTTGGGGCTCAATCTGGTCGATGATGACTCGATTATCGGTGCTGCCGGGGCCCTGGGCGGAGCGGGGGCCGGCAACGGCAACTTTACCGGGCAGTCTTACGCCCTCCTGGCGACGGCTTGTCCAAGCACCAGCGACATTCTTTTTTGCGACGATTTCGAACGATCGAATTCCGGCTCGATCGGTGGCGGGTGGACGGTGACCCCAACCAGTGCCACCAATTGTTCCGGGGCGGCCGGTAATACCGGTTGCGGGGGCATCGACAGCGATATTCCGCCGTTCAATAACTACGCTCGTCCGCGCCCCAATCCGACGCGCTCGATGTTTACCCGCTGGGCGCCGGTCACGGTGCAAAGTCCGACCGTCAATCTGGCGGGCAAGTCCGGGGCGCAATTGAGTTTCTGGATGCGGCGCGGCGATGATTCGTTCAGTGAGTGTCCGGAGGCTGTTGGGGAGAACTATCTGGTGAAGTACCGGGCCAGCGACAATACCTGGAAAATCCTGGCTCAGTACCCGTCGGCGCCGTCGGCTGGCTTGTGCGATGGCGGGCCGATCTATCTGCCGGTCATCGAATTGCCAGACGATGCCCTGCATGCCAATTTCGCCATGCAGTTCTATCAGCCGTCCGGTAGCGGCAAGTCCGGTTCGGGCGGTGCAACGGGGGTGGTCGGTTACGACTACTGGCATATGGATAACGTGATCATCCGCGAAACGCCGACCAGTTCATATACCGGCGCATTTTGTGACAACTTCGAAGGCGGCCTGGGACGCTGGAGCGTGACGGCCGAGGGGGCGCCGGGAACGGCGGCGATTGGCGATGCGCGCATTGGAACATTGACGGCGTTATCCCCGACCCATTCGCTCAATCTGCGTTGGGGTTATGTCACGGCCTCGACCTTCAAAACCGACTTGCGCGGTGTTTCCGGGGATATCACCTACTGGGTGAAGAGCGGTACGGGAACCATGGATCCAATATCCGGCGAAAATCTGGTGGTCGAATATTTGAATAGCAGCAAGGTGTGGACCCCGCTGGCGACCTATCTGGGGACGGTTGCCGCCGGCACCGTTTATAACGGTTCTTATCCCATTCCGGCCGATGCCAAGCATGCCGGCTTCCGCCTGCGTTTCCGGCAACTCAATGGCAGCGGTTACGACAAGAGCTATTGGCACGTGGACGACGTTTGTGTCGGTGACTTGCTGCCGACGGCCGACCTGGCGATTACCAAGACCCGCAACGGTTCGCTGGTGCCGGGGACCAATGCTACCTACACCCTCTCCGTCGTCAACAACGGCCCGGGCACCTTGTCCGGTTCGCTGGAGGTGGTCGATACCCTGCCGGCCGGCCTTAGTTACGTAGCCCATGCCGGCACGGGCTGGAGTTGCGCAGCCCCTGGTCAGGTAGTTACCTGTGGTTGGTCCGGTTCGCTGGCGGCGAATGCCTCCGCTCCGCCCCTGACCATTACGGTTGAAGTCAGTAGCAGCGCCACGGGGACACTGGTCAATACGGCAACCGTGTCGGGTACGGTCAATGACAACGTCAGTGGCAACAACACGGCAAGCGATTCGGCGGTGCTCTATTCCCCTAGTTATGTGTTCACCGACCGGGCCTGTACTACCGGCGTGGCCATTGGCAGCGGTGCCAATCCCTGTAATTTGATCAACTGGTCGCCGCAGGTGGCCGGGCAAAATTTGGGCGGCGTTTACATAACCGCGCTCAATAGCTCGGGCGTGCCGACCCAGCTGAGCAGTTCGACGGCAACAACGGTGGGGTTCCAGTTCGCACTGTCGTGTATCGACCCGACAGCCCATGCCAATCCCGATGCGCTGGCCTCTTTTTCGGCGACGGCCAATGCCTTTGAGCTCTGCGCACCCAGCGGTTCGGTGCCAACCAACTGGACGACTTCGACCAACCTGAGTTTCGCCGCTGCTTCGCCGAGCGTCGGCCCCTATGTATTCAATTATCCCGACGTCGGCAAGGTCGAGCTGTATATGCGCAACAGTGCGGCCACCAGCCAAATGGGGTCGAGCGGCCCATTTGTCGTGAAGCCTTATAGTCTGGTGCTGACCGATATCAAGCGGACGGCCGATGCCTCTGCCAACCCCGGCGCGGCGGATGCCGGCGGCGCGACCTTCGTACGGGCAGGCGAGGCCTTTTCGGCGACGGTAACTGCGGTCAACGCTTCCTGCGCCGCGAATTTGGCGACGTATCTCCTGCGGACTGAGGTGCCGGATGCCTGCAAGACAAAGAATTTCGGCAAGGAAGTGGCGCCCGAGGCGGTGTCGCTGTCGGCGACACTGGCCGCCGGACTCGGCCTGACAGCCAATCCGGGGGTGGGCAATGCCACGGCATTCGGCAGTTTTGTCGGCGGTTCGGCCAGCGGCAGCACTTTCTATTGGGATGAGGTCGGGATTATCCAGTTGGCGGCGGTGGTCGACGATCTCGACTATCTCGGTGCGGGGGCGGTCACCGGCTTGACCAGCGGCAAGGTCGGGCGCTTCTTTCCCGACCATTTCGATGTCAGCGTGACGCCGCAGTGTACCGGTTTTACCTATGGCGGGCGGCCGGAAACACCGCTGGTTCCCGGTCAGCCGTTTAGCGTCACGGCAACGGCCATGAACGGTCATGCCGGGGTGACCAGCAACTACAACACGACCAGCGGGTTTTCGAAAAACGTCAATTTAAGCGATTCGACGGCGTCGACGGCCGGCAGTCTGTATGTGGACTCGGTTGCCGGCGGCAATGGCGCCATCCCGGCGGGCAAGTTTGTAGCCGGGGTCGGAACGGTGCTGCATTCGGCAGCCTCCGGCAAGATTTCCTATGTGTTTTCCACCTTTCCAACCGTGACCACCGCGATTGCGGTTCATGCAGCGGATGCCGATTCGGCGACCGGTACGGCGATGATCGCCGGGGCCGATGCTTCGCTGTCCGTACGTTCCGGACGCCTGCTGCTGACCAATGCCTATGGCAGCGAATTGCTGCCCCTGCCGGTACCGGTCAAGGCGCAATACTGGACAGCGACGGGGTGGGTGCTCAATCAGGCGGATACTTGCACGGTGCTGACTACGCCGACCAATGGTAGCGGCTTGAGCAATAGCCTGAGCGGCAGCACGACGGCAAGCCTGACCTCGCCGCTGGCAACGGGCGATGCGCGTTTTCGCCTGACGGCTCCCGGTGCGGCCGGGGTGGTCGACATTTCCGGCGCGGTGTTACGGGGCGGCAATAGTTGGTTGTCGCTGTCCGCGCCGACTGCCCGCGCCTGCTTCGGTTCCTGCGGTCCACGCTCGCCGGTAATCTATTTTCGTGAAAGATTTTGATTGAAAAATCGTTGAAAAATAATATGTTGCAAGCTATCCTTTCGAAAAAGCTTTAGGTGGCCGGATAATGTGGCGGAAATTGGGGGCGAAATTCGAGCAGGGTTGGGGGGCGGTTGTCCGGCGAGCCGGGCGGCTGGATGTCGCCCATGTCTTGCGGTCGACCGGGAATTCGCCGGAAATTCGTCTCTACGACTCCTTCGCCATCGAATCCGGCGAGGCAGATGCCTTGTCGCGGCTGGCCCAGGCGCGCAATCTGAAGCGTTATCGTTGTGTCGCCTTGCTCGATGCGGCGTCCTATCGTCTGGTTCAGCTCGAAGCACCGGCGGTGCCGGTCGAGGAGCGGGCCGAGGCGACGCGCTGGCGGCTGAAGGACATGGTCGATTTTCCCGTCGATGGCGCCGCCATCGCCCTGGCTGAAATCCCCGGGGATAGCGGTCGTCAGGCACAGGTTTTCGCCATTGCCGCACCGCGCGAAGCGGTGGGCGAGTGCATGGAAATGTTCCGTCACGCCAAGATTCCGCTCGAAGCCATCGATATTCCGGAAATGGCCTTGCGCAACGTGGCCAAACTGTTCGAGGAAGAAAATCGCGGTTTGGCCTTCCTGGCGATCACCCAGGAAGATTGCCTGTTGGTCATCACCCATCGCGGCGAATTGTGTCTCTCCCGGCATATCGATCTGACCTCGACGGCGCTGGCGCAGGCGGACGAGGACAGGCGCGGCCAGCTGCTGGAGCGTCTGGCCCTGGAGTTGCAGCGCACCCTGGATAATTTCGACCGTCAATACAGCTACATCCCGGTTTCCCGTTTGC
>Ga0316605_10001926_pt1 | contig 11885 bp, 7 predicted proteins | sample OWC_soil_day20_n_FD_207666 | JGI IMG/M metagenome (GOLD analysis project Ga0316605, IMG submission 207666) | Wetland soil microbial communities from Old Woman Creek delta, Ohio, United States - OWC_soil_day20_noCT | ecosystem: Environmental > Terrestrial > Soil > Wetlands | place: USA: Ohio... | reverse complement strand
GCACTCGGGGCAAAGGCTTTCCACCTGTTTGGGGAGCCCCATGGGCACATTCTGGGTCGGGGGGTAATAGGATTCCACCTTTCCTCGCGCTTTCCCCATGGCCACCTTTCCCAAATTTCGGATTACCTGTCCTATAGCCATTTTTATCTCCTTTTCGCAGAAAATTCCTTTTCTGAATCTTCCTCTCCCCTCGCGGGAGAGGGTCGGGGTGAGGGGAAAGAAAAAAGAAAATCTCACCTTTTCCCATCCTTATCACCCCCACCCTAACCCTCCCCCATCAGAGGGGGAGGGTAACCAAATAGTTTCCGGATGGAAATAACCTTATATTGATGACTTCGTAAAAAGTCCATCTGCGTCGTTGCGCATCAACTTTTTTATGCGGTCCCTGAGGGGCGAAGCCCTCAGGGACCGCACTCCTCAGTTTTTGCGCGGCTTGCATCTGGAGCTTTTTACGAGAGCATCAATAGTAATAAATAGCAAATTCGGGGCCAGAAAAATGGCGGGTTTATGAATTATAACTGCTTTAATTCATTAATTATTTTTTCTTAAGAATCCTTTCCAGGAAGGTTCTTCGTGGATCTCGGGGGGGGTTTTACAAAATAACTAATAATTATAAATTGTTAAGCGTGCGAGGTTTTTTCTCACATCTGCGAAATTTGCAATCGCACTTTTATTCCACAAAATCCTCTTTTGAAATTCCGTATTTTTTGATCAAATTCTGGAACTGCCGGCGGTCCATGCCGACTCTTGCCGCGGAACGCTGAACGTTCCCCTTGCCTGAACGAAGAGCCTCCACGACGAACTTGCGCTCCACCTCCGCCTTCACTTTCTGCTGGATCTCTCTTTTCATCTGTTTCAGTTTCTCCCGGTCCGCAGGGGGGCCCGGAGTTTCCGTCCTTTTTTCTCCCGCCCCCCCCCGGATCTCTTCCGGCAGGTCCCGCGGCTCGATGACCTCCCCGGGGCAAAGAACAAGGGCCCGGACCAAGGCATTCTCCAGTTCCCGGACGTTCCCGGGCCAATCGTGGTTGGTGAGCATCTGCAGGGCTTCGCCGCTCAGCCGGCTGGCCCTTTTCCGCAGGTTGGCCCGGTGTTTGCGCAGGAAGTGCTCGGCCAGGATCGGGATGTCTTCCTTTCTCTCCCGGAGGGGAGGGATGGAAATCGTGATGACTTTGAGGCGGTAGTACAGGTCTTCCCGGAACGAGCCGGCTTCCACGGCCTGTTTCAGATCCCGGTTCGTGGCCGCGAGGATGCGGTTGTCCACTTCGATATCCACCGTTCCCCCGACCCGCTGGAACTTCTGCTCCTCCATCATCCGCAGGATCTTCACCTGGAGCTCCCGGGGCATCTCCCCGATTTCGTCGAGAAAAAGAGTCCCCCGGTCCGCCACCTCCAGGCGGCCTTTTTTCGTCTTCAGCGCGCCGGTAAAGGCTCCCTTTTCGTGTCCGAAGAGCTCGCTCTCCAGGAGCGTCCCGGGAATGGCCGCACAGTTGATCACCACAAAAGGACCGCTGGCCCGTCCGCTCCCCACGTGAATCGCCCGGGCAACCAGCTCTTTGCCGGTCCCGCTCTCCCCCTGGATCAGGACCGTCGTTTTCGTTTCGGCGACCTGCCGGATGAGATCGACCACCCCGGCCATGAGCGGGTGGGCGCCGATGATGTTCTCGGCCCCGTAGATCGATTTCAGCTCCAACTTCATTTCCCGGTTCTCATCCTCCAACCGGGAGACCGCCAGGGTTTTCTCGATCAGGATCTCCATTTCGTCCATCTTGATCGGCTTGAGAATGTAGTCGGCGGCCCCTTCCTTCATGGCCTGCACGGCGCTCTCCACGGTTCCGTAGGCGGTCATGATGATCACGGGCAACTCGGGCGCCGCTTTGCGGATCTCCCGGAGAAGTCCCAGTCCGCTCATCCCCGGCATTTTCATGTCCGTGACCAGGAGGGAAACCTCCTCGCCTTTAAGGATCTCCAGCGCCCGGGGCGCGTCCCCGCAGGTCAGAACGGCGTATTTCGGGCTCAGGTTGATCTCGAAGAGACGCTGCATCCGGGCTTCGTCGTCGACGATCAGAATTCGCGGTTTCATAGGACCCCAAGAATATATTCACCGCAGAGAGCGCAGAGACCGCAGAGGAAAAATTCAGGTAAAAGACCCCTATCTGAAAAAAGAAAAATGAAGCTCAGCTTGTCTAAGTCGGTTGTTGCCTTTTGATTCATTATCTCTGCGTTCTCTGCGCTCTCTGCGGTAAAAATTTTATTTCCCCGCCGGGATAGGCCCCACGGCGCCGAAACAGCCGAGCAATCCCTTGGCGGCGGGAAGGGAGATGGTGAAGGTCGTTCCTCGGCTCTCGTTTCTCTCCACGGAAATCTCCCCCCCGTGGTTTTTCACCACCCGGTACACGATCGCCAGGCCCAATCCCGTTCCTCCCTCCTTGGTGGTGAAAAAAGGGTCGAAGATTTTTGACTCGGCGCCTTCGGGAATGCCCACGCCCGTGTCGCTGACCCGGATGACCGCCCCTTCCCCCGGGTACTGGGCGAGGGAAATCTTCAGGGATCCCCCTTCCGGCATGGCTTCCAAGGCGTTCAGCTCCAGGTTTACCAGGGCCTCGCGGATCTGCTCCGGGTCCGCGTAAAAAGAGGTTTTCACCTGGGGGAACTGCGGGAGGATCTCCACTTTCTGCTCCCGCGCGGCCCCGGAGATGAGCTCGACCGTTCTTTCGAGAACCTCCCGCAGATCGGTCTCCCGGAAGGACGGGGCCTTGGGCTTGGCGAAATCCAGAAAATTGGTCAGCATGTCGTTGATCCGTTCCGACTCCTCCCGGATGAAATCCAGCATCTCCCGGCGCACCGCTTCGGGAACCATCTTGTTAAGCGTCTCCACCGAGCCCAGGATGATGCCCAGGGGGTTGCGGATCTCGTGGACAAAAGAAGCGGCCATTTCCCCGATGGAGGCCAGTTTTTCCGACTGCATCATCTGTTGGGCCTTGTCCTTGAGGTCCTGGGAGAGGAGGGCCCGCGAGATCGCCAGGGCGAAGGAGGGCGCCAGGGCCTCCAGGGCTTCGATCTCCATGATCGAAAAGCTCTTCCCCGATTTTTTCTGCCCCACGAGGAGGAACCCCGGCATCCCCTCTTCCCCTTCGAGGGGAATCGCCAGGGCGCACCCTTTTGCGACCAGATTTTGGGGGTCGGGTTGCAGGGAAGCGTACCTTTTGGCGTACTCCACTTCCACGGCCCTCTTGGAGTATTGCAGGTAGGCGACAAAGGGGCTTCCCACCGGAAAGACAAGGCCTTCCCAATCCCCCTTCCGGCCCAAAACGCGGTAGCACCCCGCCGCGGGTTCCAAAATCAGGACGGCCACCTTGTCCACATCCAGGGCCTGCGACACGAAATCCACGGTCCTTTGCAGCAGAACCGGCAGCTCCAGGATGCCCAATACCGCCCGGTTGAACTCGAAGAACTTGAGACGGAAAAGATACCGCTCCCGGTAGAAGAACCGGTCCATGAATTCCTCCACCCGCCTCTCCAGGGGGCGCAGGAGGAAAACGAGCGCCAAAACCAGCGCCGCCTCCACCAGCAGGGAGTTGGTCTCCAGTTTCCGGGCAATGATGTCGGTGACGTTCTTGATGAACAGAATGTAGATCACCAGAACCATCCCGGAGAGGACCGAGTAAACGATGGAGCGGCGGATGATGAAGTGGATGTCCACCAACCGGTACCTGACGATGGCCAGGGCGAAGAAGAAGCTGATCAGCAGGGAATAGAGGCTGGCCACAAAAAAGAAGGAGTAACCGAATTCCACGAAGTAATTGGTGACGTGGAGGACGAGGCCGATAAGGAACATGGCCACGATGCCCCCCAGGAGATAGAGGATCTGGAGCCTCTGGCGGGCGATTTTGGTCTGCCGGTAGGAAAGGATGAAGTTGACGACCCCCCAGGAAAAGCAGCCCAGGCCGGTCAGGCTGAGGATCAGGGCCAGGAGGTGGGACTCCAGGGGCCCCTTGAACTCGAAAACATAGTAAAAAATCGATCCGATCTGGAGGACCCGCCCGATGTCCACCTCCAGGAGGAGGATGAAGGGGACGAGAAAGGCCACCGGGCCGATATAGAGCAGGATGCTTCGCCATCCTTCCAAAAAATAAGTCAACCGCTGGGGAAAGACAAAAGAGAAGTGGAGGAAGAAAACCGGGAAAAGAAAAACCCCGGCGAAGATGACTTTGACCCCGATCAGGGCCGTGGAATGGAAATCGCTCTGGATCATGATGAGTTCGCCGATGTTCCAGGCGGCAAAGGAAAGCATGAGGAGGGTGAAGACCTGGTTCACCACGCCTCTGGGATTGTTGAAAAAAACAATCAAGCAGAGGGTGAGGTTGATGGCCAAAGCCAGGGCTGCGGGTATGGCGAAAACGCTCATGGCAAATCGGGTGAAAATCCCTGCGGCTGATTTTGCCCCATTTTACCGCATCTCGGCCGTTTGCTGAATAAAATTTGTGGCGGGGCCTTCCGCCCGGAACCGTCGGCCCGGCCGGAGGAAGGCTTCCATCGGAGGAAGGGGGAGGAAAGCCGTCCACGAGGAGCGCTTCCCGGCTTTGGCTTACCCTCACCCGTCAGCAAAACCGACCTCGGGACGCGCCGGCACGCCGATGGGTTCGGCGGCCGGGGCGAGCGGCCGCCCGCCCCGGCCGGACAAGCAAGGTTCGCTTAACCTGAAACAGGGGGCGGGGATCGGGAGCGGGGTGCGGAGGAAGAGTTTCTGTTTTTTCCTGCCCCTTGCTCCCAGCCCCCTTCACCCGCTCATGGGTGCGGGTCAATCCCGCTCCGGGCCGGGCAAACGGTCCTTTTAAGAGGTTTTCAAATATTTCCCGGCTACGGCCACGTGCAGCGCCGTGCCGAAAGGAAGCGTATCTTCGTCCAAGTCGAATTTGGGGTGGTGCCCCGGATAGACGATTCCTTTTCCTTCGTTTTTCGCCCCCAGGAAGACAAAGGTTCCCGGGACCTTTTCCAAATAATAGGAAAAATCCTCCGACCCCATGAGGGGGGTCTTGGGAAAAATCTTTTCGGCGCCCATGATCTCCCGGCCGATTTCGGCCACGAAGGAAGTCATCTTCTCGTCGTTGATCGTGGGCGGGAATCTCTTGTGCAGGATGAATTCGCAGCCACCCCGCATGGCGGCAACCACCCCGCGGATGATCTCCTCCACCCGTTTGGGCAGGTAGGCGCGGAGTTCGGGGCTGTGCGACCGGAGGGTGCCGCCGAACGTTACGGAATCGGGAATGATGTTGTAGGCGCCGCCCGCCTGGATCTTGCAGATGCTGACCACGGCGCTCTCCCGGGGGTCCACCTCCCGGCTCACGATCGTCTGCACGGCGGCAATGGCCTGCGAGGCGATGGCGATCGGGTCAATCGCCGTCTGGGGCATGGCGCCATGCCCCCCTTTGCCGGAGATTTTCACGTCGAAGAAATCCCCGGCGGCCATGATCGGGCCGGCCTTATAATGCAGGGTCCCGGATGGAAGAGAGACGTCGACATGAATCCCGAAAACCGCCTCCACCTCATCCAGGACCCCCTCGGCGACCATTTTCTCGGCGCCTTGGCCGGTCTCCTCCGCCGGCTGGAAAATGAAAACCACGTTCCCGGAGAGCTCGTTTTTCATTCCCGCCAGGATCCGGGCCGCCCCCAAAAGCATGGCCGTGTGCGCGTCGTGGCCGCAGCCGTGAAAAACCCCGGGGTTCTTGGACCGGAAGGGCAGGTTGGTTTCCTCCTCCATGGGGAGCGCGTCGATGTCGGCGCGCAGGGCGATGGTCTTCCCGGGCTTCCCTCCCTTAAGAAAACCCCGGACGGCAATGCCGCCGGCCATGACCCGGGTTTCGACTCCGAGGCTTCTTAAGGTCTCCTCCACTTTCTTGGCCGTCTTGAATTCCTTCAGGGCCGGTTCCGGGTTTTCATGGAAATACCTCCGCCACTCCACAACTTGCGGCTGGACTTTTTTGGCCTGTTCCAGTGCGGATTTCAATTCTCCCATTCTTTTTTCTCCTCGGCATTTCATTTTGCAATTTGCATTTTGCCATTTTCAATTTGCCCTTCTATCCGTTTGCCCCTCACCCCTCCCCCAGATAAGCCTGCCGCACCATTTCATTTCGGCGCAGACTCTCCGCCGCATCGCTGAGGACCACGGCGCCGGACTGGAGGACATATCCCCGGCCGGCCACCTGGAGGGCCATGCGGGCGTTCTGCTCGACCAGGAGGATCGTCGTCCCGGTTTCGTGGAGGCGGGTGATCGTCTCAAAGATACTGTCCACCAGCACCGGGGCCAAACCCATGGACGGTTCGTCCAGGAGCAGCAGACGCGGGTTGGCCATGAGGGCCCGTCCCGTCGCCAGCATCTGCTGTTCCCCGCCGCTCAAGGTGCCCGCCACCTGGCGGCTTCTTTCCTCAAGGCGCGGGAAAAGGGAGAAGACCCGCTTCAGGGTCGTTTCGATCCAATTCCGGTCCCGGATCGTAAAGGCCCCCATCTCCAGGTTTTCGAGAACCGTGAGCCGCCCGAAGATCCTCCTCCCTTCGGGAACCTGGACCACCCCCTTGGTGACGATCTCGTGCGCCGGGTACCGGGTGAGGTCCTCCCCATCCAGGCGGACGGATCCCTGGCGCGGTTTCAGCAACCCGCTGATCGTCTTCAGGGTCGTGCTCTTCCCGGCGCCGTTGGCGCCGATGAGCGTCACGATCTCCCCCTTCTCCACCGCCAAGGACACATCCTTCAAGGCGTGGATGTGGCCGTAGTAGGCGTGGAGCCGGGTCACCTCGAGCATCGGCATAAAACAACTTTCCCCCGCCGGGATTCCGGTATCCTTGAAAAAACCCTCATGCCCGACGCGCAATCAAAAGAGGGTGGGGGGTATAGGGAATCGGGGGGGGAGAAAGACCGGAAACAGATTTCTTTCCCACACCCTACCCCCTGCACCCTTTCAATGGGCGGCGCTCCCCCGCCCCAAGTAGGCTTCGATCACTTCCGGGTTGCTGCGGATTTCCGCCGGCGTTCCCTCGGCTATTTTTCTGCCGTAATCCAAGACGGTTACGGTCTCGGAAATCCCCATCACCACCCGCATCTGATGTTCGATCAGGAGGATGGTGATCCCCATCTTGTCCCTGAGGTGCCGGATGAAATCCATCATCCCCTGCGTCTCCCGCGGGTTCATGCCCGCCGTGGGCTCGTCCAGGAGGAGAAGCTTGGGCCTCGTGGCCAGCGCCCGCCCGATCTCCAGGCGGCGCTGGTCGCCGTAGGGGAGGTTCTTGGCCAGCAGGTCTCCCTTGCCGGCCAGGTTCACGAACTTCAAAATCCGCCGCGCCTCCTCGCCGGCGGCGATCTCCTCTTTCCGCGTGGCCGGGGCGCTTAAAATAATCCCGAAAAATCCGGACTTAAGATGCCCGTGAAGGCCCACCAAAATATTCTCCATCACGGTCAGGTTCGGGAAAAGGCGGATGTTCTGGTACGTGCGGGTGACCCCCAGCTGGACGATCTGATCCGGCAGCAGGCCGACCACGGAGCGGCCCTGGAAAAGGATCTCTCCCGCCTCCACTTTGTAGAACCCCGTCACGCAGTTGAAGAAGGTGGTCTTCCCGGCCCCGTTCGGCCCGATCACGCTGTGGATGCTCTGCTCCCGGACCTTGAGGTCCAGGTCATCCACGGCCACCAGCCCGCCGAACTGTTTGGTCGCCCCTTTTGCGATCAGAATCGCCATGGCTTCTACCGGGACCGGTCGGGGCTCGAAGCGGTTTTCGCTTCGGCTTCCTCCGGCTCCTCTTCGTGAAGTTCCCGGCGGCGCACCGCCTCCGGCCAGAGGCCTTCCGGCCGGAGAAGCATCATCGCCACCAGAACCGCCCCGTAAACAAGGAGGCGGTATTCGGCAAACTCCCGGAGGAGTTCAGGAAGGCCGACGAGGGCCACGGCCCCGAGGATCACGCCGGGGATACTGCCCATTCCCCCGACGATGATGACGCAAAGGATGTTGATTGAAATCATCACATTAAAGCTATGCGGGTAGACGGAGCCGAGCTTGGTGGCAAAGATGGCCCCGCTCAGGGCGGAGAAACCCGCCCCGGTGGCGAAGGCCAGCAGTTTCGTGGAAACCAAATTGATCCCCATCGCCTGGGCCACGTCCTCGTCCTCCCGGAGGGCCATCCAGGCCCTCCCCAGCCGGGAATCGCGGAGGCGATAGGAGATGAACCCGACGACGAGGCAGCCGGCAAGGATAAGATAATAGATCTCCTGCGGCGTTCCGAACTCCATGGCGCCGATGGCGATCTTGGGGATCTTGCCCACCCCCTGGGCCCCCCCCAGCCAGGGGCGGAGGAAGTCGGAGAGAACGAGAATGCGGATGATTTCCCCGAACCCCAGGGTGGCGATGGCCAAATAGTCCCCGCGCATCTTGAGAACCGGGATGCCCAGGAGAACCCCGAAGAGGACCCCGAAGAGGATGGCGAAAGGGAGGGCGGTCCAGAAGGAGAGGGAGAAAAAACCCAGTTCCGGCGAGGTCAGCAGGGCGATGGTGTAGGAGCCGATGGCGAAGAAGGCCACGTAGCCCAGATCCAGAAGGCCCGCGTACCCGACAACGATGTTCAGCCCCAGCCCGAGGAGGACGTAAAGCCCGACGATGGTCAGCACTTCGCTCAGGAAAAGACCCAGGATCTGCGGCAGGACCAGGAGGAGAAGCGCCACCAGCAGCCATCCGGACAGGCGGACCGTCTTCTGCCTGGCCGGGCTCATCCGCCCGAAGGCCCTCTGAATCGCCGGTCCCTTTCTCCCCCAGAGGTGCGTCGCCGAGCCGATCCCGGCAAATAGAAAAACGGCCCCCCCCAACGACAGCCCGTTGACCTCGTAGAGCCAGTCGTTGATCACGGCCAGGGGCCCCCAGAGAGCGAAGGTCGGCGCCAGCAGGTCCTGCAGCACTCCCATCGCGACCAAGGCCCCGCAGGCGGCGCCCAGGGTTTTGCGAACCCGGGGCGAGGCGAGGAAGAACAAGCCGGCCACGATTCCGCCCGCCGCTCCTATGCCCAGGAGGAGGCAGATCCCTGGTCCCAACTCCTGCTCGAACGTGAGCAGCTTAAAGAGGAGCGGGGAGGCGTTGATGAAGACCTTGCGGAGGTTCAGGTGGCCCCCCAGGAAGATGAAAAAACCGAGGACGGCGGCGGCGGTCAAACCCGCAGCCGCGGCGTTCGCGAGGCGGCCGAAGGGACGGGGCCCGGGCGTTTTTCTTGCGGCCTGATAGGAGGCGAAAAGACCCACCGTGAGCAGGAGCGTCTGGCCCAAGGTGATCCCCTCGGAAATGATGAAGCGCTGGCTGAAAGCCTCCACCATCCCGATCAGGGAGATGAGAACGGCCACGCCCCCGGCGATGAGGCCGATTTTCATCCCGCTCTGCCAAAGGCCGAATCCCGGTTGCATCCTTGCCGGCATTCCTTTCAGGCTTTTTTGACGGCCAGGCGCTCTCCCAAGAGCCCGGTGGGCCGAAAAATCAAAACGAGCACAAGCATCGTGAAGGCGATGGCGTCTTTGAGCTGATACGGGGCTACGATGCCCAGGCCGTCCAGGAAGAGGCTCGGCCCCACGGACTCAACCAGACCCAGGAAGATCCCCCCCAGCATCGCCCCGGGGATGTTGCCGATCCCGCCCAGAACGGCGGCCGTGAACGCCTTGATCCCGGGGATGAACCCCATGAAGAAGTGCACCTGCTTGAACATCAGGGCGTAGAGGACCCCGGCCGCTCCGGCGGACATCCCGCCGATGACAAAAGTCGTGACGATCATGCGGTCGGTGCTGATCCCCATCAGGGAGGAGGCTTCCTGGTCCTCGGAGACGGCGCGGATAGCCTTGCCCACCCGGGTCCGCTGGACAAAGAGATACAGCCCCGCCATGAGCAGCGCCGCGGCGATAATCACCACGGCCTGGAATTTCAGGATTCGAAAGTCCCCCAAGAGCCACTGCCCCTCCAGAATTTTCACCACCGGGTAAGCCTGGAAACCCGACCCGTACAGCCCCCGGAACGTATACTGGAGAAAGAAGGACGCGCCGATGGCCGTGATGAGGGGGACCAGGCGCGGGGCGTTGCGGAGCGGCCGATAGGCCACCCGCTCTAGGAGAACGGCAATCAACGTGGAAACGGCCATGGAAACGATGAAAACAACGGCCAGGCTCAGGACCGGGTGCCGATCCAGGAAGCCGGAAGAGGCAAAAGCGGCGGCCACAAAGTACGCCGTGTAGGGACCGCCCATGAACACCTCGCTGTGGGCGAAGTTGATCATCCTGAGGATGCCGTAGACCATGGTGTAGCCCATGGCGATGAGGGCGTAGATACTCCCCTGGGCCAGCCCGAAAACGACGAAGTCAAACCAGTGGTGCCCTTGGTAGCGCCCCGAGGCGAGAGTGGCCGCGGATCCCCAGACGATCAGCAGCAGGATCGCCCCTCCGGTAACCCACATGAGGAAATCCGTGACCGTAATCCGCTCCCGCCAGCCTTTGAGATTCATTTCCTTCCTTTCGGCCGTAGGCCGAGGTCCTCCTCTGTTCGCAACCCCACCGCCTCGGGAGGGTGAAAGGTTTCCGTAAATCACCCCCACCCTCGCCCTCCCCGTAGGTGTGAAAAAATTGGGTGGGTCTTTAGTTTGTCATTCCGGCGAAAGCCGGAATCCAGCCTTTGCAAAGCGTTACAAATTTCCTGGACCCCGGTTTTCACCGGGGTGACGGCTCAAATTCAATTTTTTCACACCTTCCCCCGTCGAGGGAGAGGGAAATTCCTTTCTCAAAATATCAACCCTCTCACCTCCGGGGGGAGGGGAGGGTGAGGGAGAAAAGGGGAAATGGAGAACCGTCAGAGACGCCGGGCTCAGTAAGGCTTCCAGAAGGGCACTTCCGGCATGGCCAATTTTTTCACGTTTTCTTCCGCCGTTTTGTAGACGGCGATCCTCGGGTCCGCGCAGTCGCCGTAGGGGTCGCAGCTCAGGTTCCCCGTGAGGCCTTTCAAATTCTTGGTGGCGTAAAGGGCGTCGCGAAGCTGCTGCTTCCCGATATGCAGGGTTCCATCCGGGGCCTTCTTCGCCACCTTTTCGATGGCGGCGAAGATCATCAGGGCCGCGTCATACCCGTGCGCATGGAAGGGGGCGATCGGTTTTTCCCCGTACTTCTTCTGGTGCTTGGCCACGAAATCCTTGTAGCCGGCCCCGAAGGCGGAAAAATCCGGGCTCGAGTGGTACATGCCGACCGCCGCCTCTCCCGCGGCTTTATAGAAGTCCGTGGAGAAAATACCGTCGGCTCCCATCAAGGCAACCTTTTCGAGGCCCTTCACTTCTTTCACCTGCCGGGTGATGTGCCCGCCCGCGGCGATGAAAATGGGGTAGTAGAGAAACTCCGGCGCCCCCGTGGCGATCTTGGTCAGGACCGGGCGCATATCGGTGTCCGTGGGCGCCACGGCTTCCTGGGAGGTGATGGTCCCTCCCATTTTTTTGAACGTCTCGGCGAAAACGGCCTGCAGCTGCTCGGCGTAGACGCTCCCGTCATGAATGGTGGCCGCTTTTTTCACCTTCAGCTGTTTGATGGCGAACTCGGCCGCCACGGCTCCCTGGATTTTGTCGTTGTGGGCGGTCCTCAGGTACCCGTCATAGTCGGGCCCCCGCTTGGGGTCCGTCAGGTAAGGGGCGGTGTTGGAGGGGGAAACGGTGGCGATGCCGGCTTTCCAGAGAATCGGGGCGCCCGGCCGGGCCTCGCTGGAGCAGTTGGAGCCGACCGCCGCCACCACCGTGGGGTCGGCCGCCAGCTTTGTAGCCGCCGCCTGTCCGCCCTCGGCATTGCACCCCGTGTCCTGAACGGTCAACTTGATGGGGTGACCCAGAAGTTTCCCGCCCTT
>Ga0316605_10001925_pt1 | contig 11890 bp, 8 predicted proteins | sample OWC_soil_day20_n_FD_207666 | JGI IMG/M metagenome (GOLD analysis project Ga0316605, IMG submission 207666) | Wetland soil microbial communities from Old Woman Creek delta, Ohio, United States - OWC_soil_day20_noCT | ecosystem: Environmental > Terrestrial > Soil > Wetlands | place: USA: Ohio... | reverse complement strand
AGCCTGTTCGGCCAAAATGCCGTGCCGCGGCGCGACCTGATCAATTTCTGTTTTCACCTGGAACAACTCGCAGCAGCCGGCGTGCCCATCCTCGAAGGACTGGCCGACCTGCGCGACTCGATCGACCACCCGCGCTTTCGCGAAGTGATCGCCGGCCTGATCGAGAACATCGAGGGCGGCCAGACGCTGTCACAAGCCATGGCCGAACACCCCGAGGTCTTCTCGCCGGTGTTCGTCAATCTGGTGCGGGCCGGCGAAACCACCGGCCAGCTCTCCGAAGTCCTCGGCAGCCTGTCCGAATCGCTGAAATGGGAAGACGAACTCGCCGCCCACACCAAGAAGCTGCTGATCTACCCGGCCTTCGTCGCCAGTATCGTGCTGTCCGCCACCTTCTTCCTGATGGTGTACATGGTGCCGCAGCTCAAGATGTTCGTGAAGAACATGGGGCAGACCCTGCCCCTGCACACCCAGGTCCTGTTTTTCGTCTCCGACCTGATGGTCGGCTACTGGTATCTTTTCCTGACCGTACCCTTCATCGTCGTCTTCGCCATCCTCCTCATCCTGCGCCACAACCCGCTGGCCCGCGTCCAGATGGATTCGTTGAAGCTGCGTATCCCGATCGTCGGCCCCATCCTGAAAAAAATCATCCTGTCGCGCTTCGCCAACACCTTCGCCATGCTCTACGCCTCGGGCATTCCCATCCTCGAATCGATCCGCGCCACCCAGCACATCGTCGGCAACCGCGTGATCCGGCGCGCCCTGCAAAGGGTCGAACAGTCGATCCGCGAAGGGCAGAACGTCGCCGGAGCTTTCCACGACGTCGGCCTCTTTCCGCCGCTGGTCGTGCGCATGCTGCGCATCGGCGAAAACACCGGCGGACTCGACAAATCGCTGCGCAATGTCAGCTATTTCTATAACCGCGACGTCAAGGAAGCCGTCGGCAAGGCACAGGCCATGATCGAACCGATGCTCACCATGTTCATGGGAGCCCTGCTCGGCTGGATCATGCTCTCGGTCATCGGTCCCATCTACGATGTCATCAGCAAGATAAAAACGTGATAACCCGCCGCCTTCTCTATCTCAACACCCATCGGCTTTCGGCCTGGCTGTGGCAACGCGGCAAGCTGCTGCCGGAAGGCATCTTCGAAGCGCGCGACGAGGATATTGCCCGCTTTGCCGATTACCTTAGCAGCCATCGCCAAAGCCAATACGCGCTACTGTGCAACGTCGCCGAAGAAGGGCATACCCAGGAAACCATCCCCTACCTGCAAGGGGGCGACCGCAAGGCCCTGATCGGCCGCAAGCTCAACCAACACTTCCCCGGCACGCCGCTGGTCAGCGCCTTCTCGCTCGGCTACGAAAAAACCAAGCGCAAGAACGAAAAACTGCTGCTCAGCGCCTTGACCAACCCGGAGCATTTCACCCCCTGGCTCCAGTGCATCGCCCGTACCGAAGTGGCCCTGGCCGGGGTATATACCGTTGCCCAACTAGGCGGCCTGCTGCTCGGCAAGCTCGGCCACAAGCCGGCCCGCTGCCTGTTGCTGACCGTGCAGGATCATTCGATCCGCGAGAGTTATCTGGTTGGCGGGCAAACCCTGTTCTCGCGCATGGCTCCGCTGACCGACAGCAGTACCGCCGGCGTCGCCGGCAGCCTGGCGGCGGAGGCCGGAAAACTGCACCAGTACCTGCTCGGCCAACGCCTGCTCGGACGCAACGAAACCGTTCCGGCCTTCGTCCTGGCCCACCCGCAAGCGCTGACGGCAGTGAACGGTGCCTGCATCAACAGCGGCAATCTCCAGTTCGAGATTCTCGACAACCATCGTTGCGCCGAAAAGCTTGGCCTGGCCACGCCCCCCCAGGACAGCCGCAACGAATTGCTCTTCCTGCACCTGCTGGCCATCGCGGCTCCCCGCCAGCAATTTGCCGACGAGGACCGGCGACACCACTATCGCCTGGCACAAATCCGCCAAGGCCTGTTGGGGCTGGGTGCCATCAGTCTGCTCGGCGGCCTGCTGTTCGGCGGCAAGGAGTTGTACCAGGCGCACCGCCTGCAAGAGGAAAGCCAGGCCCTGGCCATCGCCGAAGCCGATTTCAACTGGCGCTATCAGGAAATCGCCAAGACTTTCCCCCAACTCGACATCGACAACGACACGCTACGCCGGCTGACCAGCCGTTACGCCGAGTTAAGCCAGCTACAACGCCACCCGGGTCTGGCCTATCGCCTGCTGGCCCGGGCTCTCGACGAGTCGCCGGCGATCCAGCTGGAAAAGCTGGACTGGAAGCTGGCCAACGGCGACGAAATCCTCACCGTGCGCGGCACGATCAAAACGCTTCCCGGCACCAATTCCCGGCAACTGCTCGCCACTTTCGAGCATTTTTCGGCCCAATTGGCCGTCGACCGCAACACCTCGCTCAAGATCCTTCAGCAACCGCTGGATATCGAATCGGGACACAGTCTGCGCGGTGGCGACCGGGAAGACGAACGTCCATTGCCCGCCGGCTTCGTCGTCCAGATCACCCGAAAGATCACTCCATGAAACTCGACCAGCGCGACCTGATAAAACTGCGCCTGCCGCTGCTCGCCGCCATCATCCCGATCGCCGTCGCCGCGCTGTTCGCCTGGTGGAGCAACGGCATCGCCCAGCAATCTGGCAGCATGCGCAACATCGCCGCCAACCGCAAGCAGCAGATCGAACAACGCCTGCTCCAGGTGCGCACCGAAGAGCAGGACCTCAAGGAGCGCACCGCCCTGTTCCTGCGCCTGGAAAAGTCGGGCCTGATCGGCGACGAAAAGCGGCTCGACTGGACCGAGCAATTGCGCGATCTCCAGCGCCAACTCCTGCTCCCCGGCATGAGCTACGAGTTCGGCCCGCAAAGCCCACTGGAAAAGCTCAGCGGTGGCAGCTACGCTTATCACAGTAGCCCATTGAAAATTCAGTTCCGCCTGCTGCATGAAGAAGACCTGCTCAACTTCATCGGCCGCCTGCAACAGGAAGCCAAGGCGCTGGTGCGGGTGCGCAGCTGCTCCCTGGTACGCGAGACCAGACAAGGAGCCAACGGCAATGCGCCATCCCTGCTCAACGCCGAATGCGAAATGGACTGGATCACCCTGCGCCGCGCCAGCAGCAATCCATGACCATGAACCATCGAATCAACGCCCTCGCCCTGCTCATCCTGTGCTCCAGCCAGCCACTCTTGGCCGGGGAGGAAGCGCTTGGCCGCCTTTTCTTCACCCCTCAGCAACGGGCCGTACTCGACCGTCAGCGTCTGTACAACCCCAACCCGCAGATGGGCCTGGAACGCGAATCGAGCTACACGATCAACGGCGAAGTCCGGCGCAGTAGCGGCCCGGGCGTCCGCTGGATCAACGGCGAAGCCGAGACCAGCAGCCCGAGCGAGCCGCCGGTGGCCGTCGGCGACACCTACCACCCGACCACCGGCGAGAAGCAGGATCTGCTGCGTGGCGGACAAATCCTCATCCGCCGCCAGAGCAAACCGGTACCGCCATGACTACCCGCAACCCCATGCCACGTCGGCAACGGGGTGCCGCCCTCCTGATGCTCCTGGTTGCCCTCCTGATGGCCGGCAGCTATCTGGTGTACCGCAACAGCAATCTTGGTCATACCCACTACCTACAGAGCAACCAGCTGGCCGCCACCCTGGCCCGCGCCAAGGAAGCGCTGATCGCCCGCGCCGTTACCGACGCCAACCGCCCCGGCAGCCTGCCCTGCCCGGACCTGATAACCGACGATAGCGGGCTGAGCAATATCCCGAACGACGGCAAAACCGACATGTTTACCATGACCCAGTGCCCCAGCTATGTCGGCTGGCTGCCCTGGGTCACGCTCGATCTGCCGGAACTAACCGACGACACCGGCACCCGGCTGTGGTACGTGCTGGCCCGCGAACTGCGCGACGACGAGAACGCCCAACCAATCAACAGCGACACGCCGACGACACTCAAAATCGACGGCAACAGCAACATTGCCGCCCTGATCATTGCACCGCGCGGCGCCATCGGCAGACAAAACCGCCCATCGAACAATCCGGCCGACTACCTCGATGGCGAAAACGGCAACGGCGACGATGACACTTACGTCAGTGGCCCGGCCGGCCCCGACTTCAACGACACAGTTACCGTCATTACCCGCCAGGAACTGATGGCCGCCGTCGAAAAGCGGGTCGCCAACGAAGTCAAATCCTGCCTGGAACAACACGCCGCTGCCGCCGCCAACAGCCAACACCACTACCCGTGGCCGGCACCATTTTCCAGTAGCAATCTACAGGGCAAGGCCGGCAGCTATTTCGGCCAGGTCCCGACCACCCAACCCGGCGGCGGGACCGATCCCCTGCTGCAACAAAACATCGGCGATCTCGGCACGACTCGCAGCGCCCTGGCCGGCGCCAGCGACGCCAACCAGCAACTGACCCTCATCCTTGGCCTGAACGAAACTCTGAACCAATCCCGCAACCTGTTCGACGCCCTGTACATTGGTGCCACCAAACTCTGGCAGGCCAGCCAAAGCAATGCGAACCCGCTTGCCGCATTGACTACGGAATTGAACAACGACCTGCGCCCGAACAATCGGGGCAATGTCAGCATCATCAATAGCGAACAGGCACGGATCCGCAGCTTGGCCACAACAGTACAAGGACTGATCGATATCCTGCCCAAGGCCATGGACGAAAACGGCATCGATGCCTTCCCCGACGAACTGAAAAAACGGACCACCACCTTCGCCAGCCTATCCAGCGTCGCCAATGCCCAGGCCATCGTCGATCTGCTCAGTCGCAGCACGACCACGCATGTCGACATTGCACCCAAACTGAATACCACCCTGGCCGCTGCCCTCAATGCGCTCGGCGCCATTCAGGCCGCAGCGGCTGCACCGGGCGATAGCGGGCTGGCTGACGCGGCGACGGCCAGCGCAGCCACCCTGAGCAGCGCCAGTTCGGCTTTGCAGAACACCATCGAGAACAGCCGGATCAACACCCAGGCCAGCGACATCACCCCCTATGCCAGCCAACTGGCAAGCCTGAACACCAGCTTGAACAGCGCCCCCAGCGCCGGCAACCTGGCCATGTTGAACGCCAAGCTCAGTGAAACCAAGGCCATCCTCGAACATATCGCCACCGGCACAACGAGCATTGTCGCCGCCCGCAGCAGCAGCCTTCAGGCCTTGAGCGATGCGCTGACCGCGACCCAGGCAGCCAACGATTACCCGCTGATTGCCAGCACTACCGCGACTGCCATCAGCCAGATCAACAACCTGGCAACCCAGATGGCCGCCAACGATGACAATCTGGCACGCACCAGTCTGGCCGCCGCCAGCGCCGACTTTATCGCCGCCCAATCGACTTTTGCCGGTCTGAATATCAGCAGCACCCGGGCCAGGGTACCCTACGCACGATCCCTGCAGGTGGCTGCGGTCGACGTCGATTTCTGGGCAAAAATCATCGCCAGCGAAGCCTACGACCTGGCCACCCGTGCCAAGGCGGTTCCGGTTGCCGTCAACACCGACTTCAGCACGGCCGTCGTCCTCGATGGCTCGGCCTATCAAGCGGCCAGCACGACACTCGCCGGCAGCCAGGCAACGGCAGTGGCGATGCAGGCCTATCTGGCCACCCCAACCACCAACAAACAAGCGGCAGCAGCTACAGCTCTGGCCAATACAATCGGACAAGTCGACAACCTGCTCGGCCTAGCCAATGATGTCGACGGCACCTTGAGCGGCAGCACGGCTACGGCCTTTCCACTCATCTGGCTGGCCAGCCGCTGTGATTTCCTGCAACCCTCGCAAGCTAGCTGGTGGAACGCCAACCAGTGGGCGAACACGCTGTTCTACCAGATTGGCAACAGGCAGATGGCCGCGCCGGGAAGCCTGACGGTCAACGGCAGCGGCAACTACAAGGTGGTTGCCATAGCCGCCGGGCAAGCACTCCCGCCACAAAATCGTGCCACACGCAGTTCCCCCAATTTCTTCGAAGGCATCAATGCCGATGTTTCGCGGGATGGCAATGCCAGCAACCCCAAACCGGATTTTGCGAGCAAGCCGCCGACAAGCACCTCGAACGACCGGCTGGCATACTAGTCACCATGATGAAAAAGCCCTCTTCCGCATTTGCTGCCGGCTTCACCCTGATCGAACTGAGCATCGTCCTGATTATCGTCGCCTTGCTATCCAGCGGACTGATGCTTGGTTTATCGAGCCAGCGCACCATTCGGGAAAACGCCGATGCCCAGCAACAACTCGACTACGCCAAGGAGGCCCTGCTCGGTTTTGCCATCAGCAACGGCCGACTGCCTTGCCCGGCCGACCCGACCCTGGCCAACACGACACCGCTCGCCGGCAAGGAAGACTGCACGCGCACCCATGGCGTCCTGCCGTGGACGACACTGGGCATCCAGGAGCTCGACCCCTGGGGCCAACGCTTCACCTACTTCGCCAGCAGCAAATTCACCGGTGCCCTGCCGGCCGGCGCACAAGCCAGCTTCACGCTCGACACCGGCGTCTTTCCCAACAACTCGGGCACGGCAAACATTCTCGACAACAGCGGCGGCAATACCATCGCAGCCGACCTGCCGGCAGTCATCGTCAGCCACGGCAGCCGTGCCGCCGGCGGCTACCAGTCGGCCGGCAACCAGCTCGCCGGCGCCTTCGGCGATGAACTGGAAAATAGCGACGCCGACCAGAACTTCATCAGCCATACCCCCAGCGACATTTTCGACGACCAAGTGGTCTGGATCCTCCCCAGCATCCTCAAATCCAGGCTGGTCGCCGCCGGCCGTCTGCCCTGAGTCTTTCTCGTTCCCTGTTGATTTCCGGGCCAACCACTGCCACACTGAAATCAAGCAAATAACATAAACAGCAGCCAACAGATGAGCCAACCCGCCTTTCTCGACGCCCTGCGTAGCGCCGGCATTCGCGCCGACGACGACGCCGAGATGCGTCTGAAAAAATCGCTGCTCATCTTTGCCACCGGCCTGGTCTGCCTCGGTTCGATGTTGTGGCTCTTCCTTTACGGCCAGTTGGGACCACAGCTTTCGGCGACCGCACCGTTCCTCTTCCAGTTATTGCTGGTCGGCAATCTGTTGTTTTACTTTCGCAGCGGCAATTTCGACTTCTTCCGTTACTCCCAGCTGGCGCTGTTCCTCTTCGCCCCCTTCGCCGTTCAGTGGAGTATCGGCAACTTCATCACCTCGAGCGGTGCCAGCCTGTGGGGCCTGCTCGCCCCGATCGGCGCCGTCTTGTTCTTTGGTGTGCGAGAGTCGCTGGCCTGGTTCACCGCCTACATTTTCCTGACCGCCCTCTCGGGTTTCTTCGACTACTTCCTGGCCGACAGTATCGGCAGTTCGCCGCCGGTACCGGTACGAACCAGCGTCTTCTTCTTTGCGCTGAACTTTGCGGCGATTTCGACCATCGTTTATCTCCTGCTGCGCTACGCCGTGCAGGAGAAAACCAAAACCCAGACCCGGCTGGAGGAAACCCACCGTCTGCTTCTGGATGAACAGGAGCGTTCGGAGCGCCTGCTGCTCAACATCCTGCCCGGCCCCGTCGCCGAACGCCTGAAGCACGACAAACAAACCATTGCCGACGGTTTCGCCGATGTCACCGTGATGTTCGTCGATATCGTCAACTTCACGAAAGTTGCCGAAGGCCTGTCGCCGCAACAGGTGTTCTCGATGCTCAACCGCATCTTTTCCTCCTTCGACGAATTGGCCGAAGATTTCGGCATGGAGAAGATCAAGACCATCGGCGATGCCTACATGGTGGCCGGCGGCCTGAACAACGAGCAAGGCAATTACTCCAAATCGATCGCCGATCTGGCGGTGGCCATGCGCGACCTGTTGCACCGCGATTTCTCGGTCAACGACATGCACCTCGAAGTACGCATCGGCATTGGCACCGGGCCGGTCGTCGCCGGCGTGGTTGGCAAGAAGAAATTCATTTACGACCTGTGGGGCGACACCGTCAACCTGGCCAGCCGCATCACCAGCGAAGGCGTTCCCGGCATGATTCAGGTCGATGAAACAACCTATCACCGCCTGGCCAACCACTACGCTTTCCACGAACCACAGACCCTTTACCTCAAGGGCAAGGGCAACACCGTGGTCTATCGCCTGATCGGCCCCAAGGGCGCCACCCCGGCCGCACCGGAAAGTCTCACTGCCGGGCTGCCAGAGTAAAGCTGACCGCCCCCGTCCGGTTTTCTTCCAGACGCAATTCATAACCCGCCGCAGTGGCTTGGCGCGCCGCGTGATAGAGACCGATCCCCAGGCCATCCTCCGAAACCACCGGCTCCCGGAACAAGGCCTCGGCAATTTTGGCGGGAATGGAACTACCGTTGTCCGACACCCGCAGGCACTGCTCGGCGAAATGAACCGAAATCTCCAACCCGCCCTCGCGCTGCCGTTTGTTCAGGGCATTCTGTAACAGGTTCTCCGCCACACTGTCGAACAAACTGCCAGGCAGCTTACTATCCTCAGCCAGCGGCGCCGCGCTCCAGCAGATGCCCAGTTGGGCATGGCGATCCTGCAACCCCGCCCACCAAGTTGCGGCATCGACCGTCGCCGACGCTTCGAAGCGGGGCGCCTGAAGCTTTTCCAGCGTCGATTTAAGACGTTCGGCAATTTGCGGCAATTGCCGTCCGAGCAGACCGGTCAGCGCCACCGGATCACCCGGCTGATTGGCCGCATAACACAGCACCTGCAAGGATTGCAGCAGATTCTTGACATCGTGGGTCACACGCGCCCCGGTTTCGTACAGCGCCTGCTGGTAGGCCATCTGCCGCAATTCGTGGGCCTGCCGCTTGACCAGATAGAACTCGGCGGCCATCCGCAACAGCCATTCGACATGCCAACGCATGGCCGGAGATGGTCGATGGCGAAAGAATACCTTCAGGGCCAGACCGTCACCCCGATGTTCATGCTCGAAGCGAGTCGCCATGCCGAACTTGCCGCCTCGCCCGGCCGCCTGCCATTCGCCGCCGAGGACCCATGGCACATCCTCCAGATGGCCGACGATCCCGGCCAGAAAGCGCTCGGGCTGCGGCTCCCGCTCGCTTTCCTCGGCCAGTTGCATCAACCAATGCTCGAGCGGCATACCGACGGAAAGCAAATAGCGGGAAATGGTTGACCCGATCCCGGAGAAACCGGCCCGTGGATTCCAGGCCCAGGCCACCAGCAACAGCGTCAAGGCCACGGTCAACGTCGTTTTGAACAGGGATTCCACATAACTGACGCCACCGACCAGCATGTAGGCCAGCGCCCCCAAAATCAGCACCGCCAACACCAGAAAAACCAGAACGCCGTAAAACAGATCGAACGCATCACCGGCTCGTCGGCGCAGCGGCTGGGCCGGCAGAAAAAGCAGCACCGGCAACAGCAGCAGCATGAAGCGCCCGAACAAATCCCGGGGAATCGGGTCGAGCACGACAGCCGCGGAAATTTCCGGCAAGGCGCCGAAAACGATCAGGCAGGCCAGATAGGCAAAGGCGAGCAGATAGCCCGCCCGTTCGCGCCGCTGACCGCTCCACAACACCCGGCCGCCGATGACGGCAACCAATGCCCCGCACCAGATCAACAACAACCACGGTCCAAGGAAAAGCGTAGACAGCAGCGCCAGACCGAACAGCCCGGCACCCTGCACGGCGCTGATCCGCCGCTCGCCGGTCACGAAGGGCTGCCAGAGCAAAAACAAGCCGAGCGCCACCAGCCAGAGCAAGCGCACCGCCATGCTCCTCCAGCCGCCGAAGACCAGCAGATGCACCATCAACAGGTGGCCGGCCAGAATGAGATTCGGGCGACCAACCAACCAGTGCACAGCCTTATCGCGATACAAAGTGTTCATTTACAGACGGAGTGTTCATTTTTCGACGGTTTCACTCACAAAAAAGCCCCAAATTTGGTGTAAATCGAGCTTTATGAACGGGCACATAACTTGCGGGAAACAAAGCGTCCAACCACATAATGGAGCATGCCATGAAATCCAGACAAGGAGGCTTCACCCTCGTCGAAATCGCCATCGTCCTGGTGATTATCGGTCTGTTGCTGGGCGGGGTGTTGAAGGGTCAGGAATTAATCACCCAGGCCAAGATCAAAAATGTCGTCAACGACCTGAGCGGCATAGCTGCCGGAGTTTACGGTTATCAAGATCGCTACAAGAGCTTTCCTGGTGACGACAACAAAGCGGCAACAGCCGGTGCATTGGTCGGACGTTGGGCTGCCAATACAGCAAACGGAAATGGAGATGGCCAAGTTGGCGGGGAATTCATGTCAGCCACCGACGGCGACGAGACCAGACTGTTCTGGCAGCACCTGCGCCTATCAGGCTTTGTGGCTGGCGACAGTACCAGTCAGGTCCAACCACAAAATGCCGTGGGCGGTATCGTTGGCGTCCAGATGAATGCCGGCGTCCTGGCAACTCCCGACCTGTCCGGTCTGGTCGTCTGCACCTCGAACCTGCCAGGCAAGGTAGCCAGTGCCGTAGATACTCAACTCGATGACGGCCTGACCAATCGCGGCTCAGTTCGAGGCTACACACAAGCCGGCCCCGTTACTCCTGGCGCGGCAGCCAACCCGGCGCGTGCTGCCGCAGCAGCGACCGGTGCCTACACCGACGACGGCGCTACTCTCTACACCTTGTGCAAAACGCTGTAAGACCAGAATACTTTCCTTAGCCCGCCTCGGCGGGCTTTTTCATTTCTGGAGCAGGCGCTGTTCGGCGCTCGATACGGCCTCCGAGTCGCCTAGCACAACCACCACATCGCCTTCTTTCAGCCGGGTTTCCGGGGCTGGCTCGACGGCTCGAATACCGCGCCGGCGGATGGCGCTGACTTCGCAACCGAAGGCCTCCAGATCGAGCTCGGCCAGCGTCTTGCCGACCGCGACCGCCCCCGGTGTCAACCACACCGAATGCAGGCGCGACTGGCTGTCTTCATCCTCGTCGCGGTCCGTCATGCCGTGGAAGAACCCACGCAACAAGCGGTACCGTTGCGAGCGGGCCTGGCGAATGCGCTTCAACACCCGGTTAAGCGGCACCCCGACCAGTACCAGGGCATGCGAAGCCAGCATCAGGCTGGCCTCCAGGGTTTCCGGCACGACCTCCGCTGCCCCGGCCCGCGACAAGCGGCCGAGATCACGCTCGTCACCGGTACGCACGACAACGGGCAGATCGGGACGCAAGGCCTGAACATGATGCAGAACCCTTTCGGCCAGGGCCGTGTCGTTGAATGTAATGATGACCACGCTGGCTCGCATCAGGCCGGCAGCCATCAGGGTCTCCTTGCGTCCGACATCGCCGAACACCACGTTTTCGCCAGCCCCCGATGCCTCCCGGACACGGTCCGGATCGAGGTCGAGAGCAATGTAATTGACCTCCTCCTGAGCCAGAAAGCGCGCCAGATACTGGCCGCTACGGCCATACCCACACAGGATCGCGTGTTTTTCCGTGCCCATTGACTGGGCGGCTATCCTGGTCAGTTGCATCGAGCGCAGCAACCATTCGCTGGCGACGAAGCGCATGACAATCTTTTCGCTGTAATGCACGACGAACGGCGCAGCCAGCATCGACAACACCAGCGTGGTCAACGCCACCTGCTCGACGGCCTTCGGCAAATGTCCTATTTCGCCGAGCAACACGAACCCGAATTCACCACCGGCGCACAACCACAGCGCCGAGCGGATGGCATTGCCCGGGGTCGAACCAAGTCGCCTGGACAACATACCGACCACCACAGCCTTGAGCACCAACAGCGCCAGCAAGGCCAACAACACCTGCCACCACAAGCCGAGCAGGATGGAAAGGTCGAGCTTGACACCGATGGTCACGAAGAAAAGCCCCATCAGTACATCGCGGAAGGGCTTGATATCCTCCTCCACCTGTAGCCG
>Ga0316605_10001924_pt1 | contig 11890 bp, 6 predicted proteins | sample OWC_soil_day20_n_FD_207666 | JGI IMG/M metagenome (GOLD analysis project Ga0316605, IMG submission 207666) | Wetland soil microbial communities from Old Woman Creek delta, Ohio, United States - OWC_soil_day20_noCT | ecosystem: Environmental > Terrestrial > Soil > Wetlands | place: USA: Ohio... | reverse complement strand
CCTTGGGGGGGGTTCGGGGTCGCACCTCGGGGCGCGCTGGTCATGCTGGCGCTCATGGCGTCAGTGCCTATGGCGGCCCGTGCAGACCTGACGGACCCACGGATCCTGGCTCAGCTGAATGCGCTCGAGTCGGCTGCGGCGCGGGCCAATCAGGCCACCTACGACGCCCTGCTCGGGGTCTGTGCCGCAGGTCCCGGCCCGGCCTGCCCTGACGACGTGTTTCGCGTGTTCACGGAGACCCGTGAACTCGTGCACACGGCGAACGAACTGCTCGGCAGCGGCGATACGACGTTCAGCCTCGCGCTGGACATCGACGGCCTCGGTTTCGCGCTGCGCTGGACGGCCGCGGAGGAAATGGCCGCGCAAGGATCCATGACGACGGAGTTCGCGGCGAGCCAGATCTCGGCGCTGTCGGCACGGATTTCCGCCCTGCGCTGGGGCGTGAGCGGGCCGCGCATGACCCGGCAGATCCAATCGGGCGATGGCGCCATCCGTGTCGCGAATTCCGGGCCCCTGGCGATCGGCGGTGGCGCCAGCGCCGACGCCGACGCCGACGCCGAGCGAATCTACAGTCGCTGGAGCTGGTTCATCGATGGTGCCTTCGGCTACGGTGACAAGGGCCCGACCGTCCTCGAAGACGCCTTCGACTTCGACGGCCAGGAAATCTCGGTCGGCGTGGACTACCGGTTCTCGCCGGCGCTCGCGGCCGGCGTCATGGCGGGTCACTCCAACAAGGAAGTGGACTTCGACTCCTCGCGCAGCATCGTCGACGGCGACATCAAGACGGACGGCTACAGCGGCATGGCGTACGCGCTCCTGGAAGGCGATCACGCCTATCTCAGCGGCTCGCTCGGCTACCAGTGGCTCTCGCACGACTCCCGCCGCCGCATCACGTACCCTTCGCAGAATCCGCTCGTGCCGGCCGTCGACAGTCTCGCCACCAGCACGACGACGAGCAGCGCGTTACTCGCGACGCTCGGCGCCGGATACGCGTTGCGGTCGGGCGCGTTCTCGGTCGAACCGTCTGTGGGACTCGACTACGTCCAGGCGAACGTCGACGGGTTCCGCGAGACCAGCGTGAACAACTTCTCGGGCGGCAGCCCGGACGACCCGTTCGACCTGAAGATCGGCGACCAGGAGATCGAATCGCTCGACGGCAGCATCGGCCTGCAGCTGCAATACGTGTTCACTCCGCGCTTCGGTGTGCTGGTGCCGTACCTGAGCGGCCGATATCACCGTGAGCTGCTCGACGACGTGCGCCGGGTGTCGGCGCTGTACGCCGACGCCTTTCAGCAGCTCGTGCAGACCATCGACGCCGATTTCCAGGTGCCGACCGATCCGCCGGACGACGCGTACTCCACGGTCGCCGCAGGCGTCACGGTCGTGCTGGCCGGTGGGCTCATGGGCTTCGTGCAGTATCTGCAGGTCCTCGACCTTGAGGACTACTCCGACAGGGTGATCACCGGTGGCGTGCGCTATGAATTCGGCCGTTGATCCGCCGATGCGAACGCGCCTGCGCGGCGTCGCGATGTTCGCGACCTGCGCGCTGGCGCTCGCCGGCTGCGGCGGCGCAAGTGACGTCGGCAAGCAGGCGAAGACCCCGCCGATCGCGAACGCGAAGGCACTGAATCACCCGTTCACGACCGTCGGTGACGGCATCGCGCTGCGGGTCCGCAGCGGCTCCGAAGTGCGCCTGAGCGGCAAGGACAGCCGCGGGACGGTCGTGCCGGTGCTGCACTACGACTGGAAGCCGAACAATGCCGCGGCTCAGGGTGTCGCACTCCTCAAGCGCAATGAGAATACGGTGAAGTTCAGGGTCCCCGACGGCGCAGGTGAACTGAAGTTCCTGCTGACGGTCACCGACGGGAATGGCCTCACCGACGACGCCGAGGTGACCGTAACGGTGGACGAAGCGCTCGACCCCGACGCGTTTCTCTCCTACTTCGGCAACGCGGATTTCAATGTCGTGGCGGTGACCGATGTCGCCTCCGCGCTCGCGTCCGACGTCGCGTTCGACCTCACGATCGAGCAGCGCATCAGCTACGTCGACCTGCAAGGGACGCGACACGTGGCGTCCCCGCTCGGCAGCAGGACCGCCCGCCTGGTCGGCCGCTGGCTGCAGGCCAACGGCATGGGCGGACCGGACTGCACCGACGCGCGCAACCCGCGCTTCTCGCGGCGCCTGCCATCGCTCGTCATGGACGACGTGCTGGAGCAGGTCGGACCGGCCCACCCGGAACAGGCGATCGATCCGGCGCGGATCGACGAGGCCGAGCTCACGCTGAAGATCACGCTCACGCCGGCGAATGCGTTGCCTGCCGGGGTGCGGGCGGGGCTCTGCGTGCTCGACGCCGGCGGCGTCCCTGTCGCACCCACGACGGCGCAGGGCCTGGTCGCGGCGTCCGACGGCTTCTCGTCCGAGACCATCGTCACGCTGGACCAGTTGCTGGGCGCTCCCACGCGCGCGCGCGACACGCGGGCCTCGGCCGATGCCTACTACCGGACGATCGACGACGCCGCGGGGTACGCGGCCAAGGCAACGCTGTCGGGCTGGCTCGCCCGGGCCGGGTTCTCGGACGGATCGACCGACTGGGAAGCGATGCGTCAGTCCCTGCAGGGCTCGGCCACCGGCGCACACGCCGCGTATCTCAACAATTTCGACCTGGGATTCGGTCGTGACATGTACGCGCGACTTGGCGCATGCGATCAAGGAACAACGCCCGCGAGCCTCGCGGAAGTGACGCCAGGCACCTGCGACGTCTACAGCGTGGTCGTCAACTACGGCAGTCTCGAGGCCGCGACCCGCAACCTGCAGCCCATCGTGGCGGTCGCGATGGAGTATTCGCGCGCGCCTGCGAGCGGCACGCGCAGAATCACCAAGTTCTACACCTACGCACCGACCCGGCAGGGTGACTTCCGGCGCGTGCTGAGCATCGACCTGGACGGCCGCGGCGAGAAGTTCATGCCCGGCTCGTGCACCGTGTGTCACGGCGGCACCCCGCGGCGCCTCAATGCGGCGAATCCTGTGCTGTACGGGAACGGTGGTGACGTCAGCAGCGCCTTCCTGCCGTGGGACCTGGATTCGTTCCTGTATTCCGACACGGATCCGGCGTTCTCCCGCGCGGACGATCCGGACTTTACCGATTCGGAGCGCGCGCTGGTCGCCCGGTTCACGCGTGCAAGGCAACAGGCGGCGTTGCGGACGCTGAATCAGCTGGCCTATGTCACCTACAGCGACGCGCGCCGTTACCCGCTGGTGCGGGACCTGCTCGAAGGCTGGTACGGGGGCGCGGGATTGCCGTCGGCGAGCTTCGATGGCAGCTACGTTCCGGCCAGCTGGCGCGCCGACGCGCCCGGAAACCCCGCGGACGCTGCGACGATCTACCGCAACGTGTTCGCGCGCAATTGCCGCTCGTGTCACACGGTGCAGGTTCCGGGACCGCGCGGCGGCGGACAGCTCGCCTTCGGCAGTTACGCGGAGTTCATGGGCGCGGTCGGTCTGTCGACGCAGCTCGGCAGCGGCCGAATGCCGCTTGCGCGGTTGACGATGGACCGATTCTGGCTTCCGCAATCCACGGCGGCGGATGGCCGCGCCGTAGCGCAGGTGCTCTCCGAGCATTTGCGCGATGACGGCAACGATGCCACCGGCGCGTTCGGCCGCCCGGGCCCGGCGGCGAGCATCGCCGGGCTGGCATCGGCGAACGACACGCTCGTGCGGGGTGCGAGTTACCGCCTCGATGGCCGATCGAGCACGCTGTTCGCGACGGGCGGCTACGCATGGCGGCTGGAAGCGCCCGCCGGAAGTCGCGCGCGTCTCAGCTTCACGGACTCCGCCACCCCGACACTCATCGGCGTGGACGAGAAGGGGGCCTACAAGCTCAGCCTGTCCGTCTCGGGCCAGGCGGCCGTGACCTGTGCGGAGGCGATGGCGGATGGCTCGGCCGCCACCACCTGCGAGATCCGCCAGCGCCGCGATACGACCCCGATCATCGAGACGATCGCCGACCAGGATCCGCAGTTGCCGGTGCCCGTCGATGCGGGCGCCAGCACACCGCTTGCGGTGGGCCTGCGCAGCGACAGCCCCGGCGATGGGGCACGCCGCCTGCGCTCGGTCGCGATCGCCGACAACCCGGCCGGGATTTCCGCGACGCCCTGTGCCGATGCGCTCGCCGTGTGTGTCGCGGTGCCGCCGGGCGCAGTCGTGACGACGCCCGTCCCGATCGAGGTCGTCGTCGAAGATGCCGATGGGGATGTCGCCGCGGCCGCCACGACTTTCAACGTCTACGTGCCGACGCAGCTCATCGTCCGGGCCTGCCTGCGGGAAGTGCCGGTGCGGCCCAACGACGGCAGCGCCTATCCCGCCGCGGTGATCGACATCAACGACTGCGTGGTGGGTGAGGGTTCGCGCGGCCTCCGGTTTTTCGACGCAGGCGGCGTCGAGATTCCGGACGGCCGGTTCGAGTTCACTCCGCCCCCGGGCCGCATGACCGTATTCGTCACGGCCGCCCCGGATCTGACCCGCCGCAAGCTGTCCGATGACGCGGCGCGCCTCAATTTCCGTACCGCGTTCGCCGACGCGACCGCGGCGGACGTGGACGCGGCCGGAACGGTCGAGATCCGGTTCGTCGGCCGCGAGGACGAAGACTGGACCGACGCGGCGCAGCCCGGCGACGCGGTGTCATTCGCCCGGCTGCGGGCCGAGTTGTCGCTCGCGACCACCTGCGGCAGTTGCCACGGCCGGCCGGCAACGCCCATCGGATTCCTCGGCGTGGACGTGCGCGACGCCTATGCGCGCATGCGTTGCGGCACGGTCGCCAGCGATCCGCTGCACGCGCCGTTCGTACTGTTGAGCGATCCGGCGGCGAGCGGGCTGTACGTGAAGCCGGCTGGGCAGCTCAACCACAGCGGGCGCAATCTCGACCTGACGGGTGACCCGGTCGTGCGATTCGAGATCCGGCCGGGGCTCAGGCAATGGATCGAACAGGGTGCCTATGACACGGAATTCGGTACTCAGCTCGCCTGCCCCTAGCTCGCGGCGCCACGCCGCCGGGCTTGCATGGCTGTGCGCGGCGCTCGTGGCGGCAACCGGTGGAGCCGTGGCCGCGCCGTCGCTGCAGCGGCAGGACCTGGAGATCGTCGACTGCCTGCTGCCGCCTCAGGTCCGGCGCGTGGGCGGGCGGACCTTCCAGACGCCGCGGCGCCCGACGCGAACCACGCTGAGCGATTGCCGCATCCGGGGCGGCGAGTGGGTCGAGTACGATCGCGCGAATCTCGCGACGGCGCTCGCGGTCTGGCTCGAGACGGCGCAGGCCGGCGATGCAGAGGCGCAGACCGTCGTCGGTGAGATCTACGAGAAGGGTCTTGGCACGGCCCCGGATTACACGAGGGCGGCCGAGTGGTATCGCAAGGCGTCCGACCAGGGCTATGCGCGCGCCCTGTTCAATCTCGGCACGCTCTACGAACAGGGGCTCGGAGTCGAGAAGGACACCCTGCAGGCACTCAACCTGTATCGCGACGCCGGCGGGCTCAAGGGCGACCTCGGATTCGAGGAGGGGTACCGCCAGGAACTCGAGCGACAGCGCGCCGAGCTGCAGCAGTCGATCGACGAGCGCGATCGGCAGATCGACGCACTCGAGCACCAGGTCAACGAGCTCGAGCGGAAGCTCGACACGCAAACTGGTGCGTCGGCCGAGAAAGCCGCTGAAGTCTCGACTCTGCGCGCCCTGCTGGCGCAGCTCCGCGTCGATCGTGACGGCAGCCGGACCCGGCTCGACGCGCTGCCTGCCGTGGCGCCGGCCCGGACACGCGAGCCGTCGGCGGTCGGCGCGGCGGGGATCCAGGCCGCAGCACCGCCCGCCCCGTCGCCGCGACAGCTCGCCGGGCTCGGTCTCGGCCGTTACTTCGCGCTGGTCATCGGCAACCAGAACTATCGGCGGATCGAACCGCTGCAGACGCCCATCAACGACGCGCGGCGCGCGGCGCGCGTCCTGAAGGAGGATTATGGATTCAGCGTGACGGTCATCGACGACGCGGACGATGTCGCGATGCTGCGTGCCCTGAACGACCTGAACGGCGCCCTGAAGCCGGAGGACAACCTCCTCATCTACTACGCCGGGCACGGCACGCGTCTGCGCACCGGCAGCCGCGAAGCCGGGTACTGGTTGCCCGTGAACGCCGATCCGCCGCCGACCGACACGTTCTGGGTCCCGAACGAGCAGGTGACCGCTCACCTGGCGAGGCTCGCCGCGCGGCGCGTGCTGGTGGTCGCGGACTCCTGCTACGCGGGCCTGCTCTCCGACGACCCGAGCTTCCTGATGCGGCAGGAGCCGTCGCAAGTGTCCCTCGACTACATGCGCGTGAGGCTGCCGAAACGCGCGCGACTGCTGATCTCCTCGGGCGGCGACCAACCGGTGCTCGACGCGGGCAGCCAGGGCAACTCCGTTTTTGCACGGGCCTTCCTGGATACGCTCGAAGCAAACCACGAGGTGATGTCCGCGCCGGCCCTGTTCGCGCGATTGCAGAGCCGAGTCCAGGCGGCCGCAGCGCGCACCGGCTTCCACCAGGTCCCCGAATTCAAGGCCCTCAAGGGCGCCGGGCACGAGATCGGAGACTTCTTCTTCGTGCCCGTCGGGACGGGCCGATGACGATGCGAGAACTGGCCAATCGTCTGAAGCGGCTGCTCGGCGAGATCAGGCGTCGGGGCGTCTTCAAGGGTGTGGCCGCCTACGCCGTCGTGGCGTGGGGCGCGTCGCTCGCCGCGTCCGATCTGCTGCCCGCGTTCGGCGCGCCGGACTGGACGGTCCGTGCCTTCGTGATTTGCGCAGTGGTGCTCGGCATACCGCTGGCCGCTGCGCTGGCGTGGATCTATGAGATTTCGTCCAGCGGCATCGTCCGCGACCGGGGCCCCGGCCACGCCGCCGCCGGGCCCGACAAGGGCGAACACGCCGGCAACACGACCCTCCTGTTCGGTGCGACCGACAGCGTCTGCGTCCGGTGGCTGGATCCGACGGGACCGCGCGAGCAGGTCTTCGTCAAGGCATTTCGAATCGGGCGCGACGAGGCCTGCGAGCTGCAGCTGGACGATCCCCTCATCAGCCGTCGTCACGCCGAGGTCCGCTTCGAGCACGGCCGCTGGTGGCTCGTCGACCTGCAGAGTCGCAACGGAACCCGCCTCGATGGTCAGCTCGTCGAGCGCGCGCCCCTGCCGCCGACCTGCTCCGTGAGACTGTACGAAGGCGGACCGGCGCTCATTCTCGAGGTCCGCGGCCCCTCGTTGGCCGCCCTCACGGTCACGTCCGGATCGGGCCGGCTTCCGGCGTGAGCCTAGTCCCCGCTCCGCCTGCCCTTGTGCTTCATTGCGGAATGCACGAATCGGCCGAAATCCCGGTCCCTCTTGCGTCGCTCGACGTACGACAAGTCGTGGAATGCGGTCTCTCTCCGGAGCTTGAGGTAATCCTGCAGACGTTCCTCGCTCAATTCGCGTCGCTCGATCGCCGCCCGCACGGCGCAACCAGGTTCGCTGGAGTGGCCGCAGTCCTTGAACCGACAGTTCTTCGCAAGCTCGCCGACGTCGGCGAAGACATCATCGAGACCTTCGCCGACACCCAGCATGCCCAGCTCTCGCATGCCGGGCATATCGATCAAGAGGGCCCCACCGTCGAGCACGATCAGTTGACGGCGTGTGGTCGTATGACGTCCCTCACCCGACCGGCTGACGTCTCGCGTCTCCAGTCCCGGGTCGCCTGCCAGTCGGTTGATGAGCGTCGTCTTCCCGACTCCCGACGAACCGAGGAGACAGTACGTCTTGCCGGCAGTCAGCAACTCTCGCACCCGATCAAGCCCCGCGCCCGTGACATTGCTGAGGGGAACGATTCGCGCGTCGATGCCTGCAAGCCGGATCCTGCCGATCAACCGTTCCAACTCGTCGACGTCGACGAGATCGACCTTCGTCAGCAGCACCACGGGCTCGATGCCGCCTTCCCTCACCATCACGAGGTATCTTTCGAGCCGGCGCACGTTGAAATCGAAGTGGCAGGCCTGGATGACGAACGCCACGTCGATGTTAGCCGCGATCATCTGGAAATCGATGTCCTTGCCGGGTGCCTTTCGTCTCAGGCATGACTTGCGCGGCAGGACACCATGAATGCTCGCGTGAGACCGGGCGTCCAGGCAGCGCGCGCAAACCCAGTCACCGACACATGGAAGTTCGGTGGAGGACTCGGCGACGAACTGCAGTCGGCCCGTCAACCCGGCGGGCATCTCGCCATGCTCGTCCCGGATGAGGTATCGGGCCCTGTCGACAGCGGTGACTCGCGCAACTGACAGGCCCGAGCCGCACTGCTCACGAGCCTTGTCGGCAAACCAGGGGTCCAGGCCAAGTTCACGCAACGCCATGGCCGCAATCTGTCAGAAGCGGGCCGGCTTGCCAATTGCGCGGTGTCGGGCGAACCGGGTTCGAGTGAGCATGCCTATGCCCCCCATTCATACAATGAGTTGGATCGCCGGACGCCGCGGAACTACAGTCCCCCGACACCCCCACTGATCAAGGAAGGAGCCAGCCATGTCGACCGAAGCGAAGTGCCCGTTCGCCCCGATGCACGGTGCGCGCACCCATGCGGGCGCCCAGTCGAACGCCGACTGGTGGCCCAACCGGCTGAACGTGCAGATCCTGCACCAGCACTCTGCGAAATCGAATCCGATGGGCGCGCAGTTCAACTATGCCGAGGAGTTCAAGAAGCTCGACCTGGTCGCGCTCAAGAAGGACCTCTACGCGTTGATGACGGATTCGCAGGACTGGTGGCCGGCGGACTGGGGCCACTACGGCGGCCTGTTCATCCGAATGGCCTGGCACAGCGCGGGCACCTACCGCGTGTCCGACGGGCGCGGTGGCGGCGGCTCCGGCAACCAGCGCTTCGCGCCGATCAACAGCTGGCCCGACAACGGCAACCTCGACAAGGCACGCCGGCTGCTGTGGCCCATCAAGAAGAAGTACGGCAACAAGATCTCCTGGGCCGACCTGATGATCCTGGCCGGCAACTGCGCGCTCGAGTCCATGGGCTTCAAGACCTTCGGCTTCGGCGGTGGCCGCGAGGACATCTGGGAGCCGGAAGACGACGTCTACTGGGGCGCCGAGAGCGAATGGCTGGCGACCAGTGACAGCCCGAAGAGTCGCTACTCCGGCGACCGCGTGCTCGAGAACCCGCTCGCCGCGGTGCAGATGGGCCTGATCTACGTGAACCCCGAGGGTCCGGACGGCAACCCCGACCCAGTGGCGTCGGGCCGCGACGTGCGCGAAACCTTCGCCCGCATGGCGATGAACGACGAGGAGACCGTCGCGCTGGTGGCCGGCGGCCACACCTTCGGCAAGGCGCACGGCGCCGGTGGTCCGGCGCTCGTCGGCCCCGCGCCCGAAGCCGCGCCCCTCGAGGAGATGGGGCTCGGCTGGAAGAACGCCTTCGGCACCGGCAAGGGTGTGCACTGCACGACCAGTGGCATCGAAGGGGCCTGGAAGCCGAACCCGACGAAGTGGGACATGGGCTACTTCGACATGCTCTTCGGCTACGAGTGGGAACTGGTCAAGAGCCCCGCGGGCGCCCACCAATGGAGGGCAAAGAACGTCAAGCCGGAACACATGATTCCCGACGCCCACGATCCGTCGAAGAAGCACGCGCCGATGATGACGACGGCGGATCTGTCACTGCGCTTCGATCTGGCCTACGAGAAGATCTCGCGCCGCTTCCACAAGGAACCGCAGGCGTTTGCCGACGCGTTCGCCCGCGCGTGGTTCAAGCTGACCCACCGCGACATGGGTCCGCGCGCGCGCTACCTCGGGCCCGAGGTGCCGGCCGAAGAACTGATCTGGCAGGACCCGGTCCCGGCGGTCGACCATGAACTGGTGAACGAGCAGGATCTTGCGGCGCTGAAGACCAGCATCCTCTCGTCGGGCCTCTCCGTCTCTCAGCTCGTGACCATCGCCTGGGCGTCGGCAGCGACGTTCCGCGGATCGGACAAGCGCGGCGGCGCCAATGGGGCGCGCATTCGCCTGGCGCCGCAGAAGGACTGGGAAGTGAACCAGCCGGCGGAACTGGCCGCCGTGCTGCAGAAGCTCGAGGCCATCCAGAGGGAATTCAACGATGCACAGCCCGGCAAGAAGCGGATCTCGCTGGCGGACCTCATCGTGCTGGCGGGCAGCGCTGCGGTCGAAGCGGCCGCGAAGAAAGCGGGCCATGACATCAAGGTGCCCTTCTCGCCCGGACGCACGGATGCCTCGCAGGCGCAGACCGACGCGGAATCGTTCGCCGTGCTGGAGCCGCTGGCCGACGGCTTCCGCAACTACCGGCGTGCGGGCCTGAAGACTCCCGCCGAAGAGTTGTTGCTGGACCGCGCACAGCTGATGACCCTGACCGCGCCCGAGATGACGGTGCTGGTGGGCGGCATGCGCGCGCTGGGCGCCACAGTGGGGAACGCCAGACACGGTGTGTTGACGAGTGCGCCGGGAGCGCTGACGAACGATTTCTTCGTCAACCTGCTCGACATGAACGTCGAGTGGCGTCCTTCCTCGATCGAAGGGGTCTACGAAGGGCGTGATCGCGCCTCGGGCCAGGTGAGGTGGACGGGTACCCGCGTCGACCTCGTGTTCGGTTCGAACTCCGAGCTTCGGGCGCTCGCCGAGGTCTATGCCTGCGACGACAACCGGCAGAAGTTCGCGAAGGATTTCGTTGCGGCGTGGGCCAAGGTGATGAACCTGGATCGGTTCGAGCTGGCGTAATCGGAGCTTTCAGGCGCAGCTGCGTTCAGCAGCTGCAAACTCACTCGGCCAGCGAGCGGCCAATTTCGCGGCGGCTCGCGCCGAGGGCGAGCAGCCCGCGGATCAATAGGTCGATAGAAACCGTGGCGTCGGCGCCCTCGAGTTTGGCGACGCGCGATTGACTGGAGCCGAGACGGGACGCGAGCTCCACCTGCGACAACCCTAGCTTGAGCCGGCGCTCACGCACCGAGCGACTCAACGCGAGACGCAGCTCCGCGAGCGCCGCTTCCTGCTCTGTGAGACCGAGAAACTCGGTCGCATCTCCGACCTTCCAGCCGCGGGCCCTGAGTCTTCGGGCAACGTCAGCTCGCATACATTCACCTCTTGCCGATGTCCCTGAGATAGCGCTGTAGCCTGTCCCGACTTGCCTCGATCTGCCGAGCCGGTGTCCGACGAGTCTTCTTTGCGAAGATCCCGAGTATCACAACCGCGTCGGCACGGAGGTGATAAACGATCCGCCAACTCACTCCGGCATCCACGATTCGAAGTTCGTGGCAGGCTGGCCCGACAACGGCCATCGGGCGTGAGTGCGGCATACCAAGCGTCTCCCGCCGCTGCAGCCGTCGCAGCAGTTTTCCGGCCTCGACCCTTGCCTACGGCGAATATGGCGGACGGTGGATCTCGCCGTGCAGCCAGACAAGTGGCCGGTCAGGACGATCCGCAGACATGGTATGTCATCAATGACATATCGGCAATGACCGATCCAGCGTAGGCTAGTCGGGGACGGTCGGCCGGTCGAATCGACAATCACACCGGAACAGCAAGAAATGCTTCCGGCTCGGCGTGGCGAACCATTGGCTTGGCGTGCCCGACTCTTCTGCCGGCCGTGACGGCAGGGTCGCTCTGCTCGACGGCCTCGAGGGCAAGCTCACCAGCAGCAAGTGGGCGGTCATGCCAAGTGTTCGCCGGACACGGCCCTGCGCGACATCAGCGGCCTGCACATCGCGGCCAACGGCCAGGCGTTTGCCGAGTTGCTCGAAACGCACATTGGGCACTGGCTCGATTTCGTGATGGACCTGAGTCCGTATTCCGCGCCGTTCACGCAGATCGGCAGGATGCGCAGCGCCGGCATCACGGACCTGC
>Ga0316605_10001921_pt1 | contig 11903 bp, 12 predicted proteins | sample OWC_soil_day20_n_FD_207666 | JGI IMG/M metagenome (GOLD analysis project Ga0316605, IMG submission 207666) | Wetland soil microbial communities from Old Woman Creek delta, Ohio, United States - OWC_soil_day20_noCT | ecosystem: Environmental > Terrestrial > Soil > Wetlands | place: USA: Ohio... | reverse complement strand
TGATAGCAGCGATGGCGATGGTGGAAGTCGAATAAAACGATGAGAGATCCATGGTGACTCCTAAGTGAGTGGGTGAAACAAAAAATTAATGGGATTCGGCCGCCATCGACAGGTAGACGACGGTCAGCATCATGAAAATAAAGGCCTGCAAGGTAATGACCAGAATGTGGAAAATCGCCCAGGCCAGCGCCAAGGGTGCTTGGTAAACACCGAGCAGGGCGATCAGGATAAACACCATTTCGCCAGCGAACATATTGCCAAACAAACGCATGGCCAGTGAAATGGTCTTGGAGAAATCTTCGATCAGCCGAAAGAAGATATTGACCGGCGCCATCCAGATGCCGAACGGCGCACTCACCAGTTCGTGCAGGAAACCCCCGAGCCCCTTGACCTTGAGGTTCATGAAATAAACCAGCAGCAACACCGTGATCGACATGGCAAAGGTGTGATTGGGGTCGGTAGTCGGCACCACCTTGAGATAATCAATACCCACCAGCTTTCCGGCTTCCGGCAGGAAATCGATTGGAATCAGATCCATGGCGTTCATGATGAACACCCAGACGAAAATGGTAATGGCCACCGGCGTCACCAGCTTGGAATCGCCGTGGAAAGTTTCTTTGACCTGCTTGTTGATGGTGTCCACCACCAGTTCGATTGCACTCTGAGCCTTGCTCGGTACACCGGAAGTCGCCTTGCGCGCCGCCAGTGCCATCAGCGAAAAAATGAAGAGCCCCAATATGGCAGAGATAATCAGGGTGTCCAGGTGCACTGTCCAAAAGCCGGCGCAATGGCCATCAACGATGGAAGACTGAGGGCACCACTGCAGATTAGTCAGATGGTGCTTGATATACCCAACAGGAGTCAGCATGCCAGCTTCAGCGCTCATGGTCGATCCAGTAGCCCTTGCAAAATCAATCTTTTCTCAACAACGCCAGCCAGAATACCGCGTAAGTGGACAAGTAGGCAATAAACAGCGGCAAGCCCGATACCTGGCGATATTTTGAAAAGACCAGCGTGAACAAAATAACGGTAACGGCGAATTTTAGCACTTCTGCCCACATTTGTGCCCGATAAACTTTTTTCGCCCCCTCTTGCACTTTTCGGCGAGTTGATAGCCAGGCGTAGGAAAAGTTGGCGACAAGCGCAATTCCACCGCCCATCAATGCCGACAAACAGGCGTGTTCCCCCTCGCCTAACCCGGCCAGAGCAGCGAAAATCAGCGTAAAGCCAAGTTGCCACGCCAAAATCCAGAGGATTTGGGGGGGAATGGTCACTTTGTGTTCAGTCACGCAATCTGGACAGCAATTCATCCAGTTGGTCGAGGCTGGCGAAGTCGATCAACACCTTGCCGGCGCCCTTCTTGTTGGCGCGGATAGCGACATTGGCGCCCAGATTGTCGGAAATCTCTTCCTGCAGACGCAACAGATCGCGATTTTCCTCACGCGTGACTGCTGGCTTTGGCGGATTCAGAAGATGTTGCACCAGACGCTCCGTATCGCGTACTGACAAGCCCTTTTGCATAATGCGCTGGGCGGCGGAAACCTGGGCGGCACCGGCAAGCGGCAGCAAGGCGCGGGCATGACCCATGTCAATCCTGCTTTCCATCAGCATGTCTTGCACCGGCGCCGTCAGTTGCAAGAGGCGCAGCAGATTGGAAGCGGCGGGACGCGAACGGCCAACGGCTTCAGCCGCCTGCTGGTGCGTCAGGCCAAATTCGTCGATCAGGCGTTGCAGGCCCATGGCCTCTTCGAGCGGATTCAAGTTTTCGCGCTGAATGTTCTCGATCAGCGCCATGGCCAGCGCCTGTTCGTCCGGAATGGAGCGAATCAGCACCGGTACTTCGCTTAGCCCGGCCAGTTGCGCTGCCCGCCAGCGCCGCTCACCGGCGACAATCTCGTAGCGCTCCGCTCCTGGTGTCGGATCGATTGCCCGCACCAGAATCGGTTGCATGATGCCCTGCGCCTTGATTGAAAGGGACAAGTCAGCCAGCGAATCCTCGTCCATGCGGGTGCGCGGCTGGTATTTGCCTGGGCGCAGACGGTCGATTGGCAAACTGCGCTGTTCGTCCTTTCTGGACTCGTTATCACCGGCAAGCAGGGCGTCAAGACCGCGCCCCAATCCTTTCAATTTGATACTCATGCTGTTTTATCCTTGTTGATGCTGCACCGCGCCAGAATTTCTTCCGCCAGGCTGACATAGGCCTGGGCGCCGCGTGAATTCTTGTCGAAGGCGATGACCGGCTTGCCATAGGAAGGCGCTTCAGCCAGGCGCACATTGCGCGGGACAATGGTTTTGTAAACCTTGTCGCCGAAGTGGTTTTCGAGTTCGCTGGATACTTGTTGGGTCAAGGTGCTTTGCGGGTTGTACATGGTGCGCAGCAGGCCTTCAATTTCCAGTTTTGAATTGATGTGAGCGCGCACTTTGCGCAAAGTCTCTACCAGGTCGGAGAGGCCTTCCAGTGCATAGTATTCGCATTGCATCGGAATGAGCACGGCATCAGCAGCCACCAGGCCATTGACAGTCAGCATGTTGAGCGCTGGCGGACAGTCGATCAGGATGAAGTCGTAGTCAGCGTGGCCACTCGCCAGGGCGTCGCGCAAGCGGTATTCGCGGCGCTCAATGTCGATCAGTTCGACTTCAGCACCAGCCAGCTCACGATTGGCCGGCAATACGTCAAAACCAAAATCGGTTTTGATGCAAACTTCCTTGTAGCCGGAAATTCCCAGCAGAAGCTGATAAACCGTCGGTAATGCCTCTTTTTTGGTGATGCCGCAGCCTGTGGTGGCATTGCCCTGCGGGTCAAGGTCAATGAGCAGGACGCTGGCACCCTTGGTCGCCAGCCCGGCCGCGAGATTGACCGCAGTGGTCGTCTTGCCGACGCCGCCTTTCTGATTGGTGATTGCCAGAACTTTCATGAACCCGCCTTCAAAATAATGAGATGTCTTTCCGCCTTCAGCCCCGGCACTGCGAGCGGCACTTTCTCCTGCGCCACAATCCCTGCCGGCAGTTGCGACAACTCCGCTGCCGGCAATGCCCCTTTCATCGCCAGCCAACAGCCATCCGGCGCCAGCAGGTGGCGGGTCAGCCCAACAAAATCAGACAAATCGGCAAAAGCTCGCGAGACAATTTGTCCAAACTGGCCTTGTAGTGCTTCCACCCGCGCATGCACGGCCTGCACCTTCGGCAATTCAAGTTCAATCACCGCCTGTTGCAAAAAACTGACCTTCTTCTGTACTGCGTCGACCAGAGTCACCGCTAATTCGGGTCGGACAATGGCTAGAGGTATTCCCGGCAATCCGCCACCGCTACCGACATCCAGCAAATTGCTCTCGTTAAGCCAGGGCAAAATCGCCAGTGAATCCAGTAGATGATGCGTCAGTCCCTGTTCGGGGTCACGCACAGCGGTGAGATTGTACGTCTTGTTCCACTTCAACAGGAGACCCAGATACGCCAGCAGTTTTTCCTCAGTTGCGGGACTGTACGGCAAACCCATCGCTGCCAGGCCGTCGGAAAGAATTCTCCGGTTCATGCAAAACGGCCAATGCGCTTCAGGTGCACCAGCAGCAGGGAAATCGCCGCTGGCGTGATGCCGGGAAGGCGCGACGCTTGCCCCAAGGTTTGCGGTTTGTTCAGATTAAGCTTTTGCTGCACTTCCTTCGACAGTCCGGCGACTGTGGTGTAATCCAGATCCAGTGGCAGCGCCGTTTCTTCCTGGGTTGCGGCTCGTGCCACTTCTTCGCGCTGGCGATTGACGTAGCCTTGATATTTGGCGTCAATCTCCACCTGTTCGATGGCTTGCGGGTCGGTTAGTGCAGCGCTGGCAAAATCGGCGTCCAGCCGCAAAATGTCCTGATAGCCGACGCCGGGTCGGCGCAGCAAATCAAAGAGTGAGTACTCGCGTTCGATCGCCTTGCCCAACACTTGCTCGGCCACCTCCGGCAACAGGCGTGCCGGGTTGACCCAGGTTGATTTCAGTCGTTCCTGTTCGCGGGCAATGGCGTCGCGCTTGGTGCAGAAGGCCTGCCAGCGGGCATCGTCGACGATACCGAAGCGGCGGCCGCTTTCGGTCAGGCGCAAATCGGCATTGTCCTCGCGCAGACTCAGGCGATACTCGGCGCGGCTGGTGAACATGCGATAGGGGTCGGTAACGCCGGCGGTGATCAGGTCGTCGACCATCACGCCGAGATAGGCCTCGTCGCGGCGCGGACACCAGGCCTCGCGCTCCTGTACCAGCAATGCAGCGTTCAGCCCGGCCAGCAAGCCTTGCGCGGCGGCTTCCTCATAGCCGGTGGTGCCGTTGATCTGACCAGCAAAGAACAGGCCGGCAATTGCTTTTGATTCCAACGAGGATTTGAGGGCGCGCGGATCGTAATAATCGTATTCGATAGCGTAACCCGGACGCAGGATATGGCAATTTTCCAAGCCGCGCATTGAGCGTACCAGGGCGAGCTGAATGTCAAAGGGCAGGCTGGTGGAGATACCATTCGGGTAGATTTCGTGCGTAGTCAAGCCTTCCGGCTCAAGAAAAATATTGTGCTTGTCCTTGTCGGCAAAGCGGTGAATCTTGTCCTCGATCGACGGACAGTAGCGCGGCCCGACGCCCTCAATCACGCCGGTGTACATCGGCGAACGGTCAAGGCCGCTGCGGATAATGTCGTGTGTTCTTGGATTGGTTTCAGCCACCCAGCACGGCATCTGAGCGGGGTGCTGATTGGCGTGGCCAAGGAAAGAGAAGACCGGCATCGGGGAATCCGAATGCTGTTCCTGCATGACCGAAAAATCGATGGTCTTGCCATCCAGTCGTGGCGGCGTGCCGGTTTTCAGGCGGCCTTGCGGCAGATTCAGTTCCTTCAGGCGGGCGGCTAGCGAAACTGAAGCCGGGTCGCCCATGCGGCCAGCCGGGTAATTGGTCAGGCCAACGTGGATCAAACCATTCAGAAAAGTGCCGGCGGTCAGCACGACAGCGCGGGCGTCAAAGCGAATACCCAGTTGCGTAACGGCGCCGGTGACGCGGTCGCCTTCAACGATAAGATCGTCGCAGGCTTCTGTAAAAATGCTCAGATTGGGCTGGTTTTCCAGGCGGCGGCGGATGGCCTGCTTGTAGAGCACGCGGTCGGCCTGGGCGCGCGTGGCGCGCACCGCCGGGCCTTTCGAGGCATTGAGAATGCGAAACTGGATGCCAGCCTCGTCGGTGGCCGCCGCCATGGCACCACCCAGCGCATCGACTTCACGTACCAGATGCCCCTTGCCGATGCCGCCAATGGAAGGATTGCAGCTCATGGCGCCGAGCGTTTCCATATTGTGGGTCAGCAGCAGGGTACGCGCGCCAGCGCGCGCTGCCGCCAGTGCGGCCTCTGTTCCGGCATGGCCGCCACCAATCACAATGACATCGAAAGCTTGGGGAAAAAGCATGAAAACAAAAGGAATGGCGGCAACAGAAGGAGGCGGATTTTACGCCAGCGCGCCACAAAATGACAGGACTAGCACCTGCCAGATCAACCCTGCTGTGACAGTTCTTTCTCGAGCTTGGCGCGTTCCTGGCCGTTGATATCAACAAATTGCACACCCAGGCGCCAACGGTCATGATCTGCCGAAAATGCCGTGTAAAGCACCTTGGCGCGTGTCGAAACAACGGGCGCCTCATGTCCTTGGCGTCGTTGCGGCAATTGGAGAAACAATTGTACGACGGTGCCGCCGTTGAGATTCTGATCCATCAAAAAACAGGCGCCACCAACCGAGACATCAACTGTTTCGCCGTAAAACATCTGTGTCTCTTCTCGTCGCACAGCAACGCGCCAGCGTACGCGAAAACGAGGATGTTGTCTTTGATCCTGCATGTTGGAGCCGTAAAATCAGTTGCCAAGCCCCATATACTCTGTTTTGGCGGGGTACTTGTCAATCCCGATTCGTCTTTTTCAAGAAGATAGCGACAAACCGGTCATTTGAATTGAACTCGGGCGCGGGTATCTGGCCAGTGTCACCGTGGTAACGCCCTCTTCAACGATTTATGCCTGCCAGAGCCGATTGGGGAGGGCGACTTGGCGCAACCATTGGGCTGTGGTGCGGAAATCAGGGGGTTTTGCGAGCGCGCACTGCGGTCAAAATGCCGCGCAGCAGGTCGATGGGCGGCGGTGGACAGCCGGGGATGGCAATGTCGACCGGGAGGACATTGGCTACCTTGCCGCAACTGGCATAGCTCTCGCCGAAAATGCCTCCGGTGCAGCCGCAGTCGCCGACGGCGACGACCAGTTTCGGTGCGGGCGTGGCATCGTAAGTGCGCTTGAGGGCGATTTGCATGTGGCGCGATACCGGGCCGGTGACCAGGAGCATGTCGGCGTGTCTGGGGCTTGCGACAAATTTGATGCCGAGACCCTCGATGTTGTAATAGGGGTTGTTGAGGGCGTGGATTTCCAGCTCACAGCCATTGCAGGAGCCGGCATCGACTTGGCGAATCGTCAGTGCCCGCCCCAGGATGTCGAGAATTTCCTGCTGGATGGGTTCGGCTTCCTGCCGCCAGGAATCCTCGATTTCGGGCGTTTTCTCGGTGATGATGCCGACGCGGGCAATGGTTTTCAGAATTTGCCACATCGCTTATAAGTCCTGTCCAGAATAGCTCAGATTGAAGGATTTATTGATGAGCGGAAAGTCGGGAACGATGTCGCCGATGATGGCGTGCTCAAGCGCTGGCCAGTTCTGCCACGAGGGGTCGTGGCAGTGGCAGCGGCGGATGTGGCCATCGGCATCGACTTCGAGCGCCACCAGCACTTCGCCGCGCCAGCCTTCAACCCAGCCGACGCCATGTGTGGTTTTTTGTGTTGTCTCCAGTTTGCAGCGCACCGGACCTTCGGGAAGTCGCGTTGCAATTTCACGGATCAAGCGCAGCGATTCGAAAAGTTCCTCAAAGCGGATGAGCGCCCGTGCTGCGACATCGCCATTGCAATGGCTGGCGATGTTGAACTTGAGCTGATCGTAAGGCTGCCAGCCGAAACCGCGCCGCAAGTCGATATTGAGTCCACTGGCGCGCCCGGCCATGCCGGTCAGTCCAAGTTGCGCCGCTCTTTTTGTCGTTACCCGGCCAAGGGTGACGAAGCGATCCTGTAACCCGGCATGTTCGTCGTAAATGGTCTTGAGGTTGCGCACTTCCTTTTCAATCAGGTCGCACTGCGTCCGGATGCGGTCAAGGGCGTTAATATCCAGGGCGTTTTGCACGCCGCCTGGACACAGGCTGTCCATCATGAAACGGTGGCCGAAAAGTTCGCCATTGAGGCGCAGCCAGAGTTCCTTCAAGCGCATGAATTGCGCCAGACCAAAGCCAAGCGCGGCATCGTTGCCCAGCGCCCCTAAGTCGCCGAGATGGTTGGCTACACGTTCGCGTTCGAGGATGAGGGCGCGCAGCCACTCGGCAGGCTCGGGAATCTGGCAGTTCGTCACTGATTCGGCTGCCATGCAGTAAGCCCAGGCGTAGGCACAGGTGGAATCGCCTGAAATGCGCCCGGCCAGCTTCAGCCCCTCTTCGATGGACATGCCGACAAAGCGCTTTTCGATCCCCTTGTGTTTGTAGCCGAGCCGCTCTTCCAATCGCAGTACCGGTTCGCCAACGATGGAGAAGCGGAAGTGACCGGGTTCGATAATACCGGCATGCACAGGGCCAACCGGGATTTCATGCACGCCGTCGCCTTCAACGGTGACGAATTCGTAATTGTCGGCTTCAAGCGGGTGTATTTCCTTGCCACTGTGGTTCTGGCGCAAGGGAAAATAATCGGCTGGCCAGGCGGCATGGCGCAGCCAGGGGCGCTTGTCGGGGTTGCCGACGGCGACCAGCCCAAGCAGGTCGTAAGCAGCACGCTGCATGCGGTTAGCCGCCGGGAAGTGGCGGGCAATGTCGACGTAACTAGGAGCGCCGGGGCTGAGCGGCTGGTCAATCCAGAACAAACCGGCTGTTGTGGCGTAGGCGGCGCAGACGGCCATGCTGCCGTCCGCCCAGCGCCGATCCGATCCCCAAAGGCTGACCAGTCGGCCGCCAGATTCTGCAACTGCGGTGGCAATTTCTGACCACTCTGCCGCGCCAACGTGGCCGTGGCAAATGGGCAAGGGCGCCGGCAGTTTCGGGTATTGATGTTCCAGGTTCGGCAAGTGCATTTCAGCCCCCGGCGATCATTTTGGCCGCCTGCTGATACCAGTTATTCAGGTAGGGCGGGATGTAGAGTCCGAGCATCAATCCCAATCCGAGATGGACAAAGACTGGCAGTAGGGCGGGTGGATGCTTGAGCGGCTTGGCGTCGGTTTCGCCAAAGACCATGGACTGGACGCGGGCGAAGATGGCAGCAAAGGCAACGCCGAGCGCCAGCAGCAGAAGCGGGGTTGCCCAGGGCAGTTCACGCATGGCGGTAGTTAGAATCAGGAATTCGCTGGCGAAGACGCCGAAGGGCGGCATGCCGAGAATGGCCAGGGCGCCGAGCATCAGCCCCCAACCGACAGTAGGATTGACTTTGATGAGGCCGCGGATGCCTTCCATGAGCTGGGTTTTGGCTTGCTGGGTGGCGTGGCCGACGGCAAAGAAAATGGCTGATTTGATCAGCGAATGGACGGTCATGTGCAGCAGGCCGGCAAAATTGGCAATCGGCCCGCCAAGCCCGAAAGCAAAGGTCATCAGCCCCATGTGCTCGATGGACGAGTAGGCGAACATGCGCTTGACGTCCTTTTGCCGACTGAGGAAGAAAGCGGAAGCCACCACCGATAGCAGACCAAAGACAATCATCATCTTGCCCGGTAGCCCATTCTGTAGTGCGCCATCGGCCAGCACCTTGCAACGCAGCACAGCGTAGAGGGCGACATTGAGCAGCAATCCTGAAAGGACGGCTGAAATGGGGGTCGGGCCTTCAGCATGGGCATCCGGCAGCCAGTTATGTACGGGCACCAGGCCAACCTTGGTGCCGTAACCGAGCAGCAGGAAAACGAAGGCCAGCGACATGATATTGGGGTCGAGGTGGTTTTTGGCGTAGTTCAGATGCGTCCATAGCAAGGCGCTGTCACCACCGCCGATGGCGCGTTCGGCCGCCAGATAGAGCAGGATGGTTCCCATCAGCGCCTGGGCAATGCCGACGCCGCACAAAATAAAGTATTTCCAGGCGGCTTCCAGGCTGGCGGCAGTACGGTAAACCGAAACCAGCAACACGGTGGTCAGCGTTGCCGCTTCCATCGCTACCCACAGCACGCCCATGTTGTTGCTGGTCAGCGCCACCAGCATCATGCAATTGAAGAGCTGATACATGCTGTGGTAGAGGCGCATGCGACCTGGTGTCATCTTGCCGTGATCGCGTTCGATGCGCATGTAGGGGCGCGAAAAGAGCGAGGTGGTAAAGCCGACAAAGGCAGTGAGCGCGACCAGAAAGACATTGAGCGGGTCGATAAAGAAGAGCTCGTTCCAGATCAGTAGCGGGCCATGGCTGATGATGCGCTCGGTGAGCCAAGCGGCGGCCAGAAAGCTGCCGAAGCTGATGCCGGCATTGAGTTCAGGCGCAAAATCGCGATGACCCCACAGTGCCAGCAAGAGGGCGCCAACGAGGGGTATGGACAGAACGAGTGCAAAGGCTTCCATGGGCGCTCAGTCTTCCTTAAGTTTTTCAAGATGCCTGATGTCCAGGCTGTCGAATTGTTCGCGGATCTGGAACATGAATACGCCAAGAATCAGAATGCCGGCCAGCACGTCGAAAGCAATGCCGAGTTCGACAATCATCGGCATACCACTGGTGGCAGCCGAGGCGGCAAAAAACAGGCTGTTTTCCATGGACAGGAAGCCGATGACCTGCGGTACCGCCTTGGCACGGGTAATCATCATCATGAAGGAGAGCAGGAAACAGGCGAGAGCGATGCCGAGGGTGCCACGTGCGATCGAGGTTGAGAGCTGCGAAATGGGCAGCGCCATGTTGAAGGAAAAGATCACCAGCACAATGCCGACCAGCATGGTGGTCGGGATGTTGATCAGGGTTTCGACGTCCCAGCGTACATTGAGCTTGTCGATGACGCGATGCAATACGACAGGAATGAGAATGACCTTGAAAACAAAAGTGATGGCGGCCGAGTAATAAAGATGCGATTGGCCGGTGAGATAACCGACGACGACGGTTGTGGCAACGAGCGTCGCGCCTTGCAAGGTGAACAGGTGAATGACGCGCAGGATACGGCGTTGCGAGATCATGGCAAAAACCACGATGAGCAGCATGGCGGCAAAGAGGTTGATGCTCTGTGAAAGCAGACTGTTAGTCATTCAAGCCCCCAGCAATACGTGAACCAGAAGCGCAATCACCGCCAGCAGAAAGGCGGTTCCGAGAAATTCCGGCACGCGGAAAATGCGCATCTTGGCATTGACTGTCTCGATCACGGCCAGGAAGAATCCGGCCGCTGCGAGTTTGACGACCAGCATGGGGATGGCCAGGATCATGGCTTCCGGCGCGCTCGCCTTGGCCAAGCCCCAGGGAACGAAGAGGGCAGCGCCGATGCAGGTGTAGGCGAAAAGTTTGAGCGCAACGGCCCATTCAATCAGCGCCAGGTGGCGGCCGGAGTATTCGAGGATCAATGCCTCGTGGATCATGGTCAGTTCGAGGTGTGTCGCCGGGTTATCGACCGGAACGCGGGCATTTTCGGCCAGCGAGACCATCAGGAAGGCGAGGCCGGAAATGAGCAGGCTGGGGTAAATGACAAATTCCCGGCTCGCCAGATTTTCAACAATGTTGGTGAGCGAAGTCGAGCGGGTGATGAGTGAAGCGGTAAACAACACCATGAGCAGCGCCGGCTCGGCCAGAAAGCCGATCAGCATTTCGCGCCGCGCTCCCAGGCTGCCAAAGGCGGTGCCAATATCCATGGCGGCCAGAGCGATGAAGAAGCGCGCCACGGCAAAGATGCCGACCAGGGCAATGGCATCAGCGGCGGGCGACAGCGGCAGATCGGTGGACAAGGTGGGAACAATGCCGCAGGCCAGCGCCATGCAGCCAAAGACAATATAAGGCGCGATGCGGAAAATGGGCGTTGCCGATTCGGCTACCACCGATTCCTTGTGAAAGAGCTTGTGCAGGGTGCGGTAGGGCTGCAACAGGCTGGGTGCCGATTTGTTCTGTAGCCAGGCGCGCCAGGCATTGATCCAGCCCATCAGCAGCGGCGCGGCAATCAGCGCCACCAGGATTTCGAGCAGTTGGGAGAGGAAACCGGAAAGGCTCATTTCTTGATCACCAGAAGCAAGACGACCAGGGTCAGGAAGCTGTAGAGCAGATAAATGGCAATGCGCCCCTGTTGCAAGCGGCCAATGATGATGGCCAGGCGCTCGACCACGCGGGCAATCGGCAGATATAGCCAGCGCCAGAAATGGTCGCTACTCTCGACGTGGTAGCGCGGGTGCGTGTCAAAGGGGCTAGGCACTTGACGCTGAATCCGGAAGAAAGGGCTGAAAATCTGCAGAATGGGCTGGCCAAAACCTTCCGCTGTGTCCTGCATGCGGGCAGTCTGCGCCGGAAAACCGCAATCCCAGGGCGCAGCACGGCGCAGGCGGCCATGATAAAAAACGCGCACCATAACGACCGCCAGGACAATACTAAGACTGACTACAACAAGGAAGACAACCGGGCTGTAACTCGCCCGCTCAACCGAAACCGGAGAGAACAGCAACCAGCCGTTGGCGCGCACGGTAGCGGCCAGACCGTGGCCGATCAGGGCTTGCGTGACACGGTCAATGCCTTCGATCAAGCTAACCGGGAAAAGGCCGATCAGCACGGTGACCAGGGCCAGCCAGCACAATCCGATCCGTTCCAGCCAGGAGGCGTCATGCGCTTCGACCAAGCGTTTTTCGCGCGCTTGACCGAGGAAAATAACGCCGAAGAACTTGACCATGACGTAACCGGCCAGAGCCGCGA
>Ga0316605_10001920_pt1 | contig 11906 bp, 10 predicted proteins | sample OWC_soil_day20_n_FD_207666 | JGI IMG/M metagenome (GOLD analysis project Ga0316605, IMG submission 207666) | Wetland soil microbial communities from Old Woman Creek delta, Ohio, United States - OWC_soil_day20_noCT | ecosystem: Environmental > Terrestrial > Soil > Wetlands | place: USA: Ohio... | reverse complement strand
GCCACGCCGGCCACGCTGCAGGCCATGCTGCGGCCGCGGCCGGTCAACAGCAAGCCGGACGAAGGCATCCGCCTGTCGAAGGTGCTCACCGAGCGCGGCATCGCCTCGCGCCGCGAGGCCGACGACTGGATCGCCGCCGGCTGGGTGCGCGTGGATGGCCAGATGGCGGTGCTGGGCCAACGCGTGCGGCCCGAGCAGCGCATCGACATCGACCCGGCCGCGCGCAAGGAACAGGCGCGCAGCGTGACCATCCTGCTCAACAAGCCGGTGGGCTATGTCAGCGGCCAGGCCGAGGACGGCTACCCGCCGGCGGCGTCGCTGGTCACCGCGGCCAACCTGTGGGCCGACGAGAAGCGCCCGTTCCACCCCGGCCATGCGCGCGGCCTGGCGCCGGCCGGCCGGCTGGACATCGATTCCACCGGCCTGCTGGTGCTGACGCAGGACGGTCGCATCGCCAAGCTGCTGATCGGCGAACACTCGCTGGTGGAGAAGGAGTACCTGGTGCGCGTGGCCCATGCCTTCGCCGACGGCGTGCCCGATTCGGCGATGCAGCTGCTGCGCCACGGCCTGGAGCTGGATGGCGAGGCGCTGAAGCCGGCCAAGGTGAGCTGGGCCAACGAGGACCAGCTGCGCATCGTGCTGCTGCAGGGCAAGAAGCGGCAGATCCGCCGCATGTGCGAAGCCGTGGGCCTGCAGGTGGTGGGCCTGAAGCGCGTGCGTATCGGCAGCGTGGTGCTGGGCAAGTTGCCTGCGGGACAGTGGCGATACCTGCGCGATGACGAACGCTTCTGAGGCGGTCGGCGCCTCCGCGCGCGAGCGCATGGGCTCGGGCCTGATCGTCACGCTGCTGGCGTTGTTGCTGGGCACGCAGCCGATCACCACCGACCTGTACCTGCCGGCACTGCCGGGGCTGGCGACGGACCTGAACTCGCCGATGGGCAGCACGCAGCTGACGCTGTCGGCGCTGCTCTTCGCCTTCGGCTTCAGCCAACTGCTGCTGGGCCCGGCGGCCGACCGCTATGGCCGCCGCCCGGTGCTGCTCGGCGGCTTGTCGATCTTCGTGCTGGCCAGCATCGGCAGCGCGCTGGCCCCGGACATCGCCGCGCTGGTGGCCTGGCGCGCGCTGCAGGGCGTGGGCATGGCCGCGGCCGTCGTCTGTGCCCGCGCGATGGTGCGCGACCTGTACCAACCGGCCGACGGCGCGCGCGTCATGTCCAAGGCGCTCAGCGGCCTGGGCTTGATCGCGCTGGCCAGCCCGCTGCTCGGCGGGCTGCTGGCGACCGTGCTGGGCTGGCGCCATGCATTGGCGGCCACCGGCGTGTTCGGCGCCATCTGCCTGGCCACGGTGATGTGGGCCATGCCGGAGACCGTGCCGGCGCGCAACCCGCTGGCACTGCGCATTGCCCCGATGTTCGCGCAATGGGGGCGCATCCTGCGCCACCCCACCTTCACCGCCTGGGCGCTGCTGATCGCCTGCACCTACGGCGGACTGTTCGCCTTTCTGGCGTCCTCGTCCTTCGTCTTCATCGACGTGCTCGGCACCTCGCGCATGGCCTTCGGCTTGTACATCGCCGGCTGCTCGGTCTGCTACATCGTCGGCACCTTCTGGTGCCGGCGCTGGCTGCTGCGCCACGGGCTCACCGGCGCGGTCAAGCGCGGCGCCGCCTTCACGCTGGCCGGCGGCGTGTCGATGGCGCTGCTGGCCTGGGCCGGCGTGATCGGCCCCTGGGCGATCGCGGTGCCGCAGTTCGTCTACAGCTTCGGCCACGGCATCCACCAGCCCTGCGGCCAGGCGGCGGTGGTCGGGCCCTTTCCGCAGCATGCGGGCGCGGCGTCGGCGCTGGCCGGCTTCATCCTGGCCGCCGCCGCCGTGGCGGTGGGCGCGTGGCTGGGCGTGGCGATGAACGGCACGGTCTACCCGCTGGTGACGACGGTGGGCGCGATGGCCGTGGCCACCGCGCTGGTGGGGTGGACGCTGGTGCAGAGGCACGGCGAGGCGAAGTGAAGCGCGGCCCTCTGCGCGGCCTTGCGTTGTAGAAGGTACCAATATTCAGTACCATGCGCAGGTGAAGCGAGCTCAGCTCCGCACCCTGAATGCGCTGTTCTCCAGCCCGACCCTTGCCAACATCGCCTGGAAGAACAAGGACATCGAAGCGCTGTTCAAGGGCCTGGGCGCCGAGGTCAGCGAACGCGAAGGCAGTCGCGTCGCCGTCGTGCTGTTCGGTGAGGTTCGCGTCTTTCACCGGCCGCATCCTTCACCACATACCGACAAGGGCGCTGTGGCGAGCGTGCGCAAGTGGCTGGAGCAACACGGAGTAGTGCCATGAACGTGATGACGGTCGACGGCTACCAGGCCAAGATCGAGTACGACGCGGGCACCGACCTGTTCCGCGGCGAGATCCTCGGGCTGACGGGCGGCGCCGACTTCTACGGCAAGAACCCGAAGGAGTTGCGTGCCGAATTCAGGAAGTCGCTGCAGGTGTTTCTGGACGTGTGCCGCGAGAAGGGCATCGAGCCCCGACGCAGCTACTCGGGCAAGTTCAACCTGCGCATCCCGCCCGAACTGCACGAGAAGCTGGCCATTGCCGCACAAGCCGAGGGCAAGAGCATCAACGCGCTGGCCCAGGAAGCGCTTCGCAGCCGGGTGGCGGCCTAGCTGCGGCCCATCCGTTTGAAACCCCTAGGCATCTGCCTCGCCGGCCCCACCGCCAGCGGCAAGAGCGCGCTAGCCTTGCAGCTGGCCGACGCGCTGCACGGCGAGGTGGAGTTCATCAGCGTCGACTCCGCGCAGGTCTATCGCGGCATGGACATTGGCACCGCCAAGCCCGATGCGGCCGAGCGTGCGCGCGTGCCGCACCACCTGATCGACCTGATCGAGCCGGAGCAGGCTTACTCGGCCGCGATGTTCGTGCGCGATGCCAACGCCGCGGCCGAAACCATCCGCGCGCGCGGCAGGCTGCCGCTGCTGGTGGGCGGCACGATGCTGTACTTCAAGGCGCTGCGCGACGGGCTGGACGCGATGCCCGCCGCCGACCTGGCCCTGCGTGAGAAACTCGACACACGCGCCGCGGCCGAAGGCTGGCCCGCGCTGCATGCCGAGCTGGCGAAGGTCGACCCGGCCACCGCGGCGCGGCTGGCGCCGCACGATGCGCAGCGCATCCAGCGTGCGCTGGAGGTGTGGCTGGCCACGGGTCAGCCGCTGTCGGCCTTCCATGCCCAAAGCGCAACGACCAGCGATATCGCGCGCTGGCCCATGGTCTCGCTGCAGCCCGGTTCGCGCGCCTGGCTGCACGAGCGCATCGCGCAGCGCTTCGAGGCGATGCTGGCCGCCGGCTTGGTCGACGAGGTTCGGCACTTGCGCCAGCGCCCTGCCCTGCGGCCGGAGATGCCGTCGATGCGCTGTGTCGGCTACCGCCAGGCCTGGGCTGCGTTGGACGCAGGCACGCTGGACGGCCTGCGCGAGGCCGGCATCGCCGCCACGCGGCAGCTGGCCAAGCGGCAGATCACCTGGCTGCGTTCGATGCAGGTGCACACGCGCATCGCCTGCGACGAGCCCGGCGCCGACGCTCGGCTGCTGGACGCGGTGCGCCAGCTCAGGGGATGAACAAGGCCTCGCAGCCGCTGCCGGCCAACACGGCATCGGCCCGCGCGCGGTCCGCCGCCGACAGCGCCTGGTGGTCGCGGCGCAGCCAGGCCAGGCACTTGCCCTGGTAGGGGAAGGCCTGCTGCACCCAAGGCTGGCCGTCGATGGTCGCTTGCAGTTCGGCCTGCCCGGCCTGCAGGGCCTGCGCATTCGCCCGCAGCAGCGGCACGTAGAGGCGCCCGGTCTCGCGCAGCAGCGCCTTCAGGCTGTCAGGCAGCCGCGTGACGTTCAGCCAGTCGGTGTCGGTGGGCTCCAGGCCCGACAGGTCTTCCATCATCAGCACCCAGGCGCCCACGCGCGGCGCGATCTCGGCGGCCAGCGCCATCGACGTGGGGTCGAAGTGCACCAGCTGCGTCAGTTGACCGTAGAGGGCGAAGTCGGATGCGCCGGGACGCGCGCCCATCAGGAAACGGTGCGTGCGGAAGTGGTCTTCCAGCGCCAGCAGCACACGCTGGTAGCCGGCCTCGATGACCGGCCCGGTGCTCGGATTGGAGCCCACGTAGCGCAGCCGCGGGATCTGCCGCTGGCGCACCGCGTCGGCGGTGGCGGCCAGCGCGGCATCGTCGTGCGGGCCGCCGCGCCAGCAGGCCAGCACCTCGCCGGCCTTGCGGATGTCGGCCGGATAGGTCCAGCGGTAATGGAACATCGCCTTGGTGAGCCACTCGTCGCCAAAGTCCTCGAGCAGCGCATCGACCAGCGCCAGCGCCGGGTCGGCCGGAACGACCGCGCGGCCCGCGAACTCGGCTTCGAAGCGGCGGATCAGCGGCGTGGAATCGGTGACGGCCTGCAGCGCGCCGTCCGGCCCCGGCAGGTAGAAGGTGGGCAGCAGCGGCGGCTTGGCTGCCGGCAGCGCGGGCGCGCCGGTGGTCGACAGCAGCAGCCGGTAGGCGATGCGCCGGTAGCGCAGCAGCGCCACCATCTTGCGCGTGTAAGGCGAACCCGGCGCCCCGCTCAGCAGCAGCGCGCTCATTTCTTCGGCGGCAGCGTCGGGTTGCGCAGCGCCGTGATGTCGGCCATGCGCAGCGCGATGCGCTCCAGGTACTCGGGCTGCGCCGGCACGATGTAGTAGCGGTCGGCGACGATGGCGTCGTGCACCGCATCGGCCACCACCGACGGCTCGATGCCGGCCTCCAGCGCGGCGCGGAAGCCCGTGGTCCATTGCTGCTCGCGCTCGCTCAAGGCCGACATGTCGGTGGGCCCGCCGAACTGGGTCGGCCGGTTGCGCTCGGCATCGAGGATCTGCGTGCGGATCACGCCCGGGCACAGCACCGACGCCGACAGCTTCGCGCCCGCCGCCTTCAGGTCCTTGTACAGGCCTTCGGTCAGGCAGCTCACGCCATGCTTGGACGCGAAGTACGGCCCCGAGCCGGTCAGCAACCCGGCCACCGAGGCGGTGTTGACGATGTGGCCTTCGTCGCCGCCGGCCAGCATGCGCGGCACGAAGCTGCGCATGCCGTGCACCACGCCCATCAGGTTGACGCCCAGGATCCAGTGCCAGTCCTCCAGGCAGTTCTCCCAGGTGGGCTGCAACAGCGCGGGCGCCGCCACGCCGGCGTTGTTGCACAGCAGGTGCGTCGCGCCGAAGGCTTCGTAGACGGCATCGGCCAGGCGCTCGACGCTGGCCGCATCGGCCACGTCCACCGTCACCGCGATGGCCTGCGCGCTCTGCCACTGCAGCTGTGCCAGCGCGCGCTGCAGCGCCGCAGTCTCGATGTCGGCCAGCACCAGCTTCATGCCGGCCGCGGCAAAGCGCGTGGCCATCGCCAGGCCGATGCCGCTGGCTGCGCCGGTGACCACGGCGACCCGTCCTTGAAGTTGTTGCACGCTGCCTCCCGTCAATTGGCCCATTCTGGCCGATGCCCACAGATGCCCGGGGCCTACACGTCCATCGGGCATGATGCGCGGCCATGCTGCAACTGCACCACCTGAGCAAGTCCTTCGGCGACACGCCGGTGTTCCGCGACGTCGGCTTCCAAGTGGCGCGCGGCGAGTTCGTCGCGCTGATCGGCGAATCGGGTGTGGGCAAGTCCACCTTGCTGAACTGCATCGCCGGGCTGGAGCAGCCTGACAGCGGCACGCTGCAGCTGGCCGGGCAGGACGTGCTCAGGCTGGGAGAGGACGCACGCGCCCGCATGCGCCGCGCCCAGCTGGGCTTCGTCTTCCAGGCCTTCCACGTGCTGCCGCACCTGAGCGTGGCCGAGAACGTGTCGCTGCCGCTGCTGTTGCTGGGCCGGCCGGATGCGGCGCGCGTGCAATCGGTGCTGGACGCGGTGGGCCTGGGCGAGCTGGCCGCGCGCATGCCGGCGCAGCTGTCGGGCGGCCAGCTGCAGCGCGTGGCCATCGCGCGCGCGGTGGTGCACGCGCCTGCGCTGATCCTGGCCGACGAGCCCACCGGCAACCTCGACCCGGCCACCGCCGAGCGCGTGCTGTCGGTGCTGGTGGCGCAGGTCAAGGATGCCGGCGCGGCCTGCCTGCTGGTGACGCACTCCGACGCCGCGGCGCAACGTGCCGACCGGGTGCTGCGCCTCACCGCCCGCGGCGTGGTCGCGCCGGCCGGTGCCTTGCACCCCGCTGCGTAGCCCATGCCGCCGCTGTCGCTGTGGCGCCTGAGCTGGCGCGAATGGCGCCACCACCCGTGGCGCCACGGCATGGCGCTGCTGGCGGTGGCGCTGGGCGTGGCGCTGGCCTGGTCGGTGCACCTGATCAACGCTTCGGCGCTGGCCGAGTTCTCGGCCGCGGTGCGCTCGGCCAACGGCGAGCCCGACCTGAGCCTGCGTGCGCAGCGCGAGGGTTTAGACGACGCGTTGTTCGAGCGCGTGGCCACGGCTGCGGGCGTGGCCCTGGCCAGCCCGGTGCTCGAGCTGGACACCTATGCACGCTCGGCCCGCGGCGAGCGCGTGGCGCTGCGCGTGCTGGGCATCGACGCGCTGTCCATCGCCGCGATGGCGCCGACGCTGCTGCCGCGGCCGGCGCCGGGCGAAGGCGCCTTCGCCATGCTCGACCCGCAGCGCGTGTTTCTCAACGCCCGTGCCCGCGAGCTGATCGGCGTGAAGGACGGCGAGCCGCTGGCGCTGCGCTCCGGCCCGCGCTGGCAGTCGCTCACCGTGGCCGGCGACGTGGCCGCCACTGGCGCGGCGCTGGCGGTGATGGACGTTGCCGGGGCGCAGGCGCATTTCGGCATGGCACACCGCCTGACGCGTATCGACCTGCGTCTCGTGCCCGGCCAGGACGCGCAGCAGTGGCTGGCCGGCATGGCGCTGCCACCTGGCGTGACGGCCGCCGCGGCCGACGAGGCTGAAGCGCGCCTGTCGAACCTGTCGCGCGCCTACCGCGTCAACCTCACCGTGCTGGCGCTGGTGGCGCTGTTCGTCGGCGCCTTCCTGGTGTACTCGGTGGTCTCGCTGTCGTTGGCGCAGCGCGCGCCGGCCTTCGCGTTGCTCGGCGTGCTGGGGCTGACGGCACGCGAGCGCCGCGTGCTGGTGCTGGCCGAATGCGCCGTGCTGGGCGCCATGGGCAGCCTGTTCGGGCTGGCGCTGGGCGCGGCGCTGGCCGCGGCCGCGCTGCGCTGGCTGGCCGGCGACCTGGGCGGTGGCTACTTTCCCGGCATTGCGCCCGCGCTGCGCTGGGACTCGTGGGCCGCGCTGGGCTTCGCCGCGCTGGGCACGGCCTCGGCGCTGGTCGGCGGCTGGATGCCGGCTCGGCGCGCCGAAGCCCTGTCGCCTGCCCGGGCGTTGAAGGGCCTGGGCGACGCCACACCACCGGCCTCGCCGGCCTGGCCCGGACTGCTGCTGATCGCATCGGGCGTGGTCCTGGCCTTCGCCCCGCCCGTCGGCGGCCTGCCGGTGGCGGCCTACCTGTCGGTGGCCGCGTTGCTGTTCGGCGGCGTGGCGCTGGTGCCGGCGGTGGTGCAGGCGCTGCTGGCCTGGCTGCCGGCCAGCCGCCACGCGCTGCTGCTGCTGGCGGTGCAACGCGCGCGCTTTCAGCGCCACACCGCCAGCGCGGCCGTGGCCGGCGTGGTGGCCAGCCTGGCGCTGTCGGTGGCCTTGACGGTGATGGTCACCAGTTTCCGCGGCGGCGTGGCCGCCTGGCTGGATCAGGTGCTGCCCGCCGACCTGTACGCGCGCAGTGCCGGCAGCAGCGCCGCCAGCGATCAGGCCTGGCTGGACCCGGCGCTGGTCGATGCGGTGGCCGCCATACCCGGCGTGCAGCGCGTGATGGCTTCGCGCGTGCGAGCGCTGCAGCTGGCGCCAGAGCGCCCGGCCGTGGTGCTGCTGGCGCGGCCGCTGGCCCAGCCCGCGCAGGACCTGCCGCTGCTGGCGCCGGCACTGCCGCCGCGCGCCGGCGAGATCGGCGTGTACCTCAGCGAGGCCGCGGCGCTGCTCTACGACAAGCCGGCCGGGCAGATCATCAGCCTGCCCATCGGCCGCGAACCCGGCAGCCGCACCGAGGCGCGCGTGCTCGGTGTCTGGCGCGACTACGCGCGCCAGTTCGGGGCGATCGCCATCGACCTTGCCGACTACCGCGCGCTCACCGGCGACGAACGCCTCAACGACCTGGCGTTGTGGTTCGCCCCCGGCGCCGATGCCCAGCAGGTGCAGCAGCAGCTGCGCCAGCTGGGCGGCGAGACCGGGCTGCTGGAGTTTGCCGCCACGCCCGAGCTGCGCAAGCTGTCGCTGGCCATCTTCGACCGCAGCTTTGCCGTCACCACGTACCTGCAGGCGGTGGCCATCGCCATCGGCCTGGTGGGTATTGCCGCCAGCATGTCGGCGCAGGTGCTGGCGCGGCGCAAGGAATTCGGCCTGCTGTCCCACCTGGGGTTGACGCGTGCGCAGGTCGTCGGCGTGGTGGCCGGTGAAGGCGCGGCCTGGCTGGCCGCCGGCGCACTGATCGGCCTGGCGCTGGGGCTGGCGGTGAGCGTGGTGCTGGTGCACGTGGTCAACCCGCAGAGCTTCCACTGGACCATGCAGCTGTTGCTGCCCTGGGGCGAACTGCTGGCGCTGTGCGCCGCAGTGCTGGCCGCCGGCATCGGTACCGCGGCCTACAGTGCACGGGCGGCCGCTTCGCGCGCTGCGCTGCTGTCGGTCAAGGAGGACTGGTAGGTGCGCCGCCGCGACAGCCTGGCCGCGGCGCTGCTGGCGCTGGGCCTGCCATCGGCGGCGGCGCGTGGCGCCGAAGGCGAGGATCCCGTACGCCGCGGCCGCCCGCTGCGCTTTCCACGCGATCACGGCGCGCACCTCGGCGCGGCCATCGAGTGGTGGTACATCACCGGCGACCTGCGCGAGCCCGGCGGTCGGCGCCACGGCTTCCAGATCACCTTCTTCCGCAGCCGCACCGGCCTGGCCGCGGACCTGGACAGCCGCTTCGCCGCGCGGCACCTGCTGTTTGCGCACGCCGCGCTGACCGACCTGGGCGCCCAGGCCCACCTGCATGCGCAGCGCATCGCGCGCTGGTCGGGCGATGAGGCGTCGCGGCTGGCCCGGGCCTCGCTGCGCGACACCGACCTGCTGCTCGGCGGCTGGACACTGCAGCGGCTCGACGTCGACGGCGGCAGCCTGTACCGCACACGGTTCGGCTCCGCGCCGGGCGGCAGCGGGCCGCAGGACTTCGAACTGCAGCTGGAACTGCGCGCCACCCAGCCGCTGCTGCTGCAGGGCGATGCCGGCTTCTCCCGCAAGGGGCCGGACGAAGCCCAGGCCAGCCACTACCTGAGCGAGCCACAGCTGGCGGTGCAAGGCACGCTGCGGCGTGCCGTCCAGAGCCTGCCTGTGAGCGGCCGTGCCTGGCTCGACCATGAATGGAGCGACCAGCTGATGCACCCCGAGGCGGTGGGCTGGGACTGGATCGGCATGAACCTGGACGACGGTGCCGCGCTCACCGCCTTCCGCCTGCGCCGTGCCGACGGCAGCAGTCTGTGGGCCGGCGGCAGCTGGCGCAGCGCCACCGGCGCGATACAGGTCTTCGAGCCCGGCGACGTGCGCTTCACGCCCGGCCGGATCTGGGCCAGCCCCGCATCGGGCGCGCGTTACCCGCTGCAGTGGACGGTGGACACGCCGTCCGGTCGCTTCGAGGTGCGCGCGCTGCTCGACGCGCAGGAGTTGGACAGCCGCGGCAGCACCGGCACGGTGTACTGGGAAGGTTTGAGCGATCTGTACGACACGCAACAGCGGCGGGTGGGCAGCGGCTACCTGGAGATGACCGGCTACGCCGGCCGGCTGCGGCTGGGCGGCTAGGAGCCCGGCCGGCGGGCGCGCGGACCGCCCGAGGCCGCCGACGGCGGCCGGGCCGGCGTGGCGCGCGGCTGGATTGGCGCGGCGCGCACGCAGTTGCGACCGGCGTCCTTGGCCGACTGCAGAGCGCTCAAGCTGTCCTGCACCAGCGCATCCAGCGTCACGTGGGTGGCCCCGACCGAGGCCACGCCGATGCTCACCGTGCTGCTGACGCCGCCGTTCTGCCAGCGCAGCGTGTGGCCGGCGATGCGTTCGCGGACGCGCTCGGCCACGTCCAGCGCGCCCATCGGGTCGGTATTGGGCAGGTAGACGATCAAGGACTCGGGGCCGAAGCGGGCCAGCAGGTCGGGCTGGCGCAGTGACTGCGTCACCAGCCGCGTCAGGTCGCGCAGCAGCGCGTCGCAGCAGGCGCCGCCGTGGCTTCCCTTCAGGCTCTTGAATTGGTCGGCGTCGATCAGCAACATCGCGCCGTCTTCGGCATAGCGGCGGCAGCGCGCCCATTCACGTTCGGCCACCTGCATGAAATGGCGGCGGTTGTGGGCACCGGTCAGGTCGTCCTTGGTGGCATTGACGCTGTGGCGCTGGCGCGCCGCATCCAGTTGGAACATCAGCCGCAGCAGCCACGCGGCCAGAAACGGCGACAGCACCAGCGCCATGGCCCCGGCCACCAGCAAGGCCACCGGCCGCGGGCCCTGGCCGATCATCAGCACGGCCGCCTGCGTCAGCCCCAGCACGCCCAGCACCAACACCACGCTCAGGCCCGCCAGGGCCGGCAGGAAGCCCAGGCGCAGCGCCAGCGCCGTGCATCGACGCATCCAGCGGGGTTCGGCGGCGGGATCGAACATGGGACCAATGATGGCGCAAGACGGGCGAAGATGTGGCCCCTAGATTCGACCACAAAGCCTGCGGGGCCTCGGACCGAATGGATGAGCGGCGTGATTTTCCCCCGCAACGGCCACGGCAGCGACGCCGCATAGACTCCTGGCCATGTCCAAAGAAGAAGCCCGCGCTGCCGCGCGCTCGCCACGTTCGCTGTCCGGCCTGTTGCCGTTCCTGAAGCCCTACCGAGGCCGCATTGCCCTGGCGCTGCTATTCCTGGTGCTGGCGGCGATGAGCACGCTGGCCTTCCCGCTGGCTCTGAAGTCGCTGATCGACCAGGGCCTGGTGAGCAGCGACCCCGGCCAGCGCGTGATGGCGCTGCGCCCCTACTTCCTGGCGCTGTTCGGGGTGGGCGCGGCGCTGGGCGTGTTCTCGGCGGCACGCTTCTACATGGTCAGCTGGCTGGGCGAGCGCATCACAGCCGACCTGCGCAGTGCCGTCTATGCGCATGTGGTGGAACAGAGCCCCGAGTTCTTCGAGAGCACGCAGACCGGCGAGGTGCTGAGCCGACTGACCACCGACACCACGCTGGTGCAGACGGTCGTCGGCTCGTCCTTGAGCATGGGCCTGCGCAACACCGTGATGGGGCTGGGCGCGCTGATCATGCTGGTGGTGACCAACCCCTTGGTGATGACGCAGGTGCTGGGCATCCTGGTGCTGGTGGTGCTGCCCAGCCTGTACTTCGGCCGGCGCGTGCGCCGCCTGTCGCGTGCCAGCCAGGACCGGGTGGCCGATTCCAGCGCCATTGCCGCCGAGGTGCTGAACGCCATCCCGATCGTGCAGAGCTACACCCAGGAGCGGCGCGAGTCGACGCGCTTTGCCGAATCCACCGAACATGCCTTCGAGGTGGCGCGCAATCGCACGCGGGTTCGTTCGCTGCTGGTGGCCTTCATCATCACCGCCACCTTCGGCGCGCTGCTGTGGGGGCTGTACCAGGGCACGCAGGCGGTGATGAGCGGCGACATCACGGCCGGCCACCTGGGGCAGACGGTGGTCTTCGTGATCATCCTGGTGGGCAGCGTGGCCGTGCTGTCCGAGGTGTATGGCGACCTGCTGCGCGCCGCCGGCGCCACCGAGCGGCTGATGGAGCTGCTGGCCGCCCGCTCGACGGTGGCCGAGCCGACCTCGCCCCTGCCGCTGCCACCGGCACGCGGCGG
>Ga0316605_10001919_pt1 | contig 11910 bp, 6 predicted proteins | sample OWC_soil_day20_n_FD_207666 | JGI IMG/M metagenome (GOLD analysis project Ga0316605, IMG submission 207666) | Wetland soil microbial communities from Old Woman Creek delta, Ohio, United States - OWC_soil_day20_noCT | ecosystem: Environmental > Terrestrial > Soil > Wetlands | place: USA: Ohio... | reverse complement strand
GGATGTTTTCCAGCGATTCGCGGGTGATGACGGTGCCGACGCCGTCATGCGTAAAGAGTTCCTGCAACAGGGCGCCGTCGGTTTCGAAACCGATCAGGTGGACGCGACCGACGCCATGGCGACTGGCGCGGATGGCGCAGGGCAGATAACGCTTGAGGTCGGCTGTCAGCCAGTCGCCCATCCAGGCGATTTCGGCAGCTTCGTCAGCAGTCAAAGCGTCGACCAGTTCGCCGTTGCTCTTGGTGACGCCTTTGCTGTCGGTCAGATAGACCAATTTGTCGGCCTTGAGGGCGACAGCGACGGCTTCGGCGACTTCTTCCATCTGCAGGTTGAAAATTTCGCCGGTCGGCGAACTGCCTTCGCAATTGAGCAAAATGATGTTGCCGAGGCCGAGTTGGGCGAGCAGGCCTTCGGCATCGACCTTGCGCACCTTGCCGGCGTATTGCAGGTCGACGCCGTCGACGACACCGATTGGCTGACCGGTGATGAAATTGCCGCCGATGACGCGAATGCGGGCATTGGCCATCGGGGTATTGGGCAGACCTTGCGACAGCAGGGCCTCGATTTCGAGATAGACGCTGCCAACGGCATCCAGCACGCAATCGAGCGCGGCGGCGTCGGTAATGCGGTAGCCCTTGTGATAGAGCGGCTCCAGGCCTTTTTCCTGCAGTTCCTCGTCGATCTGCGGGCGGGCGCCATGCACCAGAACGAGGCGGATGCCGAGCGCAGCCAGCAGATTGACATCGTAAGCCAGCGTCTTGGCAAAACCGGCGGCAACGGCCTTGCCGCCGAAGGCGACGACGAAAGTCTTGCCGCGAAAGGCGTTGATGTAGGGCGTGACGGCGCGGAACCAGGTGACGAAATTCTCGGCGTACTGTTGATCACTCATTTTTTGGGCTGTCTTTTGATTTGAACGTGGTTTCCAAACGGTCGCAGATGGTTTTCAACACTTTGACCCGGGCAAAATTCTTGTCATTGGCTTCTACTAGCGTCCAGGGCGCCAGACCGGTTGACGTACGATCCACCATGTCGCAAACGGCGGCGGCGTAAGCATCCCATTTTTCGCGGTTGCGCCAGTCCTCTTCGGTGATCTTGAAGCGCTTGAATTCGGTGTCCTGGCGTTCTTTGAAGCGTTTCAACTGCTCCTCGGCACTGATCTGCAGCCAGAATTTGACCACAATCGTGCCAGCAGCGGCCATATGATGTTCAAAATCGTTGATTTCAGCGTAGGCGCGTAGCCAGTCGTCCTCTATGCAATAGCCTTCGACCCGTTCGACCAGCACCCGGCCGTACCAGGAGCGATCAAAAATGACCGTGCGCCCCTTGCGCGGCAGGTGCCGCCAGAAGCGCCAGAGATAGGGCTGCGCCCGCTCTTCCTCGGTTGGTGCGGCAATCGGCACAGTCTGGAACTGCCGCGCATCGAGCGCAGCGGTGACGCGGCGGATGCTGCCGCCCTTGCCAGCGGCGTCCGATCCTTCAAAGACCAGCACCAGTGCGTGTTCCTTGAAATGTGGCTGACGCACCAGTTCGGCGAGGCGGCCCTGTTGGTGCGCCAGTTCGCGCTCGAAATCCTTCTTGGCAAGTTGCTGCGTCAGATCGAGGGCGCTGAGCAGATTGCGCTGGTCGATGGCTCGCGTGATCGGTGGCGCCACCGGCACCTGCGGTTTTTTTTGCTGGGCGAGGCGATGGCGCAAGCTGTCAAGAACGATGCGGCCAACCGTCAGAGAGCGGTAGGCGTCATCGGTGCCTTCAACGATGATCCAGGGCGCATGTGCCGTGTTGCTGACGCGCAAAACGTGGCCGGCAACCTGTTGCAACTGGTCGTAGGTTTTCAGGCGCTCATAGCTGGCCTTGGTAACGCGCCAGGCAGTGCGCGGGTCTTTCTCCAGCGCTTTCAGGCGTTTCTTCTGGGCATCCTTGGACAGATGGAACCAGAATTTGAGTACCAGCGCCCCTTCATTGACCAGCATGGCCTCGAAGCGGTTGATATCGTCAAGCAACTGATCCAGTTCGGAACGGTGCATCTTGCCGTTGATGCGATCAGCGATGGGCTGCGAATACCAGGAGCCTGCGAAAATGCCGATCTTGCCTTTGGCTGGCAGTGCCCGCCAGTAACGCCACATGTAGGGGCGCTCGCGTTCCTCGTCGGTGGGCGCCGAGAAAGCCAGGGTCGAGATGTGGCGGGGATCCATCCAGGAATAGAGGAGGTTGATGGTTTCGCCCTTGCCGCTGCCGTCCACCCCGCTGATCAGGATAACGATGGGGAATTCCTTCTTTTGCAAGAGGTCGAACTGAACGTCGAGCAATTCGGCACGCAACTTGGGGGCTTCCTGACGGTAGGTTTTCTTGTCGATCTTGTGACCGAGTTCAGCCGATTCAAACATGTTCAGCCCTCCAGAAAATCGCCCCAAAGCGCCTGCATGGCGGCTAAAGCGGCCGGGCCGGCGGTTTCGGTGCGCAGGATGCGTGGGCCCAGGCGCACGGCAATAAATCCGGCGCTTTGGGCGGCGATGATTTCGGCAGGATCGAGGCCACCTTCTGCACCGACCAGCAATTGAATGGACAGGCTTGGCGGATTAGGCGGCAAGACGGTTTTTGCGTCCGGTGCCAGCATCAGGCGCAGTGTGCCCGGCGCTGGACGCGCCAGCCATTGTTCGACCGATTCCAGCGTACCGACCGTTGGAATGTGGTTGCGGCCGCACTGTTCGCAGGCAGCGGCGGCAACGCCCTGCCAGTGGGCGACGCGTTTGGCAGCGCGGTCGCCGGAAAGACGGACGACACTGCGTCGGCTGGTTACCGGATAGAAAGCGCTAACCCCGAGTTCGACGGCTTTCTGCAGGGTGAAATCCATTTTGTCGCCCGCCTGCACGGCCTGTATCAGGGTGACCTGGAGCGGTGATTCGCATTCGCGCAGCAGCCAGTTACCGAGGTGCACGGTGACCCGTTCACGCTCAATGTGCTCAATGGTGGCCGGGTATTCGCCGCCGCGTCCGTCAAATAGGGTGATTTCGGCGCCGACGGTAAGCCGCAGCACGCGTACTGCATGGCGCGCTACCGGCTCCGGCAGTTCCAGACGAGCTCCCGGCGAGAGCGCCAGGCGGGTATAAAAACGGGGGGTTTCCATTCCGCCATTATGAGCGATGGATTTGGGTCAGGGCTACAGGTTTTTTGCCACCAGACGGAAATGGCGTCCCATGATCGATAATTCCATCGCTGTCCGGAATTTGGCCGGGCTGGCCAGCAGCGTTGTGGTGAGCAGCCACCAGAAGCGCACCCGGCCGCGATCCCAGGCGCCGAGCACCCATAACGAACGCAGAAAGGCCTTGATGTCGGCGCCGGAAAGGCGTGATGACGGACCTTGCGGCTGATAGCTACGCAAAAAAGTGCGGATACGCTGGTAGTAGTTGCGCGGCTCGTAAAGACGGCGCATCAGTTCGCGGTAGCCACGCTGCAGGAATTCCGAATCCAGCCGTGTGACGAAATTGATGGCGGTGTCGGTGTTATTGCCGGTAGTTGCGGAAAGCATCCTGCCTTCCGCTGTCAGGCGGCGGTAGAGGGCAGTTTGCGGCAGCGCGATGAGCAGGCCGACCATGGCAGTCACCACGCCGGACTTCTGGATGAACTCGAACTGGCGGCGGAAGATGTCTTTCGGGTCGTTGTCGAAGCCGATGATGAAGCCGCCCATGACTTCCATTCCCGCCTTTTGCAGAATCTGCACCGCGCCGCCAAGGCTGCTTTTGCAATTCTGCCGCTTGTTACATTCCTCCAGGCTTTCCACCGATGGCGTTTCGAGGCCGACAAACACCTTCTTGAAGCCGGCTTCCACCATCATTGTGCACATCTCTTCGTCGTCGGCGAGATTGACCGAAGCTTCTGTGAGGAAGCCGATCTTCGGGCCAGCGCCCTGCCGCCATTCGATCAACGCCCGCAGCAATTCCTTGGTGCGCTTCTTGTTGCCGATGAAATTGTCGTCGACGAGGAAGACCATGTCCTTCCAGCCATGTTCGCACAGCACCTCCAGTTCACGCACGATCTGAGCCGGTTCCTTGGTGCGTGGCACACGGCCGTTCATCACCACGATGTCGCAAAACTCGCAATCGAAGGGGCAGCCGCGTGAAAACTGGATCGGCATGGTTACATAATCCCGCAGTCGAACCAGATCCCAGCGCGGTACCGGCGTTTTTCGCACATCCGGCCATTGCGGCGACTGGTAGAAGGGTTGCACTTCGCCGTGCTCAAGGTCGGCGACCAGTTGTGCGATTAAATCTTCTACTTCACCCAGAACAAAGTGGTGAATTTCAGGAAACTCGGCATGGCCGGTGGTAAACAGCGGGCCGCCGGCGATGACGGTTTTACCAAAGGCTGCGCAGCGGGCGGCGATTTCGTGCGCCGAATCCTTGTGCACGATCATGCCGCTCAGAAAAACGTAGTCTGCCCATTGCAGATCGCCATCCTTGAGGGGCTGCACGTTGATATCGACGAGTTTGAGTTGCCATTCGGATGGCAGCATGGCGGCGACGGTAAGCAAGCCGAGCGGCGGAAAGGCAGACTTCTTGGCGACGAATTTGAGGACGTGCTCGAAGCTCCAGAAAGTGCAGGGGTTGCGCGGATAAACGAGAAGGATGTTCACGGATGAGCCTCCGAGCCCGGCTGGCTTGAGGATATGCGGCCGCGAGCCGGTAAAAAATGCGGTGGTGGCTGATGCAAACCCTTGTTGCGGCAACCGCACGATGAAAAGATAATACTCTCAGTCTAGTGCTGGTGTAAGCAACTTCAATCGAAAAACAAAAAGCGCCCGGCGGGAATTAAAAAGTCTTGTGAATTCAGCCAAGGAGAGGAGTAGCATGGTTACATAAGAATATAAATTGCCGTTCCGAGGGGATGCAGTCATGAAGTATTCCTCTGCCAGTCTTGCCAAGACAAGCCGGCCAAATGCCCATCTTGTGGGGCGGTGTGCGGCTGTCGCGGCCATGGCGGAAAGCAAGGCCTCGTTGATCTGGTTGGTGGCGCCGCCGGGCAGCGGCAAGACCAGTCTGTGCATCGAGTATGTCCAGCAAAGAAAATGTCCGGCCGCCTGGTTGCGGCTTGATGAGGCCGATAATGATCTGGCCAGTTTTTTCCACTATCTCGAACAAGCCATCATCAATGGCAATATCGCCAAAGACTGGCGGGTGCCGCAGCTTTTGCCCGAGCATTTGCCGCAACCGGCTGGTTTCATGCGGCTATTCGTGCGTTCCCTGGCGGCTGCGATTGTGCCGGAGGCCTGTCTGGTTCTCGATGATGCCTACAAATGCCAGGAAGCCTGCTTTTTTTGCGACTTTCTGCGCATATTGCACGAGGAGTTGCCGCCGGAAGTGCGGGTTCTCATCTGCAGCCGTGTCGCTGCACCGGCTGGTTGTGCTAAGGCGCTGGCTTATGGTTGCATGACCGAAATCGATAGTTCGGCCTTGTCCTTCAGCCTTGAAGAAACCGAGCGCCTGTTGACGACGCTGGGGGTGGGCAATGTTGCCGAAATACGCGATGCGGTCTTCAATTATTCGCATGGCTGGGCGGTCGGCATCGTACTGATGGCCTCCTGGTTGCAGCGTCGGCCGGAAGCAGCGCTGCACCTTGAGGAAAATATGCCACTGTTGGTCATGGGTTTTTTGTCCAACGAGGTTTTTGCCGCCTACAGCCCGGCCGAGCAGGAAATGTTGATGTCCGTCTGCTGGTTGCCCTATTTCCGGGAAGAGTGGGCAGTCGAGCTGTCGGGTATCGACAAGGCTGGCGAGATCATCGCCCGCCTGGCGGCGGGCGGTCTGATCTACGAGTATTCCGGCCATGAATACTCCCTGCATCGACTTTTCCGGCTATTTTTGCGCGAATGGTCGCGTGACCACACTGATGAGACGCGCCGCCTGCAATGCATTGATCGTTGCGTCCTCCTGCTGCTTTCGCATGACGATGCCGATGCTGCCGTCGAACTGGCGCTCAAGCATGGTTTGGTCGAGCGCGCCGCCGCACTGATTGAGAATCAGTCGGCCGAATTGTTTTCAGAAGCCCGGCACCAGACCCTGGCGCGCTGGATTGGCGCCTTGCCTGAGCATTTGCGTAGCCCGTGGCATTACTACTGGCTGGGGTTGTCGCTGTTTGTCAATGATTCTGCGCGCTCACAGGAGGCCTTGTTGCGGGCTTATACGGCCTTTGCGGCTTCCGGTAATCAGCAATATCGTTTTTTGGCGCTGAGTTGGATCATTACTTCGTACTCACTGAGCAGTTCAAGCGATGTGCCGCTTGGCGAATTTCTCAAGAGATACGTTGATGTGGATAAAGACTACGCGCTTCTTACCGATGATAACCTCAAGGCACACCTTGCTTTGGCGGTCTTCTCAGGGTTGTCCGTGACCGAGCCGGGTCACCCGGATTTTGAATTGTGGCAGGGGCGCGTCGAAACGGCGTTGAGCCTGTCGCTGGATCCGACGCTTAAGGTTCGTATCATCATCTGGTTGTGCATCCACAGTTTCATGTCCGGACGTTACCGGCGACTGGATGCCCTACAAGCCTTGCTTGATGGGCAGCCGAATCTCCAGGGATTGCCGCCGTATGCCAGGCTATTGGCAAATTGCCTTCGCACCACGGCAGCTGCAGCGCATGCCGACCATGCCGCACTGGCATTGGCAGTTGCGGCTGGTCGCCAGTGTGCCGCAGAAACGGGCATTGGCGGCATCGCTGGATTCAATTCCCTGTTCCTTGCTGTGAGCTATTTGTTGCAAGGCGATTACGACAACGCCAGCGCCGCAGTTTCCGAAGCGATGTCGGCAGCGCGATCAAACTATTTCTTTCTGAACTTGCAACTCAAGCTCACCCAATCGTGGCTGGCGGCCTGGAAAGGAAATAGCAGTGCTCTGCACTTTGCCCGCATGATGCGTCAGGCGGATCAACATTCGGAAAGCGTCATACAGGAGATTCTGGGCCGAACCAGTGAGTGTATTGCCGCTTCGCTGCTTGAATTGCCCGATGTGGCGCTACAAGTGGCCGAGTTGCGCCAATTGGCACAAGCAAACCGCTACCCCTTCTCCCTTATTCATGCCGACTTTCTGGATGCCTGGCGATTTGTGCGGCTTGGCGATCAGGAGTCTGCGCTGCCTTATTTGCAGTCAGGCTTGAAACTTCTAGGAGAGGTTAGCGAAGGCTATTTGACCTCGGCCGTGCCGCAAATCCTGCAACCCCTGTGCGCGTTGGCGCTGCGCCACAATATCGAACCAGAAGTGGCGCGATCGCTGATTCGGGTTTTCCGCCTGCCGCCGCCGGCCGATTCGCCGGATAGCTGGCCTTGGCCAGTGACTGTGCGCTGTTTCGGTGGCTTCGAGTTACTGATCGATGGCAAACCGCTGCGTTCTCAGGGCAAGACGAAACATCGCCAGCTGGATCTGGTCAAGCTGATCGCGGCGCACGCCCCGGCGCCGCTGGCCATGAGCCTGATTGCCGAAACCTTGTGGCCGGATTCGGACGGCGATACGGCGCATCATGCTTTGGAAACGACCTTGTCGCGCCTGCGTACCACCCTGGGCTGCAATATCTTCAATGTCGAACATGCGGCAGTGGGTTTGGACAGGAAGGTTTGCTGGGTGGATACGGCGGCGTTTGACGACAGACTTGAATTCCTGGAAAAACAACTTGGACGCGAAGGTGAGGATGTTGCGGTCACGGCCAGTGCGGTTCTTGAACTGTGCCGCGGCGAGTTTCTGTTTGGCGAAAATCAGGCCTGGATCATTGCCCGTCGTGATTACTGGAGAAGTCGCATTGGCCGTATCTTTAGTGCCGCTGCCGGTGTTTTGCTCCGGGCAGGCGATGCGCTGGCCGCAGCGCGCTTGCTGGAACACGTCTTGGAAATCAGTCCACATAGCGAGCTGATGGTGCATGCGCTGATGCAAATTTATCTCGACGCTGGCCATAATGCTCAGGGCTTGGCCGTTTATCAGCGCTTTTGCCAGTATTCGCTGCCGGTGCTTGGTGTTGCGGTGCCGGAAAAAGTCGAGCGTCTGGCACAGTGCCTACAGACTCCGGCTGCGTAAATTTATACTCGTCATTCTGGCGGAGGCTGGAATCCAGAAAAACGCAACGGACTGGGCGCCGGTTTTTGCCGGTGTGACGAATTTTTAGAGTTGTTGAGTAAATATTGTTTTCCCCCCGTTTGTCCCCCCGATATGTGAGTGGTTTGTGGTCGCCTGTGCCGCAAAATTATAAAAACGCGTCGAAATCTGGCCGTGTGACTAACCGGGAGAATGGATTGCGAAAAAATAGTAACGAGGATGGCAAGGCAGCCCGTCATGTGCATGTGGTTTCCAGTCGATCACGGTCGGCGGTGGCGCATTTGTCTGCCGATCTGGAAATTATCAGTGTCAGCGATGAATTCGCCGACTGGCTCGGTGTGGCCGAGCGTGAGTTGGTTGGGAAAAAACTGCATCTGCAAATTGGCGGGCAGGTTTTTTCGCAGATGCGTATTTATTTCGAGGATTGCCTGTCGGGCAAAACCGTCGGTTTCCGCCATGCTGTGCCTACTGGCGCAGGTCGCCGCTGGACAGAATTTCTACTGCGCCCCTGTTCCGACCGTAGCGGCAAGAGTAATGGGCTCTACCTGGTGGCGCGCGATGTGCATGATGAGCAACAGGCGCGTCTTCTGCTTGAGGGTGGCCAGAAACACCTTGCCCTGCTGACCAACAGCATTCCCGCACCAATCTGCAGTCTCGATCTCGAGCAACGTTATACCTACGCCAACCAGAACTGCCTGCATGTTCTTGGCCGCAGCTTTGATGAAATCGAAGGCAGAACCCTGCAGGAAATTCTGGCACCCGAGGATTATGCTTTGATTCAACCCTACGTCGAGCGCGCCTTGCGTGGCGAGACGGTCAGCTATGAACGTCTGCTGACGATGCCCGACGGGGTCAAGCGCTGGATGTACATCAACTATGTTGCCATTCGGGACGATGGCGGCCGGGTTACCGGTGTCTGGGCGATTTTTTACGACATCGACCGTTTGAAGCACGCCGAGGGCGATTTGCAAACGGCTTATCGCCTGCTGAATACGCATGTCGAGAATACGCCACTGGCCGTCATCGAATGGGATGGCGAGATGCGGGCGCGGCGCTGGTCGTCGCAGGCGGAAAAACTGTTTTATTGGCAGCCGGAGGAGGTGATCGGCAAGCCGCCTGAAGAATTCGGCTTTGTTTTCGAGGCGGATCGCGACATCGTCGAGGCGGCGACGGCGCGCCTGCGCGATGGTCTGGAGCCACGCAACAGTTGCGTTGCCCGCCATTATCGCCGCGACGGCACGGTGATTTATTGTGAATGGCACAGTTCCGCCGTTTTTGACGACAGTGGTCGCTTACTTTCGATATTAACCATGTTGCAGGATCTTTCCGAGCGCAAGCGTGAGGAAGCCAATCTGAAGCATCTGGCGACGCACGACCCTTTAACCGGTCTTCTTAACCGCTCTGCCTTTGCCGAGCACCTCGAGTGTGCACTGGCGCGCGCCAGGCGCGAACAGGGCAAGGTCTACATGTTGTTCGTCGATCTGGATCATTTCAAGGCCGTCAATGACAAACTCGGCCATCAGTTGGGCGACGAATTGTTGCAGCAAACCGTATTTCGGCTGCGCTCCTGTCTGCGTGAGGTCGATATCCTGGCGCGTCTCGGCGGTGATGAATTTACCGTGATTCTGGAAAATGTTCCCGATGGTATGCGCGTATCGACCATGGCGGAACGTATTCTGCGTGCGCTCGGTGAGCCTTTCCGGCTGGCGCAACACAGTGCCGTGGTTTCAGCCAGCATTGGCATCAGCGTCTTTCCCGAAAATGGCAAAGATTCCAGCGAATTGCTCAGGAACGCCGACACGGCCATGTACCGCGCCAAGAAGGCGGGGCGCAATACCTACCGTTTCTTTACCGAACAGCTCAGTTATCATCAGCGCGAACGCTTACGCCTTGACCGCGAATTGCGGCGGGCGCTGGAGGAAAAGCAGTTCTATCTTGAATATCAGCCCAAAGTCAGCCTGCTGAGTGGGCAGATTACCGGCGTTGAGGCCTTGTTGCGCTGGCGGCACCCCAGCCTGGGCGAAATTGCGCCGGAACGCTTTCTGGCGGTGGCGGAAGAAAACGGCCTCATGGTGCCGCTCGGTAACTGGGTGATCGAAGCGGCTTGTGCGCAGGCACAACAGTGGCGGGCCACCGGTTTGCCGGATATTGAAATGTCGATCAATGTTTCGTCCATGCACTTTGCCCATCCTGATCTGGTCGATTCGATTGCGGATGCGATGAGTCACTCTGGTGCTATGGCCGGGTATCGGGATTTCGGCATCGAGATTACCGAGGGCTGTCTGATGTCGCACGGTAAAAAAGCGGTTTCGCGGCTAAGGGATTTGCAACAAAGTCAGGTGAAAGTGGCGATCGATGACTTTGGCACCGGCTACTCCAGCCTTGCTCATCTGGCGCACCTGCCAGTCGACATGCTGAAAATTGACAAGTCTTTTATTGGCGGGTTGAGCCAAGGCAATAGTGCGGGGTCGGTCGTGACCTCCATCATCCATCTTGCCCACAATCTTGGCATGAGGGTGATTGCCGAAGGGGTGGAGGATCAGCAGCAGCTTGAATTCCTGAGGCAACATGGTTGCGACGATTGCCAGGGATTTCTCTTTGGCCGGCCGGTAGCACCAGACCAGATTGCCAAATTGCTTTATCAGGAAGGAATCGCCCAGAGTATTCCGGCAGCGGAGAAGCGGGCGCATTGATCGGCGTGTCTTGAAAACAGCAAGAGTGGCGCCATCTTGGCGAAGTAAAAAGGGGTTTTTCACGCCGTTGGCGGATGGTACCCTGAACTTTCTTTGACCAAGGAGACGCGCATGAAACGCATCTTTCTGTTTGTAGTGACCAATCTGGCCATCCTGTTTGTGCTCGGCATCGTCGTCCGGTTGCTTGGGCTGGAACCGGCGCTGGCCGATGGCGGCATCAATTTGATGTCCCTGCTGATTTTTGCTGCCATTTTTGGCATGGGCGGTTCTTTCATTTCACTGGCCATGTCGAAATGGAGCGCCAAGCGTATGGTCGGGGCGCATGTGATTACGCAGCCGGCCGATGCCACTGAGCAATGGCTGGTCGAAACAGTGCGTCGGCAGGCCTCGGCAGCCGGTATCGGCATGCCCGAAGTCGCCATTTATAACGCGCCGGAAATCAATGCCTTTGCCACCGGCATGAATCGCAATAATGCTTTGGTGGCGGTTTCCACTGGTTTGCTGCAGCATATGGCCGATGCTGAGGCCGAAGCCGTGCTGGCGCATGAGGTCTCGCATGTGGCCAATGGCGACATGGTGACGCTGGCGCTGATTCAGGGCGTCGTCAACACCTTCGTGATTTTCCTGTCGCGTCTGGTTGGCCTGGTGGTCGATCGCATCCTGCTGCGGAACGAGCGAGGCAATGGCATTGCCTATTACCTGAGCATCATGGTGGCGCAACTGGTACTCGGTGTTCTGGCCTCGATTATCGTCATGTGGTTTTCGCGTCAGCGTGAATTTCGCGCTGATGCGGGCAGCGCCGCGCTGGTGGGTCGCCACAAGATGATCGCGGCGCTCAAACGCTTGCAGGCCGAGCACGAACCGGCAACCCTGCCGGATCAGATGGCCGCCTTTGGTATCGCCGGCGGTGTGGGTGGTGGCTTGAAGCGCCTGTTCATGAGCCACCCGCCGCTCCAGGAGCGTATTGCGGCGCTGGAAAGGCAATAGCGGCTAGCTGAGTACGACGCTGCCCCATATCACGAAGATATTGATCAGGGAGATGAGTACAGCAGCGCTGCCAATGTCTTTGGCACGCTTCGAGAAGTGATGGTTTTCCAGGCTTATGCGGTCGATGGCGGCTTCAACTGCCGAATTCAGTAGTTCGA
>Ga0316605_10001916_pt1 | contig 11915 bp, 5 predicted proteins | sample OWC_soil_day20_n_FD_207666 | JGI IMG/M metagenome (GOLD analysis project Ga0316605, IMG submission 207666) | Wetland soil microbial communities from Old Woman Creek delta, Ohio, United States - OWC_soil_day20_noCT | ecosystem: Environmental > Terrestrial > Soil > Wetlands | place: USA: Ohio... | reverse complement strand
TGCGAGCCCGGACCGGTACGCCGCGTACGATGAGTCCGCTTTGATGCCGGGGTCCATGATGACCGCCGTACGGAAACCATCCGCAGCGAGATCGCTGACCAGGCGCCTGGGATCAGGAAACTTCGTGCTGTTCCAGGTGAAGACCCTGTAGCCTTCCATGTAGTCGATGTCCAGATAGATGACATCGCAAGGGATCGCACGTGACCGGAACCCCTGTGCAATTTCCCTGACACGGGCCTCCGGTGCGTAACTCCAGCGGCATTGCTGATACCCGAGCGACCATCGGGGAGGAAGCGGCATGCGGCCGACGAGTCCGGTGAAGCGTCCGATGACCGCCTGCGGAGAAGGTCCCGCGATGACGTAATAATTCATCTCGCCGTCCTCGGCCCCGAAGGAATACTGGTCACGCGACTCCTTTCCCATGTCGAACGAGGACCAGTAGGTATTGTCGAAGAAGACCCCGTGGGCGCGTCCGTTGCGGATCGAGAGGAAGAAGGGAATCGTCTGGTACAGGGGGTCTGTTGCCGCCGTATAGGCCGGGATGTCGGAGTTCCACATTGTCATGGAGGTGTTGCGGCGCTCGAAGGGGCCGGTCTTCTCGCCGAAGCCGTAGTACCGGGCGTCGGCGGGCATCACGTGCCAGACACGCACCTCGCGCGGTGCCTTGCTCTTCCCGCCCGGCTGCAGCACCCCGGGAATCCAGGAGATCCCTTTCTGCGGGTGCTCTTGTATGATCGGCGTCCCGGTGGAGTCATACACGGTGATGCGCATCGGCCGCTTGGATACGACGACGCGGAGTGCTGGGGTGGAGAGCGTCAGCGCATCGGCTGCGTCGGTGATCTCCGCTCTTGGCATGGGCCAGTCCGTCGTCACCACCGCCCTGGAATGATCCGGAGGAAGTTGGCCCGAAGGCAATTCGGGGAGACAGCGGATCCGCACGAGATGATCCGAAAGAACACGCACATCCACCATGGCCCCTGAGGCTTTCAGCTGGATGGCGTTTCCTCCGCGGACTACGTAGGAATCCACGTTGCCGATCGTCTGCCACTGGGCGTCAGTCTGAGCAAAAGGACCGGCCAGAAGAAGCAGCACGATGCATTGTCGCAGCATTGCTCGTCCTGACATGGCGTGGGGCTACAGTGAGGCTTCGGTCTTTGCGTCGAAGAGGTGGATCTTCGCCAGATCGATCAGAAGATCGCACGGCTTGCCCACCGGAGGCGTGTGATCTGTCGCGACGCGGGCAACATACTGACTCTGTGATCCGGTGGAGAAGTAGATGAAGATTTCGTTCCCCACGGGCTCAACAACTTCGACCATAGCGCGGAGGGGAACCGTGGTGTCGACGCCGGCAGGGGGCTGCATATAGATGTGTTCGGGTCTGATGCCCAGTGTAATCGGGCCCAGAGCACGCTCGCCCAGCCGGCGTGTGATAGTCTCCGTTATGGAAAGCGTGACGTCGGTTCCTTCCTGCCGGAATGTGGTGGCGCCGTTGCGGACAAGGGTCCCGGTGAGAAAGTTCATCGTCGGACTTCCGATGAAACCCGCGACGAATTTGTTCGCAGGATTGTGGTAGATGGCCAGGGGGGCATCGACCTGCTGCACCACGCCGTCGCGCATCACCACGATGCGGTCGCCCATGGACATGGCTTCAATCTGGTCATGGGTGACATAGATCATGGTGGTCTTGAGCCGGTGGTGGAGGCGGGAGATCTCTGTGCGCATCTGGACGCGCAGGTTTGCGTCGAGGTTGCTGAGTGGTTCGTCGAAGAGGAACACCTTCGGCTGGCGCACGATGGCGCGGCCGAGGGCGACGCGCTGGCGCTGGCCGCCGGAAAGGGCCTTGGGCTTGCGGTCGAGGTAGCTCTCGATGGCCAGGATCCGTGCCGCCTCGCGCACCCGCTGGTCGATCTCCGTCTTGCTGTACTTCCGGAGCTTCAGGCCGAATGCGAGGTTGTCATAGACGCTCATGTGCGGGTACAGGGCGTAGTTCTGAAAGACCATGGCGATATCCCGGTCTTTCGGCGCGACATCATTGACCACGCGGCCGTCGATGCTGATCGTTCCGCTTGAGATTTCTTCGAGGCCTGCGATCATCCTCAGGACTGTGGATTTTCCGCATCCGGACGGGCCGACCAGGACGACGAATTCCTGGTCATTGATTGTGGCGGTCACATCGCGAACGGCGGTTACTTTGGCGTCGTAGACTTTGGAAACGCTTTCGAGCTTCACTTCTGCCATGGAAGGATCCTTTGGATGGGGAACGCGCTCCGGGGGAAAAAACCAGGATGTGACAAATATATCAAGGCTGCAGGACAAACACAAGGAATCCCGGCTTTTCGGGGCAGGGTTTTCCGGGGGCACTTGTTGGGCGAATTGCGCGATATTGGGCAGGTACGAGAAGATTTAACTTGACTCAACAGGATGAAAAAGCTATCTTCTTGGAAGCGCTTCCAATCGGACAGCGGACCTCCTCTTTTCCAATTGAGACGTAACACAGAATCGCTCCCCCACGATGGGTGTTACAATCTACGATCTCGCCCGCGAAGCAGGCGTCGGCATTGGGACTGTGTCGCGGTGTTTGAACAACCATCCTCACGTTTCAGCCCGGACGCGCACGCGGGTCCTGTCTGTGATGAAGAGGCTGAACTACCAGCCCCATGCTCAGGCCCAGCGTCTTGCCTCCCGCCGCACGAACACGATCTCGGCCATCATCCCGTCCTTCACCAACTACTTCTTCGTTCAGATACTCCAGGGAGTCCAGGATGTTGCTGCAGAAGTCGGTTTGGACCTGATCCTCTACGGAGTCAATCACACCGATCAGGTTGAACTCTACCTGAGGCGGTCGCTCCACAGGGGACACGTCGACGGGGTGCTCTTCTTCAGCATGAAGCTGCCCGAGTCGTATGTCAGCAGGTTCCACCAGATGCACCTGCCGCTGGTACTCGTGGATACATATCATCCATCGTTTGACTCCATCAGGGTTGAGAATTACGAAGGTGGATTGCTGGCGACGCGCCATCTCCTTGGACTCGGTCACACTGCGATTGCGATGATCAATGCAAGCCTGGAGACACAGCCGGCGCGTGAACGTATGGCTGGATACCGCCACGCACTGGAAGAGCGCGGGATAGCATTTCGTGATGACCGGGTAATTGCGTCGTCGATGGGCAAGAATGACGGTTTCAACCGGGAGGCAGGACGCGAGTCCATGTCCCGGCTGCTGGCGACGAACAACGGACCCGATCCCATTACGGCCGTCTTCATCGCCAGTGACGTCCAGGCCCTGGGCGCGCTCGAAGCGGCCCGGTCCGCATCCGTTCGTGTCCCCGAGGACATTGCTGTCGTCTCCTTTGATGACATTGAGCTCGCCCAGCATGCAGAGTTGACGACCATGCGCCAGCCGATGTATGAGATGGGCCGCCTCGCCATGGAGAAATTGTACTCCCGGATGAAGGATCCTGGTGCAACACCGACTCTCACATCCTTCCTCCCCGATCTTGTCATCCGCCGGTCGTGTGGCGCGGTGCTCCGTCCCGCACCGTTACTGCATGAGACCGGACTGTATTCTCCGATTCCTTCCGCCTAATCCATCAGGAGCATTCATCGTATGAACTCTCGCATACCGCTTCTCCTCCTCCTGACCATAGGATTCCTGGGTTCTGCGTTTGCAGGGAACACAGGAAAACTAGCGGGTCAGATCAAAGACGCGCAGACCGGTGAAGAACTGGTCGGTGTCAACGTGGTCATCGAAGGGACGTCCATGGGAGCGTCCACGAACATCGAAGGCTACTACGTCATCCTGAATGTCCCTCCGGGCAAATACACGCTGAGCGCTTCCGCCGTGGGGTACAACAAGAGGATCGTCAACAATGTCTCCGTGTCCATCGACCTCACCACGACCATAGATTACGCGCTCTCGGCCCAGGTGCTCGACGTCGGCGAAGAAGTTGTCGTGACCGCCGAACGCCCCCTGGTGCAGAGAGACCTCACCGCAAAGACGGCCGTGGTGGGCGGAGAACAGATCGCCGCGTTGCCTGTCACGGAGGTAGCCCAGGTCCTGCAATTGCAGGCCGGGTTCGTTGCGGGGAGTCTGCGCGGCGGCCGGGCGGGAGAGGTGGCATACTGGATTGACGGCGTTCCGGTGACCGACGGCTTCAACGGGAGCCAGATCGTCGAGGTGAATAAGAATCTGGTCCAGGAGCTGCAGCTCGTTTCCGGCGCCTTCAATGCAGAGTATGGTCAGGCGATGTCCGGCATCGTAAATATTGCGACCAAAGAGGGAACTACCAAGTGGACGGGAGGCGTCGGTGCGTACGCCGGCCAGTATGTGACCACCTTCAACAATGACTCCCTGTTCCCGGGTCTGGACAAATTCGACCCGCTGGCGATCCGCAACATCGAGGCCAACCTCAGCGGCCCGATCCTGGGCGAAGACCTGACCTTTTTCATCAACGGACGCGCCATCTACTTTGACGGCTGGCGCAAGGGCTTCCGCCGGTACAACCCCTGGAACATTGCGTACACCGACGACCTCACGCGCCAGTTCACGATGTACCGTGATGACGACGGCAGGGGGGACAGCGCGGTGGTGCCGATGAACTGGAGCGAGCGCTACTATGGCCAGGGAAAACTGACCTGGCGGATCTCCTCCGTGATGAAACTCAACACCAACTACATCTATGACTACACCAAATCCCAGGCCTACGACCGGAACTACTTCTTCAATCCGGATGGAAAAGGCACTGACCTCAACACCAGCCACACGATGATTCTGCAGTTCTCCCACACGCTTGGTTCCTCGACATTCTACACGGTCGGTGCGTCGTGGTTTGAGCGCGGGGTAAAGTATCATCTCTACGACCTGCAGTACGAGCCCGCTACAGACGGGTCGGGCGATCTGGTCGAAGTCTGGGATCCGAGCGGACCGCACTACGTCCACCCCTATTTGTTCCTCACCGATGATTCATACAGCTTCTTCACGGGCGGGACGGACATGGGCAAGTTCCACCGGACGACGTCGACCAAGGTCCTGAAATTCGATATCTCCAGCCAGCTCGACAACGCCAACCTGGTGAAGATCGGGGCCGAGTACCGCACGAACAACGTGTTCTACGAGAACATCACGCTCCAGCCGATTGCGGAACAGACCGATATCAACCTCGCGACGGCGAGTCCGTACGTGCGCACGCGCATCCTCCCGCTCTCCTCGCTCTATCATAATATGTACAACCACAGTCCGAAGGAACTCTCGGCGTACATTCAGGACAAGCTGGAGTTCAAGGATTTCATCCTCAACATCGGTGTGCGGTTCGATTATTTCGAGCCTGACGGGTATGTATTGAACGATGAGCATCCGGATGTGAATGATCCCTTGCACTACACCTACACCGTGGATGACCCGAACATCTACAGCCCCATAAAGGGAGAGAACCTCGCGCGGACACTTGAAGAGCGGAGGGGGTACTGGTACCGGAAGGCAAAGGCCAAGTACAAGTTCAGCCCGCGCATCGGCGGTTCTTTCCCGATCACAGCCGAAGGGATCGTCCACTTCTCCTACGGACACTTCTTCCAGGTTCCCCGTTTCGAGAGGCTGTACGAAAACCCGGACTTCAAGATCGGGTTCGGGACAGGAAATCAGGGCGTCGTGGGGAACGCGGATCTCGAGCCTGAGCAGACAATCAACGCTGAAATCGGCGTGCAGCAACAGCTGACCTCGGATCTGTCTGTGGACGTCACCGCATACCTGCGTGACATCAGGGGACTGACCGGTACGCGCGCAGATGAGATCGTCGTCTTCGGCGGAAGCGCGAAGTACAGCAAATATGTCAACAGCGACTTCGGGTTCGTGAAGGGGATTGTTCTGACCATGAACAAGCGGTTCGGCGGCGGAATTTCCGCCACCCTGGATTATACATATCAGGTGGCCAAGGGAAGCGCCTCGGACCCGCAGGAAGCGCGTAATGCCGTCGCCGGCGGCTCGCTGCCCGAAGTGCAGCTGACCCCGTTGAGCTGGGATCAGCGCCATACCATCAACGTGACTGCGGCCTATGCGGCGCAGCATTGGGGAGCCAGCCTCATCGGGCAATACGGAAGCGGCACACCGTACACCCCCCGGGCCACGGAAGATATTACGACGCTGCTGACCAACAGCCAGATCAAGCCGGCATACTTCAACGTCGACCTGCGTACCTACTACGAAATGGCTCTGGATCCGTTCCGGATCGTCGTGTTCGCACGGGTCTTCAACCTGTTTGATATCAGGAATGAAAACGACGTGTTCGATGACACGGGACGGGCGGGATTCACGACAGACAAAGCCCGGATTGAAAAGGCGAACCCGCGTCAGCTCATCAATTCGCTCTCTGAATGGTACCGTCGTCCGCAGAATTATTCCGAACCGCGCCGCATCGAACTTGGCCTGAATCTGGAGTTCTAGCATGAAAACTACACGATCCCTGCATCTTCTGATCCTCACGACGATTGTTCTGGCTCCGCTCATGTTCGCGCAGAGCGGACGGGAATACCGCCGGTCTGCGGTCATGAACGGAAACCAGGTGCGCACGGTGTTCGGTAACTGGGGCGTGATCGGTCAGCCGGTTGACACGCGTCCGCGCGGCTCCTGGAAAAGCGACAACAACGGCTACCTCGGCGACGTGAGCCCCTTTGTGGCTGCGGAAGTCCGGTGGCAGGATACCTCGTTCCGCTCTGTTGTCTCGTCACCGGTTGCCCGGCCGACTGCATTGGCCGACCTGGATCCTGCGACCGGAGGAAACTGGACCATGGAGCCCGTCAACGGCTATTTTGGTCCGCCACCCAACGAGAGCATCGCGCTGAGCAACAACATATCCAGCTGGCCGGAATACTGGCCCGACAAGCTCAGCGATGGTGTCGATCCGGGCTGGAAGGGTTCCTGGAACGGTTACTTCGGGAAGCGGATCAGCGCCGACCTGGAAACCTACTTTGTCATGGATGACAACAATGACAAGCGGTTCAATTTCGCGCTGAACAATGCGCGGGGCATCGCCTTCAAACCGAATGCGTCCAACCTTTCGCGGAACGGACTGGGTCTGGATATTCGCGTGCGCGCCATGCAATGGGCGCAATTCCTTGCGCAGGACAATATTTTCTGGCTGTACGAGATCGTCAACACCGGAACCGAGAGTTATGACCGCGTCGCGTTCGGCATGCTCGTCGGAACGTACATCGGTGTGACGGGCAGCGACGGAAGCCCGCAGGAATACGACGATGACTGGTCGTTCTACGACGTGAAGACGAACATCACGTACACGGCCGACTTCGACCGGAACACGCTGCGGAACCCGCGGTGGAATCAGCGCTTCCCGGTGGGCATGGTCGGTTATGCATTCCTGGAAAGCCCGGGCAATCCCTTTGACGGGATTGACAATGATGGCGACGCCGATTCCACGACGATCGGGCAGACACTGCCGCTGTTCGAAACGACGAGTTTCGATTCGACCGTGATCGCGGCAGGGTCAAGGATCATCCTGATCCGCAACGACTTCACGCGTTTCGCCTTCACGGTGCCGAACCGCGACTCCGTGAAGATCTTCACACGCGGGATGCGCGATTCGATCTGGATCTATCCGGGGAAAACGAAGGTCGCGGAAGGAAACATCGTACGCGACGTGCAGGGAAATGAAGGCGTCAACCGGAATGCCTATGACGGCATCGACAACAACTTCAATGGACTCATCGACGAAAACCGGACACTGCACTACCAGCAGTTCAAACGGAATCGCAACCCGCCCTTCGAGATCCTGCTGAACGTCCTGCGCCCGGTGCGTCACGCCGATGCGGCCAGCGGGGGCGTCTTGAACCCTCTCTCCATGGCTGATGAACGGCGGAACGATCGTGTGGACAACGATCAGGACTGGAACATCAACTTCGATGATGTCGGCCGGGATGGCATCGGGCCGACAGCCGTCAACTATCCGGGTCCTGATTTCGGAGAAGCGGACGGCCAGCCCACGTCGGGATACGACGCCAACGGCAACGACACCGGGCTTCCCGGTGAACCCAACATCGACAAAACCGACGTCGATGAATCGGACCAGATCGGACTCTCCAGCTTCTACTACTTCACGCCCGCAAACGTCGTGCGTCTCGGCGATGACGAGGAGCTGTGGAAGAATCTCGCTCCCGGCTTCTTTGATGTGCCGACCTCCATCGTGAACAACCGTCCGGAACGTGGCGAGGACGGGGACTTCATCTACGGGTCAGGGTACTTCCCCCTGCTCGCGGGCACGACGGAACGGTTCTCCCTGGCGCTCGTGTACGGCGGCGGCAAGGGCGGAAGCGTGCAGGATGACATCGACGATCTGCTGAAGAACAAACGCACCGTCCAGAAGATCTACGATGCCAACTATCAGTTCCCGACGCCGCCTGACAAGCCGACGCTGGTGGCGGTTCCCGGCGACCAACAGGTGACGCTGTACTGGGATCGGGTTGCCGAGGCGTCTGTGGATCCGGTGCTCCGGATAAAGGACTTCGAGGGATATAAGATCTACAAATCGACAGACCCCGACTTCAGCGATGTCTTCACCATCACGGACGCGACCGGCACGCCGCGCGGATATCAGCCTCTGGTGCAGTATGATCTGAGCAACAGCATCAAAGGCTACTTCCGGGCGAGCGGCGAGCTCTTCCAGTCCGCCGCCGGGTATTCCTTCAAACTCGGCGATGACACCGGGCTGAAGCACTCCTACGTGGACGCCGAAGTGGAGAACGGACGGCGGTATTTCTATGCTGTGGTCGCCTACGACCGTGGCGATGAGATCGCGGGCATCTTCCCGGGCGAGAACACCAAGCCTGTGCGTATCCTCTCCACGGGTGAAGTCGAGAAAGACATCAATATCGCCGTCGTGACACCCAATGCCTATACGGCGGGATATGTCTCTCCGGCGACGGGTGTCTCCGCCGAGCATTCGAGCGGCCCGGCCACTGGCGGTATCAAGTATGCGATCCTCGATGAGACCAAGCTGAACGGCCACCGCTATCGTGTGACGTTCATGGACACGCAGATTGACGGTCTGGACAACAACAAGAACGGCAAGATCGACCAGGCGGACAGCACCGAGTGGAGCCGCATCACGACTTCCTACACTGTCGAAGACCTGAACGAATTCACGGAGCAGTTTGTCAGCCAGGATACGGTCAACATCAACCTGAGCAGGAAGAACCTGATCCCCGGAACCGTCACGGTGAAGAACCAGCAGGGAAGCGTTATTGGCCCGGCAAACTACGTGCTGAATACCGCGCGCGGAAGCATCCGGGGGACAGCGCCGGGGACCCTGCCCGCCGGCGCGTATACTGCTACGTACCGGTACTACCCGGTCTATCAGAGTCCGAACCTGCAGGGAACACCATACCAGACTGAAAACGCCGAATCGGATATCTTTGACGGCGTGACACTTGTGTTCAATAATTTCTGGAGTGTCAAAGACACGCTGGATAGCTCGAGTGGCTGGGTAGGCAAGAGTGCGTACGTGGTGAACTTTGGCCCGACAGACCTGTCCCTGCTTGACCCTCCGTTGTACGGGTACAGGCGTGCGTCGGATTATGAGATACAGTTTGCCAACACCATCGTGGATACGTCCGCCATCGGGCCCTTCCCGTTTGACGTTGGGATTCCGGTGAACTTCCGCATACTCAACCGGACCGACAACACCTACATCAAGTTCCTCTTCACGGAGGGTCCGTCGCCCGGAGGTTCAAACAAGCTCTCGCCTCTGGACGAGCTGATACTCATGGAGCAGAACCCGAGGGGTGCATACTACCCCACCTGGGACATATTTTTCCTGGCCAAGGTCGGCGAGCCCGGTGATACGGTGTACAATCTGGGTGCAGGTGACAAGTTCATAATCAAGACGACAAAGCCCTACCGGAACGGTGATGTGTTCGAATTCACCACGGAGATTCCGCGCATAGACAATGCCGTGGCCGGCTCGCTGCTCGACCGCATCCGTGTCGTACCCAACCCGTACGTCACGGCATCCAGCTTCGAACCGCCGTTGAACCCCGGCATCACCAGCGGCCGCGGCGAACGAAAAATCGACTTCACCCATCTTCCCGCCGGCGCGACCATCAGAATCTACACCTCCAGGGGGGATCATGTCGCCTCCCTCCGTCATGAGGGAGCAATAAACGACGGAACGGTCTCCTGGAATCTCAAGACCAGGGAGAATCTCGACATTGCGTTTGGCATCTACTTCTATGTTGTAGAATCACCGGTAGGCAACAAGACCGGCAAGATTGCGATCATCAAGTGAGGATGACCATGAACAGATTCCGTTTTGAGACCGTGACGCTTGCGATCGCCGGACTGCTGGTTGTCCTGACACTGCAGGAGCCGGTGAACGCACAAACCAAAGTCGGCACCACTGCCGCGCAGTTCCTCGGTATCTCCGTGGGGCCCCGCGCCATTGCCATGGGCGGCGCATATGTTGCAGAAATTAACGATGCAACCTCGCTCTACTGGAACCCCGGTGCATTCCAGCAGGCCGGAAAGTCACAACTGGTCTTCTCGAACACCGACTGGCTGGTGGGCACAAAATTCCGGTGGTTCGGGTTCATGCTGAATCTCGGCAACGAGAACGCGCTCGGGATCCATCTTACGCAACTGGACTACGGCGAAGAGGAAGTCACCACGGTGAACCTGCCTGACGGGACGGGGGAGCGTTGGAATGCGCAGGACCTGGCGATCGGCGTTTCGTACTGCCGCCGGCTCACCGACCGCTTCTCCATGGGCGCGACCGTGAAGTACATAGAGCAGCGCATCTGGAACGAGAGCGCCAGCACATTTGCCTTTGACCTCGGTCTGCTGTTCGTCACCGGGTTCAATGACATGCGTCTGGGTGTTTCGATGTCGAACTTCGGCGGAGAAATGACGCTTGCCGGGCGCGATCTGCTCCAGCAGGTCGACATCGATCCCACCAATTCCGGCTCGAACAAGTCGCTGGTCGGGAACCTGAAGACCGATCCATGGGCGATCCCGCTGTTATTCCGGGTGGGTGTCGCCATGGATGCCTACAAAGACGAGGACTTCCGGCTGACCGTTGCCGCGGATGCCCTGCGGCCGAATGACAACGAAGAATCGGTGAACGTTGGCGGCGAGTTCAGTTGGAACGAGATGATTTTCATGCGGGGCGGCTACAAGTCGATCTTCGGCACGGATGCCGAGGAAGGTGTATCGCTTGGTGTCGGACTGAAGTACACGGCCGAAGGACTCGGCTCGCTGGAGCTCAACTACGCCTACACCAATTTCGGGCTGTTCGGCAACATCAACACCATTGGCCTGGCGATTGCGTTCTAACCGATCACTCACAGCAGAAAGGAGAATCCAGGGGCATCGGCGCGCCACACGGGGACCGGTACATACCCCCCTGGGAAACGTGCCAACAGGAAAACGTTCGAACCGCCGTGCAGCTTGATCCGTGCCGGCAGAATCGCTATATTTAATGACCCTGTTTTACCGCAGCAGCATATTCACCATTCACAACTCATTCACCTAAACAAGGAGTGCCATATGAAGCGCTTTGGAATACTGCTCTTTCCGCTTCTGATTGCAGCACTTGCCTTTGGCGCATCGGATACGCGCAAGGCCAAGTTTGCAGAAGAGCGGGCGGCATTCAGCACCGGGAGTCAGACCGGTGTGGAGGGAACAGCGGCAGGCTGGTTGCGTATTACTCCCGAGCCGTCTCAGCACGATTACCGGGGTATTACGATCAGTCCGGCCGGCGCCATCTGGATCACCGGGTACAACACTGCCACAACGCTGGACTGGGTCTGGCGTTCGGCAGACGGTGGTGCCACATGGAAGAAGACACAGGTTCTTAAGGGCGAAGGCATCACGGAGGTTGCGGTGGCCAACGAAACGACCGCAGTGTTCGGATCGT
>Ga0316605_10001915_pt1 | contig 11915 bp, 12 predicted proteins | sample OWC_soil_day20_n_FD_207666 | JGI IMG/M metagenome (GOLD analysis project Ga0316605, IMG submission 207666) | Wetland soil microbial communities from Old Woman Creek delta, Ohio, United States - OWC_soil_day20_noCT | ecosystem: Environmental > Terrestrial > Soil > Wetlands | place: USA: Ohio... | reverse complement strand
CTGCAGCTCGGCGCCGCGCCGAGCCACCAGCGCGAGGCGCCAACCTTCACTGGCAAAGCGCTGCGCCAGCGCTTGGCCGATGCCGCTGGACGCGCCGGTGATGAAGACCAGTGGCGCGGTCACTTGGCATTCCCGGCCGTCGGCTTAGCCGCAGTGCTCGACGGCAGCAGCGTCGCCTTGATCTTGCCTTCCAGCTTCAGCAGCCCGCTGAGGTGGTCGTAGTCCATGCCGGCGGCGCGGAACTCGCTGCCCTCGCGCTGCACCAGCACCGGCAGGTGAGAACGCAAGCGCTCGGTGTTGAGGAAGGCATGCAGGAACTCGCCTCGGAACTGAATCGGCTCGCCGCGCGGTCCGGTGCTGTCGACACGGGCGTCGCCGATCAGCTGGACCTCGCTGCCGTCGCCGTTGGCGATGGCGCGCTGCGCCTGGGCCAGCGTGACGCGGCCATCGGCTGCCACCGCGCGTACACGGGCCCGGTCGACCTCGATGATCTCCGTGTCGGCGAAGTGGCGCAGCTGGTCGCCCTGCATGCGCAGCTTGAGCCGACCGTCCTTGTCGAAGCGCTCGACCACGAAGTTGTCCATCGTGTAGTCGGGCTCCTTGCGCGGCAGTGAGCTTTCGTTCGGCTGATCGGCCGAGGGCGTGTTCCGCACCAGCCACCACGTGCCGAGCGCCAGCAACAGCATCAGCACCAGCGGCAGGTAGGTGGCGAGCAGCTCACGCGCTCGCTGGTGCCAGGGCAGTGGCGCGCGCGGCGGCAAGGCGCGCGGCGGCATCGGCGCGAGCGACAGCGCGCCATCGTCGAGGTCGGGCAAATGCAGTTCCAGGGCCATGGGTCAGCGTGCGTCCAGCGTGTCTGTCTCGGCCCGCAGCAGCGCGGCGTAGCGGCCGCTGGCCATCAGCAGCAGGTCGCAGAATTCCCGTGCAGCGCCGTAGCCGCCCGGTTGTGCGGTGACATGGTCGGCCACGGCCCGCACCTCGGCATGGGCGTTGGGGCTGGCGCAGGCAAAGCCGGCGCGTCGCAGCAACGGCAGGTCGGGCCAGTCGTCGCCAATGGCCGCGGTGTCGGCCCAGTCCACACCCAGTGCGGCAAGCTGCGCCTGCGCCGCCGCCAGTTTGTCCTGCGCACCATAGACCGCATGGGACAGGCCCAGGTCGGCGATGCGCCGGCGCACCGCCGGCGAATCGCGCCCGGTAATGACCACCGGCGTGATGCCGCCGCGGGCCAGCAGCTTCAGGCCATGGCCGTCGAGCGTGCTGAAGGCCTTGACGGTCTCGCCCTGCTCGCCGATGTACAGCCGACCGTCGGTGAGCACGCCGTCGACGTCGAAGATGGCGCACCGCATGCCCAGGCCACGGCCTTGGGCCTTGAGCAGCAGCTCGGCGGGAAAGCTCAGTGCCGGTGCGGTCGTGTGGCGCGGCATCAGATCACCTTGGCGCGCATCAGGTCGTTGGAATTGAGCGCGCCGACCAGGCGGCCTTCGGCATCGACGGCCAGCACGCTGGTGACACGGTGCCGCTCCATCACTTCGGCCGCGTCGACGGCCAGCGCGTCGGCGCTGACACTTCGCGGCTGGCGGTGCATCACGTCCTCGGCATGCAGCGCGCGCAGGTCGGCGCCGCGCTCGATCAGGCGGCGCAGGTCGCCGTCGGTGAAGATGCCCAATACTCGGCCGTCGCCGTCGACGATGGCGGTGAAGCCCAGGCCCTTGCCCGTCATCTCACCCAGCATCTCGATGAAGCTGGCGCGCGGGCCGACGCGCGGCAGCGCGCTGCCCGAGCGCATCAGGTCGCGCACATGCATCAGCAGCTTGCGGCCCAGGCTGCCGCCGGGGTGCGAGCGGGCGAAGTCCTCTTCGCGGAAACCGCGCGCATCGAGCAACGCCACCGCCAATGCGTCGCCCAGTGCCATCTGCGCGGTGGTGCTGGCCGTCGGTGCCAGGTTCATCGGGCAGGCCTCCTGGTCCACCAAGCTGGAGATCACGAAGTCGGCATGGCGCGCCAGCGTCGATTCGACGTTGCCGCTCATGGCCACCAGCGTGACGCCGATGCGCCGCATTGCCGGCAGGATGGCGGCCAGCTCATCGCTCTCGCCGCTGTTGGAGATGGCCAGCACCACGTCGCCTGCCATCACCATGCCGAGGTCGCCATGGCCAGCCTCGGCCGGGTGCACGAAGAAGGCCGGCGTGCCGGTGGAGGCCAGCGTGGCGGCGATCTTGCGCCCCACGTGGCCGCTCTTGCCCATGCCCATGACGATGACCCGGCCGCGGCATTCGAGCATGGCCTGCACGCTGCGCGTGAAGCCCTCGCCCTGCCGCGCGGCCAGCGCCAGCAGGGCCTGCGCTTCGATCTCGAAGGTCTCGGCCGCAAGGCGCAAGGCGCGCTGCGGGTCGAAGCTGCGGGCGGGGTTCACGTCGATCGGGCTCCGATAGGATCGGGGCATTCTAGGAGCCTGCTGCGCCCCGCGGCTTGGCCCTTGCATCGCGCCGGTCCATGGCCACCACCCTCGAACTTGCACTGCTCTATCTGGTCGCCGCCGTGCTGGGCGTGGTGGTCTGCCGCTCGCTGAAGCTGCCGCCGATGCTTGGCTACCTGGTGGTGGGCGTGATCATCGGGCCGAACGCGCTGGCGCTGGCCGCGGACACCGCCAACATCAAGTACCTGGCGGAGTTCGGCGTGGTCTTCCTGATGTTCGTCATCGGGCTGGAGTTCAACCTGCCCAAGCTGCGCAGCATGCGCTCGCTGGTCTTCGGGCTGGGCCTGTCGCAGGTGGCATTGACGATGGCCGGCACGCTGCTCGGCCATTCGTTCCTGGTGTGGGTCTTCTCCTTCACCTCGATGCCCTGGCAGATGGGCTGGCAGGGCTCGGTGGTGCTGGGCGGCGCCATGGCCATGTCCAGCACCGCCATCGTCGTGAAGATGATGGCCGAGCGGCTGGAGCTGGAAAGCGAACACGGCCGCCGCGTCATCGGTGTGCTGCTGTTCCAGGACCTGGCCGTGGTGCCGCTGCTGGTGTTGATCCCGGCGCTGGATGACAGTGGGGGCGACATGGCGCGTGCCATCGGCCTGGCCACGCTGAAGGCTGCAGCGCTGCTGGCCATTTTGCTGGTGGGCGGCAAGCACGTGATGCGCTGGTGGCTGACCTTGGTGGCCCGGCGCAAGAGCGACGAGCTGTTCATGCTGAACCTGCTGCTCGTCACGCTGGGCCTGGCCTGGATGACCGAGCATGCCGGGCTGTCTCTGGCGCTCGGCGCCTTCGTCGCCGGCATGCTGGTGGCCGAGACGGAATACAAGCACCAGGTGGAAACCGACATCCGGCCGTTCCACGACGTGCTTCTCGGCCTGTTCTTCATCACCGTGGGCATGAAGCTGGACTGGCGGCCGGTGCTCGACCAATGGGTCCTGGTGCTGGTGCTGACCACCGTCCCTGTGATCGCCAAGTTCGTGCTGGTGGCGGCGTTGACCCGCCTCTTCGGCGCCACACCGGGCGTGGCGCTGCGCACCGGGCTGTACCTCGCGCAGGCCGGCGAGTTCGGTTTCGTGCTGCTGGCGCTGGGCGCGCTCAACAACCTGGTGGCGCCACAGTGGGTCAGCCCGGTACTGGCCAGCATGGTGCTGTCGATGCTGATCGCGCCCTTCCTGATCATCTACAGCAATCGCATCGTCATGCGCCTGTCGGCCACCGACTGGCTGCTGCAGTCGGTGCAGCTGACGACGATCGCCAAGCGTGCCATCACGACCCAGGGCCACGTGATCATCTGCGGCTACGGCCGCAGCGGCCAGAACCTGGCCCGGCTGCTCGACAAGGAGCACATACCGTACATGGCGCTGGACCTCGACCCGGACCGGGTGCGCCAGGCCGCCGCCGCCGGGCAGAGCGTGGTCTTCGGCGATGCGGCGCGGCTGCAGAGCCTGATGGCCGCCGGCCTGGCGCGCGCCGCCGCGGTGGTGGTGAGCTACCCGGACACGGCCTCGGCGCTGAAGATCCTGCGCCTGGTGCGCGAGCATGCGCCCAAGGTGCCGGTGGTGGTGCGCACCATCGACGATGCCGACCTGGAGCGGCTGCGCGAGGCCGGCGCCACCGAGGTGGTGCCCGAGGCCATCGAAGGCTCGCTGATGCTGGCCAGTCACGCGCTGGTGCTGGTGGGAGTGCCGATGCGGCGCGTCATCCAGATGACGCGCGACGCGCGCGACGCGCGCTACGGGCTGCTGCGCGGTTATTTCCACGGCGCCGACGACGACACGGTGGAGGAGCTGCAGCAGGAGCGGCTGCTCAGCGTGACTCTGCCCGCGGCTGCGGCCTGCGTCGGGCGCAAGCTCGGACACCTGGCGCTTCATGCGGTAGGCGTGCGCGTGGTGTCGGTGCGGCTGGCCGCCGGCCAGGTGCGTGCGGCTGATGACGAGCTGCCGCTGGCTGCCGGCGACACGCTGGTGCTGTCGGGGCTGCCCGAAACGCTGGCCCTGGCCGAAGCCAAGCTGCTGGGCGGCGACTGAGCACGCCCACAATCCGCCGGGCAAGCCGCAGGAGTTGCGATGACCCCTTCCGACTACATCCGCAGCCACATCCGCACCGTGCCCGACTGGCCGGCGCCGGGCGTGCAGTTCCGCGACATCACGCCGCTGCTGTCGAACCCGCGTGTCTTCCGCGTGCTGATCGACCAGTTCGTGCACCGCTACTTCGACACCCGGCCCAGCGCCATTGCCGGGCTGGACGCGCGCGGCTTCATCATCGGCTCGGTGCTGGCCTACGAGCTGAACGTCGGCTTCGTGCCGATCCGCAAGAAGGGCAAGCTGCCCTTCACCACGGTGCAGGAAAGCTACGAGCTGGAGTACGGCTCGGCCGCGGTGGAGATGCACACCGACGCTGTGGGCGCCGGCGACCGCGTGGTGCTGATCGACGACCTGATCGCCACCGGCGGCACGATGCTGGCCGGCCTGCGACTGCTGCAGCGCCTGGGCGCCCAGGTCATCGAGGGCGCTGCCATCGTCGACCTGCCCGAGCTCAACGGCTCGCAGCGGCTGCGCGCCGCCGGTCTGCCGTTGTTCACGCTGGTGGACTTTGGCGGTCACTGACTCCGCAGCGTCAGATCAACGGCACGCCCCGCACCAGGTTGTCGCGCATGCGCACGGCCATCACCGCGCCGGCCGCGCGCATGACCTGCAGCGCCAGCGACGGCGCGCGCGCGCACAGTTCCTCGAGGCGCGCCACGCTCAGCGTCCAGACAACGCACGGCGTCATCGCCTCGACATTGGCACTGCGCGGCACTTCGGCAAACAAGCTCGCTTCGCCCACCAGAGAGCCTGGGCGCAGGATGGCGATGCGCTGACGGCCGGGCGGCCCGCCAGTGACGAACACCTGCAGATTGCCTTGTTCCAGAAGGTAGGCGCTGCGGTCGGCATCGCCCTGGCGGATCAGCAGATCGCCAGCACGCAGGTTGTGCCTGGCGAGGTACGGCTCCAGCGTCTGCCAATGCTGCGCGCCCAGACCTGCGTTGAAGGCATCGGCTGCGTTCAAGGTCTGCACAGCGTGGACCAAAGTGGTGATGTCCATCGAAGCGTGCTCATGTTCTGCAGCACCTGGCCTACCCGTGTGCGCACGGCCCGGCGTCTTGTTCTTGCAAGTGCATTTTCCGCGGGCCGAAAGGCGCGCCGCAATCGCCCACATGGGGGGCGCACCCGCCCCGGCTCACTTACCGATGCAGAAGCGGCTGAAGATCTCGCCGAGCAAGTCGTCGGCGGTGAACTGGCCGGTGATCTCGCCCAGCGCGTCGTGCGCCAGCCGCAGCTCCTCGGCCAGCAGTTCCAGCGGCGCGGCGCGTTCATCGCCCAGCGCCCAGGCGCGCTGCAGGTGCTCGCGCGTGCGCTGCAGCGCCTGCACGTGACGCGCGCGGGCGATGAACAGGCCTTCGGGCACGGCATGCCAGCCGGCACGCTGCAGCAACGAGCGGCGCAGCGTCTGCAGGCCTGCACCGGTGTGCGCCGACAGGCTGATGCCGTCCGCCGGTGCGTCTGCCACCAGGTCGCTTTTAGTGTGCACATGCAGCAGCTTGGCATTGGCCGGCAACTGGGCGGCGATCTGTGCCTCGGCAGCTTCGTAGTCAGGCTGGCCGCGGCGCGTCAGGTCGTGCAGGAAGAGCACGCTGTCGGCATCGGCAATCGACTCCCAGGTGCGCGCGATGCCGATGCGCTCGACCTCGTCGTCGGTCTGGCTGCGCAGCCCGGCGGTGTCGATCACGTGCAACGGCACGCCTTCGATCTGGATGGTCTGGCTGACACGGTCGCGCGTCGTGCCCGGGATCGGCGTGACGATGGCCAACTCGGCACCGGCCAGCGCGTTGAGCAACGAACTCTTGCCGACGTTGGGTTGGCCGGCCAACACCACGCGGATGCCTTCGCGCAACAGAGCGCCTTGCTGCGCCCCGTCCAGCAGCACGTCCAGCGCGGCGGCGATGTCCCGCAGCTGTGCCCGCGCGCCGGCCTGCTGCAGGAACTCGATGTCTTCCTCGGGAAAGTCCAGCGTGGCCTCGACCAGCATGCGCAGCCGCACGATGCGCTCGCTCAGGGCGAGCACCTGCTGCGAGAACACGCCGCTGAGCGAACGCCCGGCCGAGCGTGCGGCAGCCTCGGTGCTGGCGTCGATCAGGTCGGCCACCGCCTCGGCCTGGGCCAGATCGAGCTTTCCGTTGAGGAACGCGCGCTGCGTGAACTCACCGGGCTCGGCGAGGCGCATCCCGAGCGATTGCCCGGCCTGCAGGCAGCGCGCCAGCAGCATCTGCAGCAGCACCGGCCCGCCATGGGCCTGCAACTCGAGCACGTCCTCGCCGGTATAGGAATGCGGCGCCGGAAAGTACAGCGCCAGGCCCTGGTCGATGACGCTGCCGTCGGCGGCCGTGAAAGGCAGCAGCGTGGCCTGGCGCGGAACCAGCGGGCGGCCGCACAGATCCTGCACCAGCGGCTGCAGGGCCGACCCGGAGGCGCGCACGATGCCGACCGCGCCGCGCCCCGGCGCGGTGGCAATGGCGACGATGGGCAAGGCGCGGCGCGACAGCACGCGCGAATCGTAGCCTGTGGGGCCCAGGGCCCGGCGTCGCACGGCGCGGGCCCTGAAGATGGCGCGGGGGGGAGCGCCGTGCCGCCCGCATGGACGGACTCGGTTGCACGCTCCGCGAGCCGGTGACCGTGGGTTTGTTCGCTGGGCGTTGATCGGCCCGGCGGAGTCCAGCGGCCGACCGGGTCAACCCCGCATGATCGGCGGGCCGACACGTCACGGTGCCGACCCAGACAGGCTCATCGGCGCGGTGAGGCGGACCATGAAGCCGTGGCCGCCGCGCGATGTGCCTTTGCACACATGCTGGGCAATCACGCGGGCCGTGTCATCCCGCGAACGCGGGGGGCGGGCGGTACTACTTGCCCAGCACCCCTAGCTTCTTGTTGATGAACCATTGCTGGGCGATGGACAGGATGTTGTTCGTCAGCCAGTACAGCACCAGGCCGGCCGGGAAGAAGAAGAACATCACGGAGAACACCAGCGGCATGATCCACATCATCTTCGCCTGCACCGGATCGGGCGGTGTCGGGTTCAGCCAGGTCTGGAACATGGTCGACGCGGTCATCAGCAGCGGCAGGATGAAATACGGGTCGGGCTGCGACAGGTCGTGGATCCACAGGATCCACGGCGCGTTGCGCATCTCCACGCTGGACAGCAGCACCCAGTACAGCGCGATGAAGAAGGGCATCTGCGCCACGATCGGCAGGCAGCCGCCGAGCGGGTTGACCTTCTCCTCGCGGTAGATGCGCATCATCTCCTGCTGCATCTGCTGCGGCTTGTCCTTGTAACGCTCGCGCAGCTCGGTCACCTTTGGCGCCACGGCCTTCATCTTGGCCATCGAGCGGTAGGCACTGGCGTTGAGCCAGTAGAAGGCCATCTTCAGCAGCACCACCAATGCCACGATCGACCAGCCCCAGTTGCCCAGCACCGAATGCAACTGGTCCAGCAGCCAGAACAGCGGCTTGGCGAGGATGGTGAACCAGCCATAGTCCTTGACCAGGTCCAGGCCCGAGGCCAATGCGGCCAGCTTGTTTTCTTCCTGCGGACCGGCGAACAGCGTCGATTGCAGCACCTTGCTGCTGCCCGCTGCCACCTCGCCCAGCGGCACCACCATTGAGATCGAGTAGAGGTTGTCCGACACCTTGGTCGCGCGGAACTCACGCGGCTCGTTGCCGGCCAGCAGCCAGGCCGAGGCGAAGTAGTGCTGCACCATCGACACCCAGCCGTTGTCGGCGCTCTTCGGGTGGTCGGCCTTGCCCTTCTCGATGTCGGAGAAATCCACCTTCTGGAACTTGCCGGCGTCGGTGTACAGCGCCGGGCCGGTGAAGGTGAAATAGAACGACGACTCGCCCTCGGGCGGGTTGCCGTCGCGCGCCAGTTGCAGGTACAGCTGCGGCGTCACCGGCTTGCCGCTGTCGTTGATGAACTCGTGCTTGACGCCGATGGTGTAGTCGCCGCGCTTGAGCGTGTAGGTCTTCACCAGCCGCAGGCCGTCGACGGCCTGCGATTCGAAGCGGATCTGCAGTTCGTTGCTGCCGTCCTTGAGCGTGCGCTCGCTCACCATCGGCGTCATCTGCGTCAAGTGGTTGGGCAGCGTGACACCGGGCTGCGCGGTGATCAGTCCGGTCTGCGCCAGGTAGACACGTTTGGCGTTCTGCTCGAACAGCACCACGTTCGGTAGTTCAGGGCGGGCCGTGTTCGACGAGAACAGTTCGACGAAAGGCTCGTACCACTTGCGGTGCAGCGAATCCTTGTAGCCCAGCAGTTCCAGGCGCACCAGCGTGCCACCCTGGCTGTCGAAGGTGGCCTTGACCACGTCGGTGGTCAGCGTGATCTTCTCGGTGCCAGGTGCCGCCGCGGTGGGTGCGGGCAGGGTCGCCGCGGCGGCCGATGCCGCCGCCGGCGCCGCCCCGGGCACCACTGCCGCGCTGGGCGCAGGCACGCCGACCACCGGCGCCGTGGCCGCTGCGGGGGGGCTTCCGGGCGCGGTGGCTGCCGGCCGTGGCGTGCCGCCGAACATCGACGGCTGGCCGGTGTGCACCGTCCACTTGTCCCACAGCAGCACCAACGACATGGTGAAGACCACCCAGAGCAGGGTGCGGCGCATATCCGTCATGTGAGCTTCTTCTTGTCGAGGGTGGGTTCGCGCTCGCCGAGACCGAGGCGCGTGAACAGTCGGGGTGCGTGCGCAGGCACCGGGTCACAGCCGCCGTCGCACCAGGGGTGGCAGCGCAGCACGCGCCCGACGGTCAGCGCGGTGCCGACCACGGCGCCGTGCTGCTCCAGCGCCTGCAGCGCATAGGCCGAGCAGGTGGGCTCGAAACGACACGCATTGCCCAACCAGGGCTTGAGCAGCAGGCGGTAGCCCTGGACCAGGAGCATCAGCAGGCGCTGCGGCAGGCGGGTCATGAGCAGGCGCGTTCGAAAAGGCGTTCGAGTTCGGCCGCTGCGGCGCAACGCAGCGCCACCGAATCGGCCGAGACGAAGGCCGTCTTGTTGAATGGCTGGCGCAGACGCACCAGCCACAGCCCGGGTCGAAGCCGCGCCACATGCTTCTCCATGACCGTTCGCACCTGGCGGCGCAGCATGTTGCGCGTGACCGACCGTGCGGCATGCCGCTTCGGGATGACGTTGCCCAGCCAGTGGCCGGAAGGCAGCTTATCCACAGGCAGTGTCAGATTCGGTGCATCACCTGTGGATAAGGTGTCAACTTCGGGCCGACCGGCATCGCCCGGACGCGCATGCAGGTAGTGGACCGCGAAATGGGCACTCCGCGAACAAGGCGGCACGGCGAGCACGCGTTCGAAATCAGACTTGCGCAGCAGGCGACCGATCATGCGCCGGCGCCGGGGCCGCCGTATTACAGGCCGAGACGCTTGCGGCCCTTGGCCCGGCGCGCGCTGATCACTGCGCGGCCGGCGCGCGTCTTCATGCGCACCAAGAAGCCGTGCGTGCGGGCGCGGCGGACTTTGGAAGGCTGGTAAGTGCGTTTCATGTTCGTTCCTGATTGAGCCCTGCACCGTGGCATGCAGCCATCGTGGTCGGGCGTTGAATTTTCGGGTGGATCTGCTTACGGGCGGCGACTGTGCCCCCTGTGCCGATTGGATCCCGATCCCGATCGCCGGACGCCAATCGGGATCACTGAGGGCTTCGAACCCGCTGGCCATCGGCCCCGACCCCGCCGGCCCGTCCCGACCACCCGTTGGTCCGGCAACACAGGCCCACCAGCCATGCAGCGCTTCGGGAAACCCACTATTACAGCAAAAAAGGCCTTTCCGGTCAAACACTTGCACCGAGGCGGCGTGCTCTGGCGGGCTATTGACGCAGCTCGAGAAACTGTGGATAACCGCGACTCTGCGTTGCCGCAGCGCCTACAATTCGAAGCCCAAAGAGACAAGTTTTCCACAATGACCCCAGACTTGTGGCAGCGCGCCTGCGACCGGCTTGCCGAGCAGCTGCCCGAACACCAATTCAACACCTGGATCCGCCCGCTGCCACCCGCCGTGTTGCAGCACGACGCCGGCGAAGCGGCCGTGGTCAGCGTGCGCGTACCCAACCGGTTCAAACTCGACTGGATCCGTGCGCAGTACGCCGGGCTGATCGAGTCGGTGCTCAGCGAACTGGCCACCGAGCCGGTGCGCCTGGAACTGAGCCTGGCCGCACGCGAGGCCCCGGCGCGGCAGCCCGCCGTGGCGCTGGAACACCGGCATGCCAACGGCTCCGGCCATGCCGTGGCGGCACTGGACCTGCCGGCGCCCCAGGGCAATGGCCGCGCACGGCCCATCGATCTGGTCGAGCGCCCCCTGCCCGCGGCACCGGCTGCATCGCGCCACAAGCTGAACTCTGCGCTGACCTTCGACACACTGGTGCCGGGCCGCGCCAACCAGATGGCGCGCACCGCCGCGCTGCACGTGGCCGGCGCGCCGGGGCAGATGTACAACCCGCTGTTCATCTATGGTGGCGTCGGTCTGGGCAAGACGCACCTGGTGCATGCCGTGGGCAACGCGCTGCTCAAGGACAACCCCGACGCCCGGGTGCTGTACCTGCATGCCGAGCAGTTCATCAGCGACGTGGTCAAGAACTACCAGCGCAAGACCTTCGATGAGCTCAAGGCCAAGTACCACAACCTCGACCTGCTGTTGATCGACGACGTGCAGTTCTTCGCCGGCAAGGAGCGCACGCAGGAGGAGTTCTTCAACGCCTTCGAGGCGCTGCTGGCCAAGCGCGCACACATCATCATGACCAGCGACACCTACCCCAAGGGGCTGGCCGACATCGACGAGCGGCTGACCAGCCGCTTCGACGCCGGGCTGACGGTGGCCATCGAGCCGCCCGAGCTGGAAATGCGCGTCGCCATCCTTATCCGCAAGGCCGAGGCCGAAGGCGCCGCCATGCCCGAGGAGGTGGCCTTCTTCGTGGCCAAGAACGTGCGCGCCAACGTGCGGGAGCTCGAAGGCGCGCTGCGCAAGGTGCTGGCCTACAGCCGCTTCAGCCAGAAGGACATCAATATCGGCCTGGCGCGCGAGGCGCTGAAGGACCTGCTGTCGATCCAGAACCGCCAGGTGTCGGTGGAGAACATCCAGAAGACGGTGGCCGACTTCTACAAGATCAAGATCGCCGACATGTACAGCAAGAAGCGCCCGGCCAGCATCGCCCGGCCGCGGCAGATTGCCATGTACCTGGCCAAGGAGATGACGCAGAAGAGCCTGCCAGAGATCGGCGAGCTCTTCGGCGGCCGCGACCACACCACGGTGCTGCACGCGGTGCGCAAGATCGGCGGCGAGCGTGGCAAGAACAGCGAACTGAACCAGCAGTTGCACGTGCTGGAACAGACGCTCAAGGGCTGATGATCGATGCGCTTGTCAAG
>Ga0316605_10001914_pt1 | contig 11919 bp, 11 predicted proteins | sample OWC_soil_day20_n_FD_207666 | JGI IMG/M metagenome (GOLD analysis project Ga0316605, IMG submission 207666) | Wetland soil microbial communities from Old Woman Creek delta, Ohio, United States - OWC_soil_day20_noCT | ecosystem: Environmental > Terrestrial > Soil > Wetlands | place: USA: Ohio... | reverse complement strand
AGCCCCTTGCCTTCAAGAAAGCCATAGAGAGCTGATTTTTCCTCGGCCGTCCCCCCTTGCAAGACACGCAAGCCACGGGCCAGGCTGATTTCGTATATGCGCTCCTTGTTTTCCTTCAACAGCACCTCGGCCAGAAAATCGCCCATGGCATAGGCCTTGCCGTCGACCAGAAAACGATCGAAGACATTGCGGTAAAGCACGAAAACCGAAGCTTCGCCCGCCAGATATTTCTGCCTGAGCTGTTCTGCCCAAGCCGGCAATTGACGCCTCGTTTCTTTCATGTTCGCCATGGTCGTCATCACCTTACATCGACTTGCCACCGGCAGCCGCAGCCGTGGTCTGCGCGGCACGCGCCTTCTTCATTTCGTCGAGTTGCTGCTTGGCGGTGATCGAACCGCTGCTCTGGCGTAGTTTGGCCAGCCGCACGTCGAGGTCGGAATCGCGCAATTCCTTGCCGAGATTGGCTTCGGCAACGGTGTTCTTGATGTGTTCGCGCACATTTTCCAGCGCCCGCACTTCGGCATCGACCGACAGCCCTTCGAGCTGGTCCTGGATTTTGACGCGCGCCTGAGCGCTCTGCATCTGGGCCAGCATGCGATCCTTCTCGGCCTTGAGCTTATCGATTTCGCTCTTGACCTGCAGCAGCGAATCCTTGGCGTCATTGGCATCGGTCTGCGCCTGATCGAGATCGGCCTTGAGCGTGGCGAGGCTGGCATCAAGGGCATTCTTCTTCTGGATCAGCACCACCGCCAGATCGTCCTGACCAGTCGAAATGGCGCCTTCCAGATCGGCCGACACTGCAGCAAGTTCGCTCTCTTCCGACTTCATCTTGGTCTCGAGATCCTGACGACGCCGGATAATGGCGGCAGTCGCCGACTTCAGGCGACCGTATTTCTCGATCATCGAATCGATGGCGTTCTGGTAGGCGATTTCCGGATGCCGCTTTTCGACATCGGTAATCCACAGGGAAACAAAACCGGACCACAAATTACCCAGGCGGGCAAAAAAACCAATGTCGGACATGATGTATCGCGCTCCTATAAAAATTGATGATTACTGAATGGCCTGGGCCTTTTGCCCGGTTTTTTTCTTCTGCACCGATTGCACCGCTGCCGTGCTCAGATTATCCACTTCTGCCCCGACCACGGGGAAATCGGGTAGTGCTTCGCGCATGGCGCCTTCGAGTTCGTTTTCGAGCGCCTCTTCCAGACCAAAGCGGGCAATGGCATCCGCCAGCTTGGTACCGGTTTCCGAAGCGGTCGGCGCCGTGACGATGGCCTGGTAGAGTTCATCCATCTGGTCGGGCATCGACAACATGACGGCTTCGATCGCCGTCTTGCGACTGGCCATGCGGCGATGCCGGGTCAGCATCGACAGATATTCATTGCGTGCCTTGTTCAACTGGGTCTGATCGGTGCCGGGTCGAGCTTTTTCCAGATCCTGCTCGATGGCCGCCAGCCTTGCCTCGATATCCCTGACGCTGACAGCGCGTGAGCGCTCTTCGGTGACCATGACCGCCAGCCACATGCGCAGATAGTCAATACTGGAATCATCAAGGCGCTCGGCGTCCTGCAGCGTGATCGAAGTGCGACTGTCTTCGGCGATACGATAGATGGAATTGACCCGTCCGACCATGCGCTGATAACCGGAGAAAGAGCCATAGGCGCCTTTCATCATGTCCTTGCGGCGTTCGATCTCGGCCAAAAGATGCTCGCGTTCGGCTTCGCGCACGCGCTTGCGGTTGCGTTTGTCGACCTTTTCGCGAAACCCGGGCGAAAACGGAACAAAAAGTGCCGCCACCGCTTCGCCCGCCACCAGCGCAATCAGCGGCACCAGACCGGCCTCCAGTCCGTAGGGAACCGAAACGGCAACACTGGCCGCCAGCATGCCCAGCACGGCATAGATATTGCTCGGGCTGAACAGCATTTCCTTCAGGTAGGAGGTTTCGTTATCGGCCACGATAGTCTTTTATCAATTCAGGCAAATCTTCAAGCCAGTTTGGTCAGTTTATTCATGACAAACTCGGCGAGTTTGCCTTTGGTGGCCTGAATATAGGCCTGTACATGTTCTGATTTCAGGTGATTCTGCAAGGCTTCTTCACCTGACCAGTTTTCATAAAAGAAGAAAACGCTGGCATCGGCATTGTCCTGGTGCAGGTTGTAATTGAGACATCCACTTTCCTTGACGGTTTCGGCCAACATTTTGAGCATTTCAGCTTTGACGAGATCAACGCATTCCGGTTTGACCTTGATTTTGGCAACAACACTGAGCATGTTTCCCCCCTTAAATGGATACCCGCACGGCACCACGACCACCGCTGGCATTGTGCAGTTTGGACAGGATGCGTTCTTCCAGTTTGACGGCCTCGGTCGAGCGCTGCCAGGCCGACGAACGCGGCCGTGCTTCGGTAATTTCGAAGTCATCGGCGACGAGCGCTGGCTGCGTCGACAACACAATAACGCGATCGCCAAGCAACAGCGCCTCGGTGACGTCATGCGTGACAAAAATGATCAGGCAGGGCCAGGCTTTGTAAAGCTCAATGAGCAATTGCTGCATTTCCTCGCGGATCTGGGCATCAAGCGCGCCGAAAGGCTCGTCCATGAGCAGGATGCGCGGCCGCAGCGCCAAGGCGCGCGCCAGCGCCACCCGCTGGTTCTGGCCGCCGGAAAGCTGGGCTGGATAAAGGTTCTTCTTGTCGCTCAAACCCACCGCCTTCAGCATTTCCTCGACACGTTGCTGCCACTCGGACTTGCTCAGTTTCTTTTTCCACAAGGCCAGACGAAAGGGAAAAGCGACGTTTTCATAGACGGTCAGATCCGGCCGATTGGCGTAGCGCTGAAAGACCATCACGGCGTCGTCGTGGGCATCGTTACATTCGGCACCATCGATCAGGATGGTGCCGGAGGTCGGCGAGTCCACACCCGCCGGCCGTACCCCGCCCATCATGGTCATCAGAGTGCTTTTGCCGCAACCGGAAGGGCCAAGCAACATGTTGATGCCGGGCTGATTGAATTCGAGGTTGATATCGTCGATGACGCGATTTTTCTTGCCCCCCGGCATCGCATATTCCTGAACGATGTTCTTGAGGACAAGGCTGACCGGACTGGCTGCGTTCACAGGCTGGTCTCCCACGGATAAAGTTTTTTCTTCAATCCCAGCATCAACTGGTAAGTCACCAGCGCCAGGGCAATAATGACGATGATGCCGGCAAAGACCTGATCCATGGCGCTGAAGCGACGGGCGTTCTGGATGAGTTGCCCCAAACCTTCACGCGCATTAACGTATTCGGCAACAGTGATGTAAGTCCACATCATCGAAATGCCGACAATGATGGCGTCGGCAATACGCGGCATGGCCATCGGCACAATGGCCTTGATGACGCACTCCCAATGCGTGGCGCCGAGGTCGCGGGTGCTGATCCAGTAGCTTTGCGGCACAGCCTGGATGGCATCGCGCACCATCGGTATCAGGTACACGACAGCGCCGATGAAGAGAAAAGCGATTTTCATGGTTTCGCCGATGCCCAGCCACATCACCAGAATAGGCAGCAAGGCGACGACCGGTGCCGAGCGGAAGGGGTCGACCAGAGGCGAGAGAAAAGCGTTGAGTTTGGGTGCCGACCCCATCAGGATACCGACCGGCACCCCGATGGCGATGACCAGAACACCTGCCGCTGCCACCCGACCAGCCGACCACAGGGTCGCGGTCAGCAACAGGCTTTTTCCGTCATTCCAGGCGAGATAGGCAAATGCTTCAAGCACTGACCAAGGCGTCGGCAGCTTGACCGGCCCAACCAGCCCAAAGCCGGAAACTGCGCTCCAGATCGCGATGACCAACACAACCGCCGCCAGCCCCAAACCCCGACGCTGACCGGAAGTAAGTGCTGCGTAAGGATTCCAGAGACTCATGCAACTACCTCGCAAAAACGCCAATGCGCGTCGTGCGGTTGAGCGCCCGGCAATCTTCCAGACTCATGCTTTCGCCAGCCGGATTGGCCTCGTTGCACAGTGGCCTGTCCGGGCCATTACCGACGATCTTGAAGCGCGCAGTCGGTAATTCCCATTGTTCAGCCAGGTATTTGACAACGGCCTGGGCGCGAGCATAGGACAGGCGTACATTCATCTCGTGCGAACCCACCGCGTCGGTATTGCCGCTGATTTCAAAATAGGCGCTGCCATTGTTTTCGATAAAGGGCACCATTTCCTCATCGATCACCTTTTGCGCCTTCTTGGTGAGTTCGGCCTTGCCGGACAGGAAGCCGACCATCACCGGCTTGGTGACCTGCGCTTTTTGCTGCACCGCTTCTTTCTGCGCCGTTTCCGTGAATACGTACTGTGGTTTGGCCGCCGCCGCGCTGGCAGCAGTATTCTTGGCCAGCATTTTTTTGATAAAGCGATAATCGAAGCTGTCCTGCGGCGGAATCACCGGCGATTTCGGGTTAGCCAGGGCGCCGGCCTTGCGGTAGATTTCGTCGAAGCGGCGATAGACACGTTCGTAGTGATTGGTGCCACCAGCCAGGCCGAGAATGCGGGCGTTGTCTTCCAGACCCGTCCACACCAGATTGTCAAAGAGACTCTTGATAAAGGGTCTGCCTTCTTTTTCGGCCAGCAACTTGAAGAATTCCTCAGTCTTGACGAGCGCCTCGACGGCCTTGTCCGGGTTGGCGCGCGAAAGCGTCACACCCTCCATCCAGCCTTCAACAAACTTCTGGAAGACCGGCTCGTTTTCCGGCTTGTTGAGCGCCCGGCTATCACACACCATGACATCAAAAATCAGGTTGGTAGCCGTCTTGGTCGAATAGACGGTCTGGCTGTTTTTGACATTGCGCAAGGCAAGTGACAGGTCGGGATCCCACAAGGCTGCCGCGTCGACATTGCCGGATTCGAGCGCGGCACGCACGCCAGCCGTGCCTTCCTCGGCATTGATGAAGACCATCTTGACGCTGGCCTTCTTTTTGGCCGTCATCGACGAATTTTCGATGGCGTCGATCAACATGCCGTGCGAGGGCGTGTATTGCAGCAGCGCCACCGAACGCCCGGCCAGATCCTCGATGGTACGAACCGCCGGGTCGCGCGAAATGACGGCATCGCCACCTTGCGTATTGTCGACGATGACCACTGCCCGCCCGTCATGGCCGGCATTGCGCAAGTTGGGCTGCTCCTGCGCCCAGAAGTCGGAAGTGCGCCAGGCGCAATGCGCCGTGCCGGATTCAAAAATGGTGGACAGGGTCGGAATGTCGTCCTGAATGACAAACTCGACATTGACCCCCTTGGCGGCATAGACCGAATCGGCTTGCGTCTTCAGGCTGTTACCGTTAGCGACCAGCGCCGGCGCGTAACCGTGAAAGCTGACAATGCTGACCTTGAGCGGATTGCCGGCGCTGCCGAGTTCACCCGAAACTTTCTCGGCCTTGCCCGCTGCTTTGGCCAAAGGCTTGCCGGCCGGCGTCGTCCCTGAACCGTTAACAACCTGCTCCAGCGGCGGCTTGCCGTCGCGACTGGCCCACCAGTCCTTGAGTGCCAGATTCCAGGCCAGCGAACCAGCGCCAGCAACGATGATGATTGCGAGAATGCCTTTGGCGAGGGGGGTTGGGGTTGCCATAGTGACTCCTTACTGATGTTTTGAATGTTGGCCAAATTGCGCCGGGATTTCGCGCAATCGGGCAATTTCTTCCTGCATTCTGGTGTCTTCCCTGTCCGTTTCGCCTTGCAGGGCAGAGATTTCGGCTTCCAGCGCGGCAATCTGCTGCGCCGTTTTTTGCATTTCGCGTTCCAGCAGTTTTTCCAGTTCGGCAATCTGCTTCTTGATTTCTGCCACTGCCCGCTCTTGCGCTGTTTTCAACGCGGCAATATCGGCGGCAGCCTGCTCCTGCCTGCCACTAACCTGGGCTGCCAGCGCCTGCCGAAAGCCTTCAAGCGCATTGATTTTACGCTGCGCATCAAGCACAGGATCGTCGATATTCCAGTTCTCGTCGGCATCATCCATGGCGCGCACTGCCGCCTTGCGCGTCGCCTCGTCCATGGCACGCAAGCCATCAAGCAGGCGCAGCAAACGTTCGGCCGGAAAAGGCGAAGGCGAAATACCCGCTTCGCGAAAAATTTCGTCCAGGGATTTACCCGGCGCCACAGCTGCCGCTTCGTACTGAACCGGTGCCGGTTCAGGAGCCGTCTCCACAACCGGAACGGCAGGCTCGACCACTGATGCAGCGTCGGCTTCCGCCTGTGCTTGCGCCTGTTCTTCTTCGCTCAGGGTGACCAGATTGACGGCCGCCAGCAAATTCATGATGCCCTTCACTGTCCCCTCCCTCTCACACTACGATGGACTATTTTGACTACTTCAGCGCAGCCAGCCTTTTTTATGAAAGTACCAGAAAGGAACGGCGATGGAAACCAGCATCAGGCCGAGCGAAAATGGATAGCCGTAATCCCAGTTGATTTCAGGGAACCAGCCCTTGAAATTCATGCCGTAAATGCTGGCGATCAACGTTGGCGGCAGCATGGCGACCGACGCCACCGAGAAAATCTTGATGATCTTGTTCTGGTTGATGTTCACAAAACCAACAGTCGCGTCCATCAGGAAGTTGATCTTGTTGAACAGGAAAGCGGTGTGGCCGTCCAGAGACTCAATATCGCGCAGAATCTGGCGCGCGTCCTCCTGCTGTGAAACGTCGAGAAAACGGCCACGGGTCAAAAACGAAACCGCCCGGCGCGTATCCAGCACATTCTGGCGAATACGGCCGTTCAAATCTTCTTCGCTGGCAATGGCGGCCAGAATCTTGGCAGCTTCAGCGTCGGTGACCTGTGTTCCCAACACATGCTTGCCAACCTTTTCCAGCGCCGCATAGACATCCTCAAGCGCATCGGCGGAGTATTCGGCATCGGCAGCGTAAAGATCAAGCAGCACATCCATGCCTTCCGTCACATAACCCGGCTGAGTACGGGCGCGCATGCGCTGCAAGCGGAAGACCGGCAGTTCCTCGGTACGCACCGAAAACAGGATGTCCTTGTGCAAAATAAAGGCCACCGGCACGTTACGCGATTCGTCCTGCATGTCGAGCAGGAAGTTTGAATGCAGGTGGAGTTCGCCGTTTTCGGCCACGTAAAAACGGGCGCTGGCTTCCAGGTCAGTCAAGGTTTCCGGATCGGGGATTTCGACATCGAAATACTTGCTGATCCATTCGCGGGTTTCCGGCGTCGGCGCCACCAAATCGATCCAGATCGGCTTCAGGTTCTTGAAGTCTTTCGAACAACTGACGGTGGTCTGACGCAAGCGGCCATTGTGCAACTCGAAGGCGTTGACCGACATTTTCTTGCTACGTTGATGGCCATCGCCGATCAATTCTTCGCGAATATCATCGGAGAGCAGTTCCAGAATCCGTTCGCTACGCTCCTCGCCCGCCTCGGAGAAAGCCATCAGGCGATCTTCCGGCGGCAAGGCCTCGATGATCAGGGCAATCTCGTTTTCGGCCAGATCATTGAGCAGGCGATTTAGTTCCTCGGCATGCTGACGATGTACGACTTCCTCGATCAGGTCATGGCGCGGCACATCCTGACGCTGCACCAGGTTTTCCACCAGTTTCTGGCGAGCGAGCAAGGTCTGCACGTTGGCAAGGTGCGCCAGCATGACTTCGGTCTCGACGTTCAGGATTTCGTCACTCATGGCACCAGCACCAAGCGGACAATCAAAAGAGTGATGATTCTATCACTCGGCAAGACTTCGCAGTTCCCTGTGCGCGTGATCCCTAGGGCAACTCCGCCGACGGCATACGCGCCAAGATGGTAAATGACCTTTTCGTCAGCCCTGGCGCATTGCGATTACGGTCGTAATAACGCGGTGACGGCACCATGGCGGCCAATTTGGCGGCCTGCTGCGGCGACAACCGGGCAGCGCTGATGCCGTAATAGTAACGTGCCGCCGCTTCGGCACCGAACACGCCGTTGCCCCATTCAATAACGTTCATGTAGACCTCAAGGATGCGCTCCTTATCCCACAGCGCCTCGATCATGAGCGTAATCACGGCCTCTTCGGCTTTGCGCCAGAACGAGCGCGACGGACTGAGAAACAAATTCTTGGCCAGCTGCTGGGTGATGGTCGAACCGCCCGCAACAAAGCGGCCTTTTTTCTCGTTGCGCTTGATGGCGTGCTGGATGCCTTCCCAGTCGAAACCGCCGTGCTCGACAAATTTGCCATCTTCCGAGGCAATCAGCGCCCGTTTCAAATGCACGGAAATCTGCGCGTAAGGCGCCCACTGTTTTTTCAATTGCGCCTGCGGCTGCTTGACGCGCAATTCGGAGAGACGAATGGCCATAAAGCTGGTGGTATCCGGATTGAACCACTTCCAATACAGCACCCAGCCGAACAACCACAGATGGTAAAGAAGGAGCGCCAAAACCAGAAACAACAGGCCACGCTTGAACCAGCGCAAACAGCGGATCATTTGGCAGTCAACTGGTCGCGCAGATCAGCGAGCACCGGCGCGGTTTCAGGCCGCACATCGCGCCACAGGGCAAAGGCTTCTGCCGCCTGCTCAACCAGCATACCGAGACCGTCGGCGCGCAGTGCTGCGCCCATACGGCGCGCCTGCGCCATAAAGAGCGTCTCGCCCTGTCCGTACATCATGTCGTAAGCCAGACTGCCGGGGGCGAAAATGCCGGGCGGTAGCGGCAATGTTTCGCCAGACAGACTGGCCGAAGTGGCATTGATGATGACATCGAATTCCTGCCCGGCCAGATCGGCAAAATCACCGGTAGCCACTTCGCCCAGATCGGCCACTCCGGCCGCCAACTTGGCAGCAATTTCAGGAAAAATATTGACCATGACGAAACGGCCTGGCCGTGCCGCCAATAAAGGCGCCAAAGCACCGCGCGCCGCGCCGCCGGCACCGAGCAACAACAGCCGGCGACCGGCTAGAGACTGTCCGAGATTGATGGTGATGTCGCGCAACAAGCCGGCACCATCGGTGTTGTCGCCCAGAATATCATCACCGAAAACCAGGGTATTCACCGCCCCCGCACGTTCGGCACGCGACGTCAGGCGCTGGCAGAGCCGAAAGGCTTCTTCCTTGAACGGCACAGTGACATTGGCACCCCTGCCACCTGCCGCCCGAAATTCGGCGACTGCCGCAGCAAAACCATCCAGCGGCGCCAAGATAGCTTCGTAACTCAGACTCTGGCCAGTCTGCGCCGCAAATCGGGCATGAATGGTCGGCGACTTGGAATGGGCAATGGGATTGCCAAAAACGGCGTAACGCTCCACTTACTTGGCCTCTACCGTATCGCTTTGGGTAAAGGACCAGCGGCGGGTAATTTCCAGAATGTCAGTATCGCGCCGGATATCAGGTGGAAAAGCTGAATAAGGCGAACCCATCAAGACGATGCGGCGGGCGGCGTCATCGAGAATCTTGTAGCCGGAAGATCGGTTGATTTCGATACCCCTGACTTCGCCTTCGGCATCGATGCGCACTGTCAAGACCAGAGCCCCGTAGAGTTTGCCACGCGCCGCTTCCGGGTAGTTAAGCGTTCCCAGCCGCTCAACTTTGGCGCGCCAATCTTCGATATAGCGGGCAAAGCGGTATTCTTCCGCCCGCACACCGATGCTGCGCTTCCTGGGTCGCTTGTTGTATTCCTCGACCGATTTGCTGATTTCGCCTTCCAGACGCGCCATGGCACGCGCCGCATCCGCCAGATCCTGGCCGCTGCTGGGAACTTGCGGCTCACTCTGACCTTGACCAGTATTGCTTCCCGCCGCCACGCTTCGCTTGCTTCTGGCCTGGGTGACAAGCAACTGCTGTTGCGATTCCAGTTCCTGGGCGCGCCGCTTGAGATTTTCAACATCGTCGCCGCTGCTCTGCTCATCGCTGGGCGGCAAGGGCGTTTTGGTGCGGCGATTTTCGTCGGTATCGCCACCACCATCCAGATTGACCTGCGCCAGGGCTTGCGGGTCAACCGGCTTCTGCGCCGAGCGGGCGTTGACCAGAATGATGTCGAGCGCCTTTTCCTGCATGAAGCGCGAGGCTTCGGGAAACTGGAAATGCAGCATCAGCAGGCCGGCATGCACCACCAATGAGATGGTGATGCCGATGGCCAGCGGCGGAATACGCGAAAGCAAGGAGGGGTTGGACAATTCGCGGTTCTGGCGACGACGTTTTCTGGCCATGACTAGTCCTCGACCTCCATATCTTCGGGTTCTGCGGCCACCACCTCGGCCACTGCCAGCAGTTGCTGGTAGTGACAATCTGCCTCCAGATCAAGAAGATCAACGGCATTTACCCCCAGCCGCAGACGCTGCCCGGTCGGCAACCCGGCCGGCAAGGAAGGCACACGCAAGACAAGGGGCAGGTGATCAAGCTTGACCGTTCCGTCACGCCGCACGGTAGCATCAATCTCCGCCACGTTTTCCTGGCGCAGCCAATAGAGGCTCCAGTAGCGCTCCAGGCGGCGCTGGAAATCGGCATACGCCGCATAGGTCAGCTCGAAATCCCGCAGGACGGCGAACAGCTCGGCCGACTTGGCAGCAAAAGGTGGCGCTTCGCCTGACAGGCAGGCGATCAATTGCCACTGGTTGACCAGATCGCAGTAGCGCCGCAGCGGCGAGGTCATCCAGGCGTATTGCGGCACGCCCAGGCCATCGTGCGGCAGCGGCGAAGTCGTCATGCGCGCCTTGCCCTGGGTTTGCGCCCGATACAGGCAGGCGACTTTCTTTTCGGCCAGCAGACCGCCCCAGGTCGAATTGGCGACGATCATCAGTTCCGCCACCAGTTTATCGAGCGGGCTGCCGCGTTGACGCTCGCTGATGTGAACGCGACATTGGTCAGGATCAGCCAGATCGCCGTCGATAGCAAAGTTGTAATCGTTGATGCCCTGCGTCGCCGAGGGTTTGCCACGCCGGCCTTCGCAGGCATTGGCAAAGTGCCAGAGATGCAGCAGTTCATCGCGGAAACGGAATTCCGGCAAACCGGCAGCAATGGTTTGTTCGTTGAACAGCGGTTCGATGTCGTGATGGCGCAGGTTGGCGGCAATGTGCACGATTTCGAGGCGCGATTCGTGACTGACAATTTCAAACTGTTCATTGACCGTCAGGTAGAGCGACACCGCCGGGCAATCGACACCACCATCAAGCGTATAGCGCGCCACCACGGCATCGGGCAGCATGGTGATCTTGTTGCCCGGCATATAGACCGTCGACAAGCGAGCGCGGGCAATACCATCGAGGGGTGAACCGTGCGTTATGCCCAAGCCGGGCGCGGCGATGTGAATGCCGATGCGGCTGCCGATACCGGGCAGCGGCGTTACCGACAAGGCATCATCGATTTCGGTGGTATGAGCATCGTCGATGGAAAAAGCCGCCACTTCGGCGCGCGGCAAATCGGCGCGCATTTGCGGCACTTCAATCACCGGGAAAGACGTCCCCTTGGGAAACTGTTCGCGCAGAAAACGCCGGTAATGCACAAAATAGGGAGACTTTACAGCACCGCAGCGAAAAAGCAGGCGTGCCGCCGATTCGCCGGTTTGTTCGCAAGCCGCTTCCAGCGCCTTGGTTTCCGGCCGGTTGCGATCCGGCGTAGTAAGGAATTGATCGGTCAAGGCCGCCAGTTCCGGCGGCAGGCGACCTGCTTTTAGTTCTTCGACCCAATGTTCAATCGCGAGCGTTTGCTGACGCTTTTTTTCAAGACCGGCCAGAGCAGCTTTGAGAATGTCGGCAGGGGCCTTTTTGTAGCGACCTTTGCCCTTACGGTGGAAATAGACAGGCGCCGCATGGAGGGTGAGCAGCACCGCCGTAGCTTCGACCGGCGCGGGAGGGTGGCCATAGTAATCACGGGCAATATCCAGAAACGAAAACTCGCCTTCATTGACACACTCCCACAAAAAATCCGGTTCCATCTCCCTGGCCTGCGGCTCGGCCGCTTCCAGCAAAGCTTGT
>Ga0316605_10001913_pt1 | contig 11923 bp, 10 predicted proteins | sample OWC_soil_day20_n_FD_207666 | JGI IMG/M metagenome (GOLD analysis project Ga0316605, IMG submission 207666) | Wetland soil microbial communities from Old Woman Creek delta, Ohio, United States - OWC_soil_day20_noCT | ecosystem: Environmental > Terrestrial > Soil > Wetlands | place: USA: Ohio... | reverse complement strand
AATCTGAAGATTTCCATCTCTTTCATTAATTCAGTTTCTAATGCGGATAACATACAAGGTGGCGGTTTTTCTGCCCTGTCCAAATCCGATGAATACAGGAAAGCATTCGCGAACGACTGCAAGGCATTTTTGATTAAATGGGGTATTGACGGTATTGATATGGACTGGGAGTTTCCGGGAATGAGCTGGGGAGCAGATGCATTTGATGCCGCAGTTGATGTGCAAAACCATGTCCTGCTTATGAAACAACTGCGCGAAACACTCGGAACAGGCTACCTTCTTACTTATGCCGGATATGTAACCGATAAGAAAATTGCTGCCGGCGGATATAAATATATTGATGTAAAAGCAGTTGACCCTTATGTGGACTTTGTAAACCTGATGACTTACGATATCTCTGATGCACCAAAGCACCATTCTGCCCTTTTTAATGCAAATGCCGACTGGGATTGCGACCGTACAGTAAAAGCATACCTGAATGCAGGAGTTGCTGCAAACAAACTGGTTTTGGGAATACCATTCTATGGACGAATCTCATTCTCGAAGAGTCCCGGTGCTATAACGTACCGGAACATTACACTGCTTGACAGGAGTATATATAAAATTGATAACTGGGATCAGGCCGCCAGCGTACCATTTGTAACAAAGAACGGTATCTATTATTGCGGATACGACAATGACCGGAGTATTGCAGCAAAGGGAGCATGGCTGCTTGGGCTTGGCATGAAAGGGATGATGTGCTGGCAATATGATCAGGATGATGCCTCGGGAACTCTGCGCAAAGCCCTTTGGGAAGCAACAATGAAGAAATAGAAAAACAAAGCACCTGCACAAAAAAAATGTGCAGGTGCTTCTTTTTAATGGAAGTGCGGATAATTAAAATCTGAATCCTATGGTAGCCTGATACCAGATATTTTTATAGCGCGGAGTTTCTGAAGTTCCGTCGCCCTTATTGGCCTGAAGGTCCCATCCTACTCTTGTGCCTATTACAATTCTGTTTAAGTTAAAATCAATACCTCCCAAAAAAGAGAGGGTGTTTTTACGGATATTGTCATTTTCAAATTCATATTCCTGATCGACATTAATAAGCGCACTATTAAAAGTGTAACTGTCTTTTACAAGGAACGAGTACTGAGGGCCGGCCACTATGGTAATCAGGGAAATTGGCTTGAAGGCTAATAAAAGTGGTACATCGATATAATTACTTGTATAAGAGAAGCTATAGTCACTTCCTAATATCGAACCCGAGCCCTTGTATCCTTTCTGCGAGAATAGAATCTCCGGCTGGATACCAAAATATTTTCCCAGCGGCAGGGCAACAAAAACGCCTGCTGCCAAACCTAATTTTGAATCGGCATTAAACTGCTCTCCCTGAGAATCATATACATTTGAAAGATTTGCACCTGCCTTTACGCCAAACGTCAATTTCTCCCTGAAATCTGCACTGCTCTTTTGCGCAAACATGCTACCAAACATAAAGGTTGCAAATGCGAATACTAAAATTACTTTTTTCATTACTTCTTCTTTTAATTAAATTATTTTGAATTTAAATGATGAAGTCACAAAAGTGATGAGATAATACTTGTGTAATGCTATTCAATTATGAGTATATCTTATATAATTCACATATTTTTGGCTTTTCAAGTAATAATTTTACCTTTATTTTTTTAAAATAATTCTACCGGAATGAACATCGTTGAACTGATTGAGAGGAGAATTACTGAGCATTACCTTGAGAGAAAAAGGTATTATTTTTACCTGAATTATCCCAGAATTGCCTGCTATAGCTCCGATCTTATTTCACAGGACATTTTCACCAGGGGGAGATATGAGAAAGAAGAGTGTGAAAATTTAAAAAAATTTATATTTCCAAAATTAGCTAATAGAAGGGTATGTCTTGATATTGGCGCTAATATCGGGAATCATAGCTTGTTTTTTTCTGAGTATTTTGAAAATGTTATCAGCTTCGAGCCAAATCCCAGGTCATTCAGGCTACTGAAGTTAAATATTGAAGAGTTTAATAACATAGAAGCTATCAACTTAGGTGCATCCAATATAAAAGGTCAATTAAGCGCATTAGAAAATATGACTAATATTGGAGAAACGGAAATAGGAAGAGACCGTATCGGTTTCAAAAATGAAATTTTCAATAAAATCGAATTAAATGTCAATCGTCTTGATGATGTCCTGCCTGAACATATCTTATCAAAAGTTGATTTTATAAAAATTGATACCGAAGGACATGAATTTCAGGCGCTATCCGGTCTAAAGGATACTCTAATGTCGGGAGAGGCAATAATTGCATTTGAATTTTTAGTTACAGTTTATACCAAAGGCGTACCCCCGATTGTTGACTTGTTAATGAACTGCGGATATAAATATTTTTATGAATTTGAGAGAGTTGGCCGTTTGATTAAAGTTCCACGAAGATTTGAATCTTTAGCAAAGGTTTTGCGATTGATTATTTATGGGAAGAAATATTATTTGCTCAAATTAGACGAATTCAAGCCCAAGGATTACCCACTTGTCATCGCGTCGAAGTATCCGATTGGATAATCTAACTACGACAATATTTATTCGACAATCCTATTAATTTGAATAAAATCAGCCATTGAGTTTATCAAAAAAACATTTGAATATTTATTTATATCCGCCATTTTAATCTCTTTCTCTTTAATTTTCCCATCTCTTAACAACTGCTGCCTCTTTGTCCCGTTAAGCAAGAAGCTCGATGGCGTAAAGAGTTGTTCTCCTTCCGAGAACACAAGGTTCGAAAAAGAGGTATCCGTCACATATCCGTCTTTAATAATAATTATGTCATCGCAATCTGCTCTTAGGCCAAGAAGTTTATATAAAGCCAGCCGGTCTTCGTATTTGAAAGAATAATCAATATTGCCTCCATCCACTATTTTAAGCGTCTTTACAATTTTAGGCTGATATTTTTCTATTGTATAATGCTCAATTTTGCCGGCATATATTATTCTAAGTTTATATATGCCTTCATTATGAGAACTTCTGATTTCTTTTATAATTGTATCGAATGGCAAAACGGTTCTTACTCCAAAGTGGTGAAAACAAGTCTCAGATGCTCTCTCAAGATGAAGATCAAGGTTATGGGCAATCCCGTTTTCAATTTTTATTGTTTCAATGAATCTCATCATTTTCTAAGAGGAAGATAAATTTTTGCAATTAACTCTTCATATTCGTCTTTGCACATACTATTCACCGTAATCCCCCCTCCACTGTGATAAAACAGGCTCCCATCCGATTTCTTTTCAATAAATCTTATCAATACCGCCGAGTCAAGCACCGTGCCGTCAAAATAGCCAAAAACCCCTGTATAGAAACCTCTTTTCTCCCTCTCAGCCTTTGAAATCAATCGTAAAGTGGATGATTTTGGCGCACCTGATACCGATCCCGCCGGAAGCATGGAAAAAATGATGTCTCCAAGGTTGTTTCCATAACCGACAGGAAGTTCTCCCCTTATGTCGGAACTAACCTGCAGTATATCTCCTCTGTCGGTTTCGATTTTATCTATGTACTTGAACTTTTCTACCCATACCCGCCCGGAAACCTTGCCGAGGTCGTTCCGGATAAGATCAACAATTGTATTATGCTCGCAACTTTCTTTATAATCTTTAAGTATAATCTCGCCGGCATTTGGAATTGATGCATCTATTGTTCCTTTCATGGGACAGGATGAGATAATCCCATTTTCTATCCGTACAAACCTTTCAGGAGAGAATGAGACAAAGTCTTCCCCCGCACATATTCCAAACTGCGATTTAGTCGCACGCAAAATCTCCCTTAAAGGAAGTGATGACTCAATTTCCGTTTTTGCCGTAAGATTTATTAGATATGTGTCTCCCCTTCTGAGACCGCTCATTACGGTACTGAGCTTTTCGGAATACTTTTCATATCGGATTAAATCCTTTATTTTCAGAAGCGATTCATTAGGAGAATTAACTGTATCTGTAAAGTTTTTAACATCTCCTGCCCGGAACAGAATATCATCTTGATTAAGGGGATCATCTACAAACAAGCCGGACTCCATTTCAAAATCAACAGCAAACAGGAAGGCACGGTTTGCAGCCCCCGCAAAGTTCATTTTTTCCCTGACAATTTGTGAATTAATGTATCTCTTCATTCCTTTCATTACAGACAAATGTAACAAAATATATACTTTTGTTTCGTGAAGAAAATTCTGCTTATAGACAACTACGATTCTTTCGTATACAATATTGTCCACCTTGTTAAAAGCGTGACCGGGCATGAATTGGAAATTTGCTGTAATGACCTGATCCCTTTTTCAAGGCTTAATGAGTTCAGCCATATTATTCTATCCCCTGGTCCCGGTTTGCCAAACGAAGCCGGAGATTTGCTGAAAGTTATTGATATGTGCAAAGATACGCACTCAATTCTTGGTGTATGTCTGGGACATCAGGCCATCGCCTGCTGCTTTGGCGGTAAACTCCTGAATTTAAGCCAGCCCCTTCACGGGCATAAATCGCATCTTAAGCTTGTAGATACTTCCGACCCGGTTTTAGGTAAGATTTATGACAATCACGGATGCTTTCCGGCAATAGAAGTTGGACTTTACCATTCCTGGGCTGTTGATACAAATTCTTTACCGGATGGATTATCTGTAGGATCTGTGAATGAATACGGAATTCCCATGTCTGTATTCCATAAAAAGTTTAAAATTTACGGAGTACAGTTTCATCCGGAATCCGTAATTTCCGAATATGGCGTAAACATTATGTCTAACTGGATGTTATTATAATTAAAAACCTTACATTTGTTGATAAATATGTTGATAACCCCGATTAAAACCAATTTTATGATTCGCAATTACCTAACCAATAGTAAATTAGCAATCTATTTTTTGCTTCTATTAATTTCTAGCAGTTGCGTCAAATTTCCTGCTCCAGGCCCTGGAACTGAGCCAGGAACAACAATTCCTTCAGATTTTAACTGGAAAACCGTACAGGATGTTAATATTAATGTTCAGGTTCCCCCTGTCAGCGGTATTGGCGACAACTATATCAGAGTTATTCGCATATATACATCTCCGATGCTTAAGGACGGCTCTCTCATCGCATCAGGAGCTGCCAAACCGGGGAGTCCACTTGCTGTTAAACTGACCTTACCTACAGCACTCACATCTGTTTATGTTCAGGAGATTTTGCCAACAGGCAAAAGAACAGTTCAGAAAGTTGATATTTCATCTACACTGTTAAATATTACAATCAACAATAGTACTTCCAATTCGCAACCGGCTCAGGTGATTGCGACAAAAGCATCTTTTACATCACCTTCGATTCCTATCCCGGCAAACTACGATGTAACCCTTGGTGCGACCGGCAGCACTACAATTCTTGGCTTTAGCTCCGGACAAAGTTCTGCGTATGGCAATACCTACAAATCGTATTATATTCCTGCAGGAGTGACAAGGACCGCTTCAACCAACATGAGCAATTATCTTAGCCATGCTATTCTGTATGTCAAGGGAAATCTTAATTTGTCTTCTTCCACAATAAGTCTTAACAAAACTTCAATCGTAATATTAGATGGCGGATCGGTTACTGTAAAAGGAATAGGTACAGGAGATTTTGATGCAACTATTCCAATAGTATATATGCAGCAAAACACCAGCCTGACCTCTTCCGGAACCGTTGAATTCAATGATGGGATAACAATTGTCAATAAAGGGTCTATGTCTGTCAATGGCGATATAAAAATGAATGTTGCAAGCACTTTTTATAACGAAGGCAGTATAGCCCTAACCAAAAATAATTATGGTCTTCAGATTACAAACAACTCCACTCTTTATAATAACGGAACAATTAATACTAAAGTTTTTAACCTGACTTCAAATGCTTCTTTGGTAAACGATGTATCCGGAAAAGTTACTGCAATCACATACTATCAAACAAATGGAACCGTTTTAGACAACTTCAACGAATTAGTTGTTACAACAAAACTCAAGGCAGAAGGTGGCGGAATATTGAATAACTACTGCAATATTGCAGCAAACGTAACAGAATTTCAAAGTGCGGTAGTCAATCTATATGACGGTTCGCTTTGGGAAACCCAGACATCCTTGATGAATAACGCTTCTATTACAATGAACGGTGGAAGTATGTTTCTTACCGGAACCATTTCTGAAGTTTATAAGATGTATCTATTATCTTCATCAAGCACATATTCGGTATTCAAATGTACAGGAAATGTTCCTGATATGAGATGGGCATCCTCTCAGGTAAACGGGAAAATTGAATTTGTACATACAAATCTTGTAGTTGGTTCTTCCGGCACAAACGGAAGTCTTTTGTATGAAGCACTTTTTAATAATAATGGTTCAATCTTATCTAAAGTTCAAACCAAAAATATCCTTGCATCTTCCTGCAACGATGCTGCAGGACAAATAGAGGACCCAACTCCTGTAATTATTGACATCGACGGAGACGGCGTTGCTGCTGAATTCGATGCAGATGATAATGATGCAAACGTTGCTTTTGTCTCATATTTCCCAACTGAAACAACATGGGGGACATTCGCCTTTGAAGATTTGTGGCCATGGAAGGGAGACTACGATATGAACGACCTGGTTCTTGGCTTTAGGGTTAAACTTTATTCTAATTCTGAGAACAAAGTTACTTCAATGGATTTTGACTACAACATCCGCGCAGCAGGAAGCAGTTTGATATTATCCGCTGCATTCCAGTTGGATAAGGTTAATGCTTCAAATGTAACCTCCGTTACCGGAGAGTCTTTATCGGGAACAGCTCCTTTTGCCGTAAGTACTAATGGAACAGAGAGCGGAGTAAATCTGGCAGTAATTCCATTATTTAATAAAGTAAGAGATATTGTTACAGAAGATTATTCGTCGTTTCTAAACACACTTGCCGACAGCTATATAAATACACCAAATAAATCTTTGAAAATAAGGTTTACCTCTCCTGTGAATTTATCGGATTTGAATATGAGTTCCATAAATTTCTTTGTGGTAAAAAACAGCACCGGGGAAACATTACGCGGCAGAGAGATCCATCTTCCGACATTCCTTCATACAACCAAGGCAGACGTAAGTTATTTTTCAGGAAAGCAGTTACATCCTACCGATAAGTACAAATTCGATGATGGAATGATGTGGGGAATCATGATTCCTGAACCGTTCAACTATCCTTTCGAGTATCAGGCTGTTGATGTAGCCTATCTGCACTTCAATGAATGGGCCTTATCCGGAGGAGCAGACTTTAATGACTGGTATAAAAACCTTAGCGGATACAGGGACGATACTAAAATTTTTACTTATTAGACACATCTTATTTCAAATAGAAAAAAGAGGGTCGTAAATATTTACGACCCTCTTTTTGTTCCATTCGTTTATAGAATATAACAGGACTAGCCCATCAATTCTTTGAACAACGATTCCCATTCTTTTGCCACTACTTCAATTTGGAATCGTTCCGCCCTTTTTCTTGCAGCAAGGCCCATTTCTTTGCGAACATCTTCATTTTCAATTAAATAATTGATTTTTTCTGCCAAAGAATTAATATTGCCTTTTTCAACAAGTAGCCCGTTAATTCCATCATTAATTATCTCTTTCGGGCCACATGGACAGGCAAACGCAACAGGAGGAATTCCACTTGCCATTGCTTCTGTTATAACCATTCCAAATCCTTCAAATCTGGAACTAAAAGCAAAAATTGAGCTTTCTCGGAGTTTATCATCCAGGTTACTTACCGGCTCTTCGAAAAAGCATTTATCTGAAATTCCATTAGCCGCTGCCTGCCTTCTGAAAGGCTCCTTGTTCCCTGCGCCATATATTGTCAAAGTCCAGTCTGGATGTTTCTCAGAAACAATTTTCCAGCTGTCTATTAACAAATCATATCCTTTCACATGTACAAATCTTCCTGCTGCAATAACTTTTTTTGCAGAGCAATCAGATGTTTTCCCAGGAAGTTTGTCTAACGGATTGTAAATAACCGATACATTCTCAAGCTCGTTCCACTGATCCCTGTCTTCGTGGCTCAGCACAACAAATCTGTCCAGTCTTTTCAAATTTCCGATAAGTTGATGCATCCAGAGCTTTGAAACAATCGATTTGAAAAAACCGGGTGAATCGTGTATGTCCAAATCTCTGTAATTTTTTTTATTAAAATGTAATTCACCAACCTTACGGCTGCCATCTTTAATTCGGGTAATAAAATTAATTTCCCGTCTTAAAGTAGATATTGTAATGTCCGGTTTTATCTGCTTAAGCGTTTTTGATAATCGCCTTTTATAAAGTACCTGTTTAAATGTATAATAAAAAACCTTTTTATAAATTGGATAATTCCAAATATATTCAAAATCTATATTTAAATTAATTACTGATATTTTATTGGACAACGGGAATGCCGGTGGTTTCCCAATGCCATCAGTTGTAATTATAAAAACATCATAACCAAGCATATCAGCAAAATAATTGGCCTTAATCGTCAGGGTTTTTTCCATGCCGCTGGCAGAATATAATGCCGGTATGCAGTACGCCAGTTTGATACTCATTATAGTTTAGTTTCTTTTATCAAAAACTTTGCAAGTTCCTTTCCTCCTTTGGCAAATGATTCCTGCACCCTAAAACCCACATCATAGTCATTTCCTCCAAAATTATTGGCAGATGCATCTTTGATGACAATTGTTGCAATTTCCTTTCCGTCTGACTTGTTAACAAATATACAAGTAAAATCGACAGATGCGCTTCTTCTTGCAACGCCAACATTGAATCCGGGCTCAATAAAATCTACATTTACTTTCATAAGGATTTCACCGTCCCCTAAAGTTGCATTAATATCTTTGTCTTTCAAATATTTTGAAAACAACTCAATAAATTTTGGCTCAAACCTTTCGTCCCTGTCGGACAACCACGCTTTATGCCACTCATCTCCCCATCCTGATTTCTTTGAATTGTACGCTTCAATCTTTTCCTTTACATACTTCTCCTCTGTCATCTTACCTACTTTCATATTTTCATAGGTGAAAGAGACCCCTATTGATTTAGTATCCTTAAGAACATTAAGAGAACCAGACGTTTTCTTTATATTCTGGCCAAAAGCACCAATCCCGATAAATAAAATCAGTACTGACATTAAAATCTTTTTCATAACAATAAATATTTTAGGTTAGTATAAAAGAAATAAGCCTGCAAAAGTTTGCAGGCTTATAAATATAAATTTACGATTAAAGTTTAAATATCTTTTCCAGAGAGGATGCCCAGTAGTTTCTTAGCCCAAAACCGCCTGCCTTTCCGGAAACTCTGTCTGTAAAAACTATTTTCTTTGTTTTCACATTAAAACATACAGCTATATAATTTCCTATTCCTGCCTCCTTATCCAAAAGTTCTGCAACATAAAGGACACCATATCCTATATCTTTGCCTGTATTGAAAGACTTAACGAGGGCAACAACAGCGGCATCATCAATTTTAAATGTTTTGCTGTAGGTTGGCATTCCGGCTTCGTTCATAATGCGTGCCCTGTAAATAGCTTCGTCTATACTTACATTATCGAATGTGGTAAACTGAATCTTTTTTAATTCTTTTGACTGATCAATCTCCCTGATGTACTTTGTAAAGAAATTTCCGTACTGGTATTTTTTAGTTTCAGAAACAATGAGTTTATTAATCTCTTCAAATGCTTTTGCAACCTTTCCCGGCTCTTCTTTTACTCCGAATGTTTTAACCAAAGTAAAGTCTACTCCGTAAAAATTCATTTTGGGAACAGCCTGACTTTCTGCTTTTTCAATTGAATAAACCATTCCCGGTATAATCACAAACAAAAGAAATAGAAACTTTTTCATAGTTAAAATTTTTATGCTTTAAACAAATATACATTTTTTATATAAAAAATCCCCCTTTCATTTATAACTATATTTGAAAAAGGGGGAGAGTTTTTTAATATAAAAATTAGTAAACCTTGAACTGATTTCTGTATCCGGCACCCGTGTTACTGAACCAGTCTGTTTTAGCTGTACCATTTGACTCTGCCCATTCAATAAAATAAAGGTAAGCTTCATTAATTGGAGCCAACTCAACCGGATATTGGAAACCCTGAATAATATTCAACCCCCAGGGGAGATTATTTAAAGTTTTATAATATTTTCCCAAAGGAACAGATGAATCGTCGTCTTTCAATCCAAAAAGAGAGGTATTGGCAAGATTCGTAGGAACCCTGTCCGGAAGGTGAATCTCTTTGCCTCTCGTATCATCGGCAACAATAAAAAAGTTAAAAGCAAGAGAAGACAGATCAGTTATCGGGACAGTATTTGCAACAAATGCAACATTAACAGATAACTCTGCAGGGTATATATAAGGAGATGCCTTTATGGTGTTTACAAGCTTATCAGCTCCTCTTGGTATAATATTGAAGAAGTTATCGAATACAATACAAGTTGCATATGTCTGGCCGGACTCAACCCCGTTAGGAGCAATATTGAAAACAGGAGAAGATGGGGAAACCGAATTACCTGTAACCCCGGATATTTTATCAGAACCAATCCCGTCAAGCTGGAATCCAAAACCATTGTTAAAAATAGCTCCAGATGCCTTCAGGATGAATTCACCAATTACCTCAACCACATAATTCGATGAATTTGTAACCGTCGTCATCCTGTAGTCGACAACCACATCATTAAAGTCATAGTCACCTTTGGCTGGCCAGTTATCTTCAAAAGCCAGCGTTCCATAACTTACTTCAGAAGGATAATATGAGTTATATGCTCTTGTTGCGTCTGCGGGGTACATATCCTGATCATTCTGGACACCGTCTCCATCTGCATCTAAAAACGGTGATGCAGGCAGGCAATTGTTAGCCGGGTCAGAGCTATATGTTCCCGGGAAAATAAAATTGTCAGATATTATCCTTCCTGCTCCTCCATCGCCTACAAAACTTACCATTATCTTATAAACACTCGTTGAATTAGCTATTTCAACCGGTATTGGAACAGATAGGTTTTGGATTGTCTGGCTGACAGTGCCGGTTAGTGGCGGTAAAAAATTGTAAGTATAAAATGTTGTAGTAGCACCCTCTTTAGATGGCAATAATGAAGAAGGATCGTACGGAATATAAGAAACAACGATAGCACGACTAAGCGTTGTACCGGTAGTTGAACCCGATAATCTTGTACTGAATGTAATATTCCCGGATCCCATTTTCATCCATGGCGTCTTAATGTATGAAGTGGTAATATCAAGGCTTGGCGTTGTATTGTTATTAACAAGCGAATAAGCTCCTCCCATGACAAGTGTGGCCGTTCTTGCCTGCTGAACCAAATTCCAGCAATTTGCGTTGTATGTGGCAACACTGCTGGTTTCTGCGTCTAATGTAACGGTCGATTGACCTAAAACCACAGTTGAGGATATGACGACTGTGCACAATATCGAAAATAATTTCTTTTTCATTTCCGTATTTTTAATATTTCTACGGCACCTCTGTTTCTTCTGTTATATTTGGTATAAAAGAGAATTCTGCCTTATTGCCAATCACCTTAAGATTGTACACCATTGAGCCATATTTCAGAGTTAGGCTTGTCGTTTCAGACGGGACAATAATTTTTAATTGCAAATCCTGACTCATATTATGAAAAAGACTATAGAGTCTGGTCCCGTCCTGAAGCGATATTGACAAAGTAGATTTAACTGTAACAATTGTTGGCAAACCGGTTATAGTAACTTCAACGCTTTTGGATGTACTCCAGGAAAAAGTATCAGAAACTTTAGCATCTCCCATAGTAATTTTATCGGCGGGCTTAACCGGACCCGGGCTGGGATCAGGAAACTTGACACAAGAAACCAATATCCCGGCGACCAAAAATAAAATAATATAAATCGAATTTTTCATTTTTCGATTCTTATTAAACTTCCTTTTAGCAAAACCACACT
>Ga0316605_10001912_pt1 | contig 11924 bp, 10 predicted proteins | sample OWC_soil_day20_n_FD_207666 | JGI IMG/M metagenome (GOLD analysis project Ga0316605, IMG submission 207666) | Wetland soil microbial communities from Old Woman Creek delta, Ohio, United States - OWC_soil_day20_noCT | ecosystem: Environmental > Terrestrial > Soil > Wetlands | place: USA: Ohio... | reverse complement strand
CGGGACAGCGCGGCGGAGTGCCCTTCATGACCACGCTCGGCCCGTACGACTACTGGGCCATCGAATACGCCTACAAGCCGATCGCGCCGGCGGATGAAAACGCCGAACTGCTGCGCATCGCCGCGCGCAGCCACGAGCCGCAGCTGGCCTACGGCACCGACGAGGATGCGGCCTTCGGCATCGACCCCGAAACCATTCAGCTCGACCTGGGCGCCGACCCGATCGCCTATGCCGCCAAGCGGCTGGAGATTGCGCGCGACCTGTTCCTGCGCCAGGAGCGGCGCGAGCTCAAGCCCGATGAAAGCTACGCGGTGTTGCGCCGCTCGCTGGCCTATGCCATTGCCGATGCCGGGCGCGCCGTGGGTGTGCTGGTGCGGCAGATCGGTGGCGTGCGCACGCTGCGTGACCATCCGGGCAGCGGCCGCGACCCGCTGGTGCCCACCGACGCGGCCACGCAGCGCAAGGCGCTGGAGCTGATCGCGCACAACGTGCTGTCGATCGACGGCTTGGCAGTGACGCCGACGCTGCAGCGCAGGCTCGCGCCCGACTTCGACGACCGCGGCGACAACCCCGCGCTTCCCACCGACTACCCGGTACCGCAGCGGCTGCTGGACCTGCAGCGCGCGGTGCTCAACCAGCTGATGAGCGATACGGTGGCGGCGCGCATCCTCGACAGCGTCGGCAAGGCCGACCGGCCCGAAGCGGCGTTTCAGCTGTCCGAGCTGTATGCGCGGCTGAACCGTGACATCTGGAGCGAGCTGGCCAAGGGCGGCAGCATCAGCGCCACCCGCCGCGAACTGCAGCGCGACCACCTCAACCGCGTGGCCAACAGCCTGTTCCGCCCGAACCCGCAGGCCCGTGCCGACGCCCGCAGCCTGCTACGCGCGCAGGCGCAGCAGTTGCAGGTCCAGCTGGACAAGGCGCTGAAGCGGCGCACGCCGATGGACGCGGAGACCCGCGCCCACCTGGAGGACAGCGCCGACACCTTGTCGCAGGCGCTGTCGGCCAAGCTGTATCGCGCCGGCGTCTGACGGCCCGACGCAGCCATGCGGCCCGGACGGCTCAGCGCCGCAGCGCTGGCGCCTCCGGATCGCGCCACAACCAGGCGGCACCACGCACCCCCGAGGCATCGCCATGGCGGCTGGGCACGAGCCGTGTGCGCACCGCGTCCTGGAGCCCGCCCGAGACCACCCAGCGGCCCCACAGCCGTGGCACCTGCACATAGAGCGAGTCGATCTTCGACAGCCCGCCGGCGAGCACGATGACATCAGGGTCGAGCAGATTGATGACGCTGGCCAGCGCGCGGGCCAGACGGCTGGCGTAGCGCTGCAGCGTGGCCTGGCTGGCGGCATCGCCGGCAGCAGCGCTCGCGGCAATCTGTGCAGCCGTCATGTCCGCGCCGCCAAAGTGCACATGCTCGCGCGCCAGCCCCGGCCCGCTGAGCAGCGTTTCGATGCAGCCGCGCTGGCCGCAGTAGCAGTCGAATTGCGGATCTTCGCCAGGCACGGCCCAGGGCAGCGGGTTGTGGCCCCATTCGCCGGCCAGGCCGTTGGGGCCGCTCAGCACCCGGCCGTGCACGGCGATGCCGGCACCGGTCCCGGTGCCCAGGATCACCGCGAACACCACCTCGGCACCGGCGCCGGCGCCGTCGGTGGCTTCGGACAGCGCCAGGCAGTTGGCGTCGTTGGCCAGCCGCACCGGCTGGCCGAGCAACAGCTGCAGGTCGGCCTGCAGTGGCCTGCCGTTCAGGCACTGCGAGTTGGCGTTCTTCATCAGGCCTTCGGGCGTCTGGCTGCCCGGCGTGCCCAGGCCCACGCTGCAGGGGCCGCCGCCTGCGCTGCGCGCCTGCTCGACCAATGCGGCGATGGCCTGCAGCGTGGCGGCGTAGTCGCCGGCCGGGGTGTCGACGCGCTTGCGCCAGAGGTCCTGGCCTTGCGCCGACAGCAGCATGGCCTCGATCTTGGTGCCGCCCAGGTCGATGCCGAGCGCTCGGCCCGGCGGCATCAGATCGGCTGGCAGCGCTGCAGCAGCCAGGCCAGCGCGTCGCCCTGCACGCGTGGCGCGAGGCGCTCGCGCACCGTGGTGTGGTAGGCGTTGAGCCAGGCGATCTCGTCGGCGCGCAGCAGGCTGCGTTCGATGCAGCGGGTGTCGATCGGGCAGAGTGTGAGCGTCTCGAACTCCAGCATCTCGGAGAAGGTGCTGCCCTCGGGCGTGGCGGCAGGCACATTCATCACCAGGTTCTCGATGCGCACGCCCCACTGCCCGGGCCGGTACACACCCGGCTCGATCGAGGTGATCATGCCCGGCTCCATCGCCATGTGGGCATCGGGCACGCTGCGGCTGATGCTCTGCGGGCCTTCGTGGACGTTGAGGAAGTAGCCCACACCATGGCCGGTGCCGTGGCCGAAATCCAGACCTTGCTCCCACAGCGGCGCACGTGCGATGGCATCGAGCATCGGCGACAGCGTGCCGCGCGGAAAGCGCGTGCGGCTCAAGGCCATCGTGCCCTTGAGTACCAGCGTGTAGTCGCGCTTCATCGCCGCGCTGATCTGGCCGATCGGCCAGACGCGGGTGATGTCGGTGGTGCCACCCAGATACTGCGCACCGGAGTCGATCAACAGCAGACCGTCGCCTTCGATGACAGCGAACGCATCGGGCATGGCGCGGTAGTGCGGCATCGCGCCGTTGGCATTGAAGCCGGCGATGGTGGAAAAGCTCAGGCCCACGAAGCCCTCGCGGCGTTGCCGCGCGGCGCTCAGCCGTTCGTCCACCGTCAGTTCGGTGAGATGCTCGCCGCGCGCCAGCGCGGCTTCGAACCACGCATAGAACTCGCACATCGCCGCGCCGTCCTCGGCCATGGCCTCGCGGATGAATCCAGCCTCGGCCTCGGTCTTGCGGCTCTTCAGCAGCGTGCTCGGGTTGATGGCCTCGACCACGCGGCAGCCGCTGCCTATCCGCTCGCGAAAGCCCAGCGTCACGCGCTTCGGGTCGAGCAGCAGCACGTCGTCGGCGCCGAGTGCGGCCAGCGCGGACGCTGCCTCGCCATAAGGCGCGAGCTGGATGCCGTCGGCCGCCAGTTCGGCGCGCAGTGCGTCGTCGATCTTGGCGTCACCGGCAAAAAGCCCCGCCCCGGTGGCATCGAGCAGCAGGTGCGCCAGGAACACCGGGTTGTATTCGACATCGCTGCCGCGCAGGTTGGTCAGCCAGGCGATGTCGTCGACGGTGGAGATGAAGTGATGCGTCGCGCCGTGCCGCGCCATGGCTTCGCGCACCAGCGCCAATTTGGCGGCGCGCGGTCGTGGCGCGTGCGGAGCCTGGTGCGCATACACCGGCTGCGCGGGTAGGGCGGGGCGGTCGGGCCAGATGGCGTCCAGGACATCGGGCGCGGTGCGCAGCACGATGCCGGCGGCATCGAGCCGCGCCTTCAGCGTCTGTGCCGCGGCCAGGCCCAGCACCTGGCCGTCGACCGCGACCGTGCCGCCGCGCGGTACCTGCTCGACCAGCCAGTCCAGATGCGCGGGCGACGCGGCGGAATGGATCCGCACCAGCTCGATGCCGGTGCCCTGCAACTGGCTTTCAGCCTGCACCCAGTAGCGGCTGTCGGCAAAGAGCGCGGCGCGCTGGCTGCCCACCACCAGCGTGGCCATCGAGCCGGTGAAGCCCGACAACCAGACCCGGCCCTGCCAGCGCTCCGGCAGGTATTCGGACAGGTGCGGGTCGCTGCTCGGCACCAGCAGCGCGTCGATGCCGCGGCGGACCATCTCTTCACGCAACTGCGTCAGGCGCATGCGGATCGGTGAGGTGCGAGTGTCCATCAGGGCTCCTGCAAGCGCGGGGGTGGGCCTGGATTCTAGGTGGGGCCATGCAGTTCTGCCGGCCTCGCGGCTACCCCACACGGTGCAGTGGCTGTTAACCTGCGCGATCCAACAAGACTTCCGCGGAGGCGTCATGCCCGGCCTGCTCCCCCACGTCGACCCGGACGGGTTGCTCGAATATTCGGTGGTTTATACCGACCGCGCGCTGAACCACATGTCGCAGCGCTTCCAGCGCGTGATGCAGGATGTGTCGGCCACGCTCAAGCAGGTGTACGGCGCGCGCTCGGCCATCGTCGTGCCGGGCAGCGGCAGCTTCGGCATGGAAGCGGTGGCGCGGCAGTTCGCCACCGGCAAGAAGGTGATGGTCATCCGCAACGGCTGGTTCAGCTACCGCTGGAGCCAGATCTTCGAGATGGGCGCCATCACCTCCGAGACGGCCGTGCTGAAGGCCCGCACCACTGGGGCCGGGCCGCAGGCGCCGTTCACGCCCGCACCCATCGACGAGGTGGTGGCGACGATCCGCCGCGACAAGCCCGAGCTGGTGTTCGCGCCGCATGTCGAGACCTCGGCCGGCATGATGCTGCCCGACGACTACCTGCGTGCCGTGGCCGATGCGGTCCATGCACACGGTGGGCTGTTCGTGCTGGACTGCGTGGCCTCGGGCGCGATGTGGGTGGACATGGCGGCCACGGGAGTGGACGTGCTGGTCAGCGCGCCGCAGAAGGGCTGGAGCAGCACGCCCTGCGCCGGGCTGGTGATGCTGGGCGACGCGGCGCGCGAGCGCATCGACGGCACGACGAGCAGCAGCTTCTCGATGGACCTGAAGAAGTGGCTGTCGATCATGGAAACGCACGAAAAGGGCCAGATTGCCTACCACGCGACCTTGCCCACCGACGGGCTGGCGCAGTTGCGCGATGTGATGCAGGAGACGGCGGCCTTCGGCTTAGATGCCGCACGCGCCGCGCAGCAAGCCATCGGCACGCGCGTGCGTGCGCTGCTCGAAGCGCACGGCATCCGCAGCGTGGCCGCGGCAGGGTTCCAGTCGCCTTGCGTGATCGTCAGCTACACCGAGCGCAGCGATTTCCAGAACACCCAGGCCTTTGCAAAGCAGGGCCTGCAGGTGGCCGCCGGCGTGCCACTGGCCTGCGACGAGGGCCCGGACTTCAAGACCTTCCGCCTCGGCCTGTTCGGGCTGGACAAGCTGCAGAATCCGGACCGCACCGTGACCACCTTCGAGCGCGCGCTCGACGCGGCACTGAAGGGCTGAGCCCCTACAGGTCGGTGCGCAGCCGCCAGATCTCGGGGAACAGCACCACGTCGAGCATCTTGCGCAGGTAGCCCACGCCGCTGGTGCCGCCGGTGCCGCGCTTGAAGCCGATGATGCGTTCCACCGTCGTCACGTGGCGGAAGCGCCAGAGGCGGAAGGCGTCTTCCAGGTCGGTGAGTTCCTCGCCCAGCTGGTACAGGTCCCAGTGCTTGTCGGGTGCGCGGTAGACCTGCAGCCAGGCGGCCTCGACCTCGTCGCTGGCGGCATAGGGCTGGGTCCAGTCGCGCTCCAGGTACGTGGCCGGCAGCGCGAGGCCGCGCCGCGCCAGCAGGCGCAGCGATTCGTCGTACAGGCTGGGCGCGCGGTAGGCCGCCTCCACATGGGCCAGCAGCTCGGGCCGATGCGCATGAGGCTTGAGCATCGCCGCGTTCTTGTTGCCCAGGCTGAACTCGATGCAGCGGTACTGCCAGCTCTGGAAGCCGCTGCTGTTGGACAGGTACGGCCGGATCGCGCTGTACTCCGGCGGCGTCATCGTCGCCAGCACGTCCCAGGCATGCACCAGCTGCTCCATGATCTTGCTGACGCGCGCCAGCATCTTGAAGGCCGGTGCCATCTGATCGCGCGCGATGCAGCCGATCGCGCCGCGCAGCTCGTGCAGCATCAGCTTCATCCACAGCTCGCTGGTCTGGTGCTGCACGATGAACAGCATCTCGTTGTGGTCGGGCGACAGCGGATGCTGGGCAGTGAGCACCTGGTCCAGGTGCAGGTAGTCGCCATAGCTCATGTCGCGCGCGAAGTCGAGCTTCGCGCCTTCGCTGTGCACGATGCTCTCTGGGGTGTGGCCTTCGTTCATGTCACCGCTGCCTTCTGGTTGAAGCGCGCTTCGCGCCATTCCTCGTGGCTCAGCATCTGCCGCAGCTGCTCCACCGCGTCCCACGCGTCGACGAAGCGCAGGTACAGCGGCGTGAAGCCGAAGCGCAGGATGTCCGGCGCACGGAAGTCGCCGACCACCCCGCGGGCAATCAGCGCCTGCACCATCGCATAGCCGTGCGTGGGGTGGGCGAAGCAGACCTGGCTGCCGCGCTGCGCATCGTCATGCGGTGAGACCAGGCTCAGGCCGAAGCCGGCGCAGCGCACTTCCACCAGTGCGGTGAAGGCGCGGCTCAGTGCCAGCGATTTCTGCCGCAGCGCGGCCATGCCGCCGTGGGCTTCGGCCGCGAGCACCGTGTCCACGCCGCATTCCAGCGCGGCCAGCGACAGCACGGCGGGCGTGCCGCACAGGTAGCGGCGGATGCCCGGTGCCGGTCGGTAGCCGGGCGTGAACTCGAAAGGTGCCGCGTGTCCCATCCAGCCGGCCAAAGGCTGCCAGAAGCGCTCGGCATGGCGCGGCGCCACCCAGACGAAGGCCGGCGCGCCGGGGCCGCCGTTCAGGTACTTGTAGCCGCAGCCGATGGCGAAGTCGGCGCCGCTGCCGCGCAGGTCCACCGGCACGGCGCCGGCCGAATGTGCCAGGTCCCACAACGCCAGCGCGCCGGCCGCGTGCGCGAGTTGCGTCAGCGCGGCCATGTCGTGCATGCGGCCGGTGCGGTAGTTGACATGCGTCAGCATCAGCACCGCGCAGCGCGCGTCGAGCAGCGCGGGCAGCTCTTCGGGGTTGTCGGCCAGCACCAGTTCGAGTCCGCGCTCGGCGGCCAGGGCCTCGGCGATGTACAGGTCGGTCGGGAAGTTGCTGCGCTCGGAGACGATGCGCATGCGCTGTGGCGCGTCGGCGCGCGCGATGGTCAAAGCAGCGCTCAGCACCTTGAACAGGTTCACCGAGGTGGAATCGGCGGCCACGCATTCGCCGGGCTTCGCGCCGATCAGCTGCGCGATCTTGTCGCCGATGCGCGGCGCCAGGTCCATCCAGCCGGCGCTGTTCCAGCTGCCGATCAGGCCGGTGCCCCATTCCTGCGCCACCACCTGCTGCACGCGCGCTGGCGTGGCCTTGGGCATGACGCCGAGCGAGTTGCCGTCCAGGTAGATCAAACCGGGACGGATGTCGAACTGCTCGCGCAAGTGCGCCAGCGGGTCGGCGGCGTCCAGCGCCAGGGCTTCGTCACGGGTGTTCATCTTGTCTCCAGTTCTCGCAGCACGGCGCGCACCGGGCTGGCGTCGGCGCTCATCAGCTTCAGCGGCAGCGCGATCAGTTCGTAGTCGCCTTCCGGCACGTCGTCCAGGCGCAGGTTCTCCAGCACGCGCAGCCTGCGGCGCCGGATCACCTGGTGGCTGGGCAAGTCCTTGCTCTCGGCCGGGTCGATGCTGGCGGTGTCGATGCCGATCAGCAGCACGCCCCGGTCTGCCAGGCGCTCCACCGTCTGCGGCGCAAAGGCGGCGAGATCGGGATCCCAGCCCTCGGGCTGGCGCGCATAGGTGCGCACTAGCACGCGCGGCGGCAGGTCGGCCAGTGCGTGTTCGAGATGTGCCCATTCGATCAGCGGGCCGCGGCCGATGTCATGGATCACGCGGCAGCGGCCGAGGTAGGGTTCAAGCGCCACGTTCCCGATGGCGGCGCCGGCCCCGTCGTAGTGCAGCGGCGCGTCGGCATGCGCGCCGGTGTGCGGTGACAAGGTCAGCGTCGCGACGTTGACCGGGCAGCCCGGGCCGATGCGCGCCGACCAGCCCTGGCTGTAGGCCACGTCACCCGGGAACACCGGCGAAGCGGCATGCACGGGCGGTGAGATGTCCCAGAGGCGTGGCATGGGCGGGGCTGCCGCACGGAGAAGCGTGCGCTTGATACTTTAGGACTAAAGTATATCGACGCGATGGGGTAGCGTCAAACGTAGCCGGTCGGTGTCGGCGGTTGCATCTGCCGACGATTTTGGTTCCGGCACGCGCTTGGTGGCGCTTCACGTCGGCTACGTCGACATGAGCCTGCACCGGAACAGCCTGCCGGCCCTGCGGGCCGCCGCATCGGCCGTCAGCCGATCCGGCCGAGCAGAAGGTACTCCATGAGTCCCTTCTGCACGTGCAAGCGATTCTCAGCCTCGTCCCAGACCACCGATTGCGGGCCGTCGATGACATCGGCGGCGACTTCTTCGCCGCGGTGGGCCGGCAGGCAGTGCATGAACAGCGCCTCGGGCCTGGCCGCGGCCATCATCTCGGCATCGACGCACCAGTCGGCAAAGGCCTTCTGCCGCGCCTGGTTCTCGGCCTCGTAGCCCATGCTGGTCCACACGTCGGTGGTCACCAGGTCGGCGCCGCGGCAGGCATCCATGGGGTTCTTGAAGACCTTGTAGCAATCGCGCCGCGAGATGCCGGCCACGGCGGGGTCGACCTCGTAGCCGCCGGGTGTGCTGACATGCACGGTGAAGCCCAGGATCTCGGCGGCCTGCAGCCAGGTGTTGGCCATGTTGTTGCCGTCGCCCACCCAGGCCACCACCTTGCCCTGAATCGCGCCACGCTGCTCGATGTAGGTGTAGATGTCGGCCAGGATCTGGCAAGGGTGGTACTCGTTGGTCAGGCCGTTGATCACCGGCACGCGCGAATGCGCCGCGAAGGCGGCGATCTTGGCCTGTTCGTAGGTGCGGATCATGACCAGATCGACCATGCGGCTGATGACGCGCGCGGAATCCTCGACCGGCTCGGCGCGACCGAGCTGGCTGTCGCCGGTGGTCAGGTGCACCACCGAGCCGCCCATCTGGTACATGCCGGCCTCGAAGCTGACGCGGGTGCGCGTGCTGGCCTTCTCGAAGATCATGGCCAGCGTGCGATCGGCCAGCGGCTGGTACTTCTCGTAGTTCTTGAAGCGCGTCTTGATGGTGCGCGTGCGCTCGAACAGGTAGGCGTACTCCTCGGCGCGCAGGTCCTTGAATTGCAGGTAGTGCTTCATCAGCGAGTGCCCGGGCTTCATGCGCCTTCGGCCAGGAAGGCGCGGATCAGCGGGCACAGGATGGCGACGATCTGCGCTGCCTCGTCGGCCGACAGGATCAGCGGCGGCACCAGACGGATGACTTTGTCGGCGGTGACGCTGAGCATCAGCCCGGCCCCGGCCGCACGCTGCAGCAGCACGCCGCAAGGCCTATCGAGCTCGATGCCCAGCATCAGGCCCTGGCCGCGCACCTCGACCACGCCGGCCACGCCCTTCAACTCGCGCTCCAGGCCGGCCTTCAGCGCCGCGCCGACGGCGGCGGCATTGGCCATCACGCCGTCCTCGACCATGATGCGCAGCGTCTCGACGCCGGCGCGCATGGCCAGCGGGTTGCCGCCGAAGGTGGTGCCGTGGTTGCCGGGGCCGAGCACGTTCTTCGCCTTCGGGCCGACGACCACGGCGCCTACCGGCACGCCCGAGCCCAGCCCCTTGGCCAGCGGCATCACGTCGGGCCGGATGCCGGCCCACTGGTGGGCGAACCACTTGCCGGTACGGCCGATGCCGCACTGCACCTCGTCCAGCATCAGCAGCCAGTTCTTCTGGTCGCACAGCTTGCGAATGCCCTGCAAGTAGTCCCAGCGCGACGGGTGGATGCCGCCTTCGCCCTGGATGGTCTCCAGAAACACGGCCACCACGTTCGGATTTTCGCGGGCCACGCGTTCCACCGCGGCCAGATCGTTCAGCGGCACGCGCACGAAACCCTCGACCAGCGGGCCGAAACCGGCCTGCACCTTGGGGTTGGCGGTGGCCGACAGCGTGGCGATCGAGCGGCCATGGAAGGCGCCTTCGTAGACGATGACCTCGGGGCGCTCGATCCCGCGGTCATGGCCGTACTTGCGCGCGATCTTCAACGCGCCTTCGTTGGCCTCCAGGCCCGTGCTGCAGAAGAACACCGCGTCCAGCCCGGACAACTCGCACAGCTTCGCGGCCAGCTGCTCCTGCAGCGGCACCTCGTAGTAGTTGGAGCTGTGGATCAGCTTGCCGATCTGTTCCTGCAGCGCCGGCACCAGCTTCGGGTGCGCATGGCCCAGCGTGTTGACGGCAATGCCGCCCAGCCCGTCCAGGTACTTGCGGCCTTCGCTGTCCCAGACCCAGCAGCCTCGGCCGTGGCTCAGCGCGATCGGCAGCCGCCCGTAGGTATTCATCACGTGCGGCATCGGCGAGACAACGGCGGAGTCTGGAGCGTTCATCGAGGGTCCTCGGGCTGCAGAAGTGGAAGATAAATGAAAAAGAGCCTGCGATGCAGGCTCTTGATGCAGACGACCTTCGGGTCGCTGGGTCAGGCCGACAACGCCTTCAGCTTCGCCGAAAGGCGGCTCTTGTGTCGCGCGGCTTTGTTCTTGTGGAACAGGCCCTTGTCGGCGATGGAATCGATGACGCTCTGCGCCGACTTGTACAGGTCGGTGGCCTTGGCCTTGTCGCCCGTGAGGACGGCCTTCTGCACATTCTTGATGGCGGTGCGGAACTTCGAGCGCAGCGAAGTGTTGGCGGCGTTCAGCTTCACGTCCTGGCGCGCGCGCTTGCGTCCCGAGGCGAGGCGGACGGTCTTCTTCTTGGCTTTGGTCGATGTGGCCATGCTTCAGCTCAAACGTGAGGTGCAAAGCCGATAAGTATAGCACCAGAGGCCTGGCCCGGCCAGGCCTCTGGGGTATGCCTGCCTATAATCTTGCTGCTGCCCCAGGACCATCGCGTCTTGCCGTTGCGCCAGCGATGAACCTGCTCAAGGCCGCCTCCACCGTTTCCCTGCTCACGCTGGCCTCCCGCGTCACCGGGTTGTTGCGCGAGCAGTTGATTGCCGCGGCTTTCGGTGCCAGCGCCGCCACCGACGCCTTCAACGTCGCCTTCCGCATCCCCAACCTGCTGCGCCGGCTGTTTGCCGAAGGCGCCTTCTCGCAGGCCTTCGTGCCGATCCTGGCCGACACCCGTGAGCGCCACGGCGATGAGACCACCCACCAACTGATCGACGCGGTGGCCAGCGTGCTGGCCTGGGCGCTGCTGGTGACCTGCATCGTCGGCATGATCGGTGCGCCGGTGCTGGTGTGGCTGATCGGCTCCGGCCTGGCCGAGTTCGACCTGGCGGCGACCATGACGCGCTGGATGTTTCCCTACATCGCCTTCATGTCGATGGTGGCGCTGTCGGCCGGCATCCTCAACACCTGGAAGCGTTTTGCCGTGCCGGCGGCCACGCCGGTGCTGCTGAACCTGGCGGTCATTGCCGCCGCCTGGTGGGGCGCGCCGCTGTTCGTCCGCTGGGGGTTGAACCCGGTGCTGGCGCTGGCGGCCGGCGTGATGTTCGGCGGGGCGTTGCAAGCGGCGATCCAGATTCCGGCGCTGCGCGCCATCGGTTGCATGCCGCGCTTTGCCATGGGCTGGACGTCGCTGAAGGCCGCCTGGCATCATCCCGGTGTGCATCGCGTGCTCAGGCGGATGGCGCCGGCCTTGCTGGGCGTTTCGGTGGCGCAGATTTCGTTGCTCATCAACACCCAGATCGCCTCGCACGTGGGCGTCGGAGCGGTGTCCTGGCTGACCTATGCCGACCGGTTGATGGAGTTCCCGACCGCGCTGCTTGGCGTGGCGCTGGGCGTGGTGCTGCTGCCGCAGCTGTCCGCAGCCCAAGCGCGCGACGATACGCAGGCCTATTCGGACATGCTGGACTGGGGCCTGCGCATGCTGGTGCTGCTGGCGCTGCCCTGTGCGGTGGCGCTGATCGTCTTCCCCAAGGCGCTGGTGGCGGTGCTGTTCCACTATGGCCAGTTCCAGCCGCAGGACGTGACCCAGACCACGCGTGCGCTGATGGGCTATGGCGTCGGCCTGATGGGGCTGGTCGGCGTCAAGGTGCTGGCGCCGGGCTTCTATGCGCGCCACGACATCCGTACGCCGGTGCGAATCGCCATCATCGTGCTCGTCGCCACGCAGGCGATGAATGCCCTGCTCG
>Ga0316605_10001911_pt1 | contig 11927 bp, 12 predicted proteins | sample OWC_soil_day20_n_FD_207666 | JGI IMG/M metagenome (GOLD analysis project Ga0316605, IMG submission 207666) | Wetland soil microbial communities from Old Woman Creek delta, Ohio, United States - OWC_soil_day20_noCT | ecosystem: Environmental > Terrestrial > Soil > Wetlands | place: USA: Ohio... | reverse complement strand
AATAATGCTTCTGCTTTAATTGGATATAACATTTCTGAAAATGCAGAAATAAATATTTATACACGCTATCTAAAATCAGAATCTGACAATGACCAGTTTGGTGGAGAGTTTGGTGATGATCCAACCTACCTGACAAATCAAGAAGAATTTTCTGTTCGCGGAGAAGGTAAATTAAAATTACTTGATGGGTTGTGGAACCAGAAAATTGGATTATCATTTTTAAGGAATGTTAGAAATAATTCATACGACACATCAGCAGCAAGCGTTAACTATCCTTTTTATGTTAATGATTATTCCTGGGCACATTATGATGGAAGAAAATATAAAATTGATTGGCAGAATGATTTTCAATTAAGCAAATCTAATCTGTTAACAGCCGGATTAGAATTTGAGATTGAAGAATCTGCTTCCGAATATTATGCTTTCAACTATGTACCAGATCCATTTTCGCCTGATATAGCAAGCGTAATTCCGATGCAGAATGCAAGTACATTTGGTTTATTTATTCAGGATCAATTAAATATTGAAGAAAGTTTTTTCATTTCACTTGGTGCAAGATTGGATGACCATAGTAAATTTGGTTCACAATTTACATATAGAATTGCTCCGGCATTTATGCTCTGGGAAACGAATACAAAATTTAAAGCAACAATTGGAACAGGTTTCAAAGCTCCTTCTTTATATTATTTGTATGATCCTGCTTATGGAGATGAAAATCTAAATCCCGAAGAAAGTTTTGGTTGGGATTTTGGTATCGAGCAATATTTGTTTGCTAAAAATTTTTCTATTGGTACAACATATTTTTATAACAAGTTTAGCGATATGTTCGGATTTGATTATGTAACATTAAAAACCGTTAATATTAAAGAAGCCGTAACAAAGGGACTTGAAGTTTATGTTGAAGCTAAACCAATTAATGAACTTAGTCTTAAAGCAAATTATACTTTTACAGATGCAAGAGACACAAGTCCTGATTCACCTGACTTTGATAAAAAACTTTTGCGTCGACCGGAAAGTAAACTTGGGTTTTATACCAGTTATTCATTCATCCCAAAAGCAAACATAAATGCAGAAGTAATTTGGGTTGGAGTGCGTGAGGATGTTGATTTTTCAACTTATCAAAGAACTGAACTTAAAAGATATGTGCTTCTAAATCTTGCAGCACATTACGATGTTTTTGATTTCTTAAGATTGAATGCCAGAGCTGAAAACCTGTTAGATACCGATTATGAAGAGGTTTTCGGTTATGGCACTGCAGGTTTATCATTTTACGGCGGAATCAAACTAATGATAAACTAACCCTACCTATTTTCTCCCCTTTCTGAAAGGGGAGGATTAAGAAGGGGTTCATTGACTTTTGAATTAATTAACCTTTATCTTTGAACTAATTATTACAAGAAATATCTTTTATAGATTTTTATTGAAAGGAAAAAACGATGACTGATCAAATGAAAAAAATTACTCCAAACTTTTGGGTAGTTACACTAATGGTTTTTGTTGCTGCATTTGTACGATTACTTCCTCACCCACCAAACTTTGCACCGATAGCCGCAATGGCTTTATTTGGTGGCGCTTACTTTAATAAAAAATCTTTTGCATTTGCAATCCCGCTTATTGCTTTGTTTTTAACAGACCTAATTATTGGAATATATTCTTATGCCTGGATTGTTTATTTAAGTTTTGCTTTGATTGTTGTACTTGGAATTGTAATGCTTAAAAAAGTAAGTCTAAAAAATGTTGTGATTACTTCACTAACAGCTTCAGTAAGTTTCTTCGCAATTACAAACTTTGGTGTTTGGGCACTTGGAACATTATATCCTAAAACTCCAGCCGGTTTAATGGAAAGCTACATTGCCGCAATTCCATTTTTTCAGAATGCACTTATTGGTGATTTATTTTTTGTTGGTGTAATGTTTGGAGTTTATGAACTTGTAAAACACAAAGTGCCGGCTCTCGCAAAATTAAAAGTATAATTTTGTTTCTTAAGACGTTGTATCAAAAGTCAAAAACACTTTTGTCATTCCCACGAAAGTGGGAATCCATTTTGTATTCTGGGTTTTAGATTCCCGTTTTCACGGGAATGACAGATAAAATTCGTCTTTTGAGACAACCTCTTAGGGATGAGGCCTTTTACTTTGCTCTCTTCCCTCTTTCATAAGCAAGCAAAACAATTTTCTTAAGAGCTTGTGCGTAACTTAATCCCGCAGCGTGTGCAGAGCGCATAAATCCTGCACCTTCTGTTAAATCGGGATTTGGATTTACTTCCAGTACATAGACTTCTTCATCACTTGTTACACGCATATCAACTCGTGCATAATCTCTTGTACCCATAATTTTAAAAGCTGCAATTGCAGTATGTTTAATTTTTTCTTCCAAGTTTTTAGAAATTTCTGCAGGACAAATAGGAATTGTTTTATGATATGATTCGTGGTGCGGATCCCATTTTGCCTGGTAGCTTACAATATTGTGTAAGTGATCCGGCATTCTGCTAAAATCAATTTCACTAATCGGTAAAACTTTTGGTTTCAAATCTCCAGTTACAGAAACATTAAACTCGCGTCCCTCAATAAACTCTTCAATTAGTGCCGGCTGATTGAATTGAGTGAAAACAAATTCAAGTCTTTTTGTTAATGCTTTGGTGTTATAAACAATCGATTCATTTTCAATTCCAACACTTGCATCTTCATAAGCAGGTTTAACTATTACGGGAAATTTAGTTTCAAGTTTAAATTCATCAGGTATTTTATCAAACAACTGAAACTTTGCGGTTTTAATTCCGTGATAGTTTAATAATTTTTTTGTAAGAAATTTACTCTGGCAGTTTGCAAGTGTTATTGCAGATGCCCCCGTGTAAGGAATTCCAATAAGCTCGTACAATCCAACCAGATTCATTTCTAGCCTTGGCTGTTCCTTAAAAATCTCTGCAAAGTTAAAAATAACATCGGGTGGATTTTGCTTTACCAAATCCAAAAGACTGTAAATATCATCTTTAAGATTTAAGGCATATGCATCAAAACCCACTCTTTTAAGTCTTTTTACAATAATTTCATACTCTTCCATGGGAGTAAGATCATCAACCTCAAAATAAGGCTTAAAATCAGGCTCATGTACAGGTTCGATTGGTTTGTGGTAAAACTCGGGGTGAGCTTCGTTGTAAAGGACGAGGACTTTAATTTTTTTTGCTTTCATACCCAAAAAATACCCAAAATCGCTTGTAAAAAAAACTTCATTTGATAATGTTTACATAGTTTCAAAATCAATAAAATACAAAATGAGTTTTTACCCACAACCTTATAAATATCAATGCGGACCTTTCGCACTTAAATACGCACTTGTAATGCTTGGCAGATTTGAAAGTGAAAATCAAATCGGAATAAAAGCCGGCAGCACTTGGTGGTATGGTACCGATGAAATCGGTTTAGCAAAAGCAGCAAAGTTTTATAATTGCAAGATGAAATATTTCCGCAGAGAAAAACCTGATGATGCAATTAAAGCTTTGATAGAACAGTTAAAGAATGGATATCCGTGCATCTTGAGTGTTGATAACTGGGAACACTGGTTAACCGTGGTAAACTATCAGCAAAGAAAATTTATTGTAACAGATAGCTCGCTTGATAAAGTGATTACTATCTACACACCAAACCAGCTTATAAGGCGCTGGAAATATTATGATGAAGATGATGATGAAATAAGTTACGATGGATATGCTATAATTCCACAATATAAGGTTACAACCAAAGCAAAGTTTACGTTAGAGCAAGCAAGATTTGTTATGGATTCCCGAAACCAAAAACTTTCAAACAAATGGGATAGTTACTTTAATGATTTGATTGCAATATGTCATCCAAGACATGCAAATGCAACTCACTTAATTTCTTTCAGAGATTTTTTAAGACGATATGAAAAGATATTGGTTAAGCAAGTTGCAAACTGGCACGGCACTCCAACTCTTAGAGAATTAAAAAAAGTACTAAGCAACTTCTTGTTTATGGCAGATGTATACGATCTTGTAATCCACGCTGATGAACAGAAAAAGGCCCTGATTGATTTGTCATCTATATTGATGATGTATGCTTGCGGTAAGTATGGAATGGATGAGATATATTAAGAGTTTAATCCGCCGCGGCGCACAGGTTCAAGTTTAAGGATTAAAACATTGCCACTAAAACACGAATGCACAAAATTTCACCAAATTATTTTTTGTGGATTTTAGTGGCTTGGTGCTTTTGTGGCTAGAAATTTTATCTAAGGGAATAATATGAAAAGAAATCCTATCATCCTAAAAAAAGAAACTACTACCCTGCTTATAATTGATTTACAGGAACGAATTCTTCCAGTAATCAGAAATTATGAAACTGTTTTAGAAAATACAGTTAAGCTGATTAAAGGTTTTAAAGCAATGCAGCTTCCAATCTATTTTACAGAACAATATCCCAAAGGATTGGGACCAACTTCCTCAAGAATTTTGGAAGAACTTTCTGGATATACTGCATATCAAAAAATGAGTTTTAGTTGTTCCGGTGCAGAAAATTTATTTGATGAACTTCATAAAAAGAAATTATCACAAATTGTTGTTTGCGGAGTTGAATCTCACGTTTGTGTTCAGCAAACAGTATTGGATTTAATTTCAAATGATCATCAGGTTAATCTTGCTGCTGATGCCGTTTCATCCAGAAAAGAAATCGATTACAACATGGCGCTGGATAGAATGAGAACTCTTGGTGCTGAAGTAACAACAACAGAATCTATTCTGTTTGAACTGCTTGAAGTTTGCGGGACATCTGAGTTTAAAGAAGTTTCTAAAATTGTGAAGTGAGTTTAAAAAAGTCATCCCCGCGCAGGCGGGGATCTAAAATTATATTATATAGATTCCCGCCTTCGCGGGAATGACAAATCAAATTTTAATCAAACAAAGCTTCTAACTTTTGATAATCAGTATGAACTTTTTCAATACCATCATTTATCATCTTATCATCAGCTTTTGAATTTTTTAATGTTTGTAATTCTTTTGTTGAGTTATATAACTCATCTGCTGCTTTTGCAAAATCATCTTTTTTATCCGTTGCCCATTTTGGTAAAACACAATTCTTTAATTCGTCAGCGCGCTTGTATAAATCATCAATTGCTTTTCCTAACTCTTCTGTGTTTTTGTCAGGACCATAATGATGATAAATCATATAAAGAACTTTATGAAATTCATCAACTTCCTTTGTAACCGGTTTTACAATTCTTACTAACATTTCAAAATTGGAGTGAAGTTCTTCTGCGGATGTTAACATTCCCGCCTCATTGTTTTCTTCGCAGGCTTTGTTGTATTCAGCAACAGAGGTACGAAGTTTAGCCAATCCATCATTCCATTCTCTTTCTTTATCGCGTAAAATTCCTGGTAGTTTTGCAGCATAAATTTTTTCAACCCCTGCATTTACATCTGGTAAAAGCTGTTTGAATAATGCATAATCTTTATTTGGATAAGCAGTGTGCCATAGCGGATATACTACCTCGTGAAAATCAAATAATTCTGGAACAGATGAACTAATTTCTGTTGAATGATCTTCATGCTGAGAATAAGAAATATTGAACGAACAAATAACGAAAACAAGTAAAAATAAAAAAATGCTTTTCATAAAAGCCCCTTAAAGATATGTGATTAAATACACCCAAAATTACTAAAGGAATATCATTTCTCCGCATACAAATATTTCTTGAATTACAAATCACTAACTAGTAATTTGACTTAAGTAAAAACACTAATTATTAAAAGGATAAAATATGGCTGAACAATTAATTGCTCATTGCGAAATCCCATCAACAGATTTAGACAAAGCAAAAGATTTTTATCAAAAAGTACTTGGCTGGGAATTTAAACCATTTGGAAACGGCTATTTACTTTTTAACAATCATAAAGGTACGATGGTTGGTCTAAGAAAAGTTGATGCAGTTGCTCAAGGTGATACAACGGTGTTTCATGTTAATATGCCGGATATAGATTCGATACTTAAGAAAGCAAAAGAAAATGGCGGAGCTGTAAAGAGAACTAAAACTGTTATTCCTGCTATGGGCTGGTATGCATTAATGAATGATCCTGATGGAAATACTTTAGGACTGTATCAAAAAAGTTAATAAATTTTTATGGAGTATTGGAATAACGGAGTCATGGAGTAATGAACTTTTAAATTCCAATATTCCATAACTCCAATCTCCAATTTTTCTATTCGCACTCAACAATTCTATAACTGTGTTCAATTGGCATAGCTTTTTTCAGCATTGCTGTTACGCTGCAATATTTTGTTATTGAAAGTTCAATTGCTCTCTCAACATCTTTTACTGGGATATTTTTTCCGGTAAAAACAAATTCCATATGCATACTAGTGAACACTTGCGGATGTTCTTCTGCAGATTCAGCAGTGATATTTATTTCAAAACTATCAACTTTTATTTTTTTCTTAGTAAGTATGCTGGTAATATCACTACCTGCACAACCTCCTAATGCAATCATAAGTAGTTCTTTTGGTCTGGTTCCAGCGCTACTGCCACCAAATGCTTCAGAACCATCCATTGATATCCAATGATTAGAATCCGACTTACCTATAAATGTAATTCCTTGAACTTGTTTTACTATCGCTTTTTTAACTGCCATTGTTTCCTCTAAATAATTTTAATTTTTGTTTAGGTATGATGTAGATCAATCAAATAGGATCCGCTAATGAACCTTTAAAATATTATTAAATGTTTTACTGAAGATAATTTGTCTTTTCCCCTATAAAATTCCATAATACTCGATTCTGAAAAAAAATTTTATTGTGGAACTCTAAACTAGTGATTTATGTTATCCATAGTACAATCGTAATAATTTTAATAAATTATAAAAAAATGGAGAAAACAATGAACACATTCAGATTAGCTGCAATAGCAGTAATATTTTTTGCAGTAACGTTAATTTCAGTAAATGCTCAGGATTATAGCACAAAATCAACATCTAAAGACATCGTAACTACAGCTGTTGATGCTGGTATGTTTAAAACTTTAGCGACTGCTCTTACTGAAGCAGGTTTGATTGAAACCTTACAAGGCAAAGGACCTTTTACAGTATTTGCCCCAACAGATGATGCTTTTGCAAAATTACCAAGGGGAACTGTTGAGGGACTATTAAAAGATAAAGAAGCATTGAAGAAAATTCTTCTTTACCACGTAGTTTCAGGTAATGTAATGTCAACTGACGTAGTAAAATTAACCGAAGCAACAACAGTTGAAGGAAGCAAAATTAAGATCAGTGTTAAAGATGGTAATGTTATGATAAATGATGCTAAAGTAATTAATGCTGATGTCAAGGCTTCAAACGGTGTGATACATGTAATAGATACTGTAATTTTACCATCTGCAAAATAATTTCAATCAAATGATGAAATTTGAAAACCCCGGGATTATAAACTGGGGTTTTTTATTTAATAAAAATATCCTGAATAAATGGTTTTAATCCTCTGAAAAATAACTCAACTGCAATTACCATTACAATTAAACCCATAATTCTTGTAAGCACTTTATTACCGCTTTCGCCAAGGAAATCAATAATTCGTCTGGAACTTAAAAGTATAATATGAGTCAATCCCATCACAACAAAAATTGATGCAATGAGTAAAGATTTGTGAGTGATATCCGGTGCATCGTTCATCATTACAATTGAAATAGTAATTACACCGGGACCTGTAATCATTGGAACACCAAGAGGAGCTATAGCAAAGTTCTTAACTGATTCATCATCTTTTTCATCATCAGATTTTATGCGTGTTAATTTTCCACGCAGCATATCATAGCCGGAAAGAAAGAAAAGAATACCGCCAACCACTCTTAACCCATTCACAGAAATGTTAAAAATATCAAAGATGAAATTTCCACCGAAAGTAAAAAGTAAAAGTACAATCAAAGCTGTTGATGTTGCTTTAAGAGCAATTGCGGCTGCTTGTTTGGAAGTCATCCCAGTTGTAAGAGTCGTAAAAACAGGAATAACGCCAAGTGGATTTACCATTGTGAATAATGAGGTAAACGCGAGCGAAGCAAATTGTAATATTGAATCCATATATTTTAATCCGTGCTAATCCGTTGAATCCACGTCATCCGCGTGCTATTTTCCTTATTAATTCCCATGCTTTTTCAATATGTTGTCGTTCGTGTCTGATACTTCCAATCGTTAATCTAATTACAAACTGGCCATTAAGTTTTGTGTGAGATAAAAATAATTTTCCCGATTGATTTATTTTTTCAAGTAGACTTTCGTTAAGTCTATTCATCTCATCTTCAGAAATGTTTCCAGGATTAAATCGGAAACAAACTGTTGAAAACGGAGTGGGAGCCATAATCTCAAAATCATTTTCTTGTTCTATCCAACCTCGTAACTCTGCTGCAAGAGCGATATGATTTTTTATTCTCTCTGCTAGTCCATCAACTCCAAAATATCTTATAATAAACCAAAGCTTTAGGGAGCGAAATCTTCTGCCAAGTTGGATACCATAATCCATCAAGTTTTCAACTTCGCTGTCTTGATTTGTTTTTAGATACTCTACAGATAAGCTGAAGGCTCGTTTAAGTATATCAGGTTTGCGAGTAAAATAAACGCTTAAATCCATCGGGGTAAACATCCACTTGTGCGGATTTATGACTAATGAATCTGCACGTTCCCAACCTTTTGTAATCCATTTCATTTCCGGAATCATAGCTGTTACTCCGGCATAAGCTGAATCTATATGAAGCCACAAATTATATTTCTCTGCGATGTCCGCAATTGCTTCAACAGGATCAACACTTGTTGTTGATGTTGTACCAACTGTAGCAACAACACAAAATGGCTTTAAGCCTTTTGCAATATCTGAGTTAATTACTTCTTCAAGTTTTTGCGGAATCATTTCAAACTTGTCATTCACAGGAATTTTTCTAATTCCATCCAAACCAATTCCTAAAGTAAGCGCTCCTTTATCAATTGAATTGTGTGCTTGTTCGGAACAATAGAGAATCAATTTTGGTACATCGCTTCTTCCTGCCATCCCCTTTTCTCTAAAACCTAAATCAATCTGCTCACGAGCAGAAGCAATTGCGTGCATAGAACTGGTAGAAGCGGTATCGTAAATAATTCCCCAATAATTTTCCGGTAATCCAACCATTTGCCTAAACCAATTCATCATTGATTTTTCGAGTTCGGTAAAAGCGGGACAAGTTTTCCACAACATTCCATTTGCACCTAATGCTGCAGTTAGAAGTTCTGCTAAAATTCCAGGTCCGCTAGACGTTGAGTTGAAGTAAGCCATAAAGCCAGGATGATTCCAATGAGTAATTCCATCCATAAGAATTTTATCAACATCAGCTAAAACATTTTCTATATCTTCTCCACTAGTTGGTGGAGTTTGTGGAATTCTTTTTAATATTTCGCCCGGATTAACTTGAGAAAGTGGTGGATATTTTTCGATGTTAGTTAAGTAATCAGCAATCCAATCTACAAGTTTATATCCGTTTTTACGGAACTCTTCGGAGGGCATATCATTTAGATTGTTTTTCATAACAGTTGTATCTTGTTAATAATTCAAAAAATAAAACCAATAATTCTATTAGTAATTAACATTTCAAATCTAAGAAAAGAAATTATCTTTTATTACGAAACGATTTTTAATAAGTTGAATCATATAATTCATAAAATTATTACTAAAATGAAAAATCCTACAAAGATATTTTTAAGTTTATTTCTTGTGTTTGCTGTTAGTCTTTTTACTGGATGTTATGAGCATTTTCCACTTGATCAGGATTTGACTAGAACTCAAAACACTTTTTTAAATCAGGATAGTGTAAAAGTTCAGTTTCCAAAAATCATTAAAGATAAAATTACAGTGCTTGCAATGGTATATACTCATTGTCCGGACATTTGCCCGATGACAACACACAATATGCAGCTTGTTCAACAAAGATTGACTGACGATTTAAAAGATAAAGTCAGGTTTGTAGTTATATCTTTTGATCCAAACAGGGATACACCATCGATTTTAAAAAAATTTGCAGAAATTAGAGATATTACTTTTGATAAATGGACTTTGCTTTCGGGTGATGAACAAAACACGAAAGAAGTTATGTTAAAGTTTGGAGTTAAAGCCATTCCTTCGGATTCATCATACGATGATTACGGTGAATTGAGTTACAACGTAATTCATACGGATAGGATATCCTTGATTGATCAGGAAGGCAAGCTTAGAAGCAACTACAAGGGCAGTACAGTTAATTTGGATATGATACTTGAAGACATAAAATATTTAGGAGAATAATATGAATCTTTTATTTGCACTTTTACTTGTTTTTTCTAATCCATCAGACAAGATTAAAATAGTTCATGCCTGGATGAGAGTTGGTGCGGAAGGACAGGCTACAGGATTATTTTTTAAAATTGAAAATAATTCTGACAAAGCTGATACTCTTTACAAAGTTGAATTTGAATTAGCTGGAAAAGTTGAAATACACGAAACTTATGATGCCGGCGATGATATGATGGGAATGAGAGAAGTAAAGCAAATTGTTATTCCGGCAAAATCTACTTTTGAGCTAAAACCCGGAGCACATCATGTCATGTTGATGAAATTGAAAAGAGATATAATTAAAGGTTATGAAGGAACTGTTAATTTATATTTTAAACAAGCTGGTAAGATTGTTATAAAGGCTCAAGCTAAAGAGATGATGAAGCAGCAATCGATGGAACATCAGCACTAAAATTTATACTCTTAAAGTCTCTCCCTTTTTAAAAGGGAGAGATTTAAAGAGGGTTAAAAAATTATCTTACAAAAAATTCAGCAACAACTTTATTCCAATTGACATCATTTAATTTTTCTAATTGTCCAATAAATAATCCTTCTTCAAGATATTCATCCGCCTTCTTCTCGGATTTCATTATTTCCGTAAATACTGATTTGAACTTTTCAATATCTTCCTGGAAGAATGACACAGCAGATTTTCCGATATGCATTTCTTTTATTTCATTATCTAAATTCTCAGCATCTAAAGCACAAACCCAATTTCTTTCGTAGGGGGTAATATCAAGTGCATCAACGTTATCTTTTAAGATTGTGTTTATCTGAGATACTTTTCCGCTTACAGGTGAATTGAATGTGATGCTTCTATTTCCTTGTTTGATTGTAAAAAGCGGTTGACCTGCTTTTATATTCATCCCAAGATTCGGAAGCTCAACTGAATAAACACGACCAATTAATTTCTTTGCAAAATCATCAATACCGATTTTGGCAATACCAGCCTGATTCATACTTACCCAGGTATGATTCTTCGCAATGAAAACTCCACCAGGAATTGCAAACTCACCTTGTGTAAAATCATCCGAAGCGGGAACATTAGTAATATGAACTTTTGGTTTTAACTGTTTCTGAATTTTATCCTGTCGCTTAATTAAAGATTTCTGAACAAACGCAATAAGTTCATCTTCTGTAAATGGTTTTTGAACATAATCCAGAGCGCCGTATTTCATTGTTTCAACAGCAGTTTCAACAGATGCATAACCAGTTATAATAATTACATCTATATCCGGACGAAGATGTTTTACAGATTTTGTTACTTCAACTCCATCCATTAATGGCATTTTTAAATCTGTAAAAAGAAAATCGTAGTGATGTTTTTGAATTAAACCAAGAGCTTCCTGTCCCGTTTCAACTGTATCAACTGAATATCCATCAAGCACAAGAATTTTTCTAAAGCTGCCAAGTATAACTTCTTCATCATCAACGCAAAGAATTTTTGCTTTTGGATTTTCAACTTCAGCACGTTTTAGAGTTTTTGCTTCATTTGTAAAATCGAGTTTAAGACTATCCTGTAAAACGACTTCACGTTCTTTCTTTTGTTTTTGCTCTGTCATTCTTTTACTAATCATTCGGATAGCAATATCCGCAATGATA
>Ga0316605_10001910_pt1 | contig 11928 bp, 9 predicted proteins | sample OWC_soil_day20_n_FD_207666 | JGI IMG/M metagenome (GOLD analysis project Ga0316605, IMG submission 207666) | Wetland soil microbial communities from Old Woman Creek delta, Ohio, United States - OWC_soil_day20_noCT | ecosystem: Environmental > Terrestrial > Soil > Wetlands | place: USA: Ohio... | reverse complement strand
ATTTGAACCGGGGATGGTGGTTTTGCAGACCACTGCCTTACCACTTGGCGATGGCTCCGAGGAGCCGTGGTGTACCAAACGCCACCCGATCGGTCAACGAGGAGGCATCGCGTAGCCGCGATTGGGGAACGGATCCGCCGTATCCCGGCGTCCGAGCTCGGCCGTCGACCACACCGCGCCGCGCTCGGAGAAGATCGCCAGTCCGACGACGCCGACGTTGCGATCGCCAGAGGTCTGCGCGGCGTAGGAGTCGGCGACCGCGCCGAACCGGAACGCGGCGACCGCGTCGTCGGAGGTCCGGAAGCCATCGATCACGAGCACGTCGTGCGGGTCGACGATGTAGCCCCGGCGGTTCGGATCCGCGGGTTGGCCATCGATCACGTCGAGGCCATCGACCGACGCGACGATCTCGAACCGCGCGGTCGTGCCGTTGCGGACGACGATCTTGTAGCGACCGCCGTCGTTGCCGATCACGAGGGCACGGCCGCCGGCCGTGTAGCCGTCGAGCGTGCGGCCCGACTCGTCGACGAGCGCGACCGAGAGCGAGCGATCGCTGGTGAACACCTCGAGGGGCGCGGGATGCGTGCCGAGGTACGCCGCGTGCGCCTGCACGCCGTCCGCATCGTTGTAGTGCAGCGCCACCTCGGCCCACGGCGTGGGTGCCGAGCGCATGAACGCCGCGAACGAGATCGGCGCGGAGACGGCCTCCCCCCACGCCGTGCCGAGGCCCGGGCGATCGGGGACCGGCTCGGCGATGTAGCCACCGCCGTCACCGCGATCGATCGCGGCGTGGCTCGCGCCCGGGCTGGTGGCGACGTAGCCGCCCGAGGAGTCGGCCGCGGCGAGGCTGGAAGAGGGCGAGCTGCTCGGGCTGTACGCGCCCTTCTGCGTGGCGCCGCACGCTGCGAGCGAGAACAGGGCAGACCAGATCCATGAGTGCCGCAGCACCCGCGTTGCGTTCGTCATCGGAGGATCCTTTCGGTTGTGACTAGCGGCCCCAGTGGAGGCCGAGCTCGAAGAACATGCTGACGTCCGTGCGAGACGGTCGGGTCGCCTTCGTGCACGGCCCCGCGCACACCGCGGGGCCATCCATCTCGGGGCCCTGACCGATCAGCGATCGGAACGCCATGTAGTAACCGACGTGCCGGCGGCGACCGCGGCTCGTGCGCTCGCCTTGTCCGTCGAGCTCGAAGCCGATCGCGACCTCGCCGCTGGGACGATCGAGCACGCCGCCCTGGCGCCAGTTGACGTGCTCGACGCCGAAGCCGAGCTCGCCCCAGAAGTCGACGCCGAGTCCGCCGCGGTGGCGATCCGGTTCACCCGTGTTCGCGAACGAGTAGCGCACCGCGCCGCCGAGCCGCGTGCCGCGACCGCGCCGATTCATGGTCTCGTCCGAGCCGTCGCCGACGCGGTAGTGCGCGAACACGCCGCGCAGCGTGACGTCTCCGACCCGGTAGCCGACGCCGCCCGAGATGCCCATCGAGAAGCCATCGGCATCACCGACATCGCTCCCGCCGATCAGCATGCCGAACCTTCCCTCGATCCGGCGCGGCGCCGGCGGCTCCGCGTACCCACTCGCACCTGCATCCATCGCGACGACGTTGGCCGAGGCCGACGCGGTGCCGAGGGTGGTCAGGACGAGCGCGGCGAGCGTGGGCTTCCTCATTTGCCCATCCAACGCACGCGGCGGGCCGCGCCTTACACCCTCACTTCGCAGGGCCGGGATGGCAGCGCGTACAGGTCGTGCCGGTCAGCTTGAACGCCGTCGTCCCGTCGTGACACGGCGCGCAACTCTGCTTCGCGGGCGCGGCGATCACCGTCGCGGTGGCGCCGGACAGATCGGTGTGGCAGCCGGAGCACGCCACCGCGGTGCCGTCCTTCGCGCGAGCGTGCGGCGCGTGATCGAACGTCGATCGCACCGACCACTTCGGTGCACTGCGCAGCGCGACGCGCTTCGCGGCGAGACCGATCGCGTGACACCCCTCGCACGCGCCGAGTCGCGGATCCGGACCGCGGTCGATCGCGTGACAGCCCGCGGTCGTGCATGCGCGATGGCCACGCGGCGGGCGCAGCTGGGTGGTGCGGGTGCGCAGCGAGTGACACCCTGCGCAGGCGCCGGGATGCTTGCCGTGATCGAGCGTCGCGCCGAACTCGGTGTCGTCGCGTGGCAGGCGATCGGCGACGAGCGGTCGCCACGGCTCGGTCGCGGTGTGACAGGCACCGCAGATGGTCGGCACACGCTTGCCGAAGTCCTCCGCGTGGCACGCGACGCACGGCGCGTGACCGGAGATCAGGACCTCGCCACCCTTGTCGAGCGGGTGACACGCCGCGCACGGCAGCTGCGCAGCGCGGTGCTCGGGGCGCACGTGCGAGAACCGATCGGCCGGGCGCGCGACCTCGAACTCCGCGGGCTGCGTGGTGTGGCACCGGGTGCACGCCGTCGTGATCGAGAACGTCGGCTTGCCGTCGTGACATCCGCGGGTCGCGCAGGTCTGCATCGTCGGTCGCGGCAGGATGCTCTCGTCGGTCGCGAGGATCGCGGCGTGGCAGGTCGCGCACTGCGCTCCGGCAGGGCCACGACGCGCGTGCTTGTCATGCGCGAAGGTCGCGCTCACCGTGTTGATCGGTGCGGCGAACGCGGGTGGTCGCGGCGAGCCACTGCCCGGCGAGTGACAGCCGGCGCAGGCCGTCATCGCCGGACCGCGTCCCGCCGTGCCCGAGCCGTCGTGACAGCCGATGCAGCGTCGGTGGGGGGTGCCCTTGGGCTGGCCATGACACTGGCTGCAGGTGATCGCGGCGTGCCGCTTGTGGGGGAGCTCGGTCGCGAAGTCCGTCGGCGTGTACGGCGGGAAGGTCACGGGCACGCGCGAGAAGGGTGCGAGCAGCACGGCCTCGGCGTGGCAGTTCGTGCACAGCCGCATCCGCGCCGGCTCGATCGCGAGCTTCGCGGCCCTCTTCGGGGGCGCGGGCGGTGCGCCGTGGCACGCACCGAAACACGCCTTGTGATCGGGGCGGCCGGTCAACACGCCGGCGCGCATCACGTGGCAGGCCGTGCACGCGATCGACTCGCCGCCCGAGAGCAGGACGTCGCGGTTGTGGATCACGTGATCGAAGCCGACGGGTTCCGTCGCGGGGGCTGCCGCCGCGGGCTGCGTCGCCACGGGCTGCGCGGCCGCGAGCCGCGCGCCGATCACGATCGCGACGGCGATCGTCGCGCGCATCAGTACACCCCCGACATCATCAGCCGCAGGCTGCGGTAGCCGGTGATCTCGGGATACATGTCGAACGCGCTCGACACGTCGTAGGCCGCGAACAACCGCAGCGTGCGCCCGACCCATGCGTCGAGGGTGACGCGCCCGCCGATCCGGACCTCGTCGACCGGGACCGCGAGCAGCGGGTCGACGTACAGCTCACCGAACCGCATGCGCCGGCCGTAGACCTCGAACAGCGTCGAGAACCGCCGCGCTCCGAGGGTCAGCTTGACCGACGCACCGAGCTCGGTGAAGCCCTCCTCTCCGCGGGCATCGACGGCGGGCAACATCTGCGGCGAGTCGCGCACGTCCACGATCGGCGCCGCGGGCGCCGCGTGATTGGTGTTGCGGCTGAGCAGGCTCCCGCCGATCGCGACCTGGCGCCGGAGCCGGACCTCGAGGGCGCCGCCGATCTCGAGATACGGGGCGGCGAACGACGACGGCGGATCCTCGGGACCGCGCGCATCGGCGGCGAACGCACCGCGGATCAAGAGATCGATGTTTTCGGCGATCAGCGTGCCCGCGCGCACCGAGCCGACGTACTGCGGGACCACCGGACCGAGATCGAGGTAGCGGCGGGCGAGGGTCGGATCGCCATCGCGATCCGGCGCGGTCAGCGACGGGTCCCAGCGCCAGTCCGACGACGTGCGACGCGTGATGTCGAACACGAGGTTCGTCACCTGCCGGTAGCGCGCCCGGACCTCGAGCCGCTGGCTGGCGGCTCGCCCGTTGAGCGTGCGGCCCTGCGCGATCACGGCGATATCGCGCCGCGGCCGCCAGTCGCCCTGGAGCAGGCCGCTCGACGACGAGGGCTGCTCGGTCTCGCTCGCGGCGCTGATCGCGAGCCACTCGCCCTGGACCGCGATCGGGATCGGCGTCGGCAGCCCGCGCAGATCGAAGCGCGCCGACGCGCCGAACATGCCGGGGCGCTGCTCGCTCTGCGCGCGCGTGTAGTCGGAGTGCCGGATGCCCGCGTAGATCGAGCCGGTCAGGATCGGACCGTCGTACGCGAGGTGGAAGCCATCGAGGTGCGTGACCCACGGCCCGTAGACGTGCTGGCTGCCGGCGCGGAACCGCACCCTCGAAAGCCCCCAGCGCCGGGGCAGGAAGTCGCGGACCTCGGCCCAGCCGGAGCGCAGCTCGAGACCGCTGCGCTCGAACCACGTGGCGATCGGCGGCGCGACCGCGACATCGGTGCCCATCGGTCCGGTCCGCTGCGGTCGCGGCACGGCCTGGAAGCGCGACGCGAAGTACGTCGACAGGCTCGCGAGGCCGAGGCCGCGCGTGCTGCCGAACACCTCGCCGAAGCCGTACGAGCGGAGCTGCGCGTAGTCGCGACCCGGCACGTGCCGGTCCCCTCCGAGCGAGGGCATGCCGCTCGACGAGGCGGACTCGACCTGGTAGCCGAGGTCGAGGCTGAACGAGACGCTCTGGCGGAGGTCGCGCAGCACCGTGCCTTGCTCGTCGGTCTCGGGTGCGCGCTCGAGCGGGGGCGGGGCGACCGGCATCGGCGCCTTGATGCGCGCGGGCGGGGTGGTCTGCGCGACGGCGCGCGCCCGCATCCGCAGGCTCCGCGGCGGTGGCTCGTGGGTGATCGTCAGGCGGGGGTCCGCCGACGCCGACGCGGCGACGGCGAGCACCGCGGCGGTGATCACTCGCCGCGTCACGGACGCACCCGCGGCGCCGACGCCGAGTGGCATTGCGCGCAGAACGGATCGCCGTGGCACGTCGTGCACGAGCGGACGTTGATCCGCGCGAGTCGGCCGTGCTCCTCGGTGAACGTGCCCGCGAAGCCGTGCGACCGCGGCCGCTGCGCGTGGCACGCGCTGCAGAACTCGACGACGTGGCAGCGGGCGCAGCGCTCGCGATCGGCTCCGGCCTCCGGACCGTGATCGAGCTCGCGCCACGTGATCCGGTGATCCGCGGGCTGCATCGTCTGGTGGCACTCGTCGCAGGCCTGCCGCGGATTGCCCGACATGCGCGTGTGACAGCTGTCGCGCGAAGCGACCTCGGCGTGATCGCGGCGGAACGCGAGCGTGTGATCGAGGGGGCGCTCGGTCGCCGGCAGGTGGCTGCGCGGTGCCAGCGTGGTGACCCGGTTCGTGCGCGCGCTGTGACAGGTCTCGCAGGCCCGGACCCGCATCTCGTTGGGCGTGCGCTCGGAGTCGTCGTGACAGCTCACGCAGCTCGCGATCTGCGGCGGTGCATGGTCGAGATAGCCGGCCGCCTTTGCGGTCTGCGCGTGACAGGTCTCGCACCGGATCGCCCGGCCCTTGCGATCCGACTTGTGCCGCTCGTGATCGAAGTGGAGGTCGTCCCGGATCAGCCGAGCGCGTGTCCGCTCGTGCGCTCCCGGCTGATGGCACCCGGCGCAGTCCTCCATGTGTGGCGCCTTGTTCGCGAGGCCGGCCTCGGCGGAGTGGCAGCGCGAGCAGGTATCGTGATCCGGGCGCGCCTTCTTGCCGTCGCGCTCGTGGCAGTCCGCGCACGCGACGTGGAACCCGACACGCGCCTCGATCAGGCCCGCATCGAGGTGGCGCTTGTGCGAGAACCGCGACGGCTGCGCCTGCCAGGCGTCCTCGATGGGGTATGGCTTGAGCGGCGCCGTCAGGGGCTGGGGGCTGATCTTCGTGTGGCAGACCAGGCAGAACGGTCCCGGCGTCGCCAGGAACTCCTTGCGGTGGCACGCACCGTCGTCACACGGCTTGTGGTCGTCGGCGCCCGGGCGCGCATCGCTGCGATGGCATCCACTGCAGGGGAGCTGACCGTGCTGCTCGTGCGACAGCCGCGACTTGTCGAGCGGCGGCAGCGGGACATCCGCGGTCCGCGGCGGAGCGCACGCCGCGACCCACGCGACCACGGCGATCAGTAAGCGCTTCATCCCCGCGCTGCGACGCTAACACGGGACTCAGGGGGGCAATGCGCCGGCGGCGACGTCGTCGCGATCGCGCAGATCGACATGCGGCCGTGCCAGCGTCATCGCGCGCCGCCCGACCACGCGCCGCAGGGGCGCGTCCGGCCGCCACCACAGGATCGCGAACGCCTTCGTGCTCGGCGGCGTGTAGACGACGATCTGCTGCTCGCCCGGCAGCTCGTCGGGGATCGCCGCGAGCGTGCAGTGCACGACGATCTCGCCGCCCGGCGCGGCACACCGGCGCGCGGTCTCCCACAGCCGCGCGAAGAACCCCGGCCCTGCGCTCCGCCACACCGCCGCATCGGGCTCGTCGGGGATCGGGGCGTTGCAGGTGACAAGCTCGGCGACCTCGTCGGCGTCCCCGACGTCGCCGTGGTCGATCTGCAGGTGCTCGATCCCCGACAGGCCGGCACCGAGGCGAGCATGCTCGACCGCGCGGGGGTTGATGTCGATGCCGTGGATCGACGCGGCGAGCTCGGGCCGGGCGAGCGGGGCGAACGCCGATCCGCAGCCGAGATCGAGCCACCGCGCGCGGCGACCCGGCGGCAGCGCGCTCGCGAGGTGGACGCTCGAGTCGTCGGGCCAGCACACGAGGTCGACCCCGTCATCGACCTCCCCGCGGTCGCACACGAGCAGCGAGCCGGCGAGCGGGACCACCCCGACCCGGGCGCGCACGCGATCCTCGACATGCTCGACGAGGCCGGCCGCGACGAGCTCGTCGATCGGCAGCCGGCGCACGCGATCGAGCGGGAGCTCGGCCCCCGCGACGAGCAGGGCGAGCGCCGCGGCCGCGGGGACCGGATCGCGTGCCGACAGCCCCGAGACCTTCCAGGGCAGGGCGGAGATCCGGTCCGTTCCCGACCACGCCGCGAGCGCACGCGGGGTCAGGCCCGAAGCGATGAGCCGCGTGCCGATCGCGCGGAGCTCGGCCGGTGAGGTCACGGGGGCGAGCTCAGGTACGCCCGCGCGAGGTCGTACTCGGCGTCGAGGACGACCTGCGCCGCGACGACCTGCTCGAGGAGCCTCCGGCGCCCCGCGGGCGTCCCGGCGTCGGGATGGAACCCGAGCACCGCACCATAGAATGCGAGCTCCGCCTTGCGCGGCCCGGTGGTCGCCGCCGCGCGCAACGCGTCGAACGACAGCCGGCCCGTGGCGGTGCGGGCGAGCAGCTCGTACCAGGTGTCGCCGTGCCGGCTCGCGAGGTACTCGGCCGCGAGCCGATCGAGCGGCTCGCCGCGGCGCTTCGCCTCGGCCGCGATCCACAGCGTCATGTAGACCTTGTAGAAGTCACTCGCACTGGCCCCGAGGCCACGGTGGTAGGTCTCGACGGCTTCGCGATAGCGGCCGGCTTCGATCAGGAAGGCGACCGCACCCGCCGGGATCGACGGCGAGTCGGGATCGATCTCGACCGCATCGAGGACGCTTTCGATCGCTTTCTCCGCGTTGTCGTCGGGCTTGTCCGAGGCGAACCTGCCGAGCCACCACATGATCCGGCCGACATCGAGCGCGCGCTCCGCGGCGATCGCCCGCGGCAGGTCCTTGCTCTCCCCGAGCGAGGCCCACGCGCGCAGCGCATCGAGGTAGTGGGTCGCTGCGTCGGGGTGGCGGCCCGCTCCGCGCAGCGCGTCGCCGGACAGCCGCTCGAGCTTCGCGCGCCGGTAGCGATCGCCGGCCGTCTGCTCGCTGAGCAGCGCCATCCCCGTCGATGCCCATTGCTGCGCGGCCGCGAACCGATCGGTCTGGACCTCGATCAGCGTCAGGGTCTCGTACGCGTCGATCGACGGTGCACGCTCGAGCGATGCCGCGAGCGCGTGCTTGGCGTCGGCGACGAGGCCCTGGCTCGCGAGGCCGCGGCCGAGCGCGGACTCCGCGATCGCGGCCGTTTGCTGCCACACGGTGTGCGGGTTCTGCCGCGCCTCCTTGCTGGTGAACGCGAGGACATCGCGCCACGCCTCGTGCGCCGCCGTCGGCCGGCCCGCACTCGCGAGGCGCCCGATCCGATCGCCGTACAGCCGCCCGAGCCGCAGCGCGGTTGCGGAGTCGACCTCGGTCGTGCCGGCGAGCGCCGCCTCGTACATCGCGATCGCCTGCTCGACCCGGCCCATCGTCCGCGCATCGTTCCCCACCGACACCAGGAGCTCGACATTCCCGGGGTGCTTCGCGAGCCCCGCGAGCCCGACGGCGAGCGCGGCCGCGGGGTCCGCGGTCTGCTCGTGGTTGCGCAAGGTCGCCGCGAGCGCGACGAACGCCTCGGCGGTCGGGTGCTCCGCGACGACCTCGGCGCGCGCTCCGAGCTCGCGGTCGAGGCCGAAGTTGCCGCGCAGCCGCGCGAGGTGTGCGTGGATCTCGGAGGCGCGCCCGGCACGCGCGAGGACGTTCGCGATCCGGCGCGACGTCGACAGGATGTCGTGGTGCGCGCGCACGATCTCCATCGAGGCCCCCTGCTTGTCGATCAGGCCGCTGATCACGCGCTGGCGCTCGGACAGGAGCCCGACGTAGCGGTCGACGAGCCACGGCAGCGGCAGCGCGAGAGCGGTCGGCTGGAGCAGGGCGAGCGGCTGCGCGCGCCCCGCGTTGGCGCCGTTGTCGGCGATCGCGAGGTCGTCGGCGAACGCGAGGATCTCGTCGAGCTCGGCGAGGTGCAGCGCGCGGCGGCCGGGCTCGATCTCGGCGAGCAGCACCAGCGTCTGGATCGCCGGCTCGAGCGCGCCCGACTTCGCGAACATCGCGCGCAGGCTCGCGAGCAGGTCCGCATGCGCGGCGAGGCCGCGGCCGACGGTCGTCGGGTCCGCGTGCCACATCCAGGTCAGCTGATCGAGGAGCACCGCCGCGGCGAACGGTCGATCCTCCTCGATCGCGTCCGAGATCCGGCGCGCGATCGCAGCGGCGATCAACGTGCGGGCGCGGTCGCGCTCGGCGCCGAGCGGCGTCACCCACAGCGCGTCGATCGCCTGATCGCGATCCGAGTCGTCGCGCAGGACCACCGGCGCGTCGGGCCACGTCACGCGCGGCCGCGCGGCCGGAGTACAGGCGCCGAGCAACGCGGCCGCGAGAGCGATGCGAGCGACGACCATCTCCGAACAAGGTAGCACCCCCATGACGTTGATGAGGTATGGTCCCCGACGTGACTCCGACTGGAATCGTGGTTCAGAAGTATGGCGGCTCATCGGTCGCTGATGCCGAGAAGATCAAGCTGGTTGCGAAGCGCATCGCGCGGACCGTGGCGGCTGGCAAGAAGGTCGTCGTCGTGGTGTCCGCGATGGGCAAGACCACGAACCAGTTGATCGAGAAGGCGAAGTCGATCAGCGCCTCCCCGTCGCGCCGCGAGCTCGACATGCTGCTGACCTGCGGCGAGCGCGAGGCGATGTCGTTGCTCTCGATGGCCGTCACCGAGGAGGGCCTCGAGGCGATCAGCTTCACGGGCTCGCAGGCCGGCATCCTGACCAACGATCGCCACTCCGGCGCGCGGATCGTCGAGGTCCGTCCGTTCCGCGTCGAGGACGAGCTCGATCGAGGCAAGGTGGTCATCGTCGCCGGCTTTCAGGGCGTCTCGTACAAGCGCGAGATCACGACCCTGGGTCGCGGCGGCTCCGACACCACGGCGGTCGCGCTCGCCGGGGCCTTGCGCGCCGACTACTGCGAGATCTGCTCGGATGTCGACGGCGTGTACACGGCGGACCCGCGCGTCGTCGAGGCGGCACAGCTGCTCGAGTCGATCAGCCACGACGAGATGCTCGAGCTCGCGGCGCAGGGCGCGAAGGTCCTGCACGACGCCTCGGTCGAGTTCGCGCGTCGCAGCGGCATCGCCCTGTACGCTCGCGCGACCAACAAGGACGGCGGCGGTACGCGGATCGACTTCACGCCGGAGCGCGAACGCCAGGTCGCCGCGGTCACCGGCCAGAATGCACTGATCCGCCTGCGGGTCTCCGGCGGCGCCGCGGTCGAGCACTGCCTGCAGATCCTCGAGACCGCGTCGATCCCGCTGACCCACCTCGATCTCGAGGGCAAGGATCTTCGCTGCTGGTTCACGATCGCGGACGTCCCGGACTGGGCCGAGGTCCGCAGGAAGCTCGACAACGTCCTCGGCGACCAGGTCGAGTTCGGCGAGGAGGGGGCGGTCACGATCGTCGGGCACGGCATCGGCTCGAACCCCGGCGTGATCAACAAGGCACGGACGAGCGCGGTCGGCGCCGGCGTGCCGCTCAACGCGGTCTCGGTCTCTCCGCTGCGGGTCACGCTGTGGTGCGATCGCCAGCACGTCGACAACCTGACCCGCGCCCTGCACAAGACCTTCGTCGAGTAGTGCCGAAGTCTCAGCTCGTCCGCCTGGTGCCCCACCTCGGCCGCCTCGGGCGTGCCACGCGGTGGCGGCGTGGTCACGGCCGGCCCCGCGTGTGGGCGCATCGCGGTGCGTCGGCACTCGCGCCCGAGAACACGATGCTCGCGTTCGACAAGGCGCGCGACGCTGGCGCCGACGGCATCGAGCTCGATGTCCGGCTCGACGGCGAGGGTCACGTCGTCGTGTTCCACGACAGCTCGCTCGAGCGTCTGACCGGGCAGCGCGGGCGGATCGAAGAGACCTCGGAGGCCTCTCGCAAGGAGCTCCGGGTCGGCGGTGAGCCGATCGCGCTCCTCGCCGAGGTGCTCCACGCCTACGACCTCGAGGTCAACGTCGAGATCAAGGTGAACCGGGTCGGCCGCGAGGCCGCGCTGGTGGCGGCGACCGCGAAGGTGATCAAGGCGTCGGGCCGCTCCGACGAGATCGTCGTGTCGTCGTTCGATCCGGTCGCGCTCGTGCAGTTTCATCGCCACGTGCCCGAGGTCGCGCTCGGGTACATCTTCGGACAGGACCAGGCGCTCCCGCTGCGCCGCGGCTGGCCCGGCATCGCGGTCGGTGCGAGCCTCGTGCACCCGCAGCACACGCTGTGTACCGAGAAGACGGTCGGCGCGTGGCATCGCGCGGGCCGGCCGATCAACGTGTGGACCGTCGACGATCGCGCGGAGCTGCTGCGGCTGGCGGCGCTCGGCGTCGACGGCGTGTTCGCGAACGATCCGGCAGCCGCGCTCGCCGTGTTCGCGACCCTGTAACTACTTCTTCGCGGCGGGCAACGCGGCCGGCACCGTCGGTGTCGGCGTCACCGCCGGCGTCGCGACCGCCGGCTCGATCGCGAAGTCGAGCGTGAACTTGGCCTCGCCGCGCCACAGCTGCGCCTGGACCATGTTCGCGGTGCGCAGCGAGTCCCAGATCGACTGCAGCTGATCGGGACGCGACAGCGGCTTGCCGTTGATCGCGAGCAGCACGTCGCCGGGCACGACATCGACATCGTGCAGCGGGCCCGCGTGATCCAGCAGCTGCACCAGTTGCCAGCCGACGAAGCGCTCGCCGCTCATCCGCGCCGAGACCTCGAGCTGGCGAAGGAACTGCGCGGGCCCTGCATCGAGCACGGCGACCAGGCGGTCGCGCGGGATGGTCCCGGAGCGCAGGCCCTTGCCCGGCGCCGCGATCGGGCGCTGTGCCTCGGCGATGGGCTCCGCGGTCGCGACGGGTGTCGGGTCGCCGAGATCCTCGTCGAACGTCGGCGGTAGCGTGGAGACCTTCGGACCACACGCCGCGAGCGCGACGGTGAGGAGCAGGGCGGGGCGCATCCCCTGAACGTACGCCGCTCCTCGGCGAGTGCAACTTCTCGCGGGCCTCGGCTCGCGGCTCTCGGCTCTCGGCTCGCGGCTCTCGGCTTTCGGCCTCGGCTCTCGGCTTGCGGCCTC
>Ga0316605_10001908_pt1 | contig 11929 bp, 14 predicted proteins | sample OWC_soil_day20_n_FD_207666 | JGI IMG/M metagenome (GOLD analysis project Ga0316605, IMG submission 207666) | Wetland soil microbial communities from Old Woman Creek delta, Ohio, United States - OWC_soil_day20_noCT | ecosystem: Environmental > Terrestrial > Soil > Wetlands | place: USA: Ohio... | reverse complement strand
GCCGACCGAAGACGACGTGTTCGTCGGCAGCCCGCCGCTGGCATTCACCTTCGGGCTGGGCGGCCTGCTGCTGTTCCCGATGAGCGTGAGCGCGTCCACCGTGCTGGTGGAGCGGGTCTCGCCGCCGGAGCTGATGGCCGCGGTGCAGCAGTTCGGCGCGACGGTGATGTTCACCGCGCCCACCTCGTACCGCGCCATCGCGCTGTCGCTGCAGGGCAAGCCCTGGCCGGCGAAGAGCCTGCGCAAGTGTGTCTCGGCCGGCGAGGCGCTGCCCGCGGCCACGCGCAAGTTGTGGCGCGACGCCAGTGGGTTGGAGATCATCGACGGCATCGGCTCCACCGAGCTGCTGCACATCTTCGTCAGCGCCGACGAACACCAGGCCCGGCCGGGCGCCACCGGCAAGGCCGTGCCGGGCTACGTGGCCTGCGTGATGGACGCCGAGGGCCGGCCGCTGCCGCCGGGCCAGATCGGAGCGCTGGCCATCAAGGGCCCGACCGGCTGCAAGTACCTGGCCGATGCGCGCCAGTCGCAGTATGTGCGCGACGGCTGGAACTACACCGGCGACGCCTACCTGCTCGACGACGACGGCTACTTCCACTACCAGTCGCGCACCGACGACATGATCATTTCGGCCGGCTACAACATCGCCGGCCCGGAGGTCGAGGACGCGCTGCTGCGCCACCCCGACGTGGCCGAATGCGGCGTGGTCGGCGTACCCGACGACGAGCGCGGCCAGATCGTCAAGGCCTTCGTCGTGCTCAAGCCCACGGCGCAGCCGAACCCGGCCACGGCCGCCGCGCTGCAGGACTACGTCAAGCAGGCCATCGCGCCCTACAAGTACCCGCGCGCGATCGAGTTTCTCGACAAGCTGCCACGCACCGAGACCGGCAAGCTGCAGCGCTTCAAGTTGCGCCAGACATGAGTCTGCAGCACGGCTTCGAGCGGCCGTTGCGCGTCCGCTTCGCGCATTGCGACCCGGCCGGCATCGTCTTCTTCCCTCAATACCTGGTGATGCTCAACAACCTGGTCGAGGACTGGGTCGACGACGCGTTGGGCGTGCCCTATGCCGAGCTGATCGGCCGGCGCCGCACCGGGCTGCCCACCGTCAGCCTGCAATGCGAATTCACCGCCATCAGCCGCATGGGCGACGAGGTGACGATGGGCCTGTCGGTGGAGCGAGTGGGCGGCAAGTCGCTCACGCTGCAGCACGGCTGCCGCTGCGGCGACGAACCACGCATGCGCGCGCGTCAGGTGCTCGTGTTCACGAATCTGGACACGCATCGCGCCATCGACATCCCCGGCGACTTGCGCGCCGCCCTCGAACGCTTCACTTCCAAGGCCACGCAATGACACAAGTACTGCAACCGCCCGGCTGGGCGCGCCCCAAGGGATATGCCAACGGCGTGGCCGTGCGCGGCCGCCAGGTCTTTGTCGCCGGTATGATCGGCTGGGACGGACAAGGCCAGTTCCACACCGACGATCTGGCCGGCCAGGTGCGCCAGGCCCTGCACAACGTGGTGGCGGTGCTGGCCGAGGCCGGCGCCAAGCCCGAGCACATCGTGCGCATGACCTGGTACGTGACCGACAAGCGCGAGTACCTGCGCGAAGCGCGCGAGATCGGCGCGATCTACCGCGCCGTCATCGGCAGCTTCGAGGTGGCGATGACGGCCGTGCAGGTGGCGGCGCTGATCGAGGACCGCGCCAAGGTCGAGATCGAGGTCACCGCCGTCATTCCTGACTAGGCGGCTTGGCCGGCGTGGCATACCACTGCTCGCGAGGCACGAGCTTGGCGGTCGCCGGGTCGCCCAGGTAGTGCGGCGACATGATCTGCACGCCGTGTTCGTTGAACAGGTCCTGGATGTTGGCGTGCAGCAGGCTCATCACCTCGGCACGCGGTCGCGGCTCGCTGGGCACGGCCTGGCAGACCAGCCGGTACTCGGGGTAGAAGTCCGACAGCGCCACCTGGAACACATGCGGCGGCGGGTCGGCCAGCACGCCCGGCGTGCGCCGCGCGGCTTCGACCAGCAGCGCATTCACCTGCCGCCACGGTGCGTCGTAGCCGATGGTCACGGTGGTGTCGACGATGAAGCCCTTGCCCTTGACGCTGCGCGAGTAGTTGCGCGTCACCGCGCCCAGCACCTGCGAGTTCGAGATCGTCAGTTCCTCGCCCATGCCGGTGCGGATGCGCGTGGTGAACGCGCCCAGGTTCGTCACCGTGCCTTCGTTGTTGTCGACCCGCACGTACTCGCCGACGTGGAAGGTGCGGGTGTAGGTCAGGATCAGGCCGCTGGCGAGCTGGCCCACCAGGTTCGACGCGCCCAGCGACAGCATCAGGCCGATCAGCACCGACAGGCCCCTGAACGCCTCGGTGTCCGAACCGGGCAGGTACGGATAGGCCATCGCGATCGCGAACAACCACACCGCGCCGATGCACAGCTTGGAGGTGATCGACGCCACGTCGGCATCGAGCCAGCTCAGACGCACCTGGCCGGCGCCGACCTTGAGGAAGAAGCTGCGCAGCACGCGCGTCAGTGCCCAGGCCAGCCAGAAGATCATTGCCGCCGCCAGCAGATCGGGAATGGCATGCACGATGGCCAGCACGAAGCGGCTCAGCAGCCCGAACAGGAAGTCGTTCAGCTGCTCGCCCCAGGGCCGGGTGAACGGGAATTGCGCCAGCGACAGGCTCAGCCACTCGTAGACCAGCAGCAGCGCCAGCCCCCAGAACACCGTGTTCAGAAGCCACTGCTCGAAGCGAATCAGGCCCTCGCGCCGCACCAGCTCGACACCGCCGACACGCAGCCGGTCGGCATGCGCCAGCGTCTGGCCGGTCAGCCAGGCCTGGATACGCTGTCGTGCCTTGCGCAGCAGCCACGTCAGCCCGAGCATCACGGCACCGGCACCGAGCGTGATTGCCACGGCAGTCAGCAGCGACTTCAGGTTGCGTGACTCGCGTGATTCGTCGATCACGCGCTGCAGCATCTGCGCCGCCGCGTCGGCGCTGGCCTGCGCACCGGCAAGCGTACGCTCCTCACTGTCCTCCGGCACGACGGCAAACATCAGCGCACCGTCGAGGCGCACCAGCACGCCCTCGGCGACGTTGGTGGTTTCCACCTTCAATTCGCCGCCACGTCGCAACGCCCTGCGAATGCGCTCCTCGCTTTCGGCGGCACGTACCACCGCGGGGATGCCGAACAGGCTGCCGCGCACCGTGACGATCTCGCGGTTCATCACGACCACGCGCCCCGGAGGCTGATGCAGCGCGGCGCCCGGCTGAACGGCCAGCGACGTCAGCGGCGGCGATGAAGCGCTGGCATCGGGCGCCTGGGCGAAAGCCTGGGGTCCGGCTGTCAGGCCCCACAGCAGGCACAGCGCCCCACCCAGCAGCCTCGTCACCCAAGCCATGAACCTGTCCTCGCCACCATGCCGAATCGGCCGCAGCGAGTCTACCGAAGCGGCAGCGGCCTCAAGGTCGCACCGCCGGGCTTTCCAGCGGCATGCCGCGCGCGCGCCACGCCAGAAACAGTTCCAGCTCAAGCCACTCTGCCGCGCCCCAGGCAAAGGGTTCGGCGCGCACACCGCTCAGGCAGGCGCGCAGGCGGCGCTGCAGCGAGCCCAGGCCCTGCCACTCCAGCCGGTAGATCGGATAGCCGGTGGGGTGCGCCTGCGGGATCGGGCTGCCGCCCAGGCGCCGGCCGGCATGGGCCTCGTGGCAATCGCTGCAGGCCAAATCGAGCTGGCCCAGGCGCTGGTGGAAGAGCCGGCGGCCGCGATCGCGCGCCGGCTCCAGCCGCGGGTCGGCCGGCGGCGTGATCGGCAGCCCGCGCGACTGAAAGGCGACGTAGGCCTCCAGCGCCAGCGCCTGCGGCGCGTCGCCGGGCGTGATGGCCTGCGGCTGAAGCTTCTGGCGGCAGCTCGCGATGCGCTGGCGCAGATCGATCGGGCGCTGCAGCGCCGTGTCGAAGGCCGGGTAGCGCGCCGCGACTCCGCGCATAGCCTGCCGCGCCGCGCCGTGGCAGCCGGCGCAGGATCGCCCGTCGGCGCCGACCGGCCGCGACCAGACCGCCTCGCCTTCCAGCACCCACAGCATGCCCGGATTCAGCGCATCGTCGCGCTGCATGGCCTGCGTGCTTTCGCCCATGAACTCCAGGCCGGAGCGGCGACCATCGGGCAGCGGTTCGGCCACCGCGGCCGAGCCCAGCAGCGCCAACAGCGCACACGCCCACGCCCACGCCCTCATGTGACGCTGATCGTGCGCTGCTCGCGGTGCTGGAAGCCGTGATCGCCTTCCCAGACGAAGTCCAGCGTGCCGCTGTCCAGCGCCAGCGCGCTGAACTCCAGGTACGGGTTGGCGGCAATCGCGGGGAACAGCTCCACCGCGACCACGCGCTCGCCGTTCCAGCTGCAGCTGAAGCGGCGCACGATGTCGCGCGGCAGCAACCGGCCGTCGGCACCGACACGGTAGCCGCTTTCCATCGGGTGCTGCAGCAGCACGCGCAGCGTGACCGTCTCGCCACGGCGCGCGCCGCTGGGGGCGGTGATCAGCGTGCGCGCCATGCTCGCTACTCGATGCACGCGGCCAGCGTCACCACCACCTCAACGCGCTGCGCCCAGCAGCTGCCGTCGCCCAGCCGCGCCACCGCCACCAGCTGCTGCGAGGTGGCCAGGCGGATGCGCGTGGACACGCTGCGCGTGGCGGCGCGCGGCCCGAAGTCCACGCGCAGCACGTCGCTCTGCGGGTTGCGCTCGTTGAACAGCGCCAGCGCCGCCACCTCGGCGGCCGGCGCGCCGGGCACGCTGATCGTCACCGGCACGGTGTTGCCGTTGTCCACCAGCGGCGCCACGTCCAGCTGCACCTTGCCCTCGCGCAGCGGCGCGCCTTCGGTGAAGCTGCGGATCGCCGCGGCCATCGCCTCGGGCGTGGCCCGTGCCGGCGGCAGCAGCACGACGCTGGCGGCCAGAATCAGGGCACGGCGCTTCATTGCGCTCTCAATCGCGCAGCGTGCGCAGCCAGGCCAGCACGTCCTCGATCTGCTGCGCCGAGAGCACGGTGCGGCCCTGCCAGGCTTCGCCCACGCGCTGCAGGCCTTCGACGCGGTAGTAGGCCGGCATGATCGACTCCGGATTCAACCGCCGCGCATCGACCAGCCGCAGCCGCAGCTGCGCCTCGCTCCAGCGCGCACCGGCACCGGCCAAGTCGGTGGCCAGGTTGCCCTGGAAGCGCTCCTCGGCAATCGGCGCGCTGTGGCACAGCAGGCACAAACCCGTCTGCCGGCTGACGACGATGGCCCGGCCGCGCGCCGCATCGCCGGGCATGGCCGACAGCGGCTGCGGGATGCCGTCGCCGACCACCACCGGCTCGGCCTGCGCTGCGGCACACAGCAGCAAGGGCAGCAGGCATCTCCGCATCAGGCCTTCTTCAGGCTCTGGTTCTTCAGCGGCAGCTCGCGGATGCGCACGCCGGTGGCGGCAAAGATCGCGTTCAGCACCGCCGGCGCAGCCACCGCGATGGTCGGCTCGCCGACGCCGCCCCAGAAGCCGCCCGAGGGCACGATGATCGTTTCCACCTTGGGCATCTGCTTGAGAAGCATCACCGGGTAGGCGTCGAAGTTGGATTGTTCGATGCGCCCGTCCTTGAGCGTGCACTGGCCGAACAGCGCCGCCGACAGCCCGTAGACAAACGAGCCTTCGACCTGCATCGCGATCTGCTGCGGGTTGACCGCATGACCCGGGTCGGTGGCGGCAACGATGCGGTGGATCTTCAGCTCACCCGCCGGGCTGACCGAGACCTCGGCCACCGCCGCCACATAGCTGCCGAAGCCCATGGTCTGCGCCAGCCCGCGGTACACGCCGGGCGGCGGCGGTGTGCCCCAGCCGGCGCCCTGGGTTGCGGCTTCGAGCACCGCGCGGTGCTTCGGGTGCTTGTCCATCAGCTTCAGGCGGAAGGCCAGCGGGTCCTGCCCCTTGGCATGCGCCAGCTCGTCGATGAAACATTCCAGGTAGATGGCGTTCTGGTTCAGGTTGACGCCGCGCCAGAAGCCCGGCGGCACCGTCGGGTTGCGCATCGCATGGTCGACCAGCAGGTTCGGCACGCTGTAGCCGATGGAGGCCTCGGGCCCCGAGGCGTTGAGCCCCTGAAAGACCACCGGGTCGCGGCCGTCGCGCACGTTCTGCGGGAACACGCCGGCCAGGATCGACTGGCCCGAGATGCGCATGTGCAGCGCCGTCAGGTTGCCCTGCGCGTCCAGCCCAGCCTTGAGCTTGCACATCGTCACCGGGTGGTAACGGCCGTGCTGCATGTCCTCCTCGCGCGACCAGATCAGCTTGACCGGCGTGCCCGGCAGCTCCTTGGCGATGGCCACCGCCTGGCGCACCCAGTCGTGCACCGCGCCGCGCCGGCCAAAGCCGCCGCCGAGGTTGATCTTGTAAACCTCACATTGCGTCGCCGGCAACCCCGCGGCCTCGGAGGTGGCGGCGAGCGCCGCCTCGCCGTTCTGAGTCGGCGTCCAGACCTCGCAGCGCGTGGGCGTCCAGCGCGCGGTGGCGTTCATCGTCTCCATCGTCGCGTGGTTCTGGTGCGGGTAGGCATACACCGCCTCGACGGTGCGCGGCGCCGCAGCCAGCGCGGCGCGCGCATCGCCGCTGCTGTTGCCGACCACGGCCTCGGGTGCGTCCAGCCCGGCCTTCAGCACCGCCGCGAAGGCGGCACTGCTGGCCGTGGCGTTGGCCCCTTCGTCCCAGACGATGGGCAGCGCGTCGAGCGCGGTCTTGGCATGCCACCAGGTGTCGGCCACCACCGCCACCGCGCTGTCGCCGACCTGCACCACCTTCTTCACTCCGGAGCGTTGGGCAATGGCGGCGGCATCGAAGCTCTTCACCTTGCCGCCAAAGACCGGGCAGTCCTTGACGGCGGCATTGAGCATGCCGGGGAGCTTCAAGTCCATGCCGTAGACCTGCGCGCCGGTGAGCTTGTCCTTGGTATCCAGGCGCATCACCGGCTTGCCGGCGATCTTCCAGTCCTTCGGATCCTTCAGCGGCACGTTGGCCGGCACCGGCAGCCGGCCCGCCGCGTCGGCCACCTTGCCATAGCTGGTGCTGCGGCCGGTCGGAACGTGGGTGATGACGCTGCTGGCGGCGCGGCATTCACCCACCGGCACCTTCCATTCGTCGGCCGCGGCCTGCACCAGCATCATCCGGGCCGCGGCGCCGCCCTTGCGCACGTACTCGTGTGATTCGCGGATGCCCCGGCTGCCGCCGGTGGAGAAGTTGCCCCACACCCGGTTGCGCGCCAGGCTTTGCCCAGGGGTGGGCTGCTCGGTGCTGACCTTGGACCAGTCGCAGTCCAGTTCCTCGGCCACCAGCTGCGCCAGCCCGGTGAGCGTGCCCTGCCCCATCTCCGACCGAACGATGCGGATGACCACGCGATCATCCGGCAGCACGCGCACCCAGGCATTGATCTCCGGCGGCGCCGCGTCCTGTGCCCGGGCCTCGCCGGGCCCGGCGACATGGAAACCGACCACCAGGCCGGCGCCGGCCGTGCCGAGGAAGCTGCGGCGGGAGATCACGGTGTCTTGCAGCATGGTCGCCTCCCGCTCAGGCCTTGGCGGCCGCGGCCTGCTTGATGCCGGCGCGCACGCGGTTGTAGGTGCCGCAGCGGCAGATGTTGCTCATCGCCGCGTCGATGTCGGCATCGCTAGGCTGCGGCTTGGCCGCCAGCAGCGCCGCAGCGGCCATGATCATGCCGCTCTGGCAGAAGCCGCATTGCGGCACGTCCAGTGCGGCCCAGGCCTTCTGCACCGGGTGTGAGCCGTCATTCGAGAGGCCTTCAATGGTGATGATTTTCTGGTTCGGATTCAACGCCGCCAGCGGCACCGCGCAGGAGCGCACCGCCGCGCCGTCGATATGCACCGTGCACGAGCCGCACTGCGCAATCCCGCAGCCGTACTTGGTGCCGGTCAACCCGAGCTGCTCGCGCAGCACCCACAGCAGCGGGGTGTCGGCTTCGGTTTCGACGGTCACCGACCTGCCATTGACGTTCAACACGGTCATGAAGCACCCCTTTCGGTTGCTGACAGCGCGCAGTCTAGTTTCGCGGGCGTTGGGTGACTTTGCATAGGGGTTATGGATCATCATCCATGGACGTATAAAACATTGCGAAATGTCCATTTATGGACTACCCTGTCCACATGGTTGCCGTGGCCCATGAACCCTTGCCCAATTACCCGGCCCTGTCTTCACCCGAGGCGGGCGCGGCGGCGCTGCGCACCTTCTGGCGCCTGGCCGAGGCCTGGAAGCTCAAGCCGGCCGAGCAGATGACGCTGCTGGGCGTGGGCCGCAGCGCGCTGTACCAGTGGAAGCAGGGCAAGGTGGGCCCGCTGGACCGCCATGTGCTGGAGCGGCTGTCCTACCTGTTCGGCATCTATGCCGCGCTGCAGTTGCTGCTGCCGCAGGGCCAGCGCGCCGACGAGTGGGTCCGCCGCCCCAACAGCGCGCCGCTGTTCAACGGCCAGTCGGCGCTGCAGCGCATGCTCGGCGGCCAGGTGGCCGACCTGTACGTGGTGCGCCAATACCTGGACGCGCAGCGCGGCGGCAAGGCGTGATCGACGAGGATGAGATCCCGCTGCGGGCCGTGGCCTGGAAGCCCAGCTACCGGCTGATCGCCTCGCGCTACCCCACGGTCGGCCTGTACGACGCCATCGCCGACCCAGCCGACCTGGACGTGGTGTTCGCGATCGAGGCGCTGACCAATCCTCGCCTGCGCAACGAACTGGGCGAGCTGCAGTTGGTGCCGAGCGGCGAGCGCCTCAGCGGCGCCGGCAGCACGCCGATCATGGCCGCCTTCACGCACCTGAACCCGGAGGGCTCGCGCTTTTCGGACGGCAGCTATGGCGTGTACTACGCGGCGAACGACCTGGACACCGCCATCGCGGAAGTCAGCCACCACCGGGCTGCATTCATGGCCCGCACGCAGGAGCCAGCGATCGACATCGACCTGCGGCTGATCGTCGCGCCGCTGGACGCGAAGCTGCACGACCTGCGCAGCCTGCGGCGCAGCGCGCCACAGCTCTACGACCCCTGCGACTACAGCGTCGGGCGGGTGCTCGGCCGCCAGCTGCGCGAGGCCGGCAGCTGGGGCGTGCTGTACCACAGCGTGCGCCGCCACGGCGGCCTGTGCGCCGGCGTGTTCCGGCCGCGCGCCTTGAAGCCGGCACGAGAGGCCGCGCACATCGCGTTGCACTGGGACGGATCGCGCATCACGCACTGGTTCGAGAAGCGCGCGCCCAACGCGGTGACCTGAGCCGTCAGCGCCCCTTGAAGCTTGGCGCTCGCTTCTCGACGAAGGCCACGGCCGCACCCTTGTGATCCTCGGTCTCGAAGGTGCGGATCATGTGCAGCGCCTCGGCATCCAGCACGTCGGACAGCGAGCCGCGCAGGCCGGTGTTGAGATTGCGCTTCATGTAGCCCACCGCCACGGTGGGCAGCGCGGCCAGTTCGGCCGCCCAGGCGCGCGCGGCGTCGGCCAGCTGCGCCGCAGGCACCGCGCGGTTGACCAGGCCGATGCGCTGCGCTTCCGCGCCGGTGATCACCTGGCCGGTGAAGTACATCTCGCGCGCCCTGGCCGCGCCCACCAGGTGGTTTAGGAAGTAGCTGCCGCCGAAGTCGCCGGACAGGCCGATCTTCGAGAACGCGGTGGTCAGCTTGGCGTCGTCGGCGGCGATGCGCAGGTCGCAGGCCAGCGCCACCGACAGCCCGGCACCGGCCGCCGGGCCGGGAATCACCGCCAGCGTCGGCTTGGGCATCTCGTGCAGCCAGCGTGCGACCTCCATGCGCGCGCGCAGGTCGGTGACCTTGGTGTCGAAGGACAGCGCGGCCGGCGCAGCGGCGACATTCTTCGCGAAGCTCTTGACGTCGCCGCCGGCGCAGAAGGCATTGCCCGTGCCGGTGACCACCACCAGGCGTACCGCCGGGTCCACCGCCAGGCGCGGCAGCGCCTCGGACAGCGCGTCCATCATCTCGCGGGTGAAGGCATTGCGGGCCTCCGGCCGGTTCATGGTCAGCGTGGCGATGCCGGCTTCGAAGCTCTCGATCAGATCCTGGCTCATGTCGTCTCCTGGGTGGATAAGGCGCGCCGATGCGTCGGCGTGGGCGGCTGCATTCTCGGCCCGAGGGCGCTCCTGGCCCGCGGCAGGGGTGCCGCCGGGAGTTGCGGCAGGAAGGCCGTGGCGCAGCATGCGCCCCAGCGAACGGTCCTCAGCACCGCCTGGCCCACCACCCCCGGTTGTGCTCCAGCATCTCCATCGTGGCCGCCAGCCACTCGCACGCCTCGACTTCGCTGTAGAACGAGCGCCGGATCAGCCCGGCGGCGCCGGCACGCCGGACCACATGCTCGTAGAGCGTGGCCTGCGCTGCGTTGACGACGAAGGCCACCGGCAGCGCGCGCAACGCCGGCGCCAGCGTCGGGTAGGAGGCCGTCATCGACACCGGGTCGCAGCAGATCGCGGCCTGGTCGTTGCGATACAGCAGCCCCCTCGCGCCACGGCCCACGCCTGTGCTCATGGCCAGCACGCCCAGCGCCAGAAAATTGGAAGGCACCATCAAGCCGCTGAAGCAGACCGTGCCGATGCCGTCGTTGCCGATCCGCAACACGCCACTGGCGCTGCCGCATTCGATGGTGTCCAAGTCGTTCCCAAGCGTTGCCGCGACGGGAGCATTCTGCTGCAAGCGACAGGCCCGGCGCGCCAGTCGGCTTGCGTCGGCTCAACGCCCGGTCCAGTTGGGCGCGCGTTTCTCGACGAAGGACGCGCGGCCTTCCTTGGCGTCCTCGGTCAGCGCCAGCGTCATGATCTGGGTTTCCAGGAAGCTGATCGACTGCTCGAACGTCATGTCGAAGGCCGCGCGCATCATCACCTTGCCGCGGCGCAGCGCGGTCGGCGATTTGCCGGTGAGACGCTGTAGCAGCCAGTCGGTCTTGGCATCCAGTTCACCGGCCGGCGCCACATGGTTGATCAGGCCGATCTCGGCCGCACGCTTGGCATCGATCGGCTCGCCGGTCAGGCACAGCTCGGCAATGTGGCGCGGCGTGCACAGGTGCTGCAGCACCGCCAGCACCTGTGCCGGGAACAGGCCGATCTTCACCTCGGGCAGGCCGAAGCTGGCATGTTCGGCCGCCACCGCCAGGTCGCACATGGCCATGAAACCCATGCCGCCGGCCAGGCAGTGGCCGTTGACCCGCGCGATCAGCGGCAGCGTGGTCGTCCAGGCGTAGCGCAACAGGTCGGCGAACTCGGCGTGCGGCAGCGACGGGTCGAACTGGAACGAGCCCGAGCCCTTGGCCAGATCGGCGCCTGCGCAGAAGGCCTTGTCGCCCGCGCCGGTGAGCACCACTGCACGCACCTCGGGGTCGCCATGAGCCTGCTCCAGTCCGGCGCGGATGCCCTGCAGCACCGCGCCGTTCATGGCGTTGCGCTGCGCCGGGCGGTCGATGGTGAGCCACATCGCGTGGCCTCGCTTCTCGATCTTCAGCTCGTCTGACATGGCCTACTTTCCCTTGAACTGCGCCGGGCGCTTCTGGAGGAATGCGGTGACGCCTTCCTTGTGGTCTTCGGTGGCCATGGCCTGGCCCTGCAGCAGCGCTTCCACCTCGAGCTGCTCGCCCAGGCCGTTGCCCGAGCTGACCGCCAGGCCCTGCTTGATCAGGTCGTAGGCGCGGGTGGGCATCTGCGCCATCCGCTGGGCGATGGCCAGCGCCTCCGCCATCAGCTGGTCGTCGGCGAAGACCTTCCAGACCAGGCCGTACTGCAGCGCGTCGGCCGCGGGGATCTTGTCGGCCAGCATCACCATCGCGCGGGCGCGCACGTCACCCACCATGCGCGGCAGGAACCAGGTGCTGCCGCAATCCGGCACCAGGCCGATGCGGGTGAAGGCCTGCAGG